>Ga0207646_10005541_pt1 | contig 13260 bp, 10 predicted proteins | sample KBSK5502metaG_FD_184343 | JGI IMG/M metagenome (GOLD analysis project Ga0207646, IMG submission 184343) | Corn, switchgrass and miscanthus rhizosphere microbial communities from Kellogg Biological Station, Michigan, USA - KBS K5-50-2 metaG... | ecosystem: Host-associated > Plants > Roots >... | reverse complement strand
TGATGTGACATCTAAGCTTGGCTCACGACTTGTAATCGCTGATGAACGCCTAGGCGAAAGCGGGGCAAACCGCCTCACGGGCGTGCCTCCAAGTCTTTTGTTTCTGGATTTTGACCTCTAGCCTAGCTGATTTGAAAATCTAGATTTTGCCACGCACTTTTGTGAAACCCGCGTCCAGCGCTGGATTCAGAGGCACAAAGGGGGTGGGTGCACAAAAGTTAGGTCGCAACAAGCAGATCTGTCCCACAACCACTCTCGCCCAAACTTTATTTCGGGCAGAGATCCACAGGTTGAGGCGCTTCGCGGGCGTGACCCTGAGCGCAGCCGAAGGGAATCTCGCGCGGACTGCGTGGGTGCCGTTCTCTCAGCGCCGAGTGATACGTTTTAATGGGCGCATTCTACGTGCTAGAATTCGCCGCCGGGGGAATGCCGCGATGATGACGCGTACGCGCTCCACGATGTCTTTAATCCTGCTCTTGGCTGTTCTCTGCAAGATGGTGACTGGGTCGCATCAGGCCAGAGCGCAAACCGCCGCGCCGCCGGCGAAGCTCTCAGTCCATTGGGAAGAACTCACCGCCGCCGATTTTCGCGAAGGCATTCACCGATCGCAAGCGACCTGCTTGCTGCCATTCGGCATCCTTGAAAAGCATGGCCCGCATCTGCCGCTCGGAACCGATCTGCTGGACGTGCGCTACTCCGCGCTGCACGGTGCCGAGCAGGAGTACGCAGTTGTTTTCCCTGAATATTATTTCGGACAGATTGCCGAAGCCAAGCACGAGCCCGGAACCGTTGCCTACAGCCGCGAAATGCAATTAGCGCTTCTGCAAGAGACTACGGATGAAATGGCGCGCAACGGCTGCAAGAAAGTCATCATCGTGAATGGCCACGGAGGCAATGACAGCTTGCTGCCATTCTTTGCTCAGACGCAGCTCGATAAGCCGCATGACTATGTGGTGTACATTTTCGACGAACGCACGCCTTCATCCGGCGGACCAGCGAAGAAGACCAAGATCGACATGCACGCCGGCGAAAGTGAAACCTCAAATATGATGATTTCGCGTCCCGATACTGTTCACCTCGATCGTGCCGCGAACGAGTCCGGTGCCGACCAGCACCGTCAGAACCTTCCCGAAGGTCTCTACACCGGAATCTGGTGGTACGCGCGTTTTCCCAACCATTATTCCGGCGAAGGCTCCGCCGCGAGGAAAGAGTTGGGCGAATATCAAATGAAATGGTGGATTGATTCGGTCGTCAAGGCCATTCGCGCCGTGAAGGCCGATGACGTCAGCCTGAAACTGCAGAACGAATTCTACGAGAAGAGCAAGCACCCATTAGACACGCAGCCCTGAGGAATATGGCGTATGGATAGGCAACAGCGACGAAGCATCCCTAGAGACGTAGCTTGCGCAAGCAACAGGTTTACGCGTATTTGCCGATCAGCACTCCGGCCAGAAACACCAGTGCTCCACCCAGTCCTACCTGCATCGCGGCCGAAAACCACGGTGTATCCATATAACGCCGACGAATCCAGGTGATCACGCCCAGCTCCGCCACCACGACGGCACCGGCAGCCCATAGAGCCACACGGAAATCGCGAAGCAAAAATGGCAGAGTGTGACCAATGCCGCCAAGCGCCGTCATCGCCCCACAAATCACGCCCCGCACCCACGGATGTCCGCGCCCGGTCAGACTGCCGTCATCAGAAAGCGCTTCGGCAAATCCCATGCTAATGCCCGCGCCCGCGGAAGCCGCAAGGCCCACCAGAAAGGCGTCCCAACTGTTCTTGGTCGCGAACGCTGCCGCGAACACAGGAGCGAGCGTCGAGACCGAGCCATCCATCAATCCTGCGAGTCCCGGTTGTACGATCTGCAATATGAACAAACGCCGCTGAGCTTTTTCCTCCTCTTCTTTAACGCCGGCTGGAAGTTTTTGCTTGTCCAGTTCCTGCGCACGGTTTTCGTGTTCGCGTTCTTCGGTCGCCAGGTCGTCAAGAAGCTGGCGGATGCTCGCGTCCTGGGTGCGAGCCGCAGCCTTTTCGTAGAAGAGGCGGGTTTCGACTTCGAGCGTGCTGGCCTCTTTGCGCACGGCATCGATGCGCATCGGTCGAATCAGCCACAATGCCGGTCGCTCCACAAAACCGCGAACGTCATGGCGGCGGACCAGCGGAATGTGTTCGCCGAACTTCTGCCGGTACAGTTCGATCAGCCGCCGCCGATGGCCTGATTCCTCCTCGCGCATGCCTTCAAACATGGCTGCCGAAGCGGGATAGTCCGGCCGCAATCCTTCAGCAAAATCAGCGTACACACGCTCGTCTTCTTCTTCGAGTGAAATGGCCAGAGCCAGCACTTCCCGTTCCGTGAGTTCCTCAAATTTCTTCATCGCGCCATAGCTTACCTGCCCAACCAGCTCTGACACAAATGAGCCGACCACGAGCTGCAAACCGAGTATCCAACGTGCGTGCGCCTCGGGGAAGCCTTCAATGCTACTATCGTCGAAATGGTACCGCGCAGGAATCCCGGCCGTCTGAAGAGCCACAGTGGGAAGCGCAAGGGCCTGGTGTCCACGAGCGGAAACAAACGAGAGAGAGCGACTCGTCCGCATCGCCAGCGGCAACAGTCCGCCGAACTGGTCATCATCACCGGCATGAGCGGGTCGGGCAAGGCTTCTGTGCTCAAAGCCTTTGAGGACCTCGGCTACTACTGCGTCGACAATCTTCCAGTGGAGCTTATCCCGCGCTTCGCGGAACTGGCAGTGCAATCGGCTGAGATTCGGCGCACGGCACTTGTGGTGGACGTACGCGAGGGTTCCCAGCTCGAACAGCTTCCCGGAATCCTCAAATCGGTCCGGCGGATGATCCCGACTAAGGTGGTTTATCTGGAGGCCTCCGACGCGGTACTTGTCCGCCGCTTCAGCGAAACTCGCCGTCCCCATCCGCTCGGCACCGATGCTCCCGTGAAGTCCGCGATCCGAGCCGAACGCCGTCATCTGGGCGACATCCGCTCTTTGGCCGACTTCGTGATCGACACTTCTAAATTTAATGTCCACGAACTCCGGGCACACATCACCGAGCGTTTCCGGGAGAAATCCTCAGAGAAAGGTATTCTGGTTTCGAGCGTAAGCTTCGGCTTTCGCCACGGTGTCCCCGAGGACGCAGATCTGGTCTTCGACGTCCGCTTCCTGCCCAATCCACATTTTGTGCCCGAGTTCCGCCCGCTCACCGGACGGCATCCGCGGGTGGCCAAATACATTCGCTCGTTTCCCCAGACCAAAGAATTCATACAGCGCATCTCCGAACTGCTGGTTTACCTGCTGCCCCACTACATCAACGAAGGCAAGAGCTATCTGACGATTGGCTTCGGCTGCACCGGTGGTCAGCATCGCTCGGTCATGATCGCGGAAGAGGTAGGCAAGCACCTGCGGCAGGCGGGATACCGCGTCAAGGTCGTGCACCGCGACAGTCCGAAGTAACTCCTATCCGGGATTGGAAGGAGATGGATGGGACGGACACTGCGGGAAACTCAAACGCCATACTCACCGGCTGAAAGTCAAGTAAAATGGTGCATTGCCCGCCATGCCTACGCTACCGGCGCCAAGCGTTTGCGGCCTGCCACTCGTGGGAGCCCCATGCGCCAGCTAACCCGTCTGATCCGCTACGCGCTCCCCTACTGGTGGCAAATTGTTTCGTCTGTGCTGTTGATGGCCTTCGTGGGCCTGTTCGACGCCTTCCGTCTGTTGCTGATCGGGCCGGTCATGGATCGCGTTCTAAATCCTTCCACCGGATCCAAGAACATTCAGCTCTTCACCATTCCGGGTTCGCAAAAAGCCATTCTGCTCCAACCATTTGTGCCATCCCATTTCACGAATGCATGGACTATCGTGGCCTTTGCCCTTGTAGCGTCGGTAGTACTGAAGGGCATTTTTGATTATGCGGGGACCTATCTGGTGAATCATGCTGGTTTCGGCATGATCACTGACCTGCGCGATGACCTTTACAACACGATCATGCGACGTAGTGCCGCATTTTTTCAGAAGCACACGACGGGGACGCTGCTCTCGACCATCGTCAACGATATTGAGCGCGTGCAGTATGCAATGTCCACGGTGCTGGCCGAATTTCTGCAGCAGTTCTTTACGTTTCTGTTTACTGCTGGGGTGGTTATCGTGATAGGACGCAAGCTGGCGTGGATTCTGTTGCTGTTCGTTCCGGTGATCGTTTATTCCTCGAGAAAAATTGGCCATCGCGTGCGCCACACAACCCGGCGTGGACAGGACAAACTGGCCGAGATTCAGAACATTCTGCACGAAACCATTACCGGCAACCGCATGGTAAAAGCCTTCAGCAGCGAAAACTGGGAGATCAACCGTTTTCGTCAGGCCGCGCGGCGGCTTTTCCGGGCCAACTTGCGCTCCGTCGCAGCCACAGCAATCTCGTCTCCGCTGATGGATATATTCGGCGCCCTCGCTATCGCTCTTCTTTTGCTGGTAGGCCGCAATCAAATCGCCCACAGCGTGCTCACGCCGGGCGCTTTTGTGGCGTTCATCGCCGCGGTATTCAGCCTGTACAACCCCGTCCGCAAGTTTGCGCTCTTCAACAACAATTTCCAGCAGGCGCTGGGTGCTTCCTCTGAGATCTTCAAGTTCATGGATCTCGAAGACGACGTGCGGGAAAAGCCGCGCGCAAAAACGCTGCGAAAGTTTTCCGAGGCTGTGCGCTTCGACCACGTTTCGTTTACTTATGCATGCGACGGCGACGATGCCCGGGAAGTTCTGCACGACATTAATTTGGTGGTCCGTCACGGCGAGGTGCTGGCTGTCGTGGGCTCGAGCGGGGCGGGGAAGAGCACGCTCGTGCATCTCATCCCGCGTTTCTTCGACGTTACCGAGGGCCGCCTGCTGATCGACGGCAACGACGTGCGCGACCTAACCCTGGCGTCGTTGCGCTCACAAATTGGTATCGTCACCCAGGACACCGTGCTCTTCAACGACACGGTTCGCAACAACATCGCCTACGGTCAACCGCAGGTTCCGTTGAAGGAGGTCGAAGCCGCCGCTCACGCTGCTCTGGCTCAGGATTTCATCCGTACGCTTCCGGCGGGTTACGATACCGTGATCGGTGAGCGAGGGGTTCGGCTGTCGGGTGGAGAACGTCAGCGGATTGCTATCGCACGGGCGCTGTTGAAGAATGCGCCCATTCTAATTCTCGACGAAGCTACATCCGCGCTCGACAGCGAATCGGAAGCGCTGGTGCAAACCGCGCTGCACAATCTGATGAGCGGCCGCACGGTCTTTGTGATCGCCCACCGGCTGTCAACCGTTCGCCGCGCAGACCGTATTGTTGTCATCCAAAACGGCGTGATCGCTGACGTCGGCGCACACGAAGAGTTGATGACAAGGCTGGGCACGTACCGCCGCCTCTACGAGTTGCAGTTTGCTCTCGCCGAATCGCCGAGAGCAGGGGTGGCGCAGGTTTGATGTGAGAGGAATGCGGCTCTCCGATACCGCGTGCACATAGAGGAATACGGTAGCTGCGGCTGATCATCTCTGCAATCGGAAATGTCGAAGGTGCCAGTGGAAGCTGGGAATTTGACGGAATAGTAGACTATGCCGATTCGCTCCATGACGGGTTTTGCCCAGGTCAAGGCCGAGATGCGCAGCGCGGCTGGTGGAAGAGCCTCACAGCAGTCCCTCAGTCTGCAACCCAGCAACGGCCGGCCCGGGTTTTCTCTCTCCCTGAAGTCCGTCAATCACCGTTTTCTCGACCTGCACTTCCGCCTGCCTTCGGGCACCGATTCCCTGGAGATGCAACTGCGCCGAGTACTGAAGGAAAAAATCGCTCGCGGGCACATCGAAGTTTCGCTAAGCCTCGAGCGCGCCACCGGCGAACCCTTGGCTCTGAACCGCGACCTGGTGGGAGGGTACATCGCCGCTTTCCGATCGGCCGCGGCTGAATTTGGCCTCGCGGCAGACCCCGATCTCAACGCCATATTGCGCATGTCAGGCGCGTTGGATTCCGCCGATGCCTCTGCCGATGGAGTACTAGAGGCTGCGGTTATGGCCAAAGTTGACGAGGCACTGGCGCGGCTCAATCAAATGCGGGAGGAGGAAGGCAGGAGCATTGAACGCGAACTGCGCGAGCGCATGGACCACCTGGCAGAAGCCGTGAAGAGTGTTCAGCAACACCGCCGTGCGGTACTGCAAACCTACGTGGAACGCCTTCAGTCTCGAATTCAAGAGTTGCTAGGCACCAGCGCGGACAAGGATCGCGCGCTGCAGGAGGCTGCCCTGCTTGTAGATCGCAGCGACATTCAAGAAGAAATCGTCCGCCTGGAGACTCATGTCCAGCATTTTCTCGGCTTGCTTGATCAGGGTGGAGAAGTTGGCAAGAAGCTCGACTTCCTGTTGCAGGAAATGAACCGCGAAGCTAATACTCTGCTCTCGAAAATCTCTGGCCTTGCCGGCGAAGCGCTGAACATTACTGAAGCGGGGCTGGCCATGAAGGCGGAAATCGAAAAATCGCGCGAGCAGGTACAGAACCTGGAATGATGCCTCCAGCTCACAAGCCACTGGTTTACATCATTTCGGCCCCTTCCGGGTCCGGCAAATCCACGCTGGTCAGCGAACTGCTAAAAATGGTTCCCAACCTGGACTTTTCCATCTCGTATACCACGCGCCCTGCACGCCGTAGCGAACAGAACGGCAAGCAATACTTTTTTGTTCCTCGCGCTGAGTTCCAGCAAATGATTCGCGATGATGAATTCCTCGAGTATGCAGAAGTCTTCGGTCATCTGTACGGCACTGCCCGCCGCTTCCTGCGCGAGTCGCAACAAAAGGGCCATGATCTGCTTCTCGACATTGACGTCCAGGGAGCACGCCAAGTCAAGCAGCGATTGCCTGACGCCGTCAGCATCTTTATTCTGCCACCTGACCGGAAGACCCTGGAATGGCGCCTGCGTAAACGCAGTGAGGACACCGAGGAGGTTATTCAGCGCCGGTTGGTCACGGCCACTCGTGAGATTGAGAATTATGACAAATACAACTATATTCTGGTAAACGACCAACTGCAGGACTCCATTGAGAGCCTGCAGGCGATTGTGAGGTCCGAGCGTCTGTGCCGCTCTGGTCGGGCCTTCTCGGAGGAAGAGAGAAAAGTCTTGGAGTTGGCGGAAAGCTGCCGACTGGCGAACATTCGTGACCGGGTGCAACCCATACTCGCATCGTTTGCCGCTCCAGCAGTTTCGGGTGGAACGCAGTAGAATCATAGGGTTCGCAAAGCAGAGCTTCGAAGGGTTGGGGAAGGGTTGGTTTGGCGTGGCGCAGCGCCTGAATGCTGCGTAGGTTTCATTCTCGAAAGAAGCGGATCAGCCGCTCAGGCGAAGATCAAGGGAGACCGTATGAAGTTGATGGAAGGGTTCGATAGCAACTATCGCTACATCCTGGTCGCGGCTCGGCGCGCCCGGCAATTGCAATCCGGCGCTCCGCCCGTGGTCGACACGAGTTCCCGTAAGCCTTGTCGCATCGCGCAAGATGAGATCCGCGCCGGCAAGGTGAAATGGGAAATTCCAGAACTACGCAGCCCGGCTGAGCAGGCTAGTGAGGTATTGGACAAGGTGCTGGGGCAAGATAGCTAGGCATTGCCCATGGGCAATTTGCCAGTGCCGATCTACCAAGCTGTTTCAGTGACGGCTTCAATCGGCAGTTGACAGTCGCCGATTGGAAATGCGGTCCCGTGCTTTTTGCTTGGTCGGTGACCAATCCATGAAGATTGCCCTCGGCATTACCGGCGGCATTGCGGCTTACAAAGCGGCGGAGATTGTCCGCTTGCTGCAGGACCGTGGCATTCGCGTGCAAGTCATTATGACTGGTGCCGCCCAGGAGTTTGTTCGTCCGCTTACCTTGGCCGCGCTCTCCGGCGAAAAAGTCATTACAGGGATGTTCTCGGCCAGTGAAGAACATGAAGCCAACATCGAATCCGCCATCGAACACATCGCGGTGGCGCAGTCGATTGATGCGCTGGTCGTGGCTCCTGCCACCGCGGACGTTCTAGCCCATTTCGCCCAGGGTATCGCCTCCGACTTCCTCACCACGCTCTATCTCGCCACCACGGCGCCGGTGGTGGTCGCGCCTGCGATGAACGTGAACATGTGGAATCATCCGGCGACGCAGGCGAATCTAGAAATCCTGCGGCAACGTGGAGTCAAGATAATCGAGCCCGATTCCGGCTATCTCGCCTGTGGCATGACTGGCCCCGGGCGTCTTGCCGAAAATGATTCCATCGTCGCCGCCGTTCTCCAAGCCTTGGGTGCTTCACAGGATCTCGCCGGTGAAACCGTTTTGATCACCGCCGGGCCGACCCGCGAGAAGATTGATCCGGTACGCTATCTCACCAATCGCTCCAGCGGGCGCATGGGTTACGCTCTCAGCGAAGCCGCACTGCGCCGCGGCGCTCGCGTGCTGCTGGTCAGCGGCCCCACGGCGCTTACACCGCCTGGCGCTGCGGAACTCAGGCGAGTCGAGTCGGCGGAACAGATGCGCGACGCCGTGCTCAATCTGTTGCCGCAGGCCTCTGTAGTAATTAAAACTGCCGCCGTCTCCGACTACCAGGCCAAATCTCCCGCCCCGCAAAAGATCAAACGCAAAGGCGCGATGACCCTCGAACTCGAAGCCACGGCCGACATCCTGAAGGAAGTTACTCTGCGAAAGACGAGTCAAATTGTAATTGGCTTTGCTGCCGAGACGGAGAACGTTCTTGAGAACGCTCGTCAGAAACTGGCTGCAAAACATCTCGACGCCATCGTCGTGAACGATGTTTCCCGCCAAGGCGTTGGTTTTGACTCCGAACGCAATGCTGTCACCATCATCACTCACCATGAGGTTATCGAAGTGTCCGAGACCACGAAGTGGGAGGTCGCGCAGCGCGTCCTCGACCAGATCGTGCATATACGGCAGCAGCGGTCCGCGCCGGTCAAGAAATAAACACGGTTGACTCGAAATGCCTTAACCGTTCCCCCATCCCTCCGAGGTTATAATCTTTCTTCCTGCCCGATTCTAGATTCGATGCCCATACTTGATCCCGAACTGCGGAGCGAGCTGGCCAATCGCATCCGCTACTACAACGAATTGGGCATTTATGACTTTTATCGCCGGGAAGGATTAGCAGCAGAACCGCTCGTTGTCGAAGCCGAGCTTGCAGTCGCGCTCGAATCGACTGTGGCTGATCTCGGTGCGGCTGGTAGATCCGCAGGATCCCCCCAAGACGAAGTGACTGCAAAAAGAATTGCCAAGATCATACCGGCCGTGGCCGAACCGGGGGCGCTCCAAGTGCTCGCGCCCCAGCCCGAATGGAGCGTCACCGATGCCACAGCCGCACTCCGGATCATCCGCGAAGATCTGGGCGACTGCACCCGTTGCAGGTTGCATCAGCAAGGACGCAAGCAGATCGTCTTCGGCGTCGGGAATCCGCAAGCTGAGTTAATGTTTGTGGGCGAGGGCCCGGGTGCCGATGAAGATGCGCAGGGAGAGCCCTTCGTGGGACGAGCTGGCCAGTTGCTGAATAACATGATCCATGCCATGGGCCTGCGCCGCGAAGATGTCTACATCGCCAACGTGGTCAAGTGCCGCCCGCCGGGAAACCGCACACCTGAGCGTGACGAGTGCGATACTTGCTCGCCATTTCTCCTGCGCCAGCTCTCGGTCATCAAACCCAAGGCTGTGGTCGCGCTGGGGGCGGTGGCCGCGAAAAACCTGCTCGCCATCAACGCGCCAATGTCTGAGTTGCGAGGTCGCTGGTATGACTTCAGCCCCGCCGGCGGCGATCCCTCATGGCCGGGAACCAGATTGGCCGTCACATACCATCCAGCATTCCTGCTGCGTGATCCGCGGCAGAAGGGCGAAGCCTGGAAAGATTTGCAGATGGTGATGAAATATCTGGGACTGAAGCCGCCTGAGAAGATCGCCGAGTAGATCCGCGGTTCATTTCTTTGCGACGATCGCTGCTGTGCCAATCGCTGCTATCCTCTGAGATCAATGCCCCAGTTTTGCGACGTTGCGCTGCCCGTGCCGCTGGACATGGTCTTCACTTACCGTGTGGCTGCGGAGACGCATTTACAGGCTACCCAACAAACTCTCACGCGACACGATGGGACTCCATCGGGTGATCCAGAAGCCACCATGCCCGTCGTCGGCGGCCGTGTGTTGGTGCCCTTTCGCCAGCAGCGGATGACCGGCATCGTGGTCGAACTGCATGATCGTAAACCGTCGGTTAGAACGAAAAACGTTCTTAGCTTGCTCGATGCCTCACCCGTGCTCGACGACCAACTACTGCGCCTGGGGCGCTGGATTGCCAACTACTATTTGGCTCCGCTGGGTGAAGTCTTCCGCACCATGTTGCCGTTGAGCGCGGAATTCAAGCGATCGATCACCTATCGGATTACCGATGGGGGCCTCGCGGCCCTGCATACGGCGGGATTGTCGGGATCATCTGCGCGTGCGCGGCTCACTCCAGAGGAACAACTGGCTGAGTTTCGAGTCTTGGACTATGTGTCGGGATTTGAATCCACGCGGAATTCCCTCGACCACTTATCACCGCAACCGGTAAAGCAAGAAACCTTGCGGGCTGCGACCCGTGTTTCTAAATCCGTCCTGGCTGGGATGGTGCGCAAGAAATGGCTCGCTCGCGAAGACGTTTCGGGCGCCCGTGATGCCACGCGCACCATTAGGGTCGCGCGGCTCAAGTCCGCACAAGGCAAACTCAATGCCAACCAGCGCCAGATTGTCGATACGGTGGCTGCAGCCGGTGGCCGGATCAGCCTTGCAATGCTGCAATCACTCGAGGTGTCGCGCAGCACGCTCGCCACACTGGTGAAGCGCGGCCTGATGGAAATCATCGAAGAGCCCGCGGAGTTCGCGATTTCGCGCAGCACAGCCCGGCCTCAACTTCCGCACTTCGACCTTAATCCCGCCCAGCAATCCGCGCTTGCCCGCCTCCGCGAAGCTGTCGAGGCCGGCAAGTTTGCCGGCATGCTTCTACATGGCGTTACCGGCTCGGGCAAAACCGCCGTTTATCTCGCAGGCATGCGCGCTGTCCTTGACGCTGGACGATCCGCGATCTTACTCGTCCCGGAAATTGGCCTCACGCCTGCCGTAGCTGCTGATCTGCATCAGACTTTCGGCGATGAAGTGGCTATTCTGCATTCTGCACTCTCCGACAAGGAACGAGCCGAGCAGTGGCACCGCATCAAGCGGGGAGAGGCGCGAATGGTGGTAGGTACGCGCTCCGCGGTGTTCGCCCCGGTTGGCGATTTGGCACTGTTGATCGTGGACGAAGAACAGGATTCCTCTTACAAGCAGGAGGAAACACCGCGCTATCACGCTCGCGACCTAGCGGTCATGCGGGCCAAGATGGCGAATGCGGTCGTGGTACTGGGTTCAGCGACGCCCTCGCTGGAGTCTTACTACAACGCGAAGAAGAATAGATATACGCTCCTCGAGTTGCCGGACCGCGTCGAGCGGCGTCCGCTGCCCGAAGTGGAAATCGTCGACATGCGTCAGGAATTCCAGGAAACTGGGCAAGAGCAGGTCATCTCGCGCAAACTGGCTGCTGAGATCAAGGAGCGCCTCGACAAGAAAGAGCAGGTCATGGTTCTGCTCAACCGCCGCGGATATTCCCCGTTGGTTCTGTGCCGCACTTGCGGCAAGACTCTTGAGTGCAAGAATTGCGCCATCGCACTCACCCATCACAAGCGCGAACAGAAAATGGTTTGCCATTACTGCGGATACACCGCCCCCGTACCCAAGGCGTGCGTACACTGCGGCAGTGAGTACGTTTATTTTCTTGGGACGGGATCAGAGAAGCTGGAAGAATTGCTGCATGGAATGTTTCCCCAGGCACGCATTGGCCGCCTGGACCGGGATACCGTTCGCGGGCAGCAAGACTTCGAACGCACTCTTAACGCGCTCAACGAAGGGGAGCTCGACATCCTGGTCGGGACACAGATGATCGCGAAAGGCCATGACATTCATGGGGTCACGCTGGTTGGTGTGGTGGGCGCCGACACTGCACTCGGCCTGCCCGATTTCCGTGCCGCCGAACGCACCTTCCAGTTGCTGACACAGGTCGCCGGTCGCGCCGGTCGCGGTAACGCTCCTGGCAAAGTCGTGGTGCAAGCCTATTTTCAGGATCACTACGCCGTCCAATACGCTGCCCGCCATGACTTCACCGGTTTCTACGACAAGGAGTTGCGCTTCCGAAGTTGGATGCACTATCCGCCATACTCCTCGCTGGCCAATGTGCTGGTGCGCAGCGACAAACTCAATGAAGCCTTACAGTGGTCCGGCATCCTGGGGAATTGGTTTGAGAAGACTCGTCACGAAGGAGTGCGCGTGCTGGGTCCGGCAGCCGCGCCCATCATTCGGCTGAAACGCGATTACCGGTACCATTTCGTGTTGAAGTCGCCAAGCCGCGAGAAGTTGAACAACACTCTGCGGGCGATGCTGGCCCACGCCACCGAGCAGAAGATCCCGCGGACCCAGGTGATCGTCGATGTCGACGCGCTCTGGCTGATGTAGAGCAACCCTAGAGCGATGATTCTCCTGAGCACTGAGAACTGAAAACTGAGAGCCAGGATCCGCCCTACGGCTGTCGAAATTGCCGCACTATTTCTGGCACCGACGAGTGCGCGAACGGCGCCGGCATCATGGTGAGCACAAGCATGAGCAAGGCAAAAATAGCGAGCCAAGTCCGCGCGCCCGACACCTGCGGCCACTCCGCCACCTGGGGGTGCCGCAAGCTGCTTAACTGCAGCAGGATTGCCCAGACCAGCCAACCGGTCCACAAGTAATACGCCATGGGCAGCAAGATCAGAATCGTCAGCCGCGACACGAACTTGTGTATACGCGGTGCCAGGGAAAACACAATGTGTCCGCCATCAAGCTGCCCACCCGGCAGCAAGTTGAGCGTGGTGGCAAACATTCCCACCCAGGCGGCTATTGCGGTGGGGTGCAGCAATAATCGATTCAACGGCAGCAGTGCTGCTGCTCCGTGCAGCACGCCGATGGAGCTGAGCAAGCGCTGGGTCAAAGCAAAATAAAGCGGATAGCTCAGTTCATAGCCGGGCGCGGCTGCATTCAGCGGCAGAGGCCTCGATAGTCCCAACGAAAACGCCAGAACAAATGCCGCAACTACGAACCCGGCGATGGGGCCAGCTATGGCGATATCAAACAGCGCCGTACGCGAGCGAATGGGAGAACGAATCAGGATGACCG
>Ga0207646_10005538_pt1 | contig 13266 bp, 12 predicted proteins | sample KBSK5502metaG_FD_184343 | JGI IMG/M metagenome (GOLD analysis project Ga0207646, IMG submission 184343) | Corn, switchgrass and miscanthus rhizosphere microbial communities from Kellogg Biological Station, Michigan, USA - KBS K5-50-2 metaG... | ecosystem: Host-associated > Plants > Roots >... | reverse complement strand
TAACTAAGAGCAAAAAAGGAGAGCAAAAGTGAAAGTTCCTTATGATGTTGTACTGCCCCAAGTGAGTGTTCTGGGTTCCACCATGGCCTACCGGGAAGCGGGAAACCCGGACGCACCGGTCGCGCTTTTTCTGCACGGGAACCCGACCTCGTCGTACCTATGGCGGAATGTCATTCCCCTGGTTGCACCGACAGCGCATTGCATCGCACCGGATCTCATCGGGTTCGGCCAATCGGGGAAACCAGACATCGAGTATCGGTTTGCCGATCATGTTCGGTACCTCGACGCGTTCCTCGCTAACGCTGGAATCTCGTCTGCATTCGTCATAGCGCACGACTGGGGAACCGCGCTGGCATTTCACCTGGGCGCCCGCAGGCCGGAGTTTATTCGCGGGCTTGCTTTTATGGAGTTCCTCCGGCCAATGCCTACCTGGGAGGATTTTCCTGCGATTGCACGTGAAACCTTCCAGAAGGTCAGGACGCCCGGAGTGGGCGAAAAGATGATTCTTGAAGGTAATGCATTCGTGGAGGGGGTTCTTCCCTCGGCAATCGTGCGAAAGCTGACGGATGAGGAAATGGCGGTCTACAGAGCACCATTTCCTACTCCCGAGTCGCGGCGACCCACTTGGCGTTTCCCAAATGAGTTGCCGATTGCTGGAGAACCGGCCGATGTGCATTCAACCTTAGAGAAAGCACATCGTGCTCTAGCGCACTCGTCTTACCCGAAGCTACTTTTCGCAGGAAATCCGGGCGCTCTGGTATCGCCGACCTTCGCTGAGAGCTTTGCGAAGGGGCTTAAGAACTGCAGAGTGGTGCAGCTTGGCTCTGGCATCCACTACTTGCAGGAGGATAATGCTGAAGTCATCGGCGCCACTGTCAATGAGTGGCTAATCGACTTGGGAATTGGTTCCAGCCCGAAACACGAGGAGGGATCATAGGTATTTCCTCTGATGCTTCGACCAGCGTCTTCTTTTTTCCTGCCCGCGTAGTGTGCAAAAACTCGATCTCGTTGAGATTATTGATACGCGCTACGTTTGCTCTGGGGTCATGAATGCGGTACGTCGCGGCGCGTTTCAGCGCCAGTGATTGAGGATATTGAAAGAATCCCGAATCACCACTTCGGACGCGATTAGGTTCTGGATAGCCCGCACAATCGCACTTGGAGACATATCACGTGTTGGATCGTTATCTCGGCGTACGACTAAGATTCCTGAATGATGCCCTCCGGCGAGCAACACGAGATCTGTAACAGCGCAAAATCATCATGGTTGTGTGTGAGAAGCACGCGGCCTGTTCGAATCGCACACATCAGATGCGTGGCATCTTCTTGGCCGGCGATACCGACGTCGGCTGGGATTAGAATGTCGACGGAACGAACCGAGTCATCATCGAGATAAAGGTGCATCAGGACCGCAGCCGCGCCCATTCGTCTGGCGTAAGGGGCTTCGGTTGAGGATGATACTTGTAGTCAGGTTCCAACTGCCCCGTGGCCGCCATGATCGCTTGTTCACGAGCAATGTCGGTTGCAATTTCGGGCGGGTTCGACTTGCCATGTTCAATTGCTTCCAGGACAGCGGCGAGCGGCAACATGTAGTCGGCTGCGAGCTCTTCAGCGGTCATCGGCTCTTCGGAATTCACGTGCGCTCGATAAATCAATTCCGCGGGAATCCGCGTATTTTTGACAAATAGTTGTCGATACGCCGATTTCGGTCGCGGTTCTAAGTATTGGTAGGTGACGCCCGTGCTCATTTTTTCTAAGGTCTCGGCCACTGTTTCCCTTTTAGTTATCACAGCGACTCAACCGCGATTGTAGACGATTTTGTAGATATAAAAGCACCCGACTTCAACACGTTTCAACAAGGAATGCCGTGCGCACCGCAAACGGTTACTGGAGAACCTGTTGATCGGAAATGAACGACATGGACGGCATGGGCGTTCGCCGAAGTGGTGATCCGCTTAGGACAACCAACGCGATAGCCTTTGGGAATGTGTAGGGCACGGGAAGGCGCAGTGTGCTCTCAGATGCCAGCTCATTTGCTCCATTGGGGCTGACACCCATTCCGCTTTTCGCCGACAGAATCAGCTTCGACTTCAGCATAGCGTCTAAGCAGGCGGCTGGTACGGCGCACTGGTTCTCTGCAGAGGATTTGGAGGGGAAGAGGTGTCCGGCTTGGCGAATCCGCTCGAAATCGCCGGAGAAGTAAGTCGTTTCGGACTCGGGGCCGTCACCGATCTGTTTCGGCGCCCCTTCGAAGGGGATCAAATCCTGCGTCAGCTGGCTGAAGTGGGATCGAAATCTCTTCCTCTCGTCGTTGCATCGGGATTCGCCCTCGGGGCAGTCTTGACGCTGCACACTCGCAGTACGCTTGTCACCTTTGGCGCCACCGCGTGGATTCCTACAGTACAGGCATTGGCGTTCTTTCTCGAGATCGGCCCCCTTGTGACAGGCCTGCTGGTGGCGGGCCGGGTTGGTTCCGGGATCGGGGCAGTCCTGTCCAACATGCGGGCTACCGAACAAATCGATGCCCTCGAATCGCTTTCGATCGACTCCTTCAAATTTCTTGTTGTGCCACGCGTCGTCGCGTGTACGCTGGCGCTCCCGCTCCTGACGCTGTTCCTGGATTTTTCAGGCCTGCTCGGAGGTTTTCTTTCCGAATACGCGACTTCGCGACTTTCCTTTCAGCTTTACATCTATCAATCGTTTTCTTCGTTCCAGTGGTCCAATTTCTACCCGCCGACTCTGAAAACAGCCGTCTTTGGATTCACCATCGGCACTGTCTCGTCCTTCCTCGGCTACACCACCAATGAAGGGGCGCAGGGCGTTGGGCGGGCGGCGACGAGAAGCGTCGTCATCTCTTCTCTGTTGATCATTCTTCTGGACGTGCTGTTGATCAAGTTCATCTTCTTCATATTTCCGGAGACTGCCCTATGACCGACGGCGCCGCAACGGCAGTTGCTTTCGATCAGGTTTCGAAATCATTTGGCGGGAAACCGGTTTTGCGTGACGTAACGTTCGACGTTCGCCCGAGTGAAGCGCTTTGTATTCTTGGCCGCAGTGGAACGGGCAAGAGCGTGACTCTGAAGCTCATTATTTCACTGTTGAAACCGGACCGGGGAAAAATCTGGATCGAGCAGGATGAGATCACGCGCCTCGGAACCGAGGAACTCTCCCGAGTACGTCGCAAAATGGGATTTCTCTTCCAGGATGCTGCGCTCTTTGATTCCTTGACGCTTTACGAAAACCTCGCTTTGCCTCTCATGCGGCTGACGGGCAAATCACCGGAGGAGGCTGATTTTCTTGTCGACCGGGTGCTCCGCCAGGTCCGCCTGGATTGCGATAAGCGTAAGATGCCGTCGGAACTCTCAGGAGGGATGCGCAAACGCGCCGGGCTCGCGCGCGCGCTGGTGCTCGAACCCCGGATTTTGCTGGCGGACGAACCGAGCAGCGGGCTGGACCGCATCACGGCTTCGGAGATCGATGAATTGCTGCTGATTCAAAAAGCGGAGCGTAAGACTGCTTTGATTATTGTCACGCACGATGTGCGTGGCGCCAGGCGCGTCGGGGATCGCATCGCAATTCTGGATCAAGGAAAGCTGGTTGCATATGGCACCTTCGCGGAAGTCGAGCAGAGCCAGAACGAAGTCGCTCGCAAGCTGGTAGCAGAGTGATAACTAATGAAGACCGGTAATTTAGCTATTGGTATCTTCGTCGTGGGCGGACTCCTGCTCTTCGGCATCGGGATGTTTTTGATCGGCGACCGCCATCAGGCATTCGCGCGCCACAATGAATACTATTCCGAGTTCGCAAATCTCGGCGGCCTGGCCGAGGGCGCAAAGGTTCGTGTAGGCGGGATGGATGCCGGACAGGTGCTTGCTATCGACGTGCCGGATTCTCCGTCGTCGCGTTTCCGCGTCAAATGGAGAATCGACGCAAAACTGAGCGGTCTCGTGCGCACCGATTCCGTCGTCACCATCGGCACGGAGGGAGTCGTTGGTGGCACCTATTTGTCGGTTCGGCCGGGCAGCCCACAGGCGCCCCAGGCGGCGGCACTCGCGATCATTCCCAGTAAAGAGCCCACGGAGCTTTCGGACGTGCTGGCCCAAGGAGCGGCACTCCTCAACGATGCGCGGGGAACGTTGAAAGAACTGACGTCGACTGTATCGGACGTTGATGATGTTGTCATCGGCCTGAAGGATGGGCGCGGTACGGCAGGAATGCTGATGCAGGATGAAGCGCTGGCGGACCGCATTCGTCAGGCTGTTAACACCACGTCTGCGGACGTGCAGGATATCTTAGCCGATCTGAAAGCGGGCCGTGGTGCTGCCGGGGTGGTCCTCCGGAACGAAGACGCAGCAGATGACGTTCGAGATGCTGTAAAGAACGTGCAGCGTGCGAGTGCCGACCTCAGGGATGCATCCCGGCAGGCTGATGCGCTGGTGTCCGATCTGAAGTCGCAGCAGATCCCGCAGAGGGCCGGCGAGGCGATGGATAAGCTGAATGACAGTGCGCAGCAACTGCATCAAGTCATTTCGGATACAGCTAAACCGGATCGACAGGGAGTGACGGCCGGAGTGAACATCAGAGAGTCGCTCACGAATGCGAATACTGCGACTTCAAATCTTGCCGAGGCATCAGAGGCCCTGAAACACAACTTCTTCCTGCGAGGCTTCTTTAAAAGAAGAGGCTATTACAACCTGGCCGACCTTTCGCCGGAAAAGTATCGCGGGGATCGCGCCTTCGCGAGCCGTACCGAACATCGAGCCTGGCTACCGGGATCTGAGCTTTTCCAAGCCGGCTCGAATGGAGAGGAGACGCTCTCTTCGAAAGGAAAGACAGTTTTGAATACCACTCTCGCACAGTTCGGCTTTTCTGTTTTCGAAAGTCCCATCGTCATTGAGGGCTATTGGAACGGAGGTGTATCGGCGGATCAGATTCGGCTCTCGCGGACGCGCGCAATGCTCGTCCAGCAATACCTCGAAACGCACTTCCAGCTCGAGAGGAAAAATCTCGGGATTGTGCCGATGAAGAACTTGCCGCCGATTGGGACGGACCGTGCAACATGGGACGGAATTTGCGTCGTTATTCTTAGGAGAAATTGAGATTTTGGAATTACGCGTGACCGGTTTTTTCCCCGCGCCGCCCAGGGCTTATTTTCTGCGCCCGGTCGGCGAACAGCGTAAGCGACAAGGTATCGGAATGGATGACCCCGAAGATAACTTATTCCGCGACGAGCCATGCTTGGCTGTGCTTAACCCGGTGCTTTGATTATTTGTTTCCAATAGCATTCCCGGTTGCACGAGCCGAGCATCCGACGCCACGTACCGTGCACGGCGTGTCAGGTATCGTGCACGGCGTGCAGCAACCCGATTTTTTTCATCCAACAACGCAGCACGCCCCGCAGTCTTCCTTGCGGGTGGCATTGGAATAACGCCATTCCGCAGCACCATCATCCAGGCTGCGAAACAAGTGACGGTTGCTCCACCGGAGCCGCCGCGCTATCCGCCGCATTCAGTTTAACGACCCATATTGGCGCCGCGCGAACAGATGGATTCAGATCTTAAAACGCCAGCGCGAACCACTAGATAATGGTCCTATTTCTTTTTGGGTTTCTTTTTTTCTTTTTTTGGTTTGTCTCCACGGGCCATGCCACAAGTATGCCATTACGATTGGCAGTTGCGTTCGCCAAAAGCGGCGTGTCCAAGCCGGGACCAAAAGGTCCAGACCCGGATCTAATTCGCGCCCGTTGTCGCTGTGAAAGAGCGTAATCCGACTGGGGATGACCTCGAATTGACCAGATCACCTTTGCCTTTGGCATTCCTATTAATAAGGATGCGGTTAACAACTTGAACCGCCGTGTACGGACCCGTACGCACCGCGGTGCGGCAGGAGGCGGTGGGTGACCGCCGCCCCTATGCCGATCAAGTCGGGTTGTGGGAAACAATCAGCAGGGTGCCGCTAAACTCAGATCTCATTTGTTACGACGTGATGCTGAATCTGAAGAAGCGCGCGCAATCGCTACGCGAACTGGTGTCGAAGCCTTGGCTAATTGCCTTTCACGTTTTGAGCGCATCGGCATATAGCATCTCGCTGCCCACCAACGTCAAGTTGACCTTCTGCTCCGACTTTCTCCGGCCTGCTTCAATTACCCGAGTGACTGGCAGGTATTTGGTAAGATGCCGTCTGCAGACCACTGCAATGATCGGAACCAAGCTCGCACATTGCGAGATTACCGGCCACCTGGGAACCGGCGGCATGGGCGAGGAGGATCAGGAAAAAGCGCTGCTCGAGTTGATCGCAACCGGCGACCGCATTGGTGCCATCAAGATCACCCGGTTGCTATATGGCTACGACCTGAAACACCCCGTGGCGTTCCTCGACGAGCTTTCATCCACAAACCGCCGGGTTTAGAACGTCATTGGTTCATCCGCCACGGCGAAAATTCGGGCCATGCGCGAAGTACATTGGCCGCCCATTCCGTTGTTTTGTCCGTATGGCAGGCAGTACACGAATCCGGCATCTTCGCGGACTGGGCTGTTGCGGGCGCTATGAAACGGAAGGTGTGCGCGTGCACTTTGACGTCCGCAATGGTGGGCTGGATTTTCGGCATGTGGCAACCGACGCATTCGCTGCCTGCGGAGCCGGGCGCATGATGCGTGTGCCGCGCAAGATCCGCTCCGCGTGGACCATTGGGCGATGACGGGCCGTGACATTGAAGGCAGAGGACGGAGGCCGGCCTGAGGAGATCGGCATTGTTCTCCGTGCCATGGACGTCGTGGCAAGTGAAGCACTTCACGCCGCGGGTGTACATCAAGCTGGTAACAAAATCATTCCCCTGCATTCGGTTTCCACTCCCGGTGCCGTCGGGAAAATACGCGGAATCGGGTCCAGTCGCGTGACGATCGTCGAACTTCCAGAATTTGCTCAGGTCCATGCCCGGCCGAAAGCCCACAGGCCAGGCATAATTCCGACCTTCAATCGGGTTCAGCGCGGATTCACCGATCGAGTGGCACTGAATGCAAACATCGTTGGCTTTGATGTAGTCGAGTCTTGCAGGATTGACAATATTGGCGCGCGAAGGCTGTCCGGCGTGCCCGCTTCCGGGGCCGTGACATCTTTCGCACCCTACGTTCCATTCGGTGACGGTCCTGGTGCGGATATCGAAGTTGACCGAGTGGCATCCGTCGCACTCCTGACTCGTCGGCTGCTGCGTGTGCGAGTAGGGGCGCCACGCCCGGTTGGTGACGTCCCACGTCGCTGGAAGCGGGTAGTAGTCGTCGCCAGACTTGCGGAAGTATCGCTGTTTGAACTTGCCGCCATATACGACTGCGACATCGCCGATGGCGAAGGTCCTGACAGGGTCAGGCTTGCTGAAATCGGGAATCACCACTTCCGGCCGCAGTTTCGGGTCGGCGACGACGTTGGCCATCCGCGTCTTTTTCCATCGCTCCCATATCGCGGGATGACACGTTTTGCAGACGGAGGAGCCGACGTACGAGCCGACGTCGGTTGCGCCCGTCGGAGTCTGCGCAAGGAGTCCTGAAGGGATCATGGCGATGAGCCATAGAAGCCAATACGTTCTGATAAACATGCATCCTCTTTTCTTCATTGCCTGAAAGTCCATCGAAGCTTGACGGTCAGAGAATCCTTCGCGGGCACGATGTTGACGTCATTTGGAGTCAGGGTGAGCCGCTGCCAATTGCGATTCCATACGATGAACAGATCATTGCCCGGCCGCACGGTCCAGCGGAGACGCAGGTTGTTACCGATGCTTTGAGTCTGAGTGTCGTACTGAAAGAAGCAGGTCAGAATGAGACTGGGATGGAGAGCGTATGCAAGGTTGAATTGCATCAAGCGCTGCACGAAATTCCCTTCACGCAGCGCCGCAAAGTTCTGGTCGATCGAAGCCCCAGCCTGCCAGTGGCCGCCGTGCCCGGTGAATCGCAGGTAATCGGACTGCTGCAGCAGCCGGCCATCGTAAAAGCTGCCCAACCATGTCGTGCTTCCGAAACCCAACGGACGGTGGTCGGACGATTGGAATTCCGCGCGAAACCGGTCGAATCGGTAAGAGCCTACCGGCAGCGTCACGCCGGCCGAGATTTGAAACGGCACCGGCAGGAACTCAAACTGAGGCTGAAGGGCGAAGTCAAAGCGATCGCCGGATTCGAGCGTTATGTTCAGCGGCGACCACGTCAGGCCCCATGACTCGGTCTGACCGTGCCAGTTCGTAACATGATAAAAGCTACGTTCCAGAGCGGCCTGCCGGATCCAGCGCAGTCGTCCCTCTTTGCTTGGCCGCGGTTTGACCCTGCATGCCGCATCGAGCTTTCGGATGCCCGGACGCGGCAGAAAGCCCAGGCCGGGGTTGAGCGCTTCGCCAAAGTGATTGAGGGCGGTGAAACAATCCAGGAGATCGTTGGGATAGTCAACGATGTAACCCCAACCGTTCCGGTCGCCGCGAAGCCCATCGCCGCGGCTGAAAGCGGTCCAGCCGGCTACTTGAAAATTCTTCGTGCCGAAGAGTTCCGAAGTACGCCAGGAGCCGTCGAACCCAACGAGCGTGTTGCGATGAACGCCGTCCGGGTTGCCGTTTGTGAGGATCGACCCGACGCGAAGTTTTGGTGTGACGTCGTAGGAGACACGCGCGGCGAAGAGATTCGTCCCCGGCACGGTGGATGCGGCGGATGGTGAGAATGCTTTGCGCGTCTCGACGTCCAGCAGGCCGATGTTCCATTTGCCGGCGCGCCCCATCAGTTTGCCTCCGCCGTCGATGGGGATCTGATCTCCCTGGAACAGACCGATATTCCGGCTGAAGAATGGAATGAAGTCGTCTTCGAGGGCAAACGCAAATTCGAACTGGTTCGCGCCTTCCAGGAAGAACGGCCGCTTCTCCGGGTAGAACAGTGGAAATCGAGTCACGTTGAGTTGGAGGGAATCCACTTCGGCTTCTGCGAAATCCGTATTGAAAGTGAAGACCGAGGCCAATTGTGGCGTAACCCGCCAGGTAATGTCCCCGCCGACCTGGCCCTGCCACGTATACGCAGGCTGATGAAAATTCGTTTGGGCGCGCCCTGCCGCGAACGGACTCAGTTCAATGCCGCGACCCTGGTCCAGTCCCATGACATTGCGTAAAGACCCGGCACGGCTGAGATCGAAGAAAAACGTATCGAGTACGGGCGAAGCCCAGCGCATGGCGGTATGATCACGGGCAATCCTCCGCTCGAAGTTCACGCCCCAGGTCTCGAGGCCCCTCGTGAAACTCAGCGTGTTCGCCGGAATCTCAACTTCAGCCGACCAGCCGGTCGGGGTTCTGGCGGTTCGCGCGTCCCAGACGCCGTCCCAGTCGAGCTTTGCCTCTTCTCGCCCGGCTATCAGCCCGTCGGCGCGGCCGCCGGCTTCGTTAACGCGGAAGAAATATCCGGTGCGCTTGTCACCGGATGTATCCAGAACGATGGATACGGTGTCGTCGCCGTCCATTGGTCCATCGCGGCGCATGGTGTGAACGGCAATCGAACCTGGTTCCGGATCGGTGCATTCGAAGCCGAAGTAGAGTCTGTTATCTTGGATAATGACGCGGACCTGGGTTCTGTAGGGTGTTAACGCGCCGGGGCGAGGCGATTGCTGAACCAGTTCCGCTATCGTGGTTGCCTCCAGCCACGCGGGCTCATCCAGCAGGCCATCCAGCTTGATCGGCGCCGTGGGAAACGCAACGGATATGGATGGAGAGGCGGCGGTCTGCCCGGAGGCAACCGGCGGCAGGGTCAGGCAGAGGATCGAGAGTCCGAAGATCAAGTCCGTTCCGCGAATCATCGTGCCCAGTGTCGCCAATGAACCTTAGGGAGGTCTTAAGAAATTGGGCAACGATGAAAAGAGTCCTCAGGTAATCCAAAGGATGCTCTGCAAAGATGAGCGGAGCGAATGCAAGCCCGGCAGGGCGCAGCGATCAATCACTGGTGCGGAGTGGAAGAGCGAATAGATGCGTGTACTGGTCGTCGAAGACGATGCGCGGATGGCTGAGTTGCTGAGGCGCGGGCTCGCCCAGGACCGCCACTCCGTGGATGTAGAGGGCGACGGCCCTGCCGGCCTGGAGAGAGCGAGAACCCATCCTTACGACACGATCGTGCTTGACGTCATGCTCCCGGGTCTGGATGGCTTGGGCGTAGTTCGCAAGCTGCGCAGCGCGGGAATCCAAACGCCGATCCTGATGCTCACCGCCCGCGACGGCGTGTCCGACATCGTACGCGGACTCGATATAGGCGCCGACGATTACCTCACCAAACCGTTTTCCTTCGACGTGCTCCGCGCGCGTCTTCGTGTCATGGCGCGGCGCACCGGGATCAACTCAGGCCGGATCCTGCAGGTCGCGGACCTCACGATTGCGACGGATACCCATCGGGTTCGGCGCGCGGACAGGCTGATTCTGCTGACTCGAACCGAATACTTGCTCCTGGAACTCCTGATGAAACGCGCCGGCCGCGTTGTCTCCCGAGACGCCCTGATCGAGGCGGCGTGGGGCGGCGAGCAGGATGTCAGCAGCAATGCCCTGGATGTCTTCATCTTTCAGCTGCGCACGAAATTGGAGGCGGGCGGCGCGCCGCGGCTACTGCAGACAGTGCGTGGTTTCGGTTACGTGCTGCGCGAGCCTGAGATCGGGTGAGATTGAACTCCATTCGCACGCGGCTGACGGCATGGTACCTTGCCGTGCTGGCGGCCGGACTGATTATCCTGGCGGTGAGCAGTTGGTACGGTATGCGCGCGATCGTCATCCGCGCCGTGGACGAAGAGCTGCTCGACCGAATCCACGATGTAGAGAAGCTCCTCGATCAAGCGGGCTCGTCGCCGAACCTGAGCGAAGCCGGCGCGGCTCTGCGGGAACGGTTCCGCCTCGCCGGTGCAGCGGATTTAGTCCAGGTTTCGGATGAACAGGGTAACTGGCTGTACCGCTCGCCTGCGCTCGAACATAACGGAGTCGAGTTTCGATCATTGACCCAACTCGGGCGGGAACCTGTATTCGAGGTCCTGCAGGTGGCGGGAGAGCCGATTCGTTTTGCCACGGTCAGGGTGTCTGTAAGAGGACGCATATGGATCGTGCAGGTCGCCGAATCGATTCAGGAGCTCGCCGCAGACCTTGACCAGTTCGGCCGGCTGTTGCGCTGGCTCATACCCGGCCTGCTGGCTCTGGCGGGAGCGGGTGGCTACTGGATCAGCCGAAGAGCGCTGCAGCCGGTGGACAGGATTATTGCGGCAGCGGAATCCATCAGCATCCATAATCTCGGCGGACAGCTTTCCGTACCGCGATCCGGCGATGAATTGCAACGCCTGTCGGAGACCCTGAACCGCATGTTGGCGCGGCTGAAGGAATCGGTTCAAAGGATCTCGCAGTTCACCGCCGATGCATCCCATGAGCTGCGCGCTCCGGTGTCAATCATACGCACTACAGCCGAATTGGCCGTTCAGGGCCGACGTTCGGGTACAGAGTCGCGCGAAGACATGTTGATCATTCTGGCGGAAGCCGAGCGCGTAACGAGGCTGATCGACAGCCTCCTGTTGCTGGCAAGAGCAGACGCTGGCGAGTATGGGTTACAGCGTGAACTAACCGACCTCCCGACCGTCCTCCGCCAGGCCGTGGAACAGTGCCGCGCACCGGCTGACCAAAAGAAGCTGAACTTGCACAGCAGTCCCGGTGATGAGCCGGTAGCCGTAATGGCCGACGCCGAGGCAATGCGCCGGCTGTTCGTCATCCTGGTCGACAATGCCGTCAAATACACGCCGGATGGCGGACAGATCGATGTTCTGTTGGAAGCGGGGGCGGAGCTGGCGATCATCAGAGTCACCGACACCGGAATCGGAATCGCGGACAAAGATCTTCCTCACATCTTCGACCGGTTTTGGAGGGCGGACAAGATCCGGTCAAGAGGTATGGGCGGTGCTGGTCTCGGCCTGTCGATTGCCCGGTGGATTTCGGATCGTCACCAGTGGTCCATCAATGCGCGGGCGATGCCCGGCGGTGGAACCCAGTTTACCGTCACGATCCCGCTCGTCACGGTGGAAAAAGCCGGGCTGGAAAGCTGATGGGATTAAACGGTGGGAAGGAGTTGAGCAGGATAAATATGGACCTCACCCCCGTCTTTCCCTTCATAAGCGAAGATATCGCTGATATTCCGTTCCAGCTTATGATCGGCCCCCGGCGATGGTGGTCTCCTGACCTGCGTCCATCTTCCATAGCTCGCTATGTGGGAAGAGGGGATTGTTGCCGGAGTTCCAGGGATACTCCGGGTTTACGACCTTCCGAAACACTCTTGCGTCCCGTTTTCTAGGCCCGGCCGCGAACATGGGCGCGTTCCAGCCATCGCAATTGAACGCATAGCCGGTACCCGTGATGCAAATGTTGGATGCGCCGAGTTGTGCACCTGCTGAGGGCACCAGATGTATGTCGACGGCGGGTTTGGCACTCAAACCGGATATCGCAAGCATCGCCCTTCGGTTCAGGTGATCGGCGCAAGTCTCTAATACGAATGTCAACTTCTTAGCGGGCGCGATGCCGTCGGACGGAAAGACGACCTTGCTCAGCCATGGACCGGGAATCCGTTTGGTGCTGAAACAATAGTCCTCATAATAGATTTGGTCGCGCAGGTCGCTGACAACAATCGGCAACCCACGAGACTGAATCTCCTCATCAATGGACTTCTTCAGCGCCACCCAGTCTTCCGACTTTTTATTGAGACCAGTACATCCTCCCGCCGTTGGATTGAGGATGCATCCGAGAAACTCGATCACCTTCTCCTTCAACTGTGAGCTATTGTTGACCGCAGTGATCGTCGTATTCTGCTTTCCCAGGTAAGCCGCCAACCCCTCGCAAAGGTCTTGCTTCCAGGTCTTGTCCTGCCAGGGTGGAGATAGAACATAGTTGATGAGTCCGTCAAAACCGCTTGGCCCTGTCCGCTTCGATATAGTTACGCCTTGCGATTTCACCTGCCGCCAACGGTCGTTGGGCGCACGGTTGACGTCATCGTCCATTTTTAGACCCGTCTTACCCGCGGCGGTTTCGACGCCGATACTCTTCCTGAAGTCTTCCAGACTCTTCTGTAAATCCGCAGTCCCGGAGATAGTCTCATTCTTCCCGAGTAAATATGCCTCCAAAGCCTCGCGGAACCTCTTCATCCACTCCTTCTTCGGCACTCGCCAGAAGTGACCCACCAGTAATCACCAAGATTGACCCACCAGAATGGGGTTCCAGTCGCCAAGGCGGTGTGCCGTACCGTCCTTGGG
>Ga0207646_10005537_pt1 | contig 13270 bp, 9 predicted proteins | sample KBSK5502metaG_FD_184343 | JGI IMG/M metagenome (GOLD analysis project Ga0207646, IMG submission 184343) | Corn, switchgrass and miscanthus rhizosphere microbial communities from Kellogg Biological Station, Michigan, USA - KBS K5-50-2 metaG... | ecosystem: Host-associated > Plants > Roots >... | reverse complement strand
GACCGGAGCGATGCGCGGCTTTGGGGCCGTGCAGTCCTGTTTCGCCTACGAGTCGCAGATGGACAAGCTCGCCGCGGCGCTCGATATCGACCCGGTCGTGCTTCGCGAGAAGAACGCGTTACGCAACGGCGATCGGATCATCACCAGCCAGCCGGTGGAGGGCAGCGCTCCCGTCGCCGACATCATTCGCCGGTGCGCCGATATCGCGATGCCAGAAGACGACATTCCGACCGACCCGATCGCGCTTCCCGGAGGGCTCGGCAACCTCACGCGCGGCGAAGGGGTTCGACGCGGTGTCGGGTATGCGGCGGGCCTCAAGAACGTCTGCTACTCGCACGGCTTCGACGACTTCTCCACGGCGCGCGTACGTCTCGCGCAAGACGCGCGCGGGCCGATCGTCCACGTGCACACCGCCGCGGCAGAGGTGGGACAGGGGATCGTCAGCGTCTGCGCCCAGATCGCGCGCACCGAGCTCGGGGTCGAGCGGGTCGAGGTCGATCGTCCTGACACGACCATCGGCTCGGCCGGGTCCTCGTCCGCGTCCCGTCAGACGTGGATGACCGGCGGGGCGGTCCTCGCGGCGTGCCGCGAGGTGAAGGCCGAGCTCCTCGCGCGCGCGCGCAAGACCGGACGCGCACCGGACAACCTCACGGCACTCCTGGAGGAGCCGATCGACCGAACGGTCACGCATCGCCATCGCGACACCGAGCCACGCGACCCGAAGACCCAGAACCAGGGCCATGTCGCGTTCCTCTTCGCGGCGCATCGAGCGGTCGTGGACGTCGATGTCGCAACCGGCCTGGTGAAAGTCGTTCAGGTCGCGACCGCTCAGGACGTCGGCAAGGCGATCAACCCCGTCGCCGTCGTTGGCCAGATCGAAGGTGGCATCGCGCAGGGCCTCGGGCTCGCGGTGATGGAGGAAGTGCAGCTCCGCGACGGGCATGTCCGCAACGCCTCGTTCACGGATTACCTGCTGCCGACGACGCTCGACATGCCGCCTGTCGTGACTGTGCTCATCGAGCATCCACACCCCGACGCTCCGTACGGCGCGAAGGGAGTGGGCGAGCCTCCGACCATATCGAGCACGCCGGCGATCGTTGCGGCGATCCGTGCCGCCACGGGCAAGGAGCTCAACCGCGTGCCGGTGAGCCCGGACGACATCGTGTTCGGGGTGCCGTACCGTTCGGGCTGGCGTATCGCACCCGGCGACGATCCGCGCGGCGCGCTGCGTGCGTAACGAGAGGGCGATGCCCTCCTCTCGTCCTGACGACGCGCGCCGCATCTTCAGCGGGATCGGAGCCACCTACGAGCGTGCGGGAGCCCTCCTCTCGTTTGGCCAGGACGCGCGCTGGCGAGAGCGGCTCGTCTCAGTGCTCGACGCCGGACCCGATGACGCGGTGCTCGATGTGGCGACGGGCACGGGTCTCGTTGCTCGCGCGATCGCCGAGCGGTACGGCTGCCGTGTCGTCGGGCTCGACCGCAGCGCCGACATGCTGTCTGCCGCTGCCGCGCGGGATGGACACATACCTCTCATCCGCGCACGCGCCGAATCGCTTCCGTTCCCGGACGACTCCTTCGATCACCTGACGTTCACGTATCTGATGCGATACGTGGACGATCCCTGCGCGGTCATCCGCGAGCTCGCTCGTGTGGTCCGACCGGGCGGAAGAATCGCGGCGCTGGACTTCGGTGTTCCGGCGAATCCGCTAGTCCGAGTGCTGTGGCGGATCCATACGCGGATAGGACTGCCAACACTCGGGCTGACCATCTCGCAGCAATGGGCCGGCGTAGGTGCCTTCTTGGGACCGAGCATCGAGCGATTCGATCGCACGTATCGAGCGAGCGACGTCGAGCGCTATTGGAAGGAGGCAGGACTGACGGACGTCCGTGTGATGCCGATGAGCTTTGGGGCTGGAATCGTGATGGCCGCGACTAAGACCGACGCGACCGAAACCCTCTTTTCGCGACGGGGTCCCCCCGGCCCCGGTTCCCAGGGCCGGCGCCCCATCGCGCGGGGGCCCTCGGTCGCGTCGGCCCCGACCGCTGCGGCCTTCTATGCCTTGCGGCCCGGCGGTCTCCGCGATTACTGGACGCTCTTGCACCCGCCCTACACGATTTGGCATCTGTCGTACGTGCTGCTCGGTGCGGCGTTGGCTCCGACGCCGGATCCGCGCATTGTCGCCGGCGCTCTTCTCGCCTTCTTTCTCGCGGTCGGTATCGCGTCGCACGCGTTCGATGAGCTTCAGGGAAGGCCTCTCGGAACCCGCATCCCGTCGGGCATGCTCCTCGCATTGGGATCTCTTGCACTAATCGGCGCGGTCGCCCTCGGCGTAATCGCCGCGTCGCAGCTTGGTCCGTGGTTCCTGGTGATCGTCCTGGTCGGTGCCAGCCTCGTGATCTCGTATGGACTCGAGCTTCCGATCGTGCACTCCGACATCGGATTCGCGCTCGCGTGGGGCGGATTCCCTCTCGTCGCGAGCGCCGCAGCCAACGGCGCGGCGCCCCTACCCACGATCGCCGCCGCGGTCGGAGCATCTCTCGTCTCACTGGCCCAGCGGCGGCTCTCCACTCCCGTCCGGCGAATCCGTCGCCAGGCGGTCGACGTGTCGGGCACGGTCCATTTCCGCGATGGAACGACCGCGGGGCTCGATCGAGAAGCGCTCATCGGCGGGCCTGAGGCTGGACTGCGCCTCCTCTGGCTCGCGATGGTCGCGGTCTCGATCGGCGCCCTTGCGGCTCGGTGGTCGGGCTAGGCGTCAGCCCTTCGTCGCGACGGCATGCTCGGTATGCCCCGCGCGGCCGAAAACGTTCGCGGTGTCGCGCATATCGGTCCAGCTTGCCCAGACCGATCCGTCCGGCGATATCGCGATGTTCGTGTAGTCGCCGATGAAGCGGGTCTGGAAGGTTCCCGTGACGGAGAAGTTGGTGAACCAACGCGCGTCGGACGCCACGCTCACGCCCGTGTCGAGGCGTTTCGTGGCAAAGCTCGTCGCCGCGAGATCGCTCGCCGTCGCCAGCGTGTAGCCGTACACGCAGGGCTGATCGTGCGGACCGGTTCGCGCGCGATCCACGTACCCCACGCGCGCCTTGCCGTCCGGACCGACCGCCGCCCAGGGGAAGATCTGGTCGGATCGGCTGCTCTTCACGAGAGCCGGCGTGGACCACGTGGCCCCGCCGTCGACCGACGTGGTCACCATGATGTTGGTGCGCGCGGTCGCTCCCGGATCGAGATTCTCTGCGTAGACGTAGTACATCTGGCCCGGGTTGCCGGCTGCCGTCGACAGCGCCAGGTTGCCGGCCGCGAAGATGCGGAACTGGCATCCGGTCAACCGGGAATCCCCACGCCAGTTCGTCGGATAGTCGCCCGCCCCGTCATGAATAAGTCCGACGATCCGCCGCGGAGCGCTCCAGTGATCGCCGCCGTCGCTCGAGCTTACGAGGAGAACCTGGTCGCGAAGACTGGCGCCCTGCGCCTGGTGGTTCAGGAACGCGACGTAGATCGTCCCGTCGGGCGCCACGATCGGCGAAGAGAATCCCGCGTCGTTCTGATCGCAGCGCGTCGTGGGCCCGGTCGCACCCTGACCGGAGCAGAGGGGGCTCTCGCCGCTGATCTCTGTGCCAGAGGTCCACGTAACGCCGCCGTCGCGCGAGCGAACGAAGAAGATCGGTGACTCGGTCTGCACGTCCTGCCGGTACTGTTGTCGCGCCCACGTGACGTAGACGCTTCCACGGTGGGCGCTCGTCCCGCGATCGACCGCGATCCAGTCCTTGTCGTTGAACAGCACGTTCGTTCCGCCGTTGCTAATCGTTCCGTTCCCCTTCGCGACGGTCACCGGGTCTGTCCAGGTAATGCCGCCGTCGTCGGAGCGCTCGACGATCACGCTGACGTCACTGAATGCTCCCGCGACACTGTCGTGCGACGCGACGTTCGACCAGTACAGACGTCCATCCGCGTCGAACGCGAGGGCGGGATCGGTGAGAAAGCGGTAGCTCCCGTGGGGCGGATGAACGTTCGTCCAGCTCTGCCCGCGGTCCTTCGACACGTACGCCTCGGTGAAGATCCGGAGCAGCGCGCTCGCGCTCTGCTTGTCCAGGTTGAACAGATACGTATGCGAGGCCGCGACGACGTTCGCGGCGTTCGTCGGATTCACGGCGATCGTCGTCTCGTTGTGCGGACCGACACTGTCGCAGTCGAGCATCGCATTGCCGGCGAACGAGGTCGGCTGCGCGGTCAACGATGTGACGCAGGCCACACCCGAGATCCCGCCGCCGCCCGGTCCGTTCGTGCCGCCGCCCGCCGTGCTCTCGGTGAAGCTGATGAGATCGCTGTCGAGTCGCTGCTTTGCAGAACTCGCGAGCGCGGTGGTCGCTCCGACGATCAAGAGTCCGGTGAGGATTCCAGACGCAAGGATGCGTTGCATCACTCCTGCCCTCCCATGCGAACTGCGCGGGATAACGTACGCGCGCGACGTCTGGGGAAGAAGAGATTTCTTTCGAGCCGCATGCTCGCCCGACGCACAGCGAGGCGTATCGTTTTCGCGATCGTGATTCCACTCGAGACCCTTCGCGCGGCCCCAAAGGTCCTCCTTCACGATCATCTCGATGGCGGATTGCGCCCGGCGACCGTCGTCGATCTCGCGCGCGACCAGGGCTACGGGGGCCTGCCGACGATGGACCCAGAGGAGCTCGGCCGGTGGTTTCACGCGAGCGCCGCCTCGGGCTCCCTCTCGCTCTATCTCCGCGGATTCGCGCAGACGATCGCGGTCATGCAGACGGAGGAGGCCCTCGAGCGTGTCGCATACGAGTGCGGCGAAGATCTCGCGCGTGATGGCATCGTGTACGCCGAGGTCCGTTATGCGCCCGTGTTCCATACGCAGCGTGGGTTGAATCTCGAGCAGATCGTCCAAGGCGTGGCGCGTGGATTCGAGCGCGCGGAACGCGACTACGACATCACGCTCCGGCAGCTCATTTGCGCGATGCGTGATCGCACCGATTCGCTCGAGATGGCCGAGCTCGCCGTGGCGAACCGCGAACGAGGTGTCGTCGGGTTCGACATCGCCGGTGAGGAAGCCGGACATCCACCGAAGGCGCACCTCGAGGCGTTTCAGCTCTGCCGACGCGAGAACTTCTCCATCACGATCCACGCCGGCGAGGCGTTCGGGCCGCCCTCGATCTGGCAGGCGCTGCAGTACTGCGGCGCGCACCGCATCGGCCACGGCGTGCGGCTCGTCGAGGACATGGCGATCAGCGAAGGCAAGGTTGTGAAGCTCGGTCCCCTCGCCGCGTACGTCCGCGACAAGCGGATCCCACTCGAGCTCTGTCCGTCATCGAACGTGGACACCGGGGCTGTACCGACGCTCGCGGAGCATCCGATCCGCCACTTCATCGGGCAGCGCTTTCGCGTGACCGTGAACACCGATAACCGGCTCATGTCCGACGTGACGCTTTCCGACGAATTTCAGCGGTTGTCACGGATCGCCGGCCTGACGCTCGCGGACGTGGAGCGTCTCTCGATCAACGCGATGAAGAGCGCGTTCATCGGTTACGAGGAGCGTGTCGCGATCATCTACGCGCGTATCAAGCCTGGCTACGCTCGTCTTCGGGGCGAGCCCGCGCTCGCCGGATATCCGCTGCCGCCGACCGCCTGACGCGATCCGTCGTTTACCACCCGTTGATGCCTCCTGCGACCGTAGCGACACGAATGCAGCGCGTCATCGACTCATCCTTCCGACGTACTCAGTTCGTACTGAGGTGCGCGAACAAATGGGGCATGGGGTGGTGGTCAGATGGGGCGGCTTCGTAGCTCTCTATTCAGCACGCTTGCGTTCACTCTCGCCTTCGCTTTCTCGACGCTCGTGTTCGGGCGCGGCGCCGACGCCGGCGTCCAGTGGTGCGAATCGGATCCGGTCTTCCTCGTCAACGGCGCGCTCGTCGACGTCACGACCGAGTTTCCAGCCGCCTACCTGAGCAGCCTCGAGGGGGCGGTCGCCTACGAGGTGCTCGTGCCGTCGAATGTCATCGCCACGGTGGTCTCGCTCCCCGCTAGCGTCCCGACCACCGCGAAGATCAGCCGGGTCCTTCCCGCGACCGGGCTGCTGTCTCTCGGCGTGCCCGTGGTCGTCAAGGTGACCATCAACGCGACGGCCTCGTTCGACACGAAGACGCAGGTCACCGGTACGTATCTTTGGCTCAGCTCGACGGCATACGGCAAGTCGAACGTCACGACTCAGGTGAAGTACACGCTGATCGGGCTCTAGCCCGCGTGTCGCGACTTCGCTGGCCTCTCCGCGTTTACATCGTCGGCGTGCTCGGTGCGGCGCTCGCGGCTCTGCCCGCGAGCGCCGCATTCCGGGTAAATCTCCGACCGACCGACACGGTTCTCTTCGCGGTGCTCATCGTCATGGCCGCGGTCGCTCAGCTCTGGCCGGTGCACCTGTCGGTCAAGGTGAAGATTACGGTCGACGACACCGCGACCTTTGCGGCAGCGCTTCTCCTCGGGCCCTTCTATGCCATGGTCGCGGCCTGCGCGACGACGCTCATCGCTCTCCACTTCCGCGGTGTGCGTCAGAGTTGGTACAACCGAGGCTTCAACGCAGCAACCTCCACCCTGTCGACCGGGGCGGCTGCGACGGCGTTCCTTCTCGTCGCTGGTCCCGGCGCGCAGGTGGAGCGCGAACCGTGGGCGATCGGCATCGCGGCGATAGCGAAGTACATCGTGCACAGCACGCTCGTCGACGTCGTCGTCGCACTCCAGGTACGGCGCAATCCCCTCACCGGCTGGTGGGCGTTGCATCGGCGGCTCCTGCCCTACGAAGCCGCGCTTTTGGTCCTGGGAGCGTTGGCGGCGATCGCCGCACAGGCGCAGCCGTGGACGCTGGTCCTCTTCGGTGTGCCGATGGCGATCGTCCTGCTCACGCTCCGCGATAGCGCACGGGTGCGTGAGCAGACGAAGACCGCGATCCTCGAGTTGGCCGACCTGATCGACCTGCGCGACCCCTATACGCATGGCCACTCGCAACGCGTCGCCGCGCTTGCGGAGCGACTCGCGAGACGCCTCCGCCTGCAATACGCGCAGATCGAGCTGATCCGCGACGCGGCGCGCGTCCACGACATCGGAAAGATCGGAACGAACGACCTCGTTCTTCTGAAGCCCGGTCCGCTGACGGAGGAGGAACAGCGCGAGATGCGCCGGCACGCCGAGATCGGCCATCGCCTACTCAGTCGACTCCCGGAGTTTTGGGAAGGAGCCGAGCTCGTCCTGTCGCATCACGAGCGCCACGACGGCGCGGGTTACCCGCGCGGGCTCAAAGGCGACGAGCTTCCCGTCGAGGTCTCCGTGATCTCGGTTGCGGATACGTACGACGCGATGACGACCGACCGGCCGTATCGAAAAGGTCTCGCCTGGGACCTCGTCCGCGCCGAGCTGGTCCGGCAGCGCGGGAAGCAGTGGCGCGAGTACGCCGTCGATTGCTTCATCGAAATGATGGACGAGGAGCGGCGCGACGCTGCGGTGGAGCGCCCGCACACCTCCGCGGGACCGGCCCGACCAGCCGCGCAGGCGCTAACTTAGCGCCCGTGGCGGAGCGGCTCGAGCGGACGTTCAACTGGGCGCGTGTCGGCGGCGCTGGCCTGATCTTCTTCCTCGGCCCGTATTTCCCGAATATCGGGATCGCGTACCTCGTCGGTCTCGGCGTGTTCGTGCTGGGGTACGCGGCCGTCGTGTACTGGATGATGCAGTCGCGGCCGGAGCGCTTCGAGCGGCTCACGCGCGTCATGTTCGTTCTCGACATCGGCATCGTTTCTTCAGCGATGCTCCTCTTCTCGTCGGATCCCAGCTGGACCACGTGGGTCATCGGCAGCCTCATCATCATCGCCGGCGGTTTCCGCTTCGGAACGGCGGGTGCCTTCGCGGCGGCGGGCGCGATCTCGCTCGCATACGTGGCCATCGCCGCATATCGCGCCGAGACGTTCGGCTTTGTCGCCGAGCCCTGGCGGCTCGCGTTTCACGTCAGCGTGTTCATCCTGGCGGCCTATCTGATGTCGGGCCTGCTGCGCGAGCTCGAGCACCTGCGGGCGCAGCGAGAAGAGTTCGTCCGCCAGGCCGTCGAGGCCGCGGCGCTTCGCCAGGCGGACCGTATCAAGAGCGAGTTCCTCGCGGCGATGTCCCACGACTTCCGCAGTCCGCTCACGGTCGTGCGCGGCGCCGTCGAGCTGCTTCTCGGCGAGCGCCCCGGAACGCTCACCTCCGCCCAGCGCGAGCTCGCCGAGAGCGCCGAGCGAAACATCCGGCGCCTCGAAGACTTCACCGCGCAGCTCCTCGAGATGGCGCGACTGGAGGAAGGGCAGATCGCACTCGAGAAAGAAGAGATCGATGCGATCGCGCTCGTCCGTGACGTGGTCGCCGACCACGCTGTCCTTGCCAAGCAGAAGCGGCAGTGGATCTCGCTCGACGTCGATCCGGATCCGCCCCGCGTGGTCGCGGACCGCGGCAAGATGCATCAGGCGCTCGCGAACCTGATCGTGAACGCCATCCGCTACGCGCCCCACGGCACGCCGATACTCGTCGCGGCGCATCGAAGAGGAGGCGCGCTTCGCATCGAGGTGCGCGATCACGGCCCTGGCGTAGCGTCAGAAGACCGTCAGCGCATCTTCGACAAGTTCTTCCGCGGGCAGAACGCGGACGGGACCCCCGGTTCCGGCCTGGGGCTCGCGATCGCGCGCTCGCTTGTGACGCTCCACGGTGGGACCCTTGAATACGAGGAGAATCCGGGTGGAGGCTCGGCATTCGTGACGGTCCTGCCAATCGCGTCTTGAAGGTACTCATCGTCGACGACGAGCCCGACGTGCGCGCACTGGTGCGGAGCTCGCTGTCCTACGCTCGTCAGGACCTCACCGCGGTCGAGGCGGCGGACGGCGACGAGGCGCTCGCGATGATCTACTCGGAGCGGCCCGACCTCGTCGTGCTGGATCTCGCGCTCCCCAAACGGGATGGGTTCGCCGTACTCGAGCAGGTCCGTGAAAAGACCGACCTGCCGATCATCGTGCTCACGGCCCGCGGACTCGAGGAGGACAAGATCAAAGGCCTCCGTCTCGGTGCGGACGATTACCTCACCAAGCCGTTCTCGCCACGCGAGCTCGTCGCGCGGATCGAGAGCGTATTGCGCCGCTCGGCGCCGCGCGCACCGCGGTCGGGGACGATCGACACGCACGACCTCGCCATCGATCTTGCCGCGCGGCGCGTGCGCCGCGCCGGCAGGGACATCCACTTCACTCCCACCGAGTTCAATCTCCTCGCGGAGCTCGCGACCCATCCTGGCGAAGCTCTCACCCACGATGCGCTGCTCACGCGTGTCTGGGGACCCGAATATCGGTACGAAACGCAGTACCTCAAGGTCTACGTCGGGCGCCTTCGCGACAAGATCGAGCCGTCACCCGATGAGCCGACGCTGATCCAGACCGTTCGCGGTGTGGGCTACCGGTTCGCACGGCCAGACGAGTACGCGCGAAGGGCGCGCGTCACGCAGTCGGAAAGAGATAGCGGCCAGTCATTTCAGCCACAGGAGATCGCCGAAGAAGAAGTCCTGCCCCTGGGCGAGCGTCTTCACGGCGCCGGTCGCCACCGTTACGACGAAGAACCCGCCCGCGCCGACGTACGCGATCTGCGTTCCATCCGGCGACCAAGCGGGAACAACGTCGTCGAGTGTTTGAACGAGCTCTTTGACGCTCGTGCCGTCGCACGGCGCGAGATAGAGGAACGACGGGATGCTGAGATGCGCCAGGCCGGGGGCGGTGCGGCGTGGAGTCGTCGGTGGCGCGGCAGCGACCGCGTGTCCGGCCGCCGAGAAGACGATCTCGCAACCCTTCGACGCGAAGCGTGGCGTCTGCAGGTACCACCAGGTGTCGCTCGTCTTGAAGAAGGGCCGAGCACTCGTGCCGTCGATGTTCGCGGCCCAGATGCTGTCGGGCTGACCCTGCGTGAGGTGGACGTACACGATCCGATCGCCGGCGGGCGAGATCGTCGGGTCGGCCCCGTTGACGATCAGCCGTTTGCGCTCCCCGGTCCGCAGGTCGAGCCGCTCGAGCGAGTCTTCGTTCCCGACGAACGAACCCGCCTGGATGATCGCGGCACGGCGGTGGAAGTACAGGACGTTGCCGGTGCTGTCGAACCGCGGCGACGCGTAGAAAACGTTGTCGCTCTCATGCTGTACGAGCGGCTTGAACCCGGTGCCGTCGAGATTGACTGTGTACAGGTCCGAGCCGAACCCGGTCTTCTTGTCGGGCTGTTGCGTGAGCGCGAACACGACCGACTTGCCGGATGGGTGCAGCACCGGGGTCGCCGATGCGCTCTGCGGGGGTAGGTCGATGACTCGGCCGATCGCATGGCCGGTGCTGTCGAGCGCGAGCAGGCCGGAGGGATTGGCAAGGATGAATGACGCCTGGAGGCCGACGCCGAGGCTCGCCGGCGGGGGCACTGGCGGTGCGGTGCACCCGCCCAGAGCGCATGCGATGAGCGCCACAGCAACGAGCCGTGGGATGGGCGACAGAGTCCCCCGACGGTTCACACGATCACCTCACCGGCGGTCCTCACCTGATCGCGGAGGCGATCCTTGATGAGGCGAGAGCGGCGCGCGTAGTGCTGGACCGCGCTCACGAACGCGGCGTGTGACCATGTGAGCGGCGACACCGACAGCGGCTCGCCGGTGTAGGGATGGACCTGTTCGGATAGGACGCCCGATGACAGGGCGCGGCGGGTGCACCAGTCGAGGTACGCGCGGGGCCGGTCGAGGTCCTCCGGGGTCTCGGCGATCGCGATCAGGTGCTCCGCGAGCCAGAGCGTCGCGACGAACCAGGGATTCCCGGGGACGCTCGCGATGTCCGACGAGACCTGGAAGTAGTAGTCGTTCTCATATCGGGCGATGCCGCCGACCGGCGTCTTGACCGACAGGCGGTCCTCGACCGCGCGCATGGTGGAGCGGACGCGCTCATCGCTCGCCGGAAGGAGCCCAAAGAGGAAGATGCCTGCGAGCGAGATGTCGATCGTCGCATCCTTCACGATCGTGCCATCGGGCAGCACGCTGACCGTGCGCACGAAACGGCCGCGGTCGGCGTCCCAGAGATGCACGAGAGCCGCGTCGCGTATCTCTTGTGCCGCGACGGCGTAGCGCTTCGCGAGCTCGTGCTGGCCGAACGCGACCGCGAAGTTCCGTGCGGCGGTGAGCCCCGCCCATACGGCCGCGGTCGTGAAGGCATGGATCCCACGGCGTTCCTCCCAGAGGTCGAACGACGGAGCCGGCAGCTTGGTGCGGGGCTCGCGATACGTCGCCATGAAATCGGCGCCCGTCCGGACGAGCTTCCGGTAGAGCGGGCGGATGAACTCGATGTCGCGGTCCCGGTCGTAGTGCTGCCACAGCGCCCAGATCGGAAGACCGGTCTCGTCCTCCTGGATCGGCAGCTCAAGCCTCCCGTCGGGTGTCGACCACGCGTGCCACGAGGAGCCGAGCGAGCCGTCGGGGTTGTACTTGTGCAGCAGGTAGCCCTCCCGGGTGATGAGCTCGCCGCAGAGGAAGAAGAAGCGGCGCGTCACCTCACCGTATCCCGCGAGATCGAGCGCGTCGGCAACGAGCGCACCGTCACGCGGCCACAGATAGGAGTAGGTGTCCCGGTTGAAGCGCAGGACGTCGGAGTCGTTCGCCGCGATGATGGCGCCCCGGTTGTCGACCTGGGTGCGGATCACCAGGGTCGACCGTTTGTAGAGGCCATTGATCTCGTCGGGCAGATGCTCGGCGATCGCCTCGTCCTTGTTGGCCCAGAGCCGCCAGTAATCCTTCGTCCGAGCGAGGAACGATGCCGGCGTCCGTTCGCGCACCAGCTTGTCGAGCTCGCGGACGTCCTCGTAGGCCTGCCCCGCGGCGATCCACAAGACCGCCGTCGCGGTGCCTCTCGCCGGGACGGTGACGGCGACCATGCCCACGCTATCGATCGAGCCTTGCGCGACCGGATTGCGCGAGAGCTCTCCGTCCTCGGCATCGCGCCAGGTGCCCTCCCTGCCCGGGGCGTCCTTCTGGCCGATCGCGAACGACGACAGCCCGTACGCGCTCCCACCACTCGATCCCGAGATCAGGAAGTAGCGCCGTCCCTTGTAATGCACGACCGCCTGGCTCCGCGGGTCGTAGTAGGCGGAGTCACCGGTGTCGTTGCCATACAGGTGCGCGTCGAAATGCTGGAAGAACCGGACCTCACGCTCGCGCCCGAGCGCGTCCTCGACGGTGACCTCTTTCAGGTAGATGTTGCGGTCGAAGTCGACCGCGTCGCGGAAGCGGAGGCTCAGGCCGAGCTTCGCGCTGACGAGCAGCGTGTCGCCGACGAGGGTCTCGTGCTCGTAGGTAATGCGACGGTCCCAGCCATCGTCGCCCGTCCAGGCGAACTGTCCATCGACCCAGACCCCGAACCGCGAGGGTTCGCCGACGGTGTGGTTTTCCTGGCCGACGTTCGGGTAGTAGATGTCGCGCAGCTGGTACCGCGAATCGAAGGTGACGAGGAAGTCGCCGTTGCCGAGCGGAAGATCGCGCGGCATGGCTAGCTCAGTCTCGGGCTTCGCCCGGAGACGCGCCGCGGGCGCCTGGACTCGCTCGTCACGGCAGAGCCGCTCCTCGCTCGTGCCCGCACTTTAGTTAGTTCGTTGCGGGGCGCCTGGTCGCGCTGAGATAGCGCTCCGCATTCGCGATCACGCTGCCGAGATCTCCGCGCTCCAAGAGGTCGGTACGAATGAGCGGGCCGCCGACGCCGAACCCGACCACGCCGGCGCGAAGGTAGTCGGGTATCTCCTCGAGGTCGATGTTGCCGGTGGCGACGAGCGGGAGATGGATGAGCGCGCGGCGCACGTTTGCGATGAAGTCCGGGCCGCCGATCACGGAGACCGGGAAGACCTTGATGAAATCGGCGCCGAGCTCGGCCGCCCTGACGATCTCGGTTGGCGTCATCGTGCCCGGCATGCTCATCGCGTCGCGCGAGCGTGCTGCTTCGATCATCTCCGGCACGAGCACCGCGCTCACGAGGAAGCGGGCGCCCGCGGAGAGCGCCTGCTCGGCCTGCGCGCCGGAGAGCACCGTCCCGGCGCCCACGATCGAGCCGCGATCCGCGAAGGCCTCGTCCAGCGCGAGCTCCTCGATGATCTCGAACGCGTCAGGGACCGTCAGCGTGATCTCCACCAGACGCACGCCTGCCTCGCTCATGGCCCGCGCAGCCTGACGCGCGATCTGAGGGCTGCCGG
>Ga0207646_10005534_pt1 | contig 13276 bp, 14 predicted proteins | sample KBSK5502metaG_FD_184343 | JGI IMG/M metagenome (GOLD analysis project Ga0207646, IMG submission 184343) | Corn, switchgrass and miscanthus rhizosphere microbial communities from Kellogg Biological Station, Michigan, USA - KBS K5-50-2 metaG... | ecosystem: Host-associated > Plants > Roots >... | reverse complement strand
CCACCACCTGGTTGGCCTGGTGGATGCCGTAGGTGGAGGCCAGCCGGATCTGGACCCGCTGCTCGAGGGTGAGCGGACTCCCCGAGCGGCTCACGTCGGCCCAGATGCGCCCGAGCGCGTCGTGCCAGGAACACCCGCGCCGAGCCGAGCTGCGCCTCGGCCTGGGCCACCTGGAACTGCACGACCGCGCTGTCTCGAACCAGACGCTTGGAGGAGCGCGGCTCCTTGTCGCGGGCCAGCTCGACGAAGGCATCCAGGCTGCTCCGCGCGATGCCCATCGCGACGCCGGAGAAGCCGGCCGCGTAGAGGCTGCCCGACGGGAAGCAGTAGAGCGGGCTCGGGTGGCGGCGCTCGGCGGGGTCGTCCCGCGACACGGTGTACGCGCGCGGGACGAAGAGGTCGGTGACGGTGAATGTGTCGCTCCCGGTCCCGCGCAGCCCCGTCACGTGCCAGACGTCGACGATGGTGGCCTTGTCCGCGGGAAACGGCATGGTGCGCCCGTCGGCCGCGCCGTCCGGCCGCCGGCGCGCCGCGCCGCCGAGCTCCTGGATGGCGCGGTAGCCGCCGAGCCAGGTCGCGTGGCGGCAACCGCTGGCGAAGCTCCACGTGCCGGTGATCCGGTAGCCACCGTCGACGGCCACCGCTTTCGCGTCGTGGCTGGGGCCCCAGGCCAGCACCGAGCGCCGGTCGCCGAAGATGTTGCGCCCCGCCTCCGGCCCGAAATAGGCCGCGGTCATCGAGCAGCCGGCGGCCTGGCAGAGGCACCACGCGGCGCTCGCGTCGTGCCGGGCGATCTCCTCGATGACCTGCACGAAGGTGAGGGGATCCACCTCGCCGCCGTCGAGGAAGCGGGCAGGAGCAGGCGGAAGAGCGAAGCGTCGTGAAGCACCCGCAGCACCGGCTCGGGGAGCCGGCGCTCCTGCTCGGTCTGCTCGCTCAGGTCCTCGAGGAGCGGGGCCAGCGCGCGGGCCCGCTCGAGCGGGCCCCCCGCATCGTCCGGGCCCGTCATTCCGCTCCGCGGTCGCGTATCCCCTTCATGACCCCCTCCTGGAGGACAAGAGCCGATCGAGACCATCCGGTCTCGCCCGTGGTGCAGACCCGGGCGACCAGCAACTTAGGGTAGTTCCTGTGCCCGGTCAATAGAGGGTCGACGCACGCCTGCTACCTCGCCGCCGCGAGTAGATAGTGGGACCCGTCGGTCAGGGAGTGATCGGAGTGCCATTGCGAGTCGCCGAATCCATCACCGTCACGATCTGCTTCACCACGGTCTTCAGCTGCAACTCGCTTCCGCGAGCACGCCAGATGGTCGTTTCGCTCGTCGTTCCACACCTAGAGTGGTCAATTTGAGGAACTTGCACGCATCGACAAACGTGCCTGCTGGCACCGTGACGGTTTCGAAGCCCAGGAACGTCTGCGTCACCCTTACACTATAGACCTGCGCGGCTGGTGCGGGCAGGGGAGCGGTCTGCGTGTACGTGCTCGTGTACGTGTGGGAGAACGACTGACCCGGCGCAAGTGCCACCATGAGAAGCGTCGATGGCACATAGGTCGTCCGGGAGCTGATGGTTCTGCCGGTGGTGGTCCTGCTGGCACCTTCGTTCCCGAACGTACGATACTCGAGGCCGTCATAGCGAGCATAGAAACGGTGGTCGCTTCAGAGACCGGCTCCGGCCCCGACCGTGAACCTGAGTACCTGCCGCACCCCAACCGCATTGTTTCCGTTGAAGGTAGCAGGGCCTAGCACTTCATGGTCGAGTTCGAGGGACTGGTAGAACTTGCCGTTTTGCGTAGTGGTTCGCCGCTCGACCCACCGCGTACCGGCGCTGTGGAAGGAGGGATCGAAGCAGACGGAGCTGTTGCCGCGCACAGGTGCCGGTCCAGGGCTGGGGGAAGATGGCGAGGGGACGGACGAAGCACCGTACGCGAGCAACGCCAATGCGAAGGTTGCGGCGACATATAGAGCGCGCCACCGCATAGACACGCCACCGCGGTTACTCGCGGCCGACTATTTCCGAGCCGGCGCTGGCGTCTCCGGCTGTGGGCCTTGCAGCTCCTTCGACGCGGGCGTTGAACCTCCCTGCACTCCCAGCCGGCCACCCGTCCCCAGCCCGCCCTTCACATTCTGGGCGACGTAGTTACGGGTCGCACGGACGAGCTGGTTGTATGAATCCATGAACGAGGCCACGATGATCTTGCCTTCGGGCGTATTGCTGTAGCCACCGCCGGCCGCTGCTAGCCCTCCGCCGAAGGCCGCTCCGACCAGGCCGAGGTCGAAGTTCTTCGCGCTGCCCTGAGCCGCCGCGAGCTGTACGCTCGAGCGGTTGTCGATCATGAGCAGCGTGGTCGAAGCCTCGTTGGCCCTGAAGCTGCCCGCGGCGGCGCCGACAACCAGCCCGCCTACCAGCCCCCCTACACCCAGGCCGGGGATACCGCCGACGCCAAGTCGGCCTCCCTGCGTGCCCTGCTGGCTGAACGTGACGCTTGGGCTCATGGTGTAGTCGGCCACGACCATCTGGCCCGGACCCATGTTGCTGCCCTGGCGAGTTTCACCGCTGCGGTCCAGGGCGCGTTCCCGCATCATGTTGTTGAACGACGCACCCCGCTCGACGACGACGAAGCAGTTCGACTGCTGGATCATCATGCGGAGGACCGGCGTGGTTGGTCCAAGCTTGTACTGTTGCAGCCGCCCGTACCATGGCGCGCGCGCGTCCTCATCGACCGCGACCGTCCCCAGCGGCTCCGCGCACTTTTCCAGCTGCGAACTCGCACCTTCCGCCGTCGCACCGCCGGCAGCCCCGGTTGCGACCGTGCCTCCGCCCCCTAGCGACGGTCCAGTCGCACAACCAGCAGCGACGGCGAAGATCGCGACAAGCCCCGCCATACGACCGACAAACTTCCCGAGGAGATCTTCACGGGCCCCAATTGAGCGCATCCTCATTGTTCCAGTCCTCCCCTCGGTGCGGGTGAACCAAGCCGGTGGACCTGACCTATTCTTACAATCCGCGGACGGGCTCCGTCGGAGTTCACCGAAGCGTTGTTGGGATTCCCGGGACGTTTCTCGAAGGAAAGGACTGTGGCCCGAGCACTCACGAGCGAACACGACGACATGTAGGCCCTCCCGGCTGCCGTCCTTGGGCGCCCAACTTATAGACTTTATCGACATCGTTGTCAACGCTTTCGGGTCCTGCCCACCAACCCCGACTCAAGCGCATCGGCGCTGCGCTCGGCCTGATGGTGTTTAGACAGATGACCGGTCAGCCGCGCCCCCGGCGGGCCAGCGGCCAGGCCGCGGGAAGCATGGCGAGCAGGGCGGCGGTGCCGCTGAGCGCCATCGCCGCGGGCACCCCGATCCCGCCCGACAGGAAGCCGATCCAGAGAGTGCCGGCCGGCTGGGTGCCGATGCACGCGGACAGGATGCCCATGGCCCGGCCACGGCTCGCCTCCGGCGCCGAGAGCAGCACCAGGGTGCTCTGCATCGCCGCGAACCGGGACTCGCAGGCGCCGATCAGCCCGAGCACGGGCGGGCAGGCCCACGGCCAGCGCAGGCTCGTGAAGGCCAGCAGAGGAATGGCGCAGGTGAGGACCGAGAGGGCGAAGAGCCGGCCGTGGGGCAGGAAGCCCGCCGGCCCGCGATGGCCAGCGCGCCCAGTAGGGCACCGAGCCCGTCAGCCGCGACCAGCCCGCCCAGCCACTCCGGGCCCACCTGGAGCACCTGCCGGGCGAACACCGGCAGCATGTGCTGGTAGGGGAAGAACGGCACGTTCATCATCACGGTGATCGTCAGCACCGCGCGCACGGTGGGCTCCCGCCAGGCCTCGCGGAAGCCGGCGCCCAGGCTCCGGGCCAGCGACCAGGTGGCGCGGCCGGTCGGGCCGCCGATGCGCGCGGGCAGGCCCATGAAAACGAGGAGGCCCGCCGCGTAGAAGAGCGCGACCACGACGAAGCACGGCGCCGGGCCGAAGCGCGCCAGACCGACGCCGGCCAGCACCGGCCCGATCATCTCGGCGACCTGCATCGAGACGGTCTCGAGCGACACCGCGGTCGACACGCGTCGCGAGCCCACGAGCGCGTACAGCGCGGTGCGCCGCGCCGGGAAATCGAGGGCCCACAGGGCGCCGAACAGCGTCTCGAGGCCCACCAGCGGCCAGAAGCCGCGGCGGCCGGCCGCGAAGACGGCGGCGAGGGCGAGCCCGGTGCCGAGCCCCAGCGTCTGCGTGACGATCAGCACGCGGCCGCGATGCATGCGATCCGCGATGATGCCGGTGAACGGGCCCAGCACCATCAGCGGCGCCGAGCGGGCGAAGGCGGCCAGGCCCACCATGAACGGCGAGTCCGTGAGCTGGAAGGCGAGCCACTCGAGCAGCACCAGATCCATCCAGCGGGCGCTGTTGACGCAGAGGCCGGAGAGCCAGAGCCGGCGGTAGGAGCCTTCACGCAAAAGGGCCGCGAAGGCGAGGGAGGCGGCCACCGGGGCCGTGGTGGGAGCGACGCTGCTCACCCGCGTAGGGATACCACGGAAGACCGTCACCCCGGAGGGGAAGTAGCTCAGCTCCCGCGCAGGCGCGGGTCGAGCGTGTCGCGGAGCGCGTCGCCCAGGAGATTGGTGCCGAAGACGGCGAGACTGATGGCGACGCCGGGGAAGATGACCAGCCACGGCGCCTTCTGGGCGTACTCGGCGGCCGCGATGGAGAGCATCCGCCCCCAGGACGGATAGGGCTCCGGGATGCCGAGGCCCAGGAAGGACAGGGCCGCCTCCGCCAGGATGGCGCCGCCGAGCTGCGCGGTGACCAGTACGATGAAAGGGCCGAAGGTGTTCGGCAGGATGTGGCGGAAGGCCACCCGTCCGTGGCTCACCCCGAGTGCGCGGGCCGACTCGATGTAGACGAATTCGCGGATGGCGAGGACGCTCGATCGGATCAGGCGAGCGGCCCGCGGGGCGATCACCACCGAGATCGCGATGACCGTGTTCATCAGCGACGGCCAAAGGGCGGCGGCCATGACCAGGGCCAGGACCAGGATCGGCAACGCCTGCATGATGTCCATGAGGCGCTGCACGACCAGGTCGGTCTTGCCGCCGAGATAGCCGGACACGAGCCCCACCACCCCACCCAGCCCCGCCCCCAGCAGCGTCGAGGCGAGGCCCACCACGAGGGAGATGCGGGAGCCGTGCACCACCCGGCTCCAGAGATCGCGGCCGAGGTTGTCGGTTCCCAGCCAGTACTCGGCCCCCGGTGGCACCAGCACCCGCGCCGATGTCCGCACCGGATTGTGGGTGGCGAGCACCTCGGCGAAGATCGCGCTCCCGATCAGGAGCACCATGAGAAGCCCGCCCACGGCGCCGAGGGGATTGCGACGTACGAACCACCAGAGGGCCGACCGCCACGTGCGCTCCTCGGGGAGGCGGTCGGGCAAGGCGACGTCGATGGTACGGATCGCCATCACGCCGTGCCGTACTTGATCCGCGGGTCGAGCCATGTGTAGAGGAGGTCGACGGCGAGATTCGCGAGCACCACGACCACCGCGATCAGCATCGCGAGATTCTGGACGATCGGATAGTCCCGGACCTGGATGGCGTCGACCAGGTAGCGGGCCACCCCCGGCAGGTTGAAGACGGTCTCGGTGACGATCAGGCCGCCGATGAGGAACGCGAACTCGATGCCGATCAGGGTGATGACGGGCAGGGAGGCGTTCTTGAAGGCGTGCCGCCACACTACGAGGCTCTCCTGCTGCCCCTTGGCCCAGGCCGTCCGGATGTAGTCCTCCCGGAGTACCTCGAGCATGGTGGAGCGGGTGATGCGCATGATGAGGGCGGAGCTGCGGTAGCCCACCGCGAGCGCGGGGAGAAGGAACTGGAAGAGATTGGCCCGCAGGTTCTCGAAGGGCGAGACGTAGGTCATCGACCGGATCATTCCGAGGGAGCGCACCAGCAGCAGGATCACGATCATGCCGAGCCAGAAGGACGGCATGGAGAGCCCGGCCAGCGAGAAGATGCGGAGGACGTAGTCGAGGGGACGGCCGCGCCGGACCGCGCTGACCACCCCGGCGGGCACCCCGAACAGGACCGAGAAGCCGAGGGACAGCACCGCGAGCTCCAGCGTGACAGGAAGCCGCGGCCGAGCCATCGCGTGTACTGGATGGCGACCGGCTTGTCGATGCCCAGCTCCGCCTCGAGGCAGCGGCGGTCCGCCTCGTCCACGTAGCCGGCGGACTCGAAGATCATGTCGGTGATATTGCCGGGGGCCAGCCGCATCAGAACGAAGATGAGCACAGACATTCCCAGCAAGGTCACCGCGGCAGTGATGAGGCGCTTGAAAACGTAGATTCTCAACGAGACTACTTATCGAGCCAGACGTCCTGGCGGCGCCTCACGTTGTAGATCGAGTTCTCGTGCGTGGCCCAGCCCTTCACGTGCGGCCAGAGCACCCAGTGCTGCTTGGCCCAGCCCAGGATGGGCCGCGCCCCATCGGCCTGGAGCTTCCGGTCGATCTCGTTGACGAGCGCGAGCCGCTTGGCCCGGTCCAGCGTCTGCGACTGCTCGACCATCAAGCGGTCGATCTCCTCCGAGCAGTAGCCGGAGAAGTTGCGCTGCGATCCGCACCGGTACCACTCGAAGAGCTGGGCGTCGGGATCGTCGATGCCGACGCCGGTTAGGTTCAGCGCGACCTGGTACTCGAGCCGTGTCATCTTCGGGTGCCACACGCCCGTCTCGATCTGCTCGAGGGTGGCCTCGATGCCGACCTGCTGGAGCTGCGACCATCCAGCTCGCGGTGTCCACGTAGATGGCCAGCGAGCGGGTGGATAGCGTGAACTTGATCGGGTTCGCGGGGCCGAAGCCCGCTTCGGCGAGGAGCTTCCGGGCCTCGGCCTTCTGCTTGCCCGGATCCCCCATCCCGGCGAGCTTGGCCACGTCGGCGCTGGGGAGTCCCCAGACCCCGGCCGGTCGCGGCAGCAGGGCCCCGCCGAACGTCGCGGCGCCCTGCCGCGGCCCCACCAGGTAGGCCTTGCGATCCAGCGCCAGGTTGATGGCCTGCGGGACCCGCCGGTCGTTGAACGGTGGCCGCCTGAAGTTGATCAGGATGTTGTCGTTGACGTTGTTGTCCATCTCGACCAGGCCGAGCTTCGGAGCGCCGGCCTTGGCATCCTGGGCGTTGGTCCGGTTCCACCCGCTGCCCGCCACGTCGAGCTGGCCCGACTGGACGGCCGCGATCTGGGTTGAGCGGTCCCGGATGACCACGAACTTGATCCCATCGAGGTACGGCCGGCCCTTGACGAAGTAGTCCGGGTTCTTCACGTACTCGACTGTACTCGCCGGGCTTGTTGTCCTTCAGCTTGAAGGGACCGGTCCCGACGCAACGGTTCTTGAACTCGGCGAGGGGCACGTGGGCCGGGTAGACCGGCGAGTAGCCCGAGGCCAGCATGGGGAGCAGGAGGGCTGGAGCCGCTTGAGCCGGAAGACCACCGTGTAGAGGTCCGGCGTCTCGATCCCCTCGATGTTCTCGTACCAGAGCTTGCGCGGGTTCACCTTGAGCTTGGCGCGGGCATCGGGCGCCCCGCGCACCATGTCGAAGGTGTACTTCACGTCCAGGGAGGTGAAGGGCTTCCCGTCGTGCCACTTGACGTCGCGACGGAGGAGGAAGACCAGGTTGCGGTGGCCGTCCTGCCACGACCACCTCTCGGCCAGCTCCGGGATCAGCGTATCGACGCTCTCCTGCTTCTTCGCGGGATCGTAGTAGACGAGGTTGTTGAAACAGGGGCTCGCCTGCTGGACGGTGGCGATGGTGGATTCCTCGTGCGGCGACAAGCTCGGGGTGGCGCTGAGCGGCGAGGTGACGAGCACCCCACCGTATTTGGGCGTCTGGACCACACGGCGGCCGCTGCGCTCACGAGCAGGACAGCGGTGGATGCCATGACCGGGAGGAGCGACCTGAGCGGACGGACACGCATCATTGCGACCTCCCCGAATACGGAAGTGTCGGCGCCCGGTCGTTTGGTGGCGCGGAGTGTAGCGGAGCCCCAGAGGGTCCGCAACGGCGGCCGACTCGGGTCCTCTACCCCGCGAACAGCGCGCGCAGCATCAGGTGCGGGGGCAGGTAGAGCACGAGCCAGAACGAGACGGTCAACAACGCCAGGTACACCCCGGGGGACATCGATCGCTGCTCGCGGCCCAGCCCGTGCACCCAGTTGACGTTCTCGGCGGGGTCGGTGAGCCAGTAGGACACCGGCAGCACGATCAGCGCGAGGAGGCTCTGCAGCATGAAGGCCCGGCGATCGTATCCGAGCCGGTGGACGAGCCAGACGAGCCCGACCGGCAGCGGGACATGGAAGAGCGAGAGCGCGCGGAGGTAGCGCGGGGTCGCCGCGTCGAACATGTAGGCGCTCATGCCGAAGAGTCGATGGCCCGTGAGGAGCCGGCCGAAGAAGTCCACGTTCCAAGCGAGTTCGGGCAGGAGGACCGCCAGCGCCATCATGCTCGCGAGCAGCGAGCTCTCCAGCCACAGGGCCGCCCCCGTCGTAACTATCGCGATGTCGGAAAACCACAGGAAGTTCTTCGGGCCGTAGTGGGCCCAGTACACGGGCACCAGGACGAACAGAAAGAGCGTGTAGCCGACCTTGATCCCGAGATGGATCTGGTCGCCGGCCACCTAGATGATCACCTTCTCCTCCACCACGAAGGTCTTGTTGGAGCCGATGAAGAGCGCCCCGTCGGCGTGGAGCGCCTTCATCTCGGGCGAGGCAAGGGCCCGCTCCATGGACTCGCGACTCTCGAACCAGAGCTCGGCGATGCCGTCCACCTCCACCGCCGACGTCGGGATGTCGGGCCGGCGGAACTCCTCCACGATGTGCGACTGCACGTAGCGCGTGAGGCCCGGGACCGGCTTGGCGAGCGGAGCATGGATCTCCAGCCAGTGTCGCGTGAACTGCTCGCGCGTCATACCGGCCCTGCGGGTCAGCAGCGAAATGCGCTTGATCATGTCCCGACCGCCGGCCCCAGCGGAGGCCCCAGTTTCGGATTGATGCGCTTCAAGACCACCGGTGAGCCCGAGTCGAGGCGCAGCTGCGGGCGCACGCGGCGCGTCCATGGGTTCGCGTCGCGCACCGTGTTCCAGGCCTGGCTCTCGGGCACGTCCGGCCGCTCGAACTCGTAGACGGTGAGGTACTTGGGCTGCCCGTCGACGGCCAAGAACCGGCGGGCGCGGATCACGCCAGGCACCGTGAGGTAGTCCGGGACGTAGACCCAGTTGTACCAGTCGTTGAACTCCTCCTCCATGTGCGCGGGGACGTCCATGCGTCCCATCTGCAGGTAGGGCGACGGCCCCATGGTCAGCTCGATCGGGTTCGTCCGCGCCGGGAAGATCTGACGGTAGCCGTTCAGGAGATAATTGCGGCCGATGTGGCCGCCGGAGGTCTGTTGGCGCCGCGCGGATGGCCGAAAGCGCACCTCGTCGAGGAAGGCGGCGGTGCGGAGCACGCTCGCGTCCTCCAGCTCGTACATCGCGAGGTACTTCGGTCCGCCGCGCAGGGCCTCGTAGCGCGCGGCCGAGAGAAAACCCGGCACCTTCAGCAGCCGGTCGAGATGCTCCTCGTCGTACCAACGATTGAACTCCGCCTCGTACTGCGGGTCCACGTCCGTCCACAGCATCAGCAAGCCGGTACCGCGCGTCTTCGCCATACGCTCCCCCGGTTGGACCGCGCCCTTGACTGGACGACCGGCGTCGCGCAGGATCGGCAGCGGTCGACGTGAACCCGTCGACGATACGGCAGCGCGCGGAGGGGCGCAATGGGACTGCTCGATGGCAAGGTGGCGGTGGTGACGGGCGGGGGCACGGGCATCGGGCGGGCGGTCTCGCTCGGCCTGGCCGTGGCGGGCGCCCGGGTGGTGGTGAACGACTACGGCGTCAGCGTCGAAGGGCTGGATCCCTCCAGCGAGCCCGCGAATCAGGTCGTGGCCGAGATCCGCAAGGGGGGCGGGCAGGCGGTGGCCGCGGCGGACAGCGTGGCCACCATGGCGGGCGGCCGCGCGGTGGTGGACCTGGCCTTGAAAGAGTACGGCGACCTGCACGTGCTGGTCTGCTGCGCCGGAATTCTCCGCGAGCGCATGATCTTCAACATGAGCGAGGAGGAGTGGGACGCGGTCATCGCGGTGCATTTGAAGGGCCACTTCACCGTCATGCAGCCAGCCACGCGCCACATGCGCGAGCGCAAGGCCGGCAGCATCATCACCTTCACCTCCACCGCCGGCCTCGAGGGCAGTCCCGGACAGCCCAACTACTCGGCGGCCAAGGAAGGCATCGTTGGCCTCACCCGCTCCACCGCGCTTGCGATGGCGAAGTACGGGGTCCGCTGCAACGCGATCTCCCCGACGGCGGACACGCGCATGACCCAGCGCCTTCCCGGTGAGCGCCGCGGCACCGCCACCGCCACCCCGCCCGAGGCCATCGCGCCCGTCGCGACGTTCCTGGCCAGCGACCGCGCCGCTCATATCACCGGCCAGGTCGTCGGGGTGCGCGGCAGCGAGGTCACCGTCTTCTCGCACCCGGCCCCGCTGCGCACGGTGAGCGCGCCCGGGAGCTGGACGCCCGAGCGGCTCGCGGATGTGTGGGACCGCGCGCTCGGCCAGGATCGGCTGCGGCGACTCGACACCTTGAAGATCCCCTGGCCGCCTCCGGCCTGATCCGGCGGCGGTTCAGCGTGCGCCGACCGTCCTCACGCGAGCCGCGTCCGGATGTCGATCTCGGAGGTGAGGGTGCGGTGCACGGGGCAGCGGTTCGCGATCTCGAGCAGCCGCTCCCGCTGCTCGGGGGAGAGCGGGCCGCTCAGGGTGATCTCCCGCTCGATCCGATCGAGCATCCCCTCCTTCGTCTCGCACTCCGCGCAGTCCTCCGCGTGGATCCGGGCGTGCTCCAGGCGCACCACGACGCGCTCCAGCGGCCACTGCTTCCGGCGGGCATACATCGCGACCGTCATCGACGTGCAGGCGCCGAGCGCGGCCAGCAGCAGCTCGTAGGGGGACGAACCCGTGTCGGTGCCCCCGGCCGCCGCCGGCTCGTCCGCCACGAGCCGATGCCGGCCGGCCTCTATCTCCTGCACGAATCCCGATGCGGCGCCTCTCACGATCACGATCGCCATATGGCTCTCCGTCGGCCTCTCACGTTCCGAGGCCGCTCAGGCGCCCGATCACCACGAAGCTTCCCGCCCCTTGCGGGGTCACGACGACCATCTCGCCCGCGTCGAGCGAAACGCCGGTCAGGGCCAGGATCGTGGAGCCGTGGGAGACGAGCACGAGATTGCCGCCGGAGTGCCGCTCTCCCACCAGCGCCTGCATCTCACGGACCTGCGGGGTCCGATGCTCCGACCGGCCAAACAGATTGCTGAGCGCGGGGGCGATTTCCGCCGACCCGAAGGCCAGGCGCGTCGTCTCGACACAGCGACACCAGGGACTCGCCAGCACGCGGTCGACCACGATGCCGCGGGCGCGGAACGCCAGACCGATCTGGCGCGCTTCGCGCCGGCCTGCATCACTCAGGTTGCGCTGGGTGCTGCAATCGTCGAGCCGCATCCCGGCCGGATCACCCACGCCCGGCGTGGTGACCGCGTGGCGCATGAGGACCACCTGGCCACCACCCTTCAGCAGCGCCCAGATCTGCTCGCTTCCCAGGGCCGCTCCGGGACCGGCGAGCTCCGCGAGCAATGCGCCGACCGCAGCCACCGAGGCGCGACCCCTCATCGCGCGAGCATAGACCCGGAGAAATGACGGGGCAAGGCGCCGCGGAGCGCCGCTCCCCGCTTGCTCAGGCTCGGCCCTGCTGCCAGAGCCGGGAGCGCAAGAGGAGCGCGGCGAGGACGAGGAGCATGCACGCGGCCGGGTACAGGGCCGCCCGGTACGGCCCGGTGAGCGCAGCGAGGTAGCCGATCAGCAGCGCCCCGACCGGCGCGCCGCCCATCAACCCGAGCTGGAAGAGCGAGAGGATCCGCGCTCGGTGGGTTTCGGGCGCCGCCGACTGCACGATGATGCGTCCTTGAGTCATCACCACCCCGGCCCCGAGGCCCCAGACGAGGCAGAGCAAGACGAAGGTCAGGAATGAGCTCGGCCACGCCATCGCGGCTAGGACTCCCGCCCCTAGCGCAAGCGCGAGCACGATGGCTCGGCCGGGGCGGCGCAGTCCACCCAGGCGGATCTGGACCAGCGTCGCCGCGATCGTGCCTCCCCAGAAGCCAAGGCTGACGAGCGAGAGCTCGGCGGAGCCCCCGCCGTACACGTCGCGGACGATGAGGGGCAGGATCACGAGGAAGGCGCCCACGTAGAGCACGCCCACCGCGAGGTTCGCGCAGAGCACGGGCGCGAGGACCTCCGAGCGCGCCGCGGCTGCGAGCCCGTCGCGCATGGCGACGAGGCGACCATGCTGCGCGGACCCGGCGAGTGGCGCCGCGGCGGGCAGCCGCAGGGCCGCGACCCCACCCGAGGCCAGCATGGCCGATTGCAGAAATAGCAGCGCGGGCGCGCCCACCGCGCCGGCGGCGGCGCCCGCGGCGATACCGGCGAGCTGGGCGGCGAACTGCGTCGCGGTCATGATGGCCACCGCGCGGCCGAGACCACCCTGGGCGACCCGCGTGAGCATCGCGTCCCGGGCGGGCATGACGAAGGCGCCGACGGTGCCAACCGCGAGCGCGTAGGCGATCAGGCCGCCGTAGGCCAGCCAGCCGCGCGCGATGGCCGTGCCCAGCAGCAGCGGCGGCAGGGCCACCAGGAAGTGGCCGCGGGCGAGCAACCGGCGGCAGTCGGCGCGATCGGCGACGGTGCCGCCGAGCAGCATGAAGAGGATCGAGGGCGCCATCAACGACATCTGCGCGACGCCCAACCGGGCCGGCGACTCGTGGAGCACCACCGTGACGAGCCACGGGAAGACGATGGTCTGCATGCCGAAGCTCGAGAACCAGGAGCCGACGCTGGCGAGGTACCAGGAGAAGGCGCGCGCAGGCTGATGCACTGGCCAGACCTTAGCAGAAACAAGACGGGGGAGAGACCTGGGTGGCCCCTCCCCCGTCCGAGCGACGTGCCGTCGCGCGAGCGGCGCCTACGGTACCGAGACGCTGGTGCTGTCGCCGGAGTTGGTGATGGTGAAGGTCCCGGCGGTCGCGACCGGGGTGTACGCGTACGTGCCCCAGTTGGTCGGGCCGGAGGGGATGGAGGCCATGAACGGACCCGCCACCTGGCCCTGCGCGTTGGTGGCCGCGGTCGTGAGGTCGGTCAGTGCGGTCGGGATGGCGCCCATGTGGG
>Ga0207646_10005532_pt1 | contig 13276 bp, 6 predicted proteins | sample KBSK5502metaG_FD_184343 | JGI IMG/M metagenome (GOLD analysis project Ga0207646, IMG submission 184343) | Corn, switchgrass and miscanthus rhizosphere microbial communities from Kellogg Biological Station, Michigan, USA - KBS K5-50-2 metaG... | ecosystem: Host-associated > Plants > Roots >... | reverse complement strand
GACCGTTAACATCCAGCGGTACAAAGGCCTCGGCGAGATGAATCCGTTGCAGCTATGGTCGACGACCATGGATCCGGAGACTCGGACGATTCTTCAGGTCACCGTCGAGGACGCGATTCTCGCGAACGATACGTTTGAGAGGTTGATGGGGGATGATGTCGAACCTCGCAGGCTCTTCATTGAAGAGAATGCGAAGTTTGTGAGTAATCTGGACATCTGAGCATTCACTCCTCTCGTGATGCAAAGGCCGCCACGCCTCTCAAGCGCGTGGCGGCCTTATTTCAATACTTCATCGCACGAAGCGAGGATCGATCTCGAGGCTAATCAACCTCACGCTTCATGGGCGTGAGGTGGCATTCTCCACTGGAGATGCTACTCCAAGCATCGCGAAAATAAGTTACTCGCCGGGAGTTTGATATAAAATTGACATTCGCTGATAGGAAATCGGCATATCGCCCAAAACGTACCGCTATCACATTTTGTCAGCTCATCACGGAGTCGCTGGACCGCGACGCGAGTGGAGAATTGCGGCTATTCCGATGCATTTATCGTTATATCAGCGGCTTATGAAATTCACTGCCGGTTCGGCGTTTGTCTTCCTAGTTGTGTGCAGCGCGCACAATTGGGCCAGCGCGCAAAGCCCGCGCGTGAGACATCGGTACATCGCGCCCAACATAGAAGAATTCGTGGTCGATACCCCGAACGTTCGCCTGCCAAAGACGCTGTATCCAGAGGTAGTATTTCGTTCAGGCGATCTCTGGACAATCTCTGCGACGGGTTGCGCCCGACACGCGGCTGGCGCCTTTGGCCGGCACTGGAGTCGTTATTCAAATCCAGTGGGCGATCACGACGTAACGTACGGCCGGTTGTATCATGGCACCGTTTCGCTCAACGATGGCGGAGATCTGGTCGAGATCGCGGTCGCAGCCAATTCACCGCACTGGATCCCCTTCGTGGGCGGAAAGGAGCAAACATTTGCGCTCCTTCTTGGCTACATAAGCGACGACTACAGGGAAGACGGGTACGGCAATCACGACAACGGAGAAAAAGACCAATGCGTTGATCTAACCAGACCAGGAAGTGCTGGGTTCGGCGGCCCTGCCTCCGTAACGATAACTATCCAGCATAATGGCCCGGAACCAAACTATGATCTCGATCTCTCTCCCGAGTCTGGCGATGGGTGGGATGCAAATGGCTATCCGTTCAATGCTCCGTGGCGGTACACCGCTCAACACAATCGACTGCCTGATCCCCTGGAGCTTTGTGACGTTCTCCGCGACTCGGACTGGCCTTTCAGGAAAGCGTGCACCTCACAATTTCACGGTCAGGATTTGTACGAAGTTATCAACGCTCCGCGATTCGACCGCCTTTGCAATTCTCAGTCTTTGAATGATGCTACCCCCTCTATTTTAACTGGCCACGCGAATTGGCGACCGGCGACCTATGAAGGCATTTTGTTTTTTGAAGAGAGTAGCGGCGGACCGCTCGCAGACAAGGATTACACGTTACGCCTATATCCCCTTGATTGGCGAAAGGCGCCGTTTGTCCTGGGTAGAAGAAGGGAAGGGGAAGGAAAGTACGTTCTATTTGCGCCGACCTCGATGGAAGTCGAATTTGATCGGGTCGAGACTGTTACTCGCTACCACACGCCTTGGTGGGAAGATCTCGTCGCCCGCGTTGGTGCTGACAGTGAGGATCCTGTCGCAGTCGATTGCGTTCCGCCATCTAGGGGCGATCGATGCAAATGGAGACGGACGCGTTCGCTCATCGATTCCGCCTACGCTATTGTGACTGGGCTCGTTGGCCTCGACTGCGTGCATGCGGGCTGTTACACGGAACTTCACCCGGCCTACGCCCTAGCCGTACGCGCGAAGTCAGCGGAGCCAGACTCTTCAGAAAGATGGGCGGTGTTTGCGCGAAATTGGGGTAATGAAGGCAAGTGCGCTTCTCGCGGTCGGCACGAGCTAACTGGCGCGAGCTCAATCGCGATTCAAATTCCTTGGAACGCGAACGCCACCGACGTTCGTGTGAGTGCCGCAAATCCCTTCAGTGTCTCCCAGGCGTCTGTTCGCGTCTCGATGCAAGTTGTCCAAAGAGTTGGTGTTCAGCTGCACGTTTTCCTTGGAGACCCTTCCAGCGAGTCTTGGGCGGCAAGTGAAGTCGTCATTGAATGGCTGGACAGTGCAGGCAAGCCTATAACGCGCCCACCTATGTTTCCCGGGCCGCCACCTCCTCAGCAGGGAGTTCTCGTGGCGGACAACCATGCGGCGGATATGATGCCAGAACTCGACAGCGCTATTAAGGCCCTGCCGCCGCAGCAACGAGCGTTGGTCGAAAACGCCGATCGGCAGGGCGGCCGCGAGGAAATCGTTTCAGCAATCAACGAAACGGAATATAGTTTCGCGATACAGGCAGCCAGAACACGGGCCCCCGTCTGCGCAAAAGACAGCACTAACTCTGACTGCGATGTCGCGCGCAAGCAGGCAGCAGACAGGGCTACCCTGGGTTTAGTGTATGGGACATTCGCGCGGGAAAGGCTTAGAGCACCAAGTCAGCACCTTCTCGCGAAGCAACTCTCGCCGGGAGAATGGCAGCGAACGCTATTGTGTATCATGTATGATGGGGCCGTGCCCGGACTTCCTAAGTCCGCGTGCATGGGTATTCGGAAGCGCGAACAAGACTGGAGCTTGCCTGCCAAATAATAGACCAGACCACCGTTCAGCATCAACCGGCCAGCAAGCCGCGTTCGAACACCGGCCAATTCGATGGCTCTCGCGAACAACCTCACGCCGGATGGGCGTGAGGCGCGGCGTCAATAAGCGGCGTTAACGCAGCGAGGGGCGTCTATGAGGCGGGGAGTACGGAACGCGCGTCAGCGTACCAGCGCAAGTTTGTCGCCTGTCCGTACTGCGTCAGAATCCGGTTTATCAAGCGAAAGAGAGAATTTGAGCTCTACTAGCTTAAGCCGAACCATCTGCTGCAAAGTCGCCACCAGCATGGACGTAGCGATTCCCCAATAGTCATAGGTCTCGAACATGAACTTGCCCAAGTCTGGCGGGTCCATGTGATTATCAGTGAAAGCAAACGGCATATCTATGTCGCCGTGTAGGAACCGCGATCTGTAGTTGTATACACCAGCTAGACGCTTCTTGTTCGCCCTTTTGGTTCCAAGCACCAATTCAGACTTACGAAGTATTTGCTGGCTTAGCCCCTGGTTGCCTTCTCCATAGAGTGCTTCCAGCCCAAGCAGTGCCCACACAATTCCCATCTCCGATCCTTGGTCGGGAGAACGACAAAGGATGCATGAAAGGGCCGCCAGCGCGCGACCAGTTCGGTCTACGCCCATACTTTCCTGTACTCCTGGGATTCTACATAGCCATTCGTCCACATCGGCGATCGGAAGCCGACAGAGCGGTGGCCAGCCGTCTCGCTTACTCCTGGCGGAAGGATTCAGTTCGCGATCCGTTGCCAGAGTGTCTACCGTTGCAACCATCCTGTCTTTTTCCTCATCCCGACCCACGGAGAGAAACACGCGGGCACTGAGCGCCCAGCAGATACAACTTTAGCGGCCTCTAAGTTTTTTCTGGTCCGATCCAGCTCGAGTCGTCGCCGTCAGTGACGGTCTCGCTGGCCCCGAACCGGGCTTGAAACCGGGTTTACTGTTCGCTCCAGCTATGGCCTCGACCATTGGTCTTCCAGGACTGAACGCCTCGTTTTTGGCGCTGATAGTGGAATAGGCTGGGGTGCCGCTCTGTCCGCCTAACGTGTAAAACACTCCGTTGACTACCGCTCCTGCCGCTTTGATCCTCGGAGTCGGTAATGGGGCCAGCGTAGTCCAGGTATTGGTAACCGGGTTATATGCCTCAACCGCAGAGGAAGCTCCATACGTATGACGTCCGGTGGGGGTCAGGCCTCCAGCGACGTAAATAATGCCATTCAATACTCCCGTGGCCATCTCGCTACGCGGAGTAGACATCGGCGCCTTCGAGCTCCACGTATTGCTCTTGATATCGTAGGCGTCGACAGTCGCGAAACTACGGCCCACATCGGCTCCTCCAATCACGTAGAGCGTGCCGTCGACTATTTCGGCACCCGGCCACCCCCGGGCAGTCGGTGCAGGAGCCTTGGTTACCCAAGTATTAGTGGCGGGATTGTACACTTCGAGAGCGGCGCCGTCGATGTCGCCACCAACGACGTAAATGAGACCGTTCTCGACGGCGAGCGCACTGGAGCAACGAGCAATTGGGGTAGGTGCTCTGAAACTCCAACTGTCAGTGACCGGATCGTACGCTTGCACGGTCGCCGATGGGCCGGCCATGCAGAATCCAGCGTTAGATCCGCCGATCGCGTAGAGAATACCGCCCACCACAGCCACTCTTGCACCATACTGCGTCGCAATCATAGGGGCCTTCTCGACCCACGTGTTGGTCGCGGGGTTGTAGGCCTCGTTAGTACGGCTTACACCCAGATAGGCCTGAGTATCTACAGCGATTCCACCAATGATTGGTATGGGGGAGGACCAGCCACCGAAGACATAGATAATCCCGTCGAGTACTCCGACTCCTGTTGCGATCCGAGGAATCGGCAGCGGCGCCCGGGTCGTAAAGTGGACTTCGGCGGGCTCCTTCAGCGATTCGCCCGCGAGATCAGTAATTCCTGTCGTCACTACCAGCGTGTACCGCTGACCTACCACTAGCGGCACCAACGGGCGAAACTCCATCGAGATGCCATCCGCCGACGGCGAAACGGCTCCTTTCACGGGAGCTGCGCCTCGGCGGACAAAGATGTTTTGTTGGGTTGCTGTCGTGGGCGCGATCGGCTCCGAGAAGATGACCTGAATCGGGCCATTGAGCGGCAAACTTCCATGTGTTGTCTCCGGATTTGTGCGCACGATTGTCGGCGCGCCTCCTTGTCGGACTTCGGCGACACTTATTCGTTGCCTTCCCGCGCTATCGACCGCGACAAACCTTAGTGTGTCGCCGGCTACCGCTGGGATTTGCAGGGGATCCACGCCCCCATCGCTTAGAGTGTGAGAAATCGTATGTCCCGATCGCCTGTTAGTGATGGTAATGCTCTTCCCGCGCGGAACCGAACCGGGGATTAGCGAAACGTACGAAACAGCGCGGCTGCTGCCGCGTGACGAGCGCGCGGTGCTTCCGGCATCGCGCAGAACTACGAGTCTTACTATTGGTTGACTACGCTGTATTCCGGATAATCCGACGTGGCTGACGAAGAGGGGCTTAAGTAGGAATATGAGCAGTGTAGCGGCAACGGCGATGGCTCCCCCAACTAGCAACCCGATGCGGTGCTCGCTGGAGGGAGTTAGCGCTACCATTCGCCGAATCGAAATGACTTCTGTGCGGCAGGCGTCACATCCGGCGAGATGACGCTCGACTGCTTCCTTATCATCTACCGAAGTTCGGTGTTCGACGTACTCAGCAATTCGCGCAGCGCTGAGATGCGTGTCCGCCAGTTTTTCAGGAGTCATTTGGGGCACTCGCTGATGGCCGAACCGTTCAGACTCTTTAACGGAGCAACGTCCGGGTTTTGATCCAGTCCGCTGTGTCCGCGACCGCGCATGATGTGCTGCGTCATCCGTCCGATCTCTCTACCCCTCGTTCTACAAGAAAGTGTCGCAGCTTCTTCAAGACGAGATTCAAGCGTCGGTAGACGTGAAACGCACTCGGCAACTGTAGCATCGAGGCGATCTCCGCAGCGGTCAGGCCATCGTAGAAACGGAGCACGACGAGCAGGTGTTCTTCGGCAGTGAGTTCGGCCACTGCGTTTTCCAGACTTATCAGAAGCTCTTTCTCCTCAAAACCACGCTCTGGATTTCCGCTGCGAGCTTGAGGAAGCAACTCTATGTCCACACGCGATGACACCAAATCAGCGAGTCGGCGTCGAGCCGCCTGTCTTTCTACCGCTTTCTCATCGCTTCGCTCGATTCGACCATACCGGTGACGGAGGTGATCGAGTCCGATACGTCGAGCGACAACCGCCAACCACGTAGAAAAGCTGCTTCGCGCATCGACCTTATAGTCCCCAAGGCAACGAAAGTGTTCTTCTCGAAGCTTTTCGAGAATGCATGCGTACGCGTCCATACCCTCGTCATATTCGACGCGCAATGACCGGACCACGCGAAGTAGCAACGGATTGTGTACAGATAGAAATGCACTCCATGCCGTCTCCACGTCGTCTTCATCCGCGGCGCTAAGCAAGCGAAGAAGTTCGGGCGGGACTACGTCGGCCATGCGCTCTCAAGCCTCCGAGCGACAAACTGCGGTAGGCGGGACCTGTAGGCTCAGCTCCCATTTAGGTCTATCAGTGCGTCCGAAAGTGCCTTGCGCAGCTCGGTTTCGCTATCTGAGATCCCATCGCGCAAAAAGCCGATTGAATTCCGTTAAAGAGAGCAGCCCCGGGGAGCAGCGCGATTGGGCTTGGGTTCGCCTTGACGCCTGAGGTGACGCCAGTCCGAATCTGAGCGATGTCGAGTTTGGCTCTCAGGCGACCGCCTGGGCACCGGATACTGTGTTGCACGAACCGGAGGTGGGTTATGGTGCTTCAAACGGATCGGGCCTGGCGGCTAGCAGGGATCGGCGCGCTTTCGTCTGCGCTACTCTTGTCCGCCTGCACAGCTGACAAGCTAACCGCGCCTCCAGCACCGCAGAAACCATCGCTCGTAATCTTCGGCGGCAAATGCGGCTCGGGCACTAACACCGCGGCTGGCGGCGAGAATCAGTCTGGCCAGGTGGGGTTGCGTTTGGCGAAGCCGCTTATTGTGCAGGTGTCAGATGTAGCTCCCAAGAATGGTCAGGTGCTGAACTTCGTGGTGACTTCTGGCGGTGGAAGTGTGTTCGCGAATGTGGTCCAGACGGCGATGCCAACGAACGGGCCAGCGAATGGCTGCAACGGAATCGGTGAGGATAGTTGGACCTTGGGCCCGACGGCTGGGCCGCAAACTGTGGAAGCACGACTAGTTGATCCCAACGGTGTGACATTAACCGAGGCGACGTTCCACGCGATTGCCAACGCGGGACCGCCGGCGAACATAAAGATCTCGGCCGGGGATATGCAGAGCGCTCTCGCGGGTACCGCCGTTGGCGTCCCTCCGAGCGTCCGCATCACGGACCAGTCCGGAAACCCCATCGCTGGACTCGCGGTTAGCTTCGCCGTCACGAACGGTGGTGGCAGCATCACGGCGCCCGCCGCAACTACCACTGCGAATGGTGTAGCCGCGGTCGGAAGCTGGACGCTCGGTTGCGGGCCGAACAACCGGCTGACCGCGACAGCGGCTGGCTCAGGCATCGATGGAAACCCGACGCTATTCAGTGCACTCGGGGCTAACTGCTGGAATGCTCAAAGTTCGACGATGCCCACACCTCGAGCGACTTTGGGTGTGGCTGCGATAGCCGGCGTGATCTACGCGGTGGGCGGCTACAACGATGCTGCCCCGAACATTGGCCTGGCGACGGTCGAAGCTTATAGTCCAATCACAGACACGTGGACAACGAAAACGTCGATGCCCACCTCACGACAATACCTAGGTGTAGGTGCTATTAACGGGATCCTCTACGCGGTTGGGGGACACAACCCCACTCCGGTGGCGACCGTTGAAGCGTACAACACGGCGACAGACTCATGGACCCCCAGAGCGTCGATGAACACTCCGAGATCGTCTCCGGGGGTCGCGGCTGTCAACGGGATCCTTTACGTCTTTGGCGGCCAGGATAACACTAGTACTGACTTGGCGACCGTCGAGGCATACGATCCGGTTACAAACATGTGGAGCCCGAGAGCGTCGATGCCCACGGCACGGCGTAATCTCGCAGCAGTCGCGATCGACGGAATCATCTACGCGGTCGGCGGCTTTGTTGGATGTTGTACTCCGCTGGCCGCGGTCGAAGCGTACGATCCCACCACCGATACGTGGACGACGAAAAGGTCAATGCCAGCTGCGCAAGCCTCGCTTGGCGTGGCCGCTTTAAACGGAATTGTCTACGCAATCGGCGGCTACCTCGGCAATGGAAATTTTGCGGCGACGGTCGCAGCATACGATCCTGCGACTGACGCCTGGACGACGAAAACGTCCATGCCTGGTCCGAGATATGGACCCGGAGTCGCGACGAGCAATGGCCACGTCTACGTTGTTGGCGGGTACGACGGAACATTCCTAAATACAGTGCTTGCCTACCAGCCTTAGGGCGAGCGGACTAGTGAGCGGACTTTGCCGCGCAGAAGCGGAAGAAGCGCGTTCCTGCGTGATTTTTGTCTTACCCCTTGCGTTGGGATCGCCCCTGGTGCAGATCGCGACGCGCAGCGATCCGTGGGTGGACTTGATTCGTTCGGCTGCCTCGCGGACGAATGCAGGAACGGCGATGTTGGTTAATCGCCCGCGCAGACAGTTCTCGAAATGACAAAGCGCGCTGGCGGAGAATCCGCGGCGGGAAGTTGATCGCGGAGCTCACACGCGTCCGGGCCGATCAACGTCTCGAGACCGACGATCGATTCGCCGCATTCCGCGCTGCGAGGCCGAGTATCTGCGTCGCGCCGAGAGGGTGGAGTCGGATCGAGACAAGGTGAGTGCCTTCGAGCGACTCGATGAAGATCGAGCGTTCCTGCAGACCGGAGAACCAGCTGCGCTCAGGACGATGCTATCGCTCCTACCAGCCCATCAGGCAGTTTTGAAGTGCCCAAGGGAAATCGTTCGTCGCTCTGACGACAAACACGATGCCCCGAGACCAACACAACATCGTTGGCTATCTGAAGAATGTTGATACAGCGCGGGAGATTATAAAGGCGTGGTGCGGGGCGTTCGCTCGGACTGCGATTGCGCCACGTCCTAGTGGCTGCAAGACACTTCTGGCTCAGCCGCGCGTTCCGGCACACGCCCAATGTGAGATGCAGCCAAGCTCACGCCGAATGAGCGTGAGGTCTCGACGTCAGCAATGGTAGGGACAGATAATATCTGGCAGCTCACGCGAACGCGGAAAAGTCAGGCGAGAAGTTGCCCGAACTCCAGTAGTCCCCGATTTCCCATATCGTTGATCAGCCTGCGGGCGCGGGTTACGGTGTCTGTGTCTCCCGACGAAAGCGCCGCGCGAAGTGGAGGTCCTACGGATTCGAACGGTAGGAAAGGGTAGTCTCGGGTGAGGGCCCGTTTAATCAGCAGTTCGACTATTTCAAAGGTGCCTACCGGGTCGTGCCGCCCAAGAACGTCCAGTTGCTCCCACGCGTGATTCGTGGTTTGACCGCGGTCGCCGGCAAGTACCAGAGTCCGCAGTCCTAGACGAATCGCGTCATCGGGTGGGATGTGGGGTGTTTTCAAAAACCAACCGAGGCCGTCCGCCTCTTCCTGGATCTGTGGCGACGCAGCTGAGCCCTCGAGCGCGTTGAGTCTCCACTCCCACAGAGCAACGAGGCGTCGAACCTCGTCTGGAGATATCGCGCCCTTGGCGTCGCTCCAATCGCGAAAGGTTCGCCAGTAGGCTCTATTTCTATCCTCAATCCTCGTCCGTTCGAAGACGCGTTCCACGAGCTGGTCGGGATCTCCGACCGCAGCGTCACCCGCTATAACCGCGTCGATGATATGCCCGACGAGATTACGGCTGATAGACCACTCACTATTCTCGGATCCGGGAGTCGGATCCGGGGCGGCGACTGCGGCAACCACATACCATGGACGCAGCTGGCGGAAGACGAGCCCATATACGGGATTCCGACTGAGGTATGCTCCCCAAATTGGGTTGCTAGATGGCGACGTAGCACCGTTGCCGAAAAGATCCTCACCCCGGGCAAGTACCCAACCGCCGGTTAACACCAGAATCCTCGGCAGGAAATTGCCGATCGCTGTTCTCGCGAGCCGCCCCGAGTGACCTTCGCGTTCCAATATCGCGTCCAACAGTGTTCGCAACCGGAGCCCGACTGCCTCGTCGCCAGAATCCCTTCGCTCCGAGGCAACCTCTCGCGTGGCGTCCGACGCTCGGTTCAGTCGCCGATTATCCCAAAGGGCCAAGTCGACGAGCATCTGAACCGTATGGCCGGGAACAGAATTGATGGCTGCAAACTCCAGATCCCCGATTGATGTTTGCCTGTGCACCTGCCCCGACTGATGCTCGGCCTGCGGATGTGGCCGGTCTGACCACACGACCGGCGAACTTGTAGCCAGCGCTGCGAGGCGCCACGCTTCGGATACTGCATCGTCGGGGATAAGGTCGTGTGCGCACATCTCAAGGAGTGTATCAACCGCGGCCTGGAGAACTCCCTGCCAGTGGTAGACCTCTATCGGAGATGCGGACCCATCCTCGGTTGCGTGTTTCGCTCGCTCGATCACGTCCGAGATTAGGGCGGAGATCGTCCCCCACTCGGGAGCGACGCCAGTCTTCGCAAGCGCAGTGAATCCCGATAGAACTGCAGCGATACGTTCGGGAGAGACTGTCGCGCCTACCAGCAAGCCAGCCAGAGCCGATGCGCGACCGGGATTCGCAAAAGCGAATGCCGTGAGCGACGAAGCAAGCCCCTCGCGGGAGGGGGCATCGAACCGGGATCCGTCCGGATCGGGTTGCCAAGTGGAGAGGAATTCCAAAAGAGTCTGAGGAGACATTTGGGCCAACGCGTCAACCGTCAGAGGACTGACATACGAGCCGCTATGAACGCCAGAGCTCCATGATCCTACTTCGTCGAGCGACTGTTCCTGAGCTGTGGGGACCACGCCCTCGACGCCGAGGGCCGAGGCGAGCGAAGACAAGCGCTCTGGAATACGATCGTGAAACCACCGAAGGCGTCGCCGTTTCCAGTTGGCGATGTACTGAATCACTTCTTCTGACTCGCTGGTGTCATCCGTGTCGAGTGCCGGTCCCAGCTCCAGTGCCTCCACAAATCGACGCTGAGCGGCGGGCGACGACCGCTGGAATTGCGCTCGCAGAAACGGTGCGACCTCCCGCGCCTGGTAAGGGGGATCCAATAGTTCTGGATCGGACACCAAACGGTCGACAGCAGCTTGCGGGGCGAGTTCGCCGGCCGCGGCAAGCGCGGTCAGACGAATTCGGGTGAAAACGTCGGTGGGCCGATTAGACAGTATTTGATCGACCGTTTCCGCTCCGACTCGATCACGTTGTGAGAACCGCAACGCCACGCCCGTTAGCGCTACGGCCAGCTGAGTTCGGACATCGTTGACTTCCGAAGCGTAATCCAATTGACCGACCCAATAGTGGCTGTCGTCTCTGGGGTTGGCGACGCGCGATTCTGTGCTGTTCGTTGATTGCAGTTCCTTGGTAGAAACCTCGGCCGGATCTGACTCGGTTTGCGTAGCGCCCGCACTTGGTGTCGCCGTACTCGGGTCGGCAGATTGGGCTAACTCGGCGACGCCGCTGAGCGCAACCGCGTGCTCCAACTTGATCGCGAGCAGTTTGAGAAGACGCACCGAATCAAGCGTCTCCAAAGATGGAAGGGCGTCGCGCAGGAATACTGACAGCCCGTATGCATCCAAGTGTCGAAGCATCCACTCATTGTTGCGGTGTATCCGTCGAAGGCGTCGCGCGGCTTCAGCTATAGCGGTACTGTCCTCCGGCGATTCTTCCGCCGCCTCCGTCATTTCAACCGGAGCCGGCCCGTTCGAAAGATCGAGCAAAGATGCCGCAAGCTTGAATGCTTCTGCCTTGCCTTCGGTCGCAAGCATCGTGACCAAGGGGGGGAAACGGTGAGTGTAGAACTGCTTCGCAGGTGACCCTCGCAAAGCGCGAATGAGCGGGCGGACCATTAGGCGGGCCTCGCTTGCTGGGAGTTCGATCGCGGCACGAGCAACGACGTCCCAGACGATCGGGTTCAGATTGTCCGGCGGGATGCTCAATAGAATCCGGCTGACTCCGGCCGAATCAGCACTCGCGACCCGCACAAGATACTCGCCTTCAGGCCACGCCCGCGCTCGCTGAGTTCCGTCTGCGTGCGTGACCAATCCTGGCGGGTTGAAATATCCAGCTTCAGCGAGTGGTTGAAGCCAGGCCGGATGCTGAAGTTTTCCAAAAAAGTAGTGACGTTGAACGAGCCGGGAGAGAAGCTCCTTCGCGCGTGCGACGTCGGCAGCCGTGGGCTGCTCGACAGTCAACAGTCGGTCCAGATCGGCGTGCGTGCTGAAATAAGGACCGATCTTCCCGTACAGGAGGCCGCTCAATTGGTGGAAAGCTTCAACTACCATGGCCCCTGAAGGTGCGGGACCTCCCCGCACGTGAGCGCTCCGAACCAACGTTCTCAGCGTCCTCATCCAAAGAGTGACGCTCGGGTGATCTGGCGCGACTCCGAGCATTGCCGCAATGTCTTCGCGGTGGTCCTCTCCCTCAGCGATGCCTTCTAACTCCTCCTCGCTCGGCGCAAGACCATCCGCGGAGAGCAATCGCACGAGTCCATTGCCAATTTCACGACCGGCGTGTGCGAGCAAGTAGACCACGCCTGGCTCATCGATATGCTGACAGAATTCAAGGCCGTGACGATAGAGACCCCCAAAGTGGGGATCGAGTCGGTCCAGCTCGTCAGCCGTCTCGCGTTCGTGCGGAGTGAGGAGAGTTCTGCCGACGGAAAAACTGTCTTTGGTTGTTCTCACCGGCACCATGCCTTCTGACGCGACCGCCCCGAGTCTTCCAACGGGTGACCCGGCTGTTTGATGGGTATCACCCGCGTCTCTGGGCGTACTGGATTCCGGGCGGGAACCTGGCGAACGATTGGCGTCCGCAGCCTCTCTCGGGATTTCCCCTTCTCCAAGTGTTGACATTGAACGAGTAGCCGACGCCGTAACCACCAGTGGCCGAAACACAAATGCTGTGACTGACGCGGTCTTAGCAACTCTACCGGAACAACAGGAGGAGTGAAAGTCCTCTACACATCTATGGTCCGTGCGGATCAAATTTCAATTCGATGGGAAAGCACTACGTTCCACAGGAATACCTCCGCGGCTTCGCATCGACCTCAGAGCGGAGTCACGTGTGGATGTTCGATTCCAAGACGCGTGACTGGTCTGAGGCCGCGATAAAGAAAGTCGCCCAGGAAGGCGACTACTACGATCCAGATGTCGAGACGCGCCTCGCGCAAGAAGTAGAAGGTCCCGGCCACGCGGCGCTCGGCGTCCTTCGGCGGGGCGACCAGTTGGATCGCACTCAGCGTGAGCAGTTGGGATACTACGTCGCTGTTATGGTGATGCGCGGCCCGAGGAAACGTCGGCTCGGAAATGAAATGGCTCCGCGAGTACTAAAGAGCACCATGGAGGAGCTGCGATCAAACCTGACGGCGA
>Ga0207646_10005531_pt1 | contig 13277 bp, 14 predicted proteins | sample KBSK5502metaG_FD_184343 | JGI IMG/M metagenome (GOLD analysis project Ga0207646, IMG submission 184343) | Corn, switchgrass and miscanthus rhizosphere microbial communities from Kellogg Biological Station, Michigan, USA - KBS K5-50-2 metaG... | ecosystem: Host-associated > Plants > Roots >... | reverse complement strand
TGACCGTGCTGGCCAGCCCCTTCCTCGCCGGGGTCCTGGCGATGGTGCTGATGGACCGCCAGCTCGGCACCCACTTCTTCACCCACGGGTCCGACCCGCTGCTCTACCAGTTCATCTTCTGGTTCTACTCGCACCCTGCGGTCTACATCATGATCCTGCCCGCCTTCGGCATCGTCTCCGAGGTGATCCCGGTCTTCAGCCGAAAACCGATCTTCGGCTACCGCGCCATGGCCTTCTCGATGGCGGCGATCGGGGTGCTCGGCTTCATGGTCTTCGCACACCACATGTTCACCACCGGGCTACCGCTGGCGCTCCAGGAGTTTTTCATGGGGACGACCGCCCTGATCGCGGTGCCGTCGGGTGTGAAGGTCCTCAACTGGCTCGCGACCCTGTGGGGCGGATCGATCAAGTACACGGCCGCCATGCTGTTTGCCGTCGCCTTCGTCCTGATGTTCCTAATGGGCGGCGTCGACGGCGTCTTCATGGCGTCACTGGCCGTCGATTACCAGATCCATGCCACCTATTGGGTCGTTTCCCATATTCATTACGTCCTGTTTGGTGGCAGTGTCTTCGGCGTGTTCGCGGCCTTCTATTACTGGTTTCCGAAGATGACGGGGCGCTACCTCAACGAACGACTGGGCAAGATCCAGTTCTGGATCCAGCTGGTCGGCTTCAACGTCACCTTCATGCCGATGCATTTCCTCGGCCTCGAGGGGATGCCACGCCGGATCGCCATCTGGAATGCCAACCGAACCGACTGGGCCCCTTGGAACCTGATGGCGACCATCGGCGCGTTCATGATCGCGACCGCGATCCTGCTCTTCCTGATCAACTTCGCGATCAGCGTGCGCGGCGGCCGGCGTGCGCCGGCGGACCCATGGGAGGGCAACACGCTGGAATGGGCCACAACCTCGCCGCCACCGGCTTACAACTTCGACAGCGTGCCTCCGGTTCGCAGCGGTCGCCCGCTTCGCGACCTGCGTCGCGGTGTGACGGCCGCCGCCGAGCACTGACGCCGGCGATGGCATGAAAGCATTCCGCGTGTTGAGCGTCGTCACCGCGGTGGTGACCTACGCGCTTGTCGTTTTGGGCGGCGTGGTCCGCGTCTCGGGATCCGGACTGGGCTGCCCCGATTGGCCGCTCTGTCACGGCCGCCTGCTTCCGCCGCTCAACCTGCATGCCATCATCGAGTACTCGCACCGCACCACCGCGTCGCTGACGAGTGCGCTGGTGGTCCTGACCGCACTCATCGCACTAATGGCCTGGCGGAAGCGTCGCGACATCGTCATCCCGGCCACCGTCGCGTTGGGCCTGCTGATCGTGCAGGTCGTCCTGGGTGCGATCACGGTCCGCCTCGAGCTGCCGCCGATGATCGTGCTCGCCCACCTCGCGACCGCCATGGCGCTGCTGGGCGCGGTCTGCGTCACCGCGGTCGCGGCCGTGATGCCGGCACCGGACGCCGCCGCTGACCGACCCGCGATGAGGCGGACTCTCCTTGCGGCCGGCGGGACGTACCTGTTGATCATCAGCGGCTCACTCGTGGTCGGCAGCGGCGCCAGCGGCACCTGTGATGCCTGGCCGCTGTGCGGCGGCGGACTCAATCTCGCGTTTGACGGTTTGCCCGCGATCCAGCTGCTGCACCGCGGCATCGCGGCGGTGATCGGGCTGCTTATTGTCTTCAGCCTCGTCTCGGTACTGGCCCGCCATCGGCGACAGCCGGCGGTGCGGGCGACGGTCGCGCTCACGTTCGCGGGCCTGGCCTTCCAGGTGGCGGTGGGCGCGGCGGTTGTCACGCTGCACTTGCCGGCGGCGCTACGCGGCCTCCACCTGGCGCTGGCCAGCGCGGTGTGGGCGGGCACGGTGATCCTAGTCGTGATTGTGAGCCGGCTCAGCCCCCACCCTGCCCTCCCCCAGAGGTGGAGGGAAATGGGCGTCGTCCGGCGTCCAGCCCGGGATGTCGTGCTCGATTACGTCAGCCTGGCGAAGCCCCGCATCATCCCGCTCCTCCTGATCACAGCGCTGGGCGGGATGATGATGGCCGACGGCGGCTGGCCGTCCACCGGTCTTGTCGTCCTCACCCTGCTGGGTGGGGCGCTGGCGGCGGCCGGCGCCGGCGCCATCAATTGTTGGATCGATCGCGACATCGACGGGGAGATGCTGCGCACCCGTCGCCGCCCATTGCCCGATGGGCGCATCGCACCGGCGCATGCCCTCCTCTTTGGCGTCGTGCTGGGGCTGATGGCGTTCGTCCTGTTGGCATTCTGGGTCAACGTGCTGGCGGCCACGCTCGCGATCGGCGGCCTGCTCTTTTACGTCTTCGTCTACACCCTGTGGCTGAAGCGCTCGACGGTCCAGAACATCGTGATCGGGGGCGCGGCTGGGGCCATCCCGCCGGTCGTCGGTTGGGCCGCGGTCACCCATCGGGTCGACCTAACGGCGGTGTACCTGTTCGCGGTCATCTTTCTCTGGACGCCGCCGCACTTCTGGGCGCTGGCGCTGCGGCTGCGCGGCGACTACGCGCGGGCGAAGGTACCAATGCTGCCGGTCGTGCAGGGCGAGGCGGCAGCGCGGCGCCAGATCGTCGCCTACACGCTGGTCCTGGTCGCCGTGACTCTGGCGGTCGTCTTCACCGGTGTGCTTGGCCCCTTCTATTTGGTGGGGGCCGCGCTGCTGGGCGCCGGCTTCATCGCCCTCGCCGTCGTGAACCTGCTCGCCCGGCGTCAGCGGTGGTCACGAGTGCTGTTCGATTATTCGATCGCGTACCTTGGATTGCTGTTCGCCGTGATGGTTGCTGACCGCATGATCGGGAAGGTATAGTTCGGTGGGCCATGGATAGAGGCGAGGCACGCAAGAACGTTCGGCTGGGTGTGCTGCTCTTTGTTACAGCGCTGATCATGTTCGGGCTCTCCTTTGCCTGGGCCCTCATCTACAACAATTTCTGATGGCTGAGACAGAACCGCACGCTCAGGTAGAGCAGCACGAGGCCTTTCACCTGCCGCCGCCCAGCATCTTGCCGCCCGTGCTGGCCGTCGGGATCGCGGTGCTGCTCGTTGGAATAGTCCTCAACCTGGTGGTCGCGATCATCGGCGCGGTGGTCTCAGTCGCCGCGTTCGCGTTGTGGGTACGCGACGCCCGCCACGAGTTCACGGAACTGCCCCGCTAGGGTAGACACCTGATTCTCCGCCGGCGCAGGCTGATCGCGTTGCCCTAGCGCCGCTGCCGCCCGTACACTCAGGGCGGGGCAATTCGGCTTTCAAGGAGGCTAGCGTGAACGTTTGGAAGATGGCAATCGTTGCAGCCGGGAGCGCGCTGGTGTTGGCCGCCTGCGGCAGCAGCAGTGCGGGTGGCGGCGGTGGCTCGAGTTGCAACCCGACCGGTGGCGCTACCACCGGCTCTGGCACGACCGTGGTCAAGGTGGTTCCCGATCCGAACACGGTCGGAAAGTTTGACCCGACGACGATCAGCGTCACTGCCGGTCAGAGCGTCGAGTGGGACTTCACCGACAGCTCCTCACCCCATACGGTGACGGCAGACGACAGCAGCTTCGATTCCTGCTCGCAGAACGCCGCGTTCAAGTTTGTCGTCACCTTCAGCAAGGCGGGTGACGTCAAGTACCACTGCACGCTCCACGCCCAGATGCTGGGAGACGTCAAGGTCAGTTAGGGACTGAAACGCGCGGGTGCGCTCGTTGTTGCGGTTTGGCTGGCGGCGTGTGGGGGGGCGCCGCAGCCGGATGACGCGGCGATCGTCAACGACTTTCACAACCACCAGTCAAACGTCGAGGTGACCGCCGATGCCACCGTCGTGCGGTTGATGGCCGACCGCACCAGCAGCACGGGCACGCATGAGCAGTTCATCATCAAGCTCTCGTCCGGCGACCTGACCATCGAGGTCGAGCACAATATCTCGATCGCGATGCGGGCGCCGGTGAAAGAGGGCGACCATGTCATCGTCCACGGCGAGTACATCTGGAATGCGCAGGGCGGGCTGATCCATTTCACCCATCACGACCCGCAAGGGACCCACGAGGGCGGCTACATCCAGGACGGCGGAACGACCTACGACTAAGCTGGCCGGAGTCGCTCGATCTCGCCGGCGATAACACTGAGGCGCGTGCCGTCATCGAGACGAACCAGCAGCGCCCCGTCTGCACCCAGGTCCTCGGCGACCCCCCGGATCGTTTCCCCGTCGCGCTGGAAGGCAACCGGCTTGCCCAGCATCGAGCTCCGGCTGCGCCAACCGGGCACGATCCAGCCGACCCCTTCGCGATCGGCGCGGTCGTAGGCATTGGCCAGATCGTTGAGAATGGCGGCCAGCAGCGGCGCGCGATCCAGCGAATGGCCGGTCAGGGTGAGGAGCGAGGTGGCACGCTCGGGAAGGTCCGCGGCCACTTGGTTCACGTTCACGCCGACGCCGAGGATGACCGCGGCCCCGCCGGGATGCTCCAGCAGGATGCCGGCGAGCTTGTGGTCGTTGACGAGCACGTCGTTCGGCCACTTGAGCTGCGCCACCACGCCGGTCGCCAACTCGATGCCACCGGCAACGGAGAGCGCGGAAAGCAGTGGAAGCAGGGGGAGTACGTCGACCGGCGGGTGCAGGATGGTGGAGAAGAGCAGAGCGGTTCCACCGGGGGCGACCCAGGCTCGACCCCTGCGCCCGCGACCCTCGAGCTGCAGGTCGGTGATCACGCACCAGCCCTGGTCGGCGCCGGCGTTGGCGGCGCTCCGGGCCAAATCCTGGGTACTGGAGCACCTCGGTTCATAGTGCAAGCTCCACCGGATCTCGCCCTCGACCAACAGGGCCCGCACGCGCTCGAGGTCGAGGCTCATTGAAGCGGTGCCGTGGCCAGCACCGGCTCGCCGCTGCCGGTTTGGACGATGACGATCCCCGCCATGATGACGGCCGCGCCCACCAGTTGGAGCGGCTCCAGCCGGTCCCGGAAGGCGAGGTACGCGATCACGCCGGCAAAGACAGGTTCAGCGGTGGCCACGATTCCCGCCGACGATGGACGAATGGTCCGCAGCGCCATGAGGAAGAGCCCGTGCGGGAGCAGCGTGCCGACCAGGCCAAGAAGCGCCATCACTGCCCAGATCCGCCAGTCGGCCGGTAGCGCCGTGCCGGTAGCAATGTCGAACCCTGCCCACAGAAGGCTGCCGGCGCCGAAGCCGTAGAGCAGCATCGTCCAGGTGTCGAGCCGCTGGGCCAGGGTTGATGCCCGAAGCAGGTAAAAAGCAAAGAAGGCGGCCGACACCAGCCCCAGCATGACACCGGGGAGGTTGACCGAAAAGAGCGACGGTTGGTAGGCGCCGACCGCGAAGAACGCGCCGACCAGCACCAGGGCAAGTGCGCCCCAGATTCTTGCCCCGACAGCCTGGCGCCGGTGATAGCGCTCGAAGGCCGTCACTGCGACCAGGCCGAGATACTCCACCAGCAGGGCGACGGCGATGTTGATGCGGGCGATGGTCAGGTAATAGCTGAGCTGGACCCCGCCCAGGCCAATCCCACCGAAGATCGCCAGCGCCGGAAGTTCCCGGCGGCTAACCCGCAGCAGGGCGGGCCGGATCACGAGCAGTGACAGGAGCAAGCCCGTGAATGCCCACCAGATCCGCATTTGCGCCAGCACAAGGGGCGAGTAGCCCAACCTGAAGAGGGCTTTGACCGCGTTGCCACCGGCGGCGAAGAAGAGGGCCCCCAACAGGACCAGGAGGAAGCCGGCCCCGCCGGCCGACGGGAGTGGCGCTTTAGTGCCAGACGAGCGTTTGAGGCGGTACCGTTCTAAGCGAGCCAGTTCTTGACCAATTCGATCTTTGAAAGTAATGTAAGCCATCGGGAAGCATGGCTCGGATCCTCGGAAGCGGGCGCATGATCGAGGAGACCTCGGTCCAGATCTCGACGCTTCGCGAACGGTGGCAAGCGGAGCGGGAGCTTCGATACGCCCGGCGGAACCGAATTCGTCATATCGATCAGCTTCTTGATGAGCTCGAGATGCTGAACATCGCCGAGGAAACGCAGCTGCCGGCCGACCTTGCCCTTCGCGTCCAGCGGCTTGCCGGCGAGATGGAGCATACGCTGGGCAATCGGGCGCCCGAGGACATCACCATCGCCGAGTCGATGGACGCGCTCTACGACCTACAGGATGGGCTGATGCTGACCCTCGAAGGGGTCGAAGACGAGGAGGACGTCTAAGCCGCCGCCTCGGCGCTACTTCTTCTTTTCGGGCTGAGCGGCGCCCTTCGGATTTCCGCCCTGAACCGTGCCGCCGTTGTCTTTGGTTTTGTCCTGGCCGTTGCCTTTCGCGGCATCGTTGGCGCCGGCGGCGTGCTTGGCGGCCACCGCGATCGTCGACTGATCGGCCGCATCCAGCAGGGCGGCGAGCCCGTCGGCCGGGGTGGCGATCGACTTGATCTCCAGGAGGAATGCGCTTTCTCGCTTCGCGTTGGCGGCCAGCAACGCATCGGTGTCGGCTTGACCCGAGGGAAGGTGGCGCATGGCGGCGGCCTGCTTGGCCCGATAGTCCTGCATCAAGCTGCGGACGATGTCGCTGGCCGAGCCACGGCCTTCGAGATGCAGCAGGCCCTGATTCGCCCAGTTGAACACCGAACCGATCGGTGCCTTGACGTTGGAACCGGTCACGAAGTTGTAGACGCTCGACAGCAAGGGATCGATGATCGCGACCGGCTGCGCGCCCGGATCAGTCCGCTGCCGTTGAAGCAGGCTATAGGCGTTGAGCAAATCGGTGTTGGCCTGGGCCAGCTCGTCGAGGCCGCGCTGGGTCGCATCGCTCTGGGTGGCGCGGGTCAGGCTATCCCACCAGGTCTGGACCACGTAGTACGCGCTATCGACGCTGACGCCGTCGTGCTGGTTCCAGAGCGCGTCGACATCCGAGTTGCCGGCCGCCGCCACGCTCAATGGCGCCAGCGCCAAGGCACCGGCGATGCTTGCCGCAACCAGGCGGCGTTGTATGAGACGACCCAATGGGAGCATGACGGCCTCGTAAACGATCATCCGGTAGGGGCGTTCGCCAGAGGGGAAGGCTGGGTCGCAGTCTGCTGACAGCCCTGCCGCGGGGTCTTGACGCCGCCGAGACGGCTGCCGGCTTCTAGCGGACCAGGTTCTCGACGACGGTCGCGATCCCTTGGCCGACGCCGATACACATGGTGGCGAGTCCGTACCGTGCCTTGCGGCGAGCGAGCTCATGCGTAAGGGTGGCGATGATGCGCACGCCACTCGCCCCCAGGGGATGGCCCAGGGCGATCGCGCCGCCGTTCGGGTTGACTCGTTGTGGATCGAGCTGGAGGTCACGAACGCAGGCGATCACCTGCGAAGCAAAGGCCTCGTTCAGCTCGATAACGTCCAAATCCTCGATCTTCAAACCGGCGCGCTGCAGTGCCTTGCGCGACGCGGGAATCGGTCCGAGGCCCATAAGGGACGGGTCGACCCCAGCGCTAGCGGCCGACAGCACCCTGGCCAGGGGCTGCGCGTTGATCCGCTGCGCGTGCGACTCCGACATCATCAAAAGACACGCGGCGCCGTCATTGAGGGGCGACGAATTTCCCGCCGTCACGGTTCCGTCCTTCTCGAAGGCCGGCTTCAAGGCCGCCAGCCTCTCGAGGCTGGTATCGGCGCGCGGCCCTTCGTCGGCCCCGAACGTACCACCACCCTGAAGCGCCACCGGCACCAGTTCGTCGCGGAAATGGCAGGCTTGCTGGGCGGCAACCGCCTTCCGGTGGCTTTCGAGCGCCCATCGATCCTGGTCCTCCCGGCTGATGCCATAACGGCGGGCGACCTTCTCGGCAGTCTGGCCGAGGCTGATGGTCCAGTCTTGCTTGAACCTGGGGTTGACCATCCTCCATCCGAGCGTGGTGTCGTACAGGGTCTGGGGGCCGCGCGCGAACTCTCGCGGCGGCTTCTCCAGGATGTAGGGGGCACGGGTCATGCTCTCGACGCCACCGGCGAGAAAGCAGACACCGTTCCCAGTCTCAATTTCCCGGGTTGCCGCCACCACCGCCTGCATGCCGGAGCCGCACAGCCGGTTCACGGTGGCCGCGGGGATCTCGACCGGCAGCCCGGCCAGCAGCACCGCCATGCGCGCTACGTTGCGGTTGTCCTCTCCAGCCTGGTTGGCGTCGCCGAAATAGACATCCTCGATGGTGGCGGGATCCAGCTGGTTGCGCTGCACCGCCTGGCTGACGACCAGCGCCGCGAGGTCGTCGGGCCTGACCTCTTTCAGGGCGCCGGCATAGCGGCCGATCGGTGTGCGCACCGCATCGACGATGACCGCCCGTTCCATCGGGGTCCATGCTACACGCGGGAATCCCGCGACCCTAATCCTCATTACGCGGGGAATCCCGCGACTCCAATCCTCATTAAAATGTGCGCGAGCCATGAGCGATCTTGCCCGGCAATACGATGCGGTGAACCTGGTGGCCGATCCGCTGCACGGCTACATCAAAATCACCAAGCGCGTCCACGGCGACAGCGTCGCTGCCGAACAGGACCTGCTCGATCATCCCTGGCTGCAGCGATTGCGCCGGATCCACCAGCTCCAGTCGGCCTGGTGGGTCTTCCCTGGCGGGGAGCATTCGCGCTTTCAGCACGCGCTCGGCGCCATGCACCTGAGCGGGGAATGGGCGCGGCGGCTGTATCCCAACCTGGGCGCGTTGACCGACGCCGTGCCGTCGCTTCCCTGCGTCGAAGAAACGCTGCGGGTCGCCGGCCTGCTGCACGATATCGGACACGGGCCTTTTGGCCACTTCTTCGACCAGAACTACCTGGACCGCTTTGGGATCGATCACGAAGTGATCGGCCGGGCACTGATCGGCGGTGAGCTGGCGTCCACGGTCGCTGCCCTCGGCGCCAGTCCGTCGGGCCCGCTTGCGCGCGGCGAGCGGATCGATCCGCGGTGGATCGCGGAACTGATCGCCGAAACCGACTTGCCCGGGGACTCGGCGCCCGCCTGGGTAAAGGCCCTCAAGCCGATATTGAACGGCATGTACACGGCCGACAACCTCGATTACGTGCCGCGCGATGCCTACATGTGCGGCGTGAAGGTCGGCCCAATCGACATCGAGCGCCTCTTGCACTACTCGTTCCTCGACCGGGACGGGATGCTGCTCCACCAGCATGGCGCGCAGGCCCTGCTCCTCTTCTTGAACGCCCGCCTCTACCTCTACAACAACATCTATTACCACCGGACGGTGCGCCGCATCGATCTCCACATGCGCGAGATCTTTCGGGAGACGATCGACCGGATCCTCCCCGGTAACCCGCTCGACCATCTCGACGGCTACCGGGAGCTGACCGATTGGTCGCTGATCGACACCGTCGACCGCTGGCGCCACGAGGGCGGACGCGCCGCCGAGCTGTCGCACGAGTGGGGCCGGATCGTTAGGCGCGAGCTCAAGTGGCGGCTGATTTTCGAGGATTATTACGAGTTCTCCACCGCGCCGGAAGCCTTCGTCTATCCGACGCCCGCCGACTACCTTCGGCGGATCCGGGAAGCACTTCCGCCATCGCTGGTTCATGCCTCCTTCGAGGTCGACCTGGCCTCGGTCGATCCGCGGCCGCAAAACCCGTTCAACGATCCCTTTCCGGTCCTGATCTATAACCCCGTCAGCCGGGTGGTCGAGCGGAGTGCCGTCGCGGACCTCTTTCGCCGGCTCCCCATTCGTACGACGCTGGTGCGCGTTTTCACCGATGAGCCGGCGCAGGCCGACGCCTTGCGGCGCGCCGTGGAAGGCGCCCTCTACCGGCCGGACGCGAACCTGGCTGAGGCGGTGCCCTGATGGCAGTCCAGCCGCAGGAGGCGATCAAGCCGCTCTCCGTCCTCGAGCTCAACACCCGCATTCACGACCTCCTGGCGGCGCGCTTTCAGAGCGTAGTCGTCAAAGGCGAGGTCAGCGGTGTCACGCTGCGGGGCGGGCACGTGTGGTTCACCCTCAAGGATGCGGCCGCGACCGTCGGTGCGGTGATCTTCAGCAGCACGGCTCGCCGGCTGCCATTCCTGCCGGAGAACGGCCAGGAGCTGGTGCTGACCTGCCAGGTCGACTACCACGCCCAGTCCGGACGGGTCAACCTGGTCGTCAGCAAGCTCGACTACGATGGCGCCGGGAAGCTCCGGGCCGCGATCGAGCAGCTCAAGCGGCGGCTGGAGGCTGAGGGCGCCTTCGACGCCGAGCGCAAGCGGGCGCTCCCGTTTCTCCCGGGCTGCATTGCGCTCATCACGTCGCCCAGCGGGGCGGTGATCCATGACCTGCAGCAGACGATCTGGGAGCGTTTTCCGAACCTGCGCCTGGTGGTCTACCCGGCGCTGGTCCAGGGCACGGCCTCTCAGCGGAGCCTGGTCGCGGCGCTCCGGCAGTGCAACGAGGACCTGGTCGCCGACGTCGTGATCGTAGCGCGCGGCGGTGGCAGCTTCGAGGAACTGATGGCGTTCAACCAGGAGGCGGTGGTCCGCGCTATCCAGGCGATGCGCATCCCGGTGATCACGGCGCTTGGGCACACCTCGGACCGGACGCTGGCCGACCTGGTCGCGGACCGCGAGGCCCGCACGCCGACGGCGGCTGCCGAGATCGTGGTGCCGAAGAAGGCCGACCTGCTCCGGCAACTCGGCGAGCGCGGCCAGCGGCTGCAACGAGCCGGGCTAACCGCCCTGATCAGTCCCGCGCACCAGCTACAGGCGCGCGGCCAGTCGCTAGCGCGGCTGGCTCACGACCTCCACCTGCGGCGGCGCGAGCGCCTCACCCACCTCGAGCGAATGCTTCGACAGCGCGAGCCTCGCGAAGTCTGGCGTCAGCGGGAACGGGCGCTGCGGGAAAGCCGGCGTCGCTTACAGCGGTCTGATGAGGCGACCCACCAGCGAATCGGCCTGGGGCGGCAGCAGACGCAGTCGCTGCGTGAGCGACTTCTCGACCTCGCGCGACGAGGCGTCCGGGAACGGGCCGCCGCGCTCGCGAGCCAGGCGGTACGGCTGAGCTCGCTGGCACCGGAGCAGACGCTCAAGCGTGGCTATAGCATCACCCTAGATGGGCACGCCGGCGCCATCATCCGCGACGCAGAGCAGGCCCGCAAGGGTCAGCCGGTGCGGGTCTTGCTCGCAGCCGGCCGGCTCGAGGCCACCGTCGACGAGGCAATTCCATGACGCTCGATTCATCGCTCACCTATGAGCAGGCGCTCGTCCAGCTTGATGCGACGCTGCGCTCGCTCGAGGAAGGCAAGCTGAGCCTGGAAGAGGCGATCGCGGCGGTCGCTCGCGGTCGCGAGTACCTCCAGCTCTGCGAGCGGAAGCTGGAGGAAGCGCGCCAGCGGATCGAGAGCCTACCGGTGAAAGAGGAGCCGCTGCCGGAAGACGAGGCGCCCCATCCGGCGACGGTCGCGGACTTGCGCGCCGAACGCGCCCGGACCCCTGGAGAACCCCAGGGCGAAATCCCCTTCTAACGCTCTTCTGTCTTTTCGGGCGGCGACTCGCGCTCGATCTCCGGTCGCTCGCCAGGCTCGCCGGAGCGGAAGACACCCCATTCCCGTAACGACCGACGGAGCATTTCCGGGGAGGTCTTGTAGGCCGCCGCCAGCTGCTCGAGGTCGTCGGCCCGGAACGTCACTACTGGTGTGTTGAAGTCCTGGCGCTGTTGCTGCAGACGTGCCACGTGGCGGGAGAGGATGGATCCCTGGCGCTCGGGCAGTCCCTGGAGCTGCGTCAGGTCGATGGCGAGCTTGGGCGGCAGGGCCGGCTCACCGACGCCCTCCAACTCCTCCGGCAGCAGCTGGTTGACCGGGACGCTGTAAAGGGTGGCGATCTGGTGCAAACGTGTGATCGAGATATTCCGGTCACCGCGCTCGTAGGCGGCGAGGAGTGAACCTTTCAGGCGTTTGTTCGAGAGAATTTCCACCTGTTGAAGGGTCAAGCCCCGCTGCTTGCGCAGGCTCCGGAGCCTGGCTCCAACCTTTCGCGAATAGCCGTCCATAGATCCCCCTTTACTGTGTGTGATCAGTCTATCGCAGAATGCGACGCGGACAATACTTTTGACGTGTACGGCCCGGAGAGTCGCGGGGGGATCGTTCTCGGTGAACGACACGACCTTCCGTGGCCGTCATTATCGGACGTATCTTCACCCTCTGTCAAGTACCACTTACCTAACCCTCGGCCTCACTTAACGGCGGCGCGGCGGGTCGCGGAGCCCGGCCGGCCTCATAGGCCTGGCGAAACCGGACGGCGGCCTGGGCCGTATCCCCTTCGGCCTCCAGTGCGCGGGCATAGTCGTAGGTCACCCGCGCGCGCAGGTCAGGGCTATCGACGGTCAGGGCCACTTCGAGCGCCCGCTCGAAATGGCGGTGCGCTGTCTCACGCCGCCCACGGGCGTGCGTCACCCGCCCCGCGACCCGGTGCACCGCGACGCTTGCGATAGGGTCGCTCGACCGGGTAGCGAGGTCGAGGGCCTGCTCGATCAGGTCGCTGGCGCGATCGGCATCGTCCCGCTCTAGAGCGGACTCGGCCATGCCGACCACCAGCAGTGGGAGCAGTTCTCGATCGTCGATCCGACGGAGGCGTTCGGCGCCCTCGGTGAACAGCCTTTCCGCTTCAATGACCCGACCCTGCTGCAGCAGCATTTCACCCATGTTGAGACGGAGTTCGCCCGCCATGCGTACGTCACGTAGCGTCTCGAAGATTCGCAGACCCTTCTGTGCATATGAGAGGGCCCGCGCGTATTGCCCGGTCTGCTGGAAGGAGAGCGCGAGACCTTCGTAGATGCCGGCGAGTGCCGGCATGTCGAGAACCTGCTCGGCAGCGGCGATCGCGGATTCATATGCGGCAATGGCTTCGACCGGCTGGCCGGCGACGTAGTGCAGGTTGGCCCGGTGGCCGAGAATGCGCGCCTTGAGGACGGGATCGTTCAGGCCAGCCGACTCATACCGCTCGAAGGCCTGCTCGAACCAGCGCCCGGCGCTGTGGGCGCGCCGTAACAGGTAGTGAACACTGCCCATCCGGTCGTAGAGCTCGACCAGGAGTTGCACCCAGTTGGAGCGCTCCGCCGCCGCGATCGCTTCCTCCAAGACCAGCATTGCCTTGGTCGGTTCTCCCTGGCGCACGTACGCCGTGCCCAGCGCCAGCTCAGCGCGGGTGCGTAACTCGAGCGGGATGGTTCTGGCGAGGACTCGCGTCATCAGCGCCTCGGCGCGGGCGGCGTCGCCGTGCAGGAGGCTCATCTCGGCCTCTGCCAGCGCCAGCTCGAGTGCCGCAATCGAATCCCCGGGTTCTTCGAGGAAGTACTCGATCGGTC
>Ga0207646_10005529_pt1 | contig 13282 bp, 21 predicted proteins | sample KBSK5502metaG_FD_184343 | JGI IMG/M metagenome (GOLD analysis project Ga0207646, IMG submission 184343) | Corn, switchgrass and miscanthus rhizosphere microbial communities from Kellogg Biological Station, Michigan, USA - KBS K5-50-2 metaG... | ecosystem: Host-associated > Plants > Roots >... | reverse complement strand
GTCACGCGCGCGGGATCGAAGGTCACCCGTGCCTCCTTATCGCGGAAGCTCACGTCTGCTCGCTGCACCCCCGGGAGCCCTTCCAGGGCCCGCTTGACCGCGACCGGTCAGGCCCCTCAGGTCATCCCTTCAACCGACAGCACGACCGTCGACTGTGCGGCCAGCACGACCTGCGCTGCTACGAGCAGAACAATGGCAGCGAGCCAGAATCCGTGCCCACGCTTCATGGCGTCACCTCCCGCCCATGCCCTTCATGTCATGCCCCGCTGCGCCGTGAGCGCTCGCGTGACTCAGGCGGGCGAGGAGTTCAGAGGTCGCCTCGGGGAATCGATCGAGCACAATGGCCGTCACCACGACGAGGCTCGCCAGGACCAGCAGAACCAAGCTGGTCCGGCCGCCTGCCATGCGGCAGGCGAGCGCCTCGCACCGGCGACGCTCTTGGAAGTAGAGGGCGAAGCCCGCCACTACGCCAAGGATCCCCGTTGGGAGCAAGATCCAACGGTATTGCATGGTCACCGCCATGAACGCACCGCTGCCGAGACCGAGAGCGATGACGGTCAGTGGCAATAGACAGCAGAGCGATGACAACAGGGCGCCTGCCCAGGCCGTCGCCCCGGCGCCCAGCGAGACGAGTTTCATGGCTTTCTCCTCCGAACCTGTCTGTACCGGTACACGGCGAACGCGGCGAAAGCGATGAGCAGAGGAAGCACGACCAGGTCCAGGCGACCCGTGAACGCGCCGAGGCCAAGTGCCCCCAGCAGGAGCACCAATGCCGGGGTGAGACAGGCCAGGCACGTCAGGGCCGCCCCGATCACACCGAGGACCAACCAGCGATCACGCCACATGGCTCCTCCTAGAGCGCCTCCGCGGCGTAGGCCCCGTATTCAAAGGTGAGCCGATAGCGCCGCCCGCAGCACTCGATCAGGTCTCCCGCGTTGACGTCTTCCGGGAGCGTCAGCACCGCGTCGCAGTCCGGACAGCTCACCCGATACGCGAGTGTTGCTGCCCACCGCCCGCCCGCCCTGACGCGGAGCGCGTGGCCCGCGCAGTTCGGACAATCGAGTAGGTCCCCGGCCTTGATTCCAGGGGGTAGCTCCGATCTCTTCGCCGCAGTCGGGCATCGGACCGTCATCGCGGCTAGACCCCCAGGAGGCGCTTGAGCCGCCCCCGATCGAAGCCGACGATCACTTCGTCGTCGACCGTGATGACGGGTACGGCCATGCGGCCGGTCTTGGCGACTAGCTCCTCCCGAGCCGTCGCGTCCTCCGCGACGTTCTTCGCAACAAAGGCAATCCCCTGAGACGAAAGGAACTCTTTCGCCGCGTGGCAGGATTGTCACGTGGACGACCAATAGACCGTGATCTGCCGGTTTGTCATGGCTTCTGGGCCTTCAGGAGCCCTCCGAAGACCCGCTCGCCGAGCTTGAAGGCCTCGGACACCGGAGTGCCCGCGCCTTCCATCGTGGGATCGGCTTCCCACCATACCCTCATGTGTTCTTCCGACCGGAAGAAGTTGAGGGTCGTTCAGGTTGAAGTCCAGGCTCGCTGCTCGCCGTCCCACCGTTTTCCCGCCCAGACCATGACCCCTTCAGTGCCCGGCCCTGGTCCGAATGGATCGGCCGACAACTCGAGGGGCTCCCCGCAATGATGGCAACGCGACCGGATGCGCACCGACTGCCCCAGCATCGGTGCCACTCCCAACGCGTCGATGGCGCAGCAGACGTAGCGGTCTCCACGTCCGGGTAGCTGGACGACAAAAGATGTAGGGGTGGCCGAAAAGGGATACGCCAGGTCCACGCGACCATCGCGAATTTGGATCAGGTCGTCCTCGTCCAGTCTCGTCAGGGCCGCCCGAGTATCGGCCGAGGCCTGCCCGGGGAAGGCCCTGATGAACTCCTCAACCACGATCGGGTCGGGCCGCTCAACGAACGCGCGCAGGATGGCTCGTAAGGTTTCGGTTTCCCGTGCCACACGCCGTGTGGTCCATCGCGCTTCCAGCGCCGGATCCACCAGCTCCGCCGCGGTCTTGATCAGGAGCGCCATGCGCACCTCCTCCAAGCCTTCGATGACCGTCTCGAACCCCTGGCACAACGGTACAGTCTGTAGTAACTACAGACTCAAGCACTTTCTTCGAGGGGGGTGGAACCAGGCATGAACGCCAGATCAGATGCGCTGCCCATCGGAGCCCTGTCCAAACAGACGGGCTGCAACATCGAGACCATCCGCTACTACGAGAAGGCCGGCCTCCTCCCTACCCCCGCAAGGAGTCCCGCGGGCTATCGGCGATACGGCAGCGCGGACCTCAAGCGGCTCAACTTCATCCGCCGCGCCCGGGCGCTCGGCTTTTCCATCGAGGAGGTCGGGAAGCTTCTGAAGCTCGCCGATGAGCGCAGGCGGTCGTGCGCCGAGGTCCGGGTCGTTGCCGGGGCACACCTGGAGGATGTCCAAGCCAAAATCGCCGACCTTCGAGCGATGGAGCGCGTCCTGCGGGAGACCGTCGCCAAATGTGCGAGCGGCAGGAGTCCCGCCTGTCCGCTCATCGAGTCCTTGTTTCGTGAGGGCCCAGGCAATCTCTCCACGTTGACGGCGAGTCCCTTCCGGGCGCATAGGAAGATGTCGGAACCAGTCACCAGGGACTGACACGCGACTCTCAGTCCCCCATATTGGGGAGCCAAATCCGTCGGCCTCCTGGTCCGAATCACGCGCCCGCAATCACTAAAATCGACTTTCCTCACCTGCGAGGTGAAAAACTTCACATCTAATTTAGTTCGAGGGGTATGTCCCCGACGGTTCAAGGAGACGGCCGCATCCTGGGGCATGAATCGCTCGGTTCGCGCATGACATCTAATGACCAACCTTAGGAGGGGTCCATGACACTTCAGGAGAAGCTCGACGCGATGCGGGCCGCATCCAAGACGCGGATCCCACCCGAAGCCCAGGCGATCATGCACCGGAGCATCGAAGATCTTCGCGCATCCGGGATCATGAGCCGGGTCGCGAAGGTCGGCCACCCCGCGCCTGATTTCACCCTGTCCAATGCCGTCGGTCAGCCGGTGAGCCTCAAGGGATTGTTGGCGCGCGGACCGGTGGTGCTTTCCTTCTATCGCGGTCGCTGGTGACCGTACTGCAACGCAGAGCTGGAGGCTCTGCAGCAGGCCCTGCCCGAGATCACCGCGGCCGGCGCCACCCTCGCCGTGATTTCGCCCCAGGTGGCGCGCACGCCGCGCGAGACCGAGGAGCCGAAGCCGCTGTCGTTCGAGCTGCTGCGGGACCTCGGCAACACCGTGGCGGGCGCGTACGGCCTAGTTTTCACCCTGCCCGACGACCTACGCGAGATCTACCTCACGTTCGGCATCGACCTGGCAAAGGGCAATGGTGACGGCACCTGGCGGCTGCCCATTCCGGCCCGGTTTGTGATCGATCACAAAGGCATCATCCGCGCGGTCGACGCCGACCCCGATTACACACGGCGGCCGGAGCCGGCCCGGACGGTGGAGATCCTCTGCGCGGCTAAGGCCGGCGGGAGGCAGCAATGACCACGGTACCCGATGGGCTGGACCCCACGATCCAGACGCGCGAGATCGTATTCGACGCCGACGTCAGCCTGGTCACGCCGTTTCTCAAGCTCGCGACCGTCAGCCGGGGCGGCGCCGGCCACATGACCTTCGCCTCCGACGAGGGACCGACGCTCGGCGGCCTCGGCTCGGCGCCGACCCCGCTCATGTATTTCAGTGCCGCCCTCGCATTCTGACTGATGACCCAGGTGTCCCGGTACGGGCACATGCTGAAGGTGACGGTTCGGGCGATGCGGATGCGCGTGCGCGCTCGTTACCGGGTGACCGGCTCCGTACTCAACGACACCGTGATGGCCTCGATGGTCGGAGCGGAGACCACGCTGGAGATCGATTCGCCTGATGCACCGACCCAAGTCGCCAAGGTCGTGCGAAACGCCGAGCGCGGTTGTTTTGTCATGCAAGCGCTGCTCCAGCCTGTGCCCATCGTGAGCAAGACGGTCCTCAACGGCATGTCGCTCAAGCAGGAGTAGGCTTGCAGCCTGGATAGGCGGTTCAACCCGTGAGCCTTGAACACTGTGCCCGTTGCGGGCAACCCTTCGCTCGGCGTACGCCGTTCCAGTTCCAGAGCCCGAGCGGGGTCATCCGCAAGTGCCTCCGGTGCGCCATGCGGCATGTACCTATGGTCTCGCGATCTGCTCTGATCGCGCTGATCGTGGGCACAGTCCTGACGGCTATCAATCAGGGTGACGTACTCATCACTGGACACATGACGGTTGCTCTCCTCTGGAAACTCCCCCTCACGTACGCGGTGCCGTTCGTGGTGGCTACACTGGGGGCGATGACGGCCGCCAAGGTCCCGCACAGCAAATAGAGGAGAGACCGCACATCGCCAAGCTCAACGTTCGCGGCGTCGCATTCGATATGTACGGGACGGTGGTCGATGTCGGAGCGGTCGCGGAGGCCTGCAGGGCTATTGCGCCCGATCCGGTGGCCTTCAACGCCCAGTGGCGAGCCAAGCAACTCGAGTATTCCTTCCTTCGGAGCGCAATGGGGAAGTACCAGGATTTCTGGAAAGTGTCGGAATAGGCCTTGGCGTATACGATCCAGCGGTTCGGGCTCACCGTCAGCCCGGCGCAAGCGAAGGAGCTCATGGAGGCCTGGCTGCAGCCGACGCCCTATCCTGAGGTGGCGGCCGCTCTGCCACGGCTGTAGGCACACTATCCGCTGGCCATCCTGTCGAACGACAGTCCGAGGATGCTCCGGATGGGGTTGGACCACGCCGGCCTTCGGCCCCAGTTTCACTGGGTGCTGAGCGTGGACGCGGTCAAGATCTACAAACCGTCGCCCAAGGTCTACCAGCTTGCCCTCAGAGCCATGCGACTGCCGAAACAGCGGATCCTCTTCGTCTCCTCCAATGCCTTCGACGTCGTGGGGCGAAGAGCTTCGGGTTCAAGGTCTGCTGGATCAATCGCGCCGGGGTCCCGCTCGATCCTCTGGGGCCGAAGCCGGATCTCATGGTGAAGAACTTTGACGAACTCGAAACGGCAGTGACACGAGCATAGGTCGTCCGGGATGAGCGCGAGGCAAGCACGCGGGCCGCATCGTCCAGGCACGAAACAGAACGGGTGAGGGATCAATGACTCAGGGCACTATTCCCGCTACGGGTCCCTACCGGCGTCGGGTCGTGCCGGTCCTGGCCAGCGTGATCAGGTCCTGCCGGCAGTATTGGCCGCCCCCTTAGGCGCAAGCGGTCTGGTCCCGCTGGCGGGCACCTCAGAGTTCCCTCAGAGTTTTCATTCCTGTGACATCTCGCTTCGGCCCTGGGCCAGACTGCCTGGCGGCACCAATTCATCGAGGCCGTGCAGAGGGAGCGATGGCATTCTCCGTGGGCGTGGGGCTAACAAACGAATGCAACCTTCGCTGCGCTCACTGTTATCGGCCGGACATGGTCGTGGACCGGTTGAGCCTGCAGGATGTGCAATCGGTGTGCGAGGCCATTCCCGTCAAGTCGGTGAACCTCGGGGTTGGAGAGAATGGCCTCCATCCTGAGTATGGCGCCATTCTCGATCACCTCCGGCAGCGTGGGATCAAGACGAGCATCACCTCCAACGGTCTGAGCATCCAGGCGCTTTCCGATGAGGGGGTCAAACGGTTCCACAGCGTCGAATTCTCGCTCGATTTCCCCACGCAGGCCGAGCATGATGCCTTCCGGGGCCCGGGGAACTGGAGAACCGTGTTGGCAGGCCTGGAGCGATGTGCCGGCCTGGGCGTTCCCGTCACGGTGACAGCCGTCATGATGCGGATCAACTACGATCGGATGGCCGATCTGGCCCGCGTGGCGGCCGCCTCCGGCGCCCACCTTCGGGTGAACATCTATCAACCCTCGAAGACGGACCGGTTCACGCTGAGCTACGAACAGTTCTGGGACGGCTTCCGGCGGCTCCTGGGTGCCGCGCGCCTCGTCGCCACGACGGAGCCGGTCCTGGCTGCCGTGCTCGGATTACCGGGGTTCACGGGACCGGGGTGTGGCCGAACCACGGTCCGGGTGGCCCCCGACCGCCGGGTCCTCCCGTGCACGTACTGGCCCGACAGTCGACTCACCGTCGCCGACCTCCGGGCGCGTGGGGAGGCGATCGTCGAGGCGCCCGAGTTCCGCCAGGCGCGGGAGGTCCCCCCGGCCTGCGTCGGCTGCCCGTGTCTCGGGGGCTGCGCAGGGCGGCGGGCGCTGCTGGGCAGGCTCTCCGAGTCTGATCCGTACTGTCCGTTCGCCCGGCGGGACTGTATCGTCCTCGATTGGGAGTCCGCATCGGGGGCGGACCTCCCGAAAGTGGGGAGCGCCTGCACCACGGTCGTCACCGCACGGTGACGGACGCGCGGGGAGGCCATGAGTAGGTTCGCGATTGGGCTGAAACCGGCTCTGCCGCGCTCGCTCTACCTCGAGACCACGAGCCGCTGCAACTCGCTCTGCGAGACCTGCATCCTCACGTTCGGGGGCCGGGAGCCCCAGAAGGACCTCGCCTGGGAGGAGTTCCGGCAGGTGGCGGACCAGTTTCCGACGCTCGACCGCGTCCTGCTTCACGGCATCGGCGAGCCGTTGCTTAACCGCGACCTCGTCCGGATGATCGTCCATCTCAAGGAGCGCGGCGCCACCGTGCTCTTCAACTCCAACGTCATCACCCTCAGCCACCGGCTGCGGTGGCAGCTGATCGAGAGCGGCCTGGACGAGCTGCGCGTGTCACTGGATGCCACCACGCCCGCCACGTATGCGCGCGTCCGCGGCGTCGACGCCTACCCCAAGGTGGTGGCCAACCTCGAGGCGCTGGCTGTGGCGAAGCGCGATGCTCGCACCGAGCGCCCGCACGTCTCGCTCTGGTTCACTGGTCTTAAGGACAACGTCGAGGAGATCGGGGGGTTGGTGCCGCTGGCCGTCCGAGTCGCTGCGCGCGGCATCAACCTCCAACGCCTGGTCTACAACGGCCTGGGGTTGGCCACGGAGGCGCAGTCCCTCTATGGCCGGCTCCAGGAGCGGGAGGCGGCGTTGATCCACGCGACGGAGGAGGCCGCCCGCGCGGCCGGGATCGAATTCTCGGCCTCGGGGGCGACGGCGCCCGAGATCAGCCTCACGCCGTCCCATGCCGATCGCCCGTGGAGTGCTTGTCGCCGGCCCTGGACCCTCGTCTACGTGACCGTGCATGGCAATGTGCTGCCCTGCTGCATCGCCCCGTGGATCACCGGACACTACGAGGGGATCATCCTGGGTAATCTCTTCCGGCAGTCGCTTGAGCAGATCTGGTGGGGCGCGCCCTACCTCGAGTTCCGCGCGGCGATTCAAACCGACCGGCCACCCGAGCCGTGCCGCGGCTGCGGCGTCAAGTGGAGCCTCTAGCCGTGCAAATCCCGGGTTGGCCGCTCGCGCTGTTCCGCGTCGCCTTCGGGTTGCTCTACCTCGACATGGCGCTCCAGAAGGCGCCGTGGATCAATTTCGGGTGGCTCAAGGGCTTCATCGAGCAGGAGATCGAGCACCCCGCCATTCCGGCCGTCGCCGCCTTCTTCAAGAGCGTGGTACTCCCCCACTTCACCGTCTTCGGCTACATGACCTTTGTCGTGGAGATGGCGCTAGGGCTGGGCCTGCTGCTCGGCCTTCTCACGCGACTGGCTGGGATCGGCGGGTTCTTCTGGCAAGTCAATATCGCGCTCGGCGCCTTCAATGTACCCGGGGAGTGGTACTGGATCTGGGTGCTGCTTACCCTGCCCCAGTTCTGCTTCGCGTTCTCGGCGGCGGGCCGGGTCTGGGGCCTGGACGCGATTCTCCGACCCTGGCTCGCTCGGACACCGCCCACCGGCTGGTCGCGTCTCCTGCTCCTAGCCACCTGAGGCCGTTTGTGGTGCGCGCCACCGGATGCGTGAAGCTCGCGGGTCTCGGTGTTCTGTTGACCACCGTGTATGCCTCCGCGGTGCCGCTGTCGGCGCGACTCGGCCTCGAACCCCTCCAACTGCATCTCCCGGAGTTCGGCGTGGTCGTCGCGCTCTACCTGCTGGCGCTCAGGCTTGTCGTGCGCGGCGGGGCCACCGGACGCGGGGCCCTCGGGATCATCCTCGGGTTCGCGCTGGTGTTCCGGATCCTCATGCTGTGGACGCCGGTGTACCTCTCGTCCGATCCCTACCGGTATCTCTGGGACGGTCGAGTGCAGTGGGCCGGGGTGAATCCATACCGCTACCCACCCGCCGCGCCCGAGCTGTCGACGCTTCGCGACCCCGCCGTGCACTTGCATATCAACCGACCGACGGCGGTCACGGTGTACCCTCCGGCAACGCAGTGGCTCTTCGCGCTGGCCGCGGCGGTGACCCCGGGAACGCTGCCGGGGTGGCGTGTGCTCCTGCTGCTGGCCGACGCCTTGACCGTCCTGTTGCTCTTGCACCTGTGTGGGCGGCTTGGCGCTCCGAGGGAGGCTGTGCTCGCCTACGCATGGTCGCCGCTGGTGGTGTTCGAAGGGATCCAGGCGGGGCACGTGGATCTCGCAATGATCCCGGTGGTGCTCTTGGCCCTGACCTGCCGCATGAACGGATCCCCGGTGCGAGCCGGTCTGGCGCTCGGCGTGGCCGTGCTGATGAAGCTCTACCCGGCCATCTTGCTCGTCGCCTGGTGGCGGCGAGCGGACTGGCGCTTTCCGGTCGTCGTCGTTGTCACAGTCGGCTTGGGGTATCTCCCGTACGCGGCGACCCTCGGTGTCGGGGCGCTGGGATTCCTTCCCACCTATTTCAGCAGCCAGTACGAGGACTTCAACCTCGGACTTCGCGCGCTCGTGACGTACCCGTTCGGCCTCTCGGACCCGATCGTGCGAGGAGTGGCGATGGCGCTCCTCTTCACGCTGTTGGCCGCGGTCCTCGTCTGGATCGCACGGACGAGCCACCATGACGCGGCTGGACTCTGGCGAGCCACGGCTTTGGCCGTGGGGGCCTACGTCCTCCTGGTTCCGACCGCCATGCACCCCTGGTATGTGCTCTGGGTCGTGCCCTTCCTGTGTGTGAGCCCAGCGTGGGCCTTGCTCTTCTTCAGCGGAGCGGTCACCCTGTCCTACACCCAGTACCTGGTCGAGCCCGAGTCGCTGCCGTGGTCGGCCTGGCTCGCCGAGTACGGGCCGTTTTACGCGCTGGTGGTATGGGAGTGGCGCGCCGGCCGCTTGGGCCGAGGGGCCTACGGGGGCCAAGCCGTCGGCGTTAGTTCGCCAAGAGCGGCTAATCTGACTGCGCCGTGACCATGGTAACGGCCCATTTCCTCACCCTCCTGCTGTACGCGGTGGCCCTGCTGGGCCTGCTGCTCTACGGCCTCAACGCCTATGTCATGATCGCGCTTCACTGGTGGACCCGCCGGGGCACGTACGCCGCGACGTTACCGCCCGACCCGCCCGTATGGCCGCTGGTGACCGTGCAGCTGCCGCTCTACAACGAGCGCTACGTGGCGGGGCGCCTGCTGGAAGCGGCGGGCGCCCTCGACTATCCCGCCGACCGGCTCGAGATCCAAGTGCTCGATGATTCGACCGACGACACAGCGGCCATCGTCGCCGAGGCGGCCCAGCACCTCCGCGCCCGCGGGGTGAACATTGTCCATGTCCGCCGAAGCGAGCGCACGGGCTTCAAGGCCGGCGCGCTGGCGTTCGGGCTCGCCAGCGCCCGCGGCGAGTTCGTCGCGATCTTCGACGCCGACTTCGTCCCGCCAGCGGATTTTCTCCGGCGGACCATCCCGCACTTCGAGGATGGGCGCGTGGCCGTCGTCCAGGCGCGCTGGGGCCATCTCAACCGGAAGTTTTCCTTCCTCACTATGGCCCAGTCGCTTGGGATCGACGGCCACTTCGGCGTCGAGCAGGTGGCCCGCTGCCGTAGCCACCTCCTGCTCAACTTCAATGGGACGGCCGGCGTCTGGCGCCGGGCCGCCGTCGAGGATGCTGGCGGGTGGGCCCATGACACCCTCACCGAGGATCTTGACCTCAGCTACCGTGCGCAGCTCCGCGGCTGGCGGATTCACTATCTTCCGGAGCTGGTCTGCCCTGCCGAGCTGCCGGTCGTCATCTCGGGATTCAAGTCCCAGCAACGGCGCTGGGCCAAGGGCTCCATGCAGACGGCGCTCAAGCTCTTGCCCCAGGTCCTGCGCTCACGGCTCAGCCTCTGGGCCAAGTACCAAGCCTTCGTGCATCTGACCTACTACATGATTCATCCACTGATGCTGGCCGTGGTGCTGCTCTCGGTCCAGGTGCTGGACCTCGGGACGCTGACGCAGTCGACGACCACCCTGGTGGTGGCGTCCACCGTCTTTGCCCTGGCCAGCCTCGGTCCCGCCTGCATGCTCATCTACGCCCAGATGGTGCTACCGGGAAGCGGCTGGCGCCACGCGCTCCGGCTGCCCAGCATCATGGTGATCGGCGTCGGCGTGGCCTGGAGTACGAGTCTGGCCGTGCTCTCGGCGTTCTGGGGGAAGGATCTTCGCTTCGTCCGCACTCCCAAGTTTGGCATCGGGCCAGGTGGCGGGCAGTGGCGGGGGAAGGTCTATGCGGGTGGGGCCCCATGGGGCGGCGTGGTGGAGCTGGGGCTCGGTCTCTACTGCGCCGGGACGGCTTGGCTCATGGGCTCGCACGGCCATCTCAGTGTGGTGCCGTTCATGCTGCTCTACACGGCGGGTTTTCTCACCGTCGGCGCCCTCACCATGCTTCATGCGGTGCCGGGGCGACCGGGGATCCTGCTGCTTCTCGTCGTGCTCGGCGGTGCGACAGTTCCGGGAGCAGCGGGGGCCATGGAAGAGACCGGGGCGCGCTCTCTCCTCGCGGAAGGTGGACGCTGGTGGACCCGCTCGCCCGATCCCGCCAACCCCGTAGCCTGCGCCACCTGCCACCACGACCCGGCGGAAGCGCGCGGCTGGGCGGCCGGTTTTCCGAAGGTGAAGCCGCTCCCGCCACCGCATACGCGCGTGATGACGCTGCTCCAGGCCAACGCCGAAGCCGTCACTCGCCACTACGGACTACCGGACGCGCTGCCGGCGGCGACCGCCCTCACCGCCTACTTGACCGCGCTCGGCGCTGATCTCCCGGTGTCCCCCGGCATGAGCCCCGGTCAGCCAGTGTTTCCGGAGCGCATCCGCGAGCTCGAGGCGAGCGTCACTCGCGGAGCTTCCGCCTTCAGCGCCCGCTGCGGCTTCTGCCATCAGCCCACCGAGGTCGCGCCAGCGGCCAGGATGTTTCCCCGGTTGAGCCGCGGCCAACCCGAGTCGCTCGAGACGTTTCTCGTGGGCCATCGGCCATCCAGCCGGCCGCTCGACTGGGCGGGACAGGAGACGGCTGATGTCGTGGCGTATCTTGTCTCTCATCTGGCCGGTCAGCCGGTGAGGGTACGAAAGGAGAATCCATGATCCGCATCGCCGCGCTCCTATCCCTGGTCGCCGCGCTGGTCCTCTCCGCTCTCCTGGTTGATGCGCAGGCGCAAACCGTCATCGCCGGAACCGTCAAGAGCAAGGCGGGGAGACCGCTGCCCGGGCTCGCCCTGCTCGAGAAAGGCGAGATCCACAACAATGTCTGGGACCGCGGCGCGCTCGTGGACACCCAGGGGCGCTTCCGGATCGAGGTTGCGTCGGCCGGCCAGTACGGGCTCCACGTCTATTCGAGTGGCTATATCTATGCCCCGCAGGCGGTCAAGGTGGAGGCAGGCAAGACGCTCGAGCTTCAGATCGTGCTTGTGCCCGAGCCCACGCGCGCCAATACCCCCATCATCCGGAAGGTGGGCTTCTTCCCCTGGGAGGCGCGCCAAGGGCAGGTGACGTTCGTGAAGGCCGACGTGATCGATCCGAACGGTCACCTGGGCCCGCAGGTCCTCGTCTTCAACGCCGCGACGGGTCGCGCGTATGCCATGGAGCCGCCTCAGAAGGTGCGTGACCTCAAGGCCAACTTCCCCAACGGCCTCTACCAGCTCGCCGTAGACACACCGGGCAGCCCGATCAACCCTCGCGACTGGCACTTCGTCGTGGCCGACCATCAGTGCAACACTTCCGACGTTCTGAGCTACCCCCACGAGCCAAAACCCCAGCAGGTCATACGCTAGGGCGCCCCGCAGATCTGGTGACGGGAGACTGGCCGCGACAATCGGATGGCATAAAGACGCTGAGGCAGAGGCTACATCCCGCCGAGCCGGATCCCCTGGCAGGCGCTGAGCGCTTGATCCATGAGCTGTGATGCCGTCAATATCAGCGCCGACACGATCGGGCAGCCGGCCGCGCGCAGGGCCTTGGCCGTCCATGTATTGCAGGTGTTGAAGAGATGATAGCGTCCCGTCGCCAGGTAGAAGGCGCTGTTCTCGGTATAGCCCCGAGCGAGCCGGATCGTGTTGCCGGTGCCATGGCGGGCGTAGCTCTTGCTGATGAAACGCGACAGGTTGTCGAACTCGCGGGGGGTGAGCCGTAGCTCGGCGACCTCAATCTCCCGGCCCCGCTCGGTCGGCAGAGCATCGAGCCCGGCCACCTGGAGTGCGGCCGAAGCGGAGCCGACGGCCGCGCCGAGAGCCAAGCGCACTGTAATTCGGTCGGCGAGGTATGCCTCTCTGTCTCCCCACCCCACTTCGAGGAACGGTGTCGGCGCTAACTCGCCTTGCTCGGGCCAAACCTCTGCAGAGACTTGCCCGCGCGGCAAGACGAGCCCGGTGTGCCAGCCGTTGCTGATGACGTAGACGGAGCGCGATCCCGTGAAATCCGTCATAAGCACCGCCGGCGGGCGGCCGGCGCACGCGGCGAGGGACAGCGCGGAGAGCGCCGTGAGAATCCATCGGGGAGGGCGCGATGCGCTGCGGATCACCCCCCTAGTCTAATCCGGGATCTCCCATATGAGCCCATTGGTCGGCGAGTGGGACCCGCCGCGCCCACGGCCAAGCAGCCCGCACTGCACTGACCTCCACGTCCAGGCTCGCAGCAGCGAACTGGATTCGGTACCGACCCTCGGGGAAACCCTGTCCGATTCCCACATTCCCACGGCGTTCCCACATCGATGCCCAGCGAATTCCCATGCCGTGATGTGAATGGAAGGGCTCACAGACACGATGAGATGAGCTTGGCGATTCAGACAACATCTGCCTCGAAAGTGAGGCGGGACGATTTCGGTGAGCGCGGGGCCGTGCAATCACCGAAATTGCGTCGGTCTCCGACTTTCGGTAGTGAACTGCGAGACGCGCGGACGTCAGGGCTCAAAGATCAGCGGAGTATCCCGATCGCCGCGGCCCTCGCGGAACAGCGCGCGG
>Ga0207646_10005526_pt1 | contig 13290 bp, 16 predicted proteins | sample KBSK5502metaG_FD_184343 | JGI IMG/M metagenome (GOLD analysis project Ga0207646, IMG submission 184343) | Corn, switchgrass and miscanthus rhizosphere microbial communities from Kellogg Biological Station, Michigan, USA - KBS K5-50-2 metaG... | ecosystem: Host-associated > Plants > Roots >... | reverse complement strand
GTGCGGGTGCCGTGTCATGGCATGGAGTGGTGAAGGGAAGGGTCAGCAGAAGAAGTCAGATGGGTCTCACTCCAGGCTGAGGTGGCCTGTCCGGACTGCCTCATGGCGAAAACACCAGCCTGAAGGGTCTTTGCAGAGGGTGACCGATTTATCCACCATGTCCAATGGCAGCACCGCTAACGTGTATTGCTGCATAACAACTCGAAGAAGAACATGAATCGATCGAGCCGCGCGGAGTAAAAGTTCTTGAAGAGATAGGTCTTAGCCTACTTGCGAATGTGAGAGGGACGATATCAACCAAGAAAACAGTTTGGTGATGGAATAAGAATTCTAAAATTAGCGCGGACATTTTCAGGCCTCTTTAAGGATTTTTTCTAAAATTAGTGCGGAATTTTTGGTTTTTCTAAAGTTATGCCGGACGGCATGTCATTATACCGATGGTCTTGCAGATTCGTGAGACCATGGTTTTGCAGGGGATTGAGCTTGAGGGACAAGCCAGTTGATTACACTTTTGGGTCTTCTGGTCGTTCGCTGTCTTGATGGGCAAGCATGGTTTTGCAGAAAAACTTCACTTATAGTAGAAATAGAAAAAGAGATGGCAGTGAAAGACCAGATCGCCAATTTTTACGAACGGATAAGGCAAGGAGCCAGCATGCCTACCAAGCTCTGGTTCATTCGTCGTCTGTGGAGGCAAACTTCCGCCGTGCCTCGACCGAGGGGACGCGCGTAATAGGCCCTGCTGACTGCCGTCGTATATTTGGTCAGGGCATCACGAATGCCATCCTCTGCTCCAGCCATCCGAGCCAGCATGGGGCCAGACGTTGCTGGTCGAGGCTTCAGCCGATAAACATCGTCCCATGTTCGGTGGCTGTTCCGAAAGGGGTATTGCGGCAGAAGATGTGTTGTTCCACCCTGTTCTCCTCGATCACCGTGCGCGACACATGGGAGTGGGCACCGCGTACCTCCTCGGCGAGCTGGGTACTCGCCTGTTTGGTTCGCCCAATGACCTTCTCTTGCCCCTCAACCGCAAGCGCCCCGAAGTCGCTCACTCCTGCTGGTATCTTCTCGGGCGCAACGCGCACCCCCAGCGATGGCCTGAAGCCGACTACTGGTTTCACGCCTCTGGTCGTCATACGTGGTCCCTCCAGGCTGGCAATCAGCTGAACCGGCATAAGTGGATCACCGCTTTCTTGCAGATCGAACGCTAGTGGCGTCATAGTGTGTCCAAAAGCATCGTCTCTTGCTAGATCTGTGTGTCAGCCTGTCCTTCGTTGTGGTGTAAGCGCCCATGGGTCTTATGACGCATCCGGCTCTGATCAGGCGCTCCCTAGATCTCTATTCCCGCAATAGCCGTGAGTAGGTCGTGAATTCTCGTGACACAGAGGTGAGTACCATCAGGTATGATATCTTAGCGGTGTGGCTACCCTCGCGGCGATGCCACTGGGACGTAAGCTCAAAAGGCGCAGCATCCCGGCAAACGTAGGGGCGTGTTTGTTCGTGTAGCGGGCTTTTTCACGCGTGAAACGGTTTGGACGAGCCCTACAGGGAGTTGCCTTCATGAAAAAGAAAGGTCGTCAAAAATTTACCGACATCTGGGCAAACCAGACGAATCTCGGGAAGCAGTTCGGGTTGTCGCCCATCGCGATGGGCAAGAAGCTCAAGGAGCTAAAATTGCGGGGCGAGGACGGGAATCCAACCGCGCAGGCCCTCTGCCAGGGCTACTGCACACCGACGCCGCTCAAGGATGGCACCCCGTTCTTTCTGTGGAACAGGCAGCAGGTCGAGGAACTGATGCAGGCGCATGGGTATCAAAGACTCGACCCCCAGGAGGCCAAGGCGCGCGAGCTGGCGGAAAGCTGGGTGCAGGTCCACGAGCAATGGCAGGAGGCTATCTACGGTGTCGAAGAGGAACTCCTCATGGAGGAGGCACGGGACATCAAGAAAGAAGCCAGGCGCAGGGGTTTGACCGAGCGGGTCAATGCGCTGCTGCGAGAGCGCAAATTTGATGGTAAGCTCATCACCTGACCTGCCTTCAGCGAAGAAACCGGACGCCCTCTGTCCGTTGCCCGAGCACTGCATGCAATTGGCAATTAAAATAAAAGGTATTGACTGTCAGCAACGTATGGTATAATGGGCATAGATGAGGCACATTATACCGGGAAGGATAATGCTCCCGTGCCAACTCAGGAAGACCGCATAGCCGCGCTCGAGCGGAAAGTAGCGATGCTTGAACTGTTACGCTCTCAGGATGAAAGAAAGGCAGAAGAGGCTATCTCTCCTGTACAGGCGCGCAATATGAGAGAGATCAACGAAAATCTCACCATTCTGCTTGGGGTCACTTCCAGCCAGGGAGGGGATATCAAGGTCATAAAAGAAGATGTCAGCAGCATCAAAGATCGTCTAGACCGACTGGAAACACAGTCCAATGACCAGACAGTGTTGCTCAATGAACATACCGGCCGATTTGCCCACGTAGAAGCGTTACTGACGCACATCCTTGCGCGTCTTCCAGAGAACCCCTAATCTATCTTGCTTTTGCTTAACACGCTTGCTTCCAGGTCAGCTCGGGAAGCAGAACAGTCTCAAGAAAAGAAAAATATTCTGGCTTTTGTTAGGGCGGGCCAGCGTTGCTGGGATCACCGCGGGTATAATCCCTGGGCCATGCCTTTGGGGGAATGCGCTCGGCTTTCTATGGTGCTACCCATACGTCCTGGTTACTTACCTACCCCATATGCTTTTGAGATATTCAGCAAACGCCATAAATTCATCCTGGTAAGATTTGAGTGTCTCTTGATCTGAGAGCAAACCGACAATAGCACCTTGATTTAATAGGGTATAGCTGCCTAAACCGTTTGCTTGGATCACAAGACGACAGGGCAGGGGCGTTTGCCTTTCCTCATAAAAGCCCGTTAGGAGGCCCAAAAGGCGTTGGCCTAATTCCGACATGGCATGAACAATAGTGTTCTTCACGGTAAGGGCCTCTTGTGATAAGGGCTGAGTTTCCATCATGCTCACGTATCGGGGAACCAAACCAGCTACTGCTCTTTGGGGTATGATCGTGATGTAAGGGAAAGCCGCCAAACCATCCAGGTGCCCCCTACAACTAAACAGTGTACCTATACCCACGAGATTGAGCGCAAGCTCACAGTTGAACATATCACGATCATAATGCTCTCGGCCTTGATCTTGATCTACGTCTCTAAAATGTTCCTCTGCCTGTGCCCATAAGTTGAGTTCAACGTGCAATCCCGTGCGTGCTTGCTCCTTTCCTTCCAAAGATGGCGTCGTAAATGGTTCTCACTACCGCGTCACCATAGCACATTCGGCGAAAGCCTGGGTGATGGGAGGGTCTCATGCTTCTCCCGCCTTGCCAACCTCGGAGGATGGCAGCGCGGCGTGCAGCAGCTGTTCCAGCGCCGCGGCACGCGTCGGCGAGATACCGGGGACCGTCGAAAGTTGGGCGGCGTCGGCGCTCAGCAGGTCGTGCAGGCTGCGGAATCGCGCACAGACAGCGCGTGCGGTGATGGGGCCGATGCCTGGCAGGGATAATACGAACTGCATCTGCCGCTCGGGCAGCGAGGCCCCGCGCCGACCTGCTGCAGGGCCGGGAGACGCGTGCCCGACCTGGCACTGTTTGGCTGCAGCATAGATCAGGTGCGCAGACTCTGCCGGGCCACTGCTGGGCAGGATCGGCACGCGCAGGATGGCGGTGATGTAGGTCAGCGCCCCGCGGATGCTTTCAGGGTGCATCTGGGAGTGATCGACGCGCAGTGGGTTCCCCTCTAGCAATAAGATGGGCGCGAAGCGGCTTTTGCGCAATGCGGTGAGTTGCGCGAATAAGCGTCCCTGCGCTAGACTGCTGAGAAAGTCACTCCCCGTCTTGCGCTCGAACACCCGGGGTGGATCGCCGCCCACGTCATAGTCGCCCATGCGCAGTGGGATGACCTCGATGTGTACCTGTGGCATGGCAGCCAGAAGAGCGGGGATGCCAGAACGTTGTTCTTGCGTGTCGATGCGAATATGGACTGGAGCTGGCGGCTGTTTCGGCATGGATTGTACGGCTTCCCCTCTCTTTGATGTGAGCGCGTCGCAGCGTAAGCGCCTTTCTCAAACTATGATAGCAGACGGACCTCTTTCCCATCTCAGAGACTTTCACGGGATACTCACGACCATTCCGCGCCGTCCGCGATAACGTGAGAATGGCAAGGGCGTGAGGAGTGAGGGACGTCGTCAGATATTAGAAGTTCCCGCCTTTGTTCGTGAGGATCTCGTGAAATGGTGTGAGCCAGAGCTGAGTTTGGTCTGCTATCATTATCGCAGAGGGTGGGGCAGGCGTCCCGTTTCCCTTTTTCACTCGTCGCCAGAGAATAGTGCTAGAGCAGATTGCATAGATGGGCAGCATACCCAAACGGAAGGAGAATGGCGTGCCGCACTTCACGGAAGACAACGTGCAGCGGATCATCATCAATCCGTTCTATGCCATCGCCGTTGCCTCCCAATTGACCGAGGAGCATGAGCCACCCATGGGCGAGGCCGAGTGGGTGCGGGCCAATGCTTCTCTGATGGGGGAGATGGGAGCCGGGCGCTGGCTCCGGCAACTGCTGGACGTGCTGGAGGGCAAGTCCGACGCTCCAGATGGGCCCGTCAATCCATACCAGGCCGTCAACATCGATCCGCTGTTCGCCACCGCGCATCCCGCGCTTATTGAGCGGGACATATGGATCGACGTCAATGTCATGCAACTACGCAATATGGGTTCGGAGGGATGGCTCTGGCAGTTGCTGGATGTACTCAACGGGGGCATCGTGACGGCGGAAGAGGTCGGCTTCGCGCCCCCTGGTGGCACATTCGGTTATGGCATGCCTGGCAGATCCCACCCGCAGCGGAGGCGGAAAAAGAAACGGAAAAAGAGGCATCACAAGTAAGGTTTGAGCCTGGCTGCAGTGTCATCTGGTTTGAGTCCTCAGGACGGCTCGGAGGTAATGATGGCGAACAAACTCTGAGAGGACGCGTGGCGTGCCCGCCTGCCACACCTTCTCTATTTGGTACCGGAATAGCGATCAGGAGGAGGAATCGATGAAGAGCCTGGCCTTTGTAGAGCACGTGGTGCACGACCGCAAGGCAGCGATTTATGCGGCAGCACACGATGGTAAGCTGAGGAATTTCGTCTATCACGAGGAGCTTGGCGAGTGCCGTGAGACGTTTGCTCGGTTACTTCAGGATGTGCAAAAAGGTGAGATAGGAGTAGTCATGACGCCTGACGCTGCCTGCCTGTCGATTGAAACGTCGCAGAACTGGATGGAGGCGTTTATCCAGGTCGTCAAGCAACACGAAGTCCTCATCGGCGACCACAGCCACGATCTGGTCGAAGTTGAGAAGAAGGCCCAGGACACTCCCATCTATTGTCTTTCCAGTGGGGCAAGAGGGAAGGACGCGGACATGTGGGGAATAGGTCCATTGAAAGACCTTCTGGATTCCCTCGCCCTCTACGGGGTTAACGAGGGAGACGGCTGGTCCCCTGTTCATACTGAACGAAAAGGCTGGCTCTCCCGGATCCAGCAGCAAGAGGACGCTATGGCCGCGCAAACCGCAGCCGCGCTGCAACCACATTGGGGTTCTCTCCCGAAAGGCGCACGGCAGGTCAGCGTGATCCTGCCGGGAAGGGGTAAGGCGCGGGGCAAGCAAAGAGGGAAACGAGGAGGAAGAAACCGATGAGAGAGCCATCTTACTTCACGCGCGAAGAGTACGCATTGACGAAGGTGGCGCTTGCCCGTGAAGAAGTTCCTACCGAGGCCTTCGCTCTCCTCTCTGCCTGGATCGAAAGGGAGCGCCTGGTAGTGGATGACCGGGAAGACGTGGGAGGGATCAACTTTTGCCGCATGGATGCAAAGGTCATGGCGCAGCTCCCTCACATCGTCGCTTCCTTTTTCACCCGCCGTCCCTACAAGCGCAAAGCTGGTCACTACCCGAGGTGGAATGGCTTCTATATGCTCCTGTATCGGGATGTGGAGGAGGGCTGGAAGCTGGTGCGGATACGGAGGGACTTTCCCGACACTCAGTTTGTCCCGGTGTTCGCGGCGCGAATCAAGGCGGTAGAGGAGATCAACAAGCGGCTCGACAACGATCTGGGAGATAATTAAAGAGTGAAGGTCAGCAAGCCAACTGTTCCTGATTGTTAGGAACAGTTTCTTAGAGAGCATTAAAGTAAAGGGCTGTTGTCGACGCTGACAGAGGCGATCGCGACCGCAAACCACATCGAAAACGACAGCCAGGGGGCAGACGAACTGCAATGGACATACTAAAGGCTGCGGAAGCAGGTGAGACCGTGTGCCTTACCAGCGAGAAAGCCCTCGGACGGCCAGTTGTCTCCTCAACAAACTTTCTGGACGCGCCCAGAAGGAAATGGAGGAAACAACTACCGTCGCCGGAGCAATCATCGCTCTTTGAGCAGGCCGAGCCAGATCAGTAGCAGACCCGGCGCTTTCCCTCATACCTCGTTTAACAAAGCGCCCTGTCACAAGTTGTGACACATAAGCCAACGGTTTCCCATCTCCAAACAGATGGAACACAGCAAGAAAAGAGGTAGCAGAGCCATGCCGCAGCACCATCCTCTGACAATCACCGTCAACGATCGGCTCACCATCGACGCGGGATACTGGCAAGAATGCGTCGAAGAAGATCACACGCCCCACCGCCTCATCTCACCCCCGCAAACCGCCATGTACCGGCAGGCCCTCTCGTATTTGGAGGAAGCGACCAAAGATATGAGGGCTCCTGCGAAGTCCCGGCTGCACTTTGGCGAAGTGGCGATCGCGACCGTCGCGGTGTGTCTGCGCTGGGGGTCGTACTTCGCCGTGCTGGCCAACCACGACCTGCCGCAATGGACTGCCGCATTCGATCCCGAGGTCAGCTGCATCGGCGATGGGGAGATGGCTCGCATCAACATCGAGGCCTCGGCGGCACTCTCCGACTGGATTGACCTCATGCAGGCAGATCAGCAGCGATTCCGCAAGCTGGTCAAGGCCGCCGTCCAACTCCTCCCTTTCCCCATCGCCCATCTCGACGGGTCGACATATTGCAGCCGATTCCGGGCGTTGGGCTCCATCAATCCCGCCAATGGCAGACGCTCCCTGATAGAGGCCTTTGCGCGGGACTTCGGCGTGGAGTGGTTGGAACGGGAGAAGGCCCGCGTCCTTGTCCATCCCACGCGTGCGCTGGCCAATGGCATACTCAACGAGCACTGGCGCAACGGCTCGGGCATCGAGGACATCCACGCGGGCGGCATTGCTCCCCCGCGGCCACTGACGCAGCGCCGCCTCACGAAAGCGCAGGAGACGCTGCTGATGCAGGAAACGGCGGAGCTGTTTGTGCCAACCCTGCGTGCTCTCTATCATGTCGTCGGCAAACCGAGCGAGGAAACCTGGCCGGAACAGGCGCTTCCGTACGCGCTTGCCTTCAATCCCCCCGCGCATTGGTCGCTGAATGAGCAGACGCGCGAGTTCGCCTTACCAGATGCGGAGCCACGGTAGCCTCTCAGGCGCTCTTATTCCAGGGGGTGAGAGGTGTTTGCTGTGATGCTCGCTCCATCCAGAGACCTACTCCTGGCTCAACCAACGGGGAGCGCTGCCTGTCTGCGGGATCGGCGGCGCGGTGGGCGGTACCGATAGGGGGATGGCGTTTGGCCTCCGCACGGAGCAGCATAGATCGTCAGCCGAGCTGGCTTAGCGCCAAAGCCGCCCCCGAGGTCTCTCGACACCACATCCTGCCCCACCACGAATAGCGTCTGCACCTTCACCATAGTGTAAGGCTCTCCACGCTCCCGCAAGACCAGCCCCTGCCGGATGCGTCGCGCGAGCTCGCGGGTATAAACGGCGGGCTCGGCCTGCTCCTCCTGGAGCACATCCTCGGCGTACTGGTAGAGCTGGAGCGCCTCTTGTCGCCTCTCCTGCTCCACCAGCAGGACCATCAGGCGGCACAGGGCATCTTCGTCGGCCGGGTCCTCCTCCAGCGCGGCGAAGAGCAGCTCCTCGGCCAGGCCCACCCGCTCGTCCTCGAGGAACTCGCCCCTGGCGAGGGTATACGCCTCCTCTAGCAGGGGAGGCGGGTTCTGCCCCTGGCACTCCGCCCGCAGCGTCTGAGACACGAGTGAGAGCAAGGCGTCGGCGTCGACCCATTTGCGCTGCTGCCCGGCCAGTTTGAGAATCGTTTCGCCTCCGCTGCGCAGCGTGAGCAACAGGCTCCCTATCTCGCCCGTGCGCAGGATGTGGCGCCGCAGGACAGATGCCGCCGACTCGAGCGCGTGAGCAGCGTTGATCTCCCCGTGGTCGGGCCAGATGGCCTCGATGAGTTCGTCCCTGGAGGCCCGGCGGTTGAGGCGGCACAAGAGCACTTTCAGCAGCGCCATCGCCGGCCCCCGGTTGCTCCATTCGCTCCGTGCCACGCGCGCGTAACGCGGCGGCTCATCCTCAGTCCGTAAAGGGGTACAATCGAGTCGCTCGAGGGCGAATTCCCCCAGCGTGATGATCCGCACCAGCGGATATTTTGTGTGATCGTGCTCATCTGTGCTGTGCATCGCTAGTGCATTTCCTCCTTCGCCAGGTCCAGACAGCGCGTAAGGGACGTGCTGCAAGCTGGTCCTGAAAGGACCAGCTTCATCCGTTCCCGTCAGCGATTATAGCAGAACCGCTTGGTGCCTCAATGAGGAAGTGGTGATTCTTCGTGAGCTGTTCGTGAGGAAACCTCTTCCTGGCGTGTACTGCTCCTCGTCTCTCTGCCTAATTCTTCTCGGACCACGAAAGACCGGAAGGGAAAGGCAGAAGTTCCCGCAGTGTATGCCCCATCTCCTATCGTGAGCTTGTCGTGAAAGGGCCAATCGACCCGGTGAGCGCTCGCGAGGGGCACATGAGGGGTGCATGCTATGGTAGCTGGGAGACCGAGAGTGGCAGCAGAGAGAGGAGCGATGCGATGGAAAGCAGAGGAGTGGGTACGAGTCTGGAACGGCAATTGAGGGTCATCGTGTTAGACGCCTCGCCGACGACACGCAAGATCCTCGAGGTGATCCTCCGGCGCGAGGGTCACCAGGTCGTCTGTTTCGACGATCCGCTTGAGACTTTGCGCTTTCTCTCCCGGCATGGACCTGCCGACCTGCTCTTTCTCGGCATAGACCTCCCGAAGATGGATGGCTTCAACGTGCTCAAGTACCTGAAAGGCGAAGCGCGTTTCCACTCGATGGTTTCCATTGCCCTCCTCAGTGAGCAAGATGGGGTCCTGAGCCGCGTGAAAGCCCGCCTGGCAGGAGCGCAGCAGGTGATGCTGAAGCCGCTGGTGCGGCAGCGGATCGCTGCCCTGGTGTCCTGGTGCCGCCTGAGCATTTCTGACCCGCAGGCAGATCTGTGAACAGAGAGCTTATCCATGACGATGGCCAGGCGGTTTCCTGTTGAGAAAAGAATAAGAGCGATGGAACGGACTCGGGAAGCATCCTGTGAACTCGCATCTGAGGCGGTCGATCGCATCCCCTGGTTGCGCAGGCGCCTCCTCTCCTGGTTCGAGCAGAGCGGCCGCTCCTTCCCCTAGCGGGATCCGGGCAGGACGCCGTACGAGGTCGTCGTCGCGGAAATCCTGCTGCAGAGGACCACCGCGGCCGGGGTTGCGCGGGCCTACTCGGGGTTCATCGAGCGCTACCCATCGTGGGCAACCCTCGCGCAAACGCACCTGGATGGCCTCGAGAACGCGCTCAGACCCCTCGGGCTCTGGCGGCAAAAGGCGCTGGCCTTTCAACACCTGGGGCAGTCCGTCGAAGAGCGCGGTGGCATCATCCCTCGCACGCGGGCCGAACTGGAGCGCCTGCGGGGGATCGGCCCCTACACAGCAAGCGCGGTGCTGGCCATCGTATACGGTCGGAACGAACCGCTCCTGGATGTGAACATGACCCGTCTCCTGGGGCGGTTCCTTGGGTCGCCTGAGAGCCCTGAGGCTGGGGCTAAGGGCCCGCTACACGCATTCGCGCTGCGCCTGGTGAGCGGGAAGCGCAGCCTCGAGATCAACTGGGCCGTGCTCGACTTCGGGGTGCTCGTGTGCCGTGCCAGGCGACCGCGCTGCCCGGAGTGCCCGCTGCGGACCAGGTGCCAGACCTTCATGCAGCTGCAGCCTCACCCTACTCCCACCGCAGGTGCTCTTTGAGGCTCACGAAGCGCTGGTGACCGATGATGATGTGGTCGACCAGCTCGATGTCCAGGATGCGGCCCGCCTCCACCAGTTGCCTCGTGGAGGTGATATCCTCCGGAGAGGGTGTCGGGTCGCCACTGGGATGGTTGTGGCAGAGGATGAGACCCGGGCAGTTACGTATGATAGCCGGCCGGAAAATCTCGGCGGCGCGCAGGACCGAGCTGTTGGCAGTGCCCTGGTAGCTGCTGATTTTCTCAACCAGCTGGCCCCTGGCATCCAGCAGCAGGATGCGCATTTGCTCGGTGTCCAGGTAAGCCAGGTCGAGCATCACCAGGTTGGCCGCATCTGCCGGCGTGCGGATCTTGTAGCGGGTGTCCGTCTGCACGAGCGCGAGCCGGCGCCCGATCTCCAGTGCCGCTTTGACCTGCGCCGACTTGGCCTCGCCCATACCGTGCTCGGCGCACAGCTCGCGGAAGTCGGCACGCACCAGGCCTGGGAGTCCTCCGTACTTCGCAAGCAGCTTGTTGGCCAGCTCCAGGGCGTTATCGCCCCTGGTGCCGATGCGCAGGACGATGGCCAGCAGTTCGGCCACGGAGAGCGCCTGGGGGCCGAAGTGCTGCAGGCGTTCGCGCGGGCGCTCTCCGCTGGGCAGCTCGCGCACCGTCGCGTGGTAGTCCAGCCGGGTGCGTGTATAGGAGTCGCCGTCGGTTTCGCCGGGGAGCATGTGCGGTTTTCCTCCTTCACAAGGTGATGGGTCTCCCTCCTCATATTCCGCAAGAGGCGGGCAAAAGAGGAAATGTGGTCTGTTTCATTGCCGCCGCTTGTTTGTGGCACTATAACGTTCACATGCCCTAACGCCGCATCTTTGTTTCCAGTCTTCTTTACCGGATTTCCCTCTCGACTCGCTCGGAGTGTAAGCATAAATGGTCGGGAGTATTTCGTGAATTTTCGTGAGATGGGCATGAGTATGCCCTGCTATTCTAGAAGGAGACGTCCGCTTCGTGTTCGGGGGCAGAGTTGTCCGGAATAGGAAGCGATGGTCATATCTATGAACCTTCGGCTAGGCTTTTGTTTTGAAGAGGCACTATCAAAAGCACTTCGGCTTATGGCAAACCTATTGTTGTCGTGCGACTGCCTGATAGACAGCCGGGGGTAGTCCTTCGTTTCCTCTGTGAAAATCTCCAGATCGATACAGCCGCGCAAACGCACCGCATTCGGCGTACAGAAGCGATCGCTGAAGACCTTGTTTTTGCCCAGGTCGAGACTGAGGGCGGCTTTCAAAGAATGGCGGTGCTCATTCTGCATGCCGTTCCTTTCTGGTTGGCGGGAATCGATCTCAAACGAGTGCGCCAGGAGATTCGCCCGGAAATCTTACGTTACCAGCGCGAGGTGGTTGATGTCCTCTACGCCTTGGAGCAGTCTCCCAAAGCGATGGCGGCGCCGACGGGGCTCGTGCCGGTGGAGCAGATTGCGAAACCAGAGGTACCAACAGACGACGCGGGTCTCGATGCCTGGCGCGAATATTATCATCGGATGGTGCTCTGGATTGATTGGCAGCAGGATATCGAATCCTGGCGTGGAAGTGTCGAATCGCGCTTAGAGGGCCTGGAGGAAGTGACCAACCCGATCCCTGAAATACTGGAGCGTCTGGGTCCGCAAACGTTGACCCCTGACCACCAGCGCGCAGTACAACAGTATGTCTAGCGAGTGCATGAACTGAGTGGTAAACCATACAGTGCGGTTTACGAGAGTCTTAAAGCGGCGTTTGGGGTCCCAAGTATGCTGATATTCCTGATCAGGACTGGCCGCGAGTGGTGCAGTGGTTCCGGGCGCAGCTAGAGCTATGGCGATATTGCCGTCCCTTGAAAGGAGCCAATTGATGGAAGAGGATGCCACTCTGGTGACCCGTGAGCAGTACATAGAGATGCTCATTGATGCCTCATGTTGGGATGCCTCAGAAATGGAGTCAGGCTTCAGGTCCTGGTGCGAACGACATGCCCCAACCTGGCGTACACAGGGATATGATGAGACGTGGATTCGTCACCGCATTGAAACGGCGCAGAGCACTCGAGGGCTCCACCGAAAACTGAAGGAACAGGGCTTGACGATGCTGGAGATCCGTGATGAGCTTCGTAAGACGTACGCAGATCATCCAGAACTCTATGACCTGGCGAGAGAACGCGAACGTATCCACCCTGGCCTCCTTCGCTACCGTGGGAATACAGGCGATCTCCGGCAACGCTATACGCTGCGCATTATGATCTATGAAACAGATAAACTGACCTATGAGAAGTTTTGTCGCTGGAGTGGCCTGCCAGTGCCAAGTCCCGAGAGCGTTTTCTTTGAGCAACCGGATCGTGTACGGGTGGTGCGTGATCTGAGTACCGTCCAAGAATTGGAACTGATGCTGGCCATGAGCAGGTATGCGCTCCAACTTTTTGATGCGCCGGAAAACCTGACCAAAGACCAGATCGCTCCACTCATGGAAGCGCACGGGAAGCAACTCCGTGCGACCTTTATCACCAAGCATGGATACGGGCCGGAGGACTCGACCACACCCTATGTCCCCGTCACGATTGATGGTCCTCAAGATCATGATGCCTATTATGCCAAAGAATATCCGTAACAGTCAGAGAAGAAAGGACTGGTAAACTTGGGGAAAAGAAGGGGTCATACCTCGCTAAACACCCCGCTTGGTAACGAACATTACTTACTGAAGGGCTTTCGCATGGTAAAAATCGGACTCCTTGATGCTCTTCAAAGGGAAAGAGCATCAAGGAGCAGGAACCGCTATCAACCAAATCAATGAGAAGCGCGGTTACCCTCGCCTCATTTTTGGGAACAGATGTCACAAGTAGTCAGCATAACGCATCCCACTTTTTGATTGAAGGAGGAGAACCGTGATCGCCGTCATTTTTGAAGTGTGGCCCAGGAGTGAGCGCACACAAGCCTATCTCGATATCGCAGCCCAGCTTCGACCTCTGCTCGACAGCATTGAGGGGTTCATTTCGATCGAGCGTTTTGAAAGTTTGACCTCACCAGGGAAAATTCTTTCGCTCTCCTTCTGGCGTGATGAGCAAGCGGTCGAAAGGTGGAGAAAGCTCGGTGAGCACCGAGCGGCGCAAG
>Ga0207646_10005524_pt1 | contig 13291 bp, 12 predicted proteins | sample KBSK5502metaG_FD_184343 | JGI IMG/M metagenome (GOLD analysis project Ga0207646, IMG submission 184343) | Corn, switchgrass and miscanthus rhizosphere microbial communities from Kellogg Biological Station, Michigan, USA - KBS K5-50-2 metaG... | ecosystem: Host-associated > Plants > Roots >... | reverse complement strand
CTCGATGCCGCAGAGGGACCCGGCCCACCGGGAGTCCTTGGGCACGCCGTCCGCCTCGCCGAGCAGGTACCGTTCGAAGGTCTCATAGCCCTGGCAGTACCGGTCCAGGAATCCCTTGTCGTGCAGCCCCTCAGAAACCAGCGTGTGCGCGAGCCCGAGCATCAGCGCCACGTCGGTCGCGGGCACCACGGGATGCCACTCGCAGTCGAGATCCTCAGGGAGATCGGAACGCAGCGGGCTGATCAGCACGATCGGCGTCCGCTTGCGGGCCAGCGCCGCGAGGTGGCCCGGGGTGCCGTGCCGGGTCGTGCCGCCCGGGGTGACGAAGACGTTCTTCTCCGGTATGCCGCCGAACGCCACGATCAGCTCGGTGCTCTCGACGATCGTCGGCCAGGAGGACGCCCCGCGCCAGACCAGGTTCGCGTCGCCCACGAGGTGCGGCAGCAGCACCTCCGAGGTGCCGGTGCTGTAGGTGTTCCGCGACGCCGTGTAGCCGCCGGCCAGGGCGAGGAACCTGTGCAGCTGGCTCTGCGCGTGGTGGAACCGCCCGGCGCTGGCCCAGCCGTACGAGCCGCCGAAGATCGCCTCGTTGCCGTGGGCCTCGCGGACCCGCGCCAGCTCGGCCGCGACCAGGTCGAGCGCGCGGTCCCAGCCGACCTCCACGAACGGCTCGCTGCCGCGCTGGTCGCTCGGCCCCGGCCCTTCCTCGAGCCAGCCGCGCCGCACCGCGGGCCTGGCCACGCGCGTGGCGTGTCGCAGGGCGCCGGCGATGTTGCCGAGCAAGGGCGACGGCGCCGGGTCGCTGGGGTGCGGGGTGACCTCGACGAGCCCGCCGGGCCCGGCCCGCACGCTGAACGCGCCCCAGTGCGAGGCATTGGGCCGCGCCCGGGAACTCATTGGAGCAGCCTACAGGCGTTCGCTAGCGAGCACCCTCGGCGAACTCGGCCCGCACGCCGAGCAGCCGGACCGGCCTCCGGACGGTGAACATGTCGAGGGCGGCGAGCGCGGCCCGCCGGATCACGGCCTGGTCGCTGGTCGGCTCGGCGAGCGTGTGGCCGTGGGTGCTGGTGAAGAACGGCGCGTGCCGGACCTTGACCACGACGCGCACGGCGGGCCGCTGCTCGGCCTCGACGTCGCGGGTCACCTGGTCGGCCAGGCGCAGCACCTCCTCGCGCACGCGGGCCCACTCCTCGATGTTCTGCTGGAAAGTGGTCTCGCGGCTGCGCGAGCGCGGCACCCAGGGCTCGGCCGAGACCTCGGTCGAGCCCAGGCCGTTGGCGGTCTGCACCAGCCACGGCCCGATCGTCGGCCCGAACCGGTCCGCCATCGCGGCAAGGTCGGCCGCGGCCAGCTCGGCCACCGTGGCGATGCCCAGCTCGGTGAGCTTGTGCTCGGTCTTGGCGCCGACGCCGAGCAGGGCCCCGGCGGGCTGGCCGCCCATGACGCTGAACCAGGTCTGGCCGGTCAGCCGGAACACGCCGGCGGGCTTGGCGAAGTTGGTCGCGGTCTTGGCCTGGATCCGGTTCTCGCCGATGCCGACCGAGGTCTCGAACTGCGTGGTGGCCTTGATGTGCTGCCGGATCCGCCTGGCCGCCGCCTCCGGGTCGTCGGTCTCGGCGGCCACGAACGCCTCGTCCATGCCCAGCACCTCGGTGACGTAGCCGAGCTCGCGCAGCGCGGTCATCACCCGGTCGGAGGCCGCCTCGTAGGCGTCACGGTCCGACGGCAGGAACACCGCGTCCGGGCAGCGACGCGCCGCGGTCCGCATCGGCAGCCCCGAGTGCACGCCGTGCTCACGCGCCTCGTATGAGGCCGTCGCGACCACCGCGCGCTTGGCCGGGTCGCCGTCGCCGCCGACGACCACGGGAAGCCCGCGCAGCTCGGGATGCCGCAGCACCTCGACGGCCGCGATGAACTGGTCGAGGTCCACGTGCAAGATCCAGCGGTCTTGGCTGGCCACGCTTCAGTGTCGCAAGGCCAGCCGAGCGGTAATCGGCCGGCCAGCCGCACCACGCCGCGAGTCCGGCCGCCGGCTGTCCCATCGCGTGGTTACGTTATGGGTACATCCGGTAGTGTGCGACCGTCGGGAGGACGGCCGCATGTCGCCGCATCGCATCACACCAGCCTTCCTGATCGCCGCGGGTGTGGTGGCCGTCGCCGCGTGCACGGCACCCACCGCGAGCGCTCCCCCGCCGACGGCATCCAGCGGCCCACCCTCGCCCCACGTCGTGCTGTCGGGCGTCTCCTGCGCCAGCGCCCGGTACTGCGTGGCGGTCGGCGCGGAAGCGTCGCAGGGGCGCCTCGTGCCGGTCGCCGAGGCATGGGACGGCCGCCGCTGGCTCGGCCAGCGGGTACCGGTCCCGACCGGATCCGCGACGCTGTCCAGCCCGCTGACCGCTGTCTCGTGCACCGGCCCGTCGCGCTGCGTGGCGGTAGGCACCAGCAGGACCGCCAGCAGTGATAATGTCGCGTTCGCCGACTCCTGGAACGGCACCCGGTGGCGGCTGCTGCCGCTCAGCTACCCGGCGGGCTCGACCCTGCTGACCGGGGTGTCCTGCCGGGACAGCATGTGCCTGCTCACCGGCCTGTACTTCAGCGGCGGCCAGGAACTGCCCCTGGCGTTCGAGCTGGACGGCACGGCCGGGCGGCGGCTGACCCCGGCCATCCCGCCCGGCCAGGCCGACGCCGGCCTGTATGGCGTCTGGTGTACAACACCCTCGGCCTGCATGGTCGTCGGCAGCTACGACCCGGCCCACGGCCGCGGCACGGCCAGCCTGGCCGAGGAGTGGGACGGCTTGCGCTGGCGGGTGCTGAGGACGGCGAGCCCCGCGGGCACCGGGAACGGGCCTGGGCTCCTCGCCGTCGCCTGCCCGATCGCCGCGCTGTGCCTTGCTGTCGGCACCTACTACGACATCGCACGTCCTGGCAGGCCGTTCGCGGTCCGCGAGATCTGGCAGCACGGCCGGTGGCGCATGCTGCACCTGCCCGGGCCGCAGAAGTCCACGCCCGCCGCCGTTGCCTGCCCGTCCAGCTCGAACTGCATCGCGGTCGGCGGCAGCGCCGGCTTCCCAACCGCTGACGCACGGCCGGGCGCCGAGCAGTGGACCGGCGGCTCGTTGCGCTACCTGCCCGTCCCGTACCCGCAGGCGGGTTCGCTGACCGCCATCTCCTGTGCCGGCCCCCAGGCGTGCATGGCCGTCGGCGACGGCACTACGGCGTTCGCCGAGTTGTGGAACGGGTCCGGCTGGCAGCTGCTGAGCACCCCCTAGAGCGCGCCCGCGGAGTACTGCTGGGCATGTCCCGGATGAACTCGGTGATGTCGCGCACGACACATGAGTAGCGGACCGCGCCCTCCGCGTCCACCGCTCCCGTCCCGCCCAGATCACGAGAGTTAACGGAAGGGCTGCCGCGAGTTAGCGTAGGGAGATGGACGCTGCGGTCGTGGGGAGCGGATACGCGGACCATCTCACCGAGGCCGACCTGGCCCTGCTAGTTTCGGCCTCGCAGGAGGTCGCCCTGCCCGCCCCGGGGGCCGGGGCGTGGCTGCGGGGCCACCCGGAGCACCTTCCCGCGCTGATCGGCGATCCGCGCGTGTTCCGGGCCGTCTTCGGGCCCGGCGAACAGGACGCGCGGGCGGCCCTCGCCTCTCCGTTCCTGATCTTCGCGGTGGCCGTGCACCGGGCCGCAGCCGAGCTCGAGTCCATGGATCACGTGCCGGAACGCTCCGGGTCGCGCGGCCGCGTGCCGTTGTTCGACGCGCCCGAGCTGCGGGACTTCCTCGGCTCGCCGGCCCGGCGGCTGTTCCTGGCCGAGCTTCTCGGGTCGTTCACCCGGGCGGCCGGCGGGCAGTACTGGGCGACGGTCCGCGGCCGGCCTCGCGCACGGCGGTTCAGCGAACTCGACCTGACGCGGATGGCCGCGCAGCTTGAGAACGTCCCCGATGCCGACCGGCCCGGCATCTACCGCAGGCTCGGTGACGTCGCGCTGTTCCTGACCGGGGTCTTCCCCGACTACGCGGTCGCGCACGCGCTCGGCCCGGTCAGCGCGGCCCGGTTGCTGCGGGCCGCCCAGGTACCGCCGCGCCAGCACGAGCAGCTGACCGCGGCCCCGGCCATCGACCTGTTCGAGTACCTCGGGGCCCAGTGGTACCGGGTCGCCTGGAGCCTGGCGCCCGCGCGCACCGCCCGGCTCGCGGTCGTGGCCGAGGTGGCGGACAGGTTCCGGCAGGCCCGGCGGGTGCTCAACCACATCGCCGACCGCTGCCTGTTCCCGGCCGGCAACCCCTGGTTCGCCCCTCCCGCTGCATAATCCGCGGCCGGCCCGCGAGACTGTACGTGCCAGCCGCACGGCGCGACGTTACGAATGGGGATCAGCATGACGCAGGGCACCCGGATCGGCTCAGTAGTCATGTTCGTGCAGGACCTGGACAGGTCAGTGAGCTTCTATCAGGAACTCCTGGCGCTGGATGTCGCCGACCGCAGCACGACCGCAGCGCTGCTCGCCAGCGTCAGCGGGTCGCAGCTGATCCTGCGCGCGATGGGCAGCGGCATCCACTCGCTCGGCGGCGTCGGCGTCCAGTACGTCATCTGGACCGCGCCAGGCAAGGAGGACCTGGAGCGGATCGAGCGGGTGCTGAAGCAGCGCTCCGCTCACCTGGACACGCGCACCAGCGGCAGCACCACGGCGGTGGAGGGGCGCGACCCCGACAACATCACGGTGCTCGTTATCTACCCGGGTCCCGAGGAGGAGCCGCTCCACAAGCTGCCGGTCCGCATCTACGGGTGGTGACGCGGGGGAGCCGGGGAGCCGGAAAACACAGCGTATGCCCGGACACTACGCTGGAGAGCGTGCTTGGTCTCCCGGCCGGCATCCGCGGATGCCTCTTCGACCTGGATGGCGTGCTCACCAAGACGGCGAAGGTCCACGACGCCGCGTGGAAACAGATGTTCGACGACTACCTCCGCGAGCGGGCGCAGCGGACGGGCGAGCCGTTCGTCCCGTTCGACCCGGTGCAGGACTACGACCAGTACGTCGACGGCAAGCCCCGCGCCGACGGGACCCGCTCGTTCCTGGCCTCACGAGGGATCGAACTGCCCGAGGGCAAGGAGGACGACCCGCCCGAGGCGGAGACCGTCGAGGGCCTCGGCAACCGCAAGAACCTGATGGTGCTGGAAAAGATCCGCACCGACGGGGTGGAGGCGTACCAGGGCTCGGTCCGTTATGTCCGGGCCGTCCGGGACGCCGGGCTGCGCCGCGCCGTGGTCTCGTCCAGCGCTAACGCCCACGACGTCCTGGTCGCGGCCGGCATCGCGGACCTGTTCGAGGCGCGGATCGACGGCGTGGTCGCCGAGCGTGACCACCTGCGCGGCAAGCCGGCCCCGGACACCTTCCTCGCGGGGGCTCGGGTTCTCGGGCTGCGGCCGAACGCGTCGGTGGTGTTCGAGGACGCGCTGGCCGGGGTCGCGGCCGGCCGGGCCGGCGGCTTCGGCTTCGTCGTGGGCGTGGACCGCGTGGGCCAGGCGGCAGCGCTGAAGGAGCACGGCGCGGACGTCGTCGTAACCGATCTCGCCGACCTGATGGAGCGCCGTTGATACTCCAGGACACGTTCACGGTCGAGCCGTGGAACCTGCGCGAGACCCACCTGGACCTGGACCTGCTGTCCCAGACAGAGTCGGTGTTCGCGCTGGCCAACGGCCACCTCGGCTGGCGCGCGAACCTGGACGAGGGCGAGCCGCACGGCCTGCCTGGCTCCTATCTGAACGGGGTCTACGAGATCCGGCCGCTGCCTTCTCCCGAGACCGCGTACGGCCAGCCCGAGCAGGGCCAGGAGATCATCAACGTGACCAACGGCAAGCTGATCCGCCTGTTCGTCGACGATGAGCCGTTCGACGTGCGCTACGGGGAGCTCCGCAAGCACGAGCGAGTGCTCGACTTCCGCGCCGGGACGCTGAGCCGGGAGGCCGAGTGGGTCTCGCCGGCCGGGAGCGCGGTCCGCGTCACCTCGGTCCGGCTGGTCTCGTTCACCCAGCGCGCGATCGGGGCGATCTCCTACGAGGTGCAGCCGCTCGGCGGCCGGGCGCGGATCGCCGTGCAGTCCGAGCTGATCGCGAACGAGCCACTGCCATCGGCCGGCGGAGATCCCCGCGCGGCCGCCGCGCTCGAGAGCCCGCTCGTCGGCGAGTACTACAACCACGATGGAACGGCCGTCGTGGTGACGCACACGACGCGGCGCAGCGGGCTGCGCATCGGCACGATAATGGACCACCGGGTCGAGAGCGACGCCGAGGTCCAGACCGAGTCCAGGTCGTTCGCCGAAGGCGGCCTGGTCACCGCGACCGCGGTGCTGGAGCCCGGGCAGAAGCTGCGCGTGGTCAAGTTCGTCGGCTACGGCTGGTCGGCCGAGCGGTCGATGCCGGGCGTCCGTGACCAGGTGTTTGCGGCGGTCAGCGCGGCCCGGCAGTCCGGGTGGGACGGGCTGCTGGCCGAGCAGCGCGCCTACCTGGACGACTTCTGGAGCCACGCCGACGTCGAGATCGACGGGGACACCGAGGTGCAGCAGGCGGTGCGGTTCGCGCTCTTCCACGTGCTGCAGGCCGGTGCCCGCGCGGAGACCAGGGCGATCTCCGCCAAGGGCCTGACCGGGCCCGGGTACGACGGCCACGCGTTCTGGGATACCGAGACGTACGTGCTGCCAGTGCTCGGCGTGACCGTTCCCGGCGCGGCCGCCGCCGCGCTGCGCTGGCGGCACAGCACGCTGCCGCTGGCCCTCGACCGGGCCGCCCAGCTGGGCCTGAAGGGCGCGGCGTTCCCGTGGCGGACGATCGCCGGCCAGGAATGCTCGGGCTACTGGCCGGCGAGTACCGCCGCGTTTCACATCAACGCCGACATCGCCAACGCAGTGATCGACTACGTCGCCGTCTCGGGTGACGAGGCTTTCGAGCGGGGCGTGGGGATGGACCTGCTGATCCACACCGCGCGGCTGTGGCGGTCCCTCGGCCACCATGACGGTATGGGGCGGTTCCACATCGACGGGGTCACCGGCCCCGACGAGTACAGCGCGATCGCCGACAACAACGTCTACACCAACATGATGGCCAGGCAGAACCTGGTGGCCGCGGCGGACGCGGCGAAGCGGTACCCGGACCGCGCCGAGGAACTCGGCGTCGACGCGGAGGAGGCCGCCAGCTGGCGGGACGCGGCCGACAAGATGCACATCCCCCACGACGACCGGCTGGGCGTCCACCCGCAGGCCGAGGGATTTACCAGGCACCAGGCCTGGGATTTCGCCCGCACCTCGCCGGAGCAGTACCCGCTGCTGCTGCACTTCCCCTACTTCGACCTGTATCGCAAGCAGGTCGTGAAGCAGGCCGATCTGGTGCTCGCGATGATGCTGTGCCCGACAAAGTTCACCCCCGAGCAGAAGCTCAGGAACTTCGACTACTACGAACCCCTCACGGTGCGGGACTCCTCGCTGTCGGCCTGCATTCAGGCGGTCATTGCCGCCGAGGTCGGTCACCTGGACCTGGCCTTCGACTACCTCGGCGAGGCCGCCCTCATCGACCTGCGGGACCTGGAACACAACACCCGCGACGGCGTCCACATCGCCTCCCTGGCCGGCACCTATGTCGCCCTGGTCATGGGCTTCGGCGGCCTGCGGCTTGCCGACGGGACCGTCAGCTTCGCCCCGCGGCTCCCGCAGGGCCTGACCAGGCTCGCGTTCACGCTGCTGCTCAGGGGCAGGCGCCTGCGGGTCGAGATCACTCAGGAGAAGGCATCGTACGTCTTCCCCGAGGGGCAGCCGGTCGAGATCCTGCACCACGGCGAGAAGCTGAGCCTGTCGCCGGGGAAGCCGCACACCCGCGCCATCAAGGCGGCACCGGACCTGCCCCGGCCCGGCCAGCCGCCGGGGCGGGAGCCGGTGCACCGCCGGCCGCAGGCGGCCAGCCTGACCGATCAGGCAGACTCCCGCTCGTCCCCGTGACCGGGACCAATCCGCGGCGCTGATGGCGCCGAATAACGGCCATGGACGCTCGCAACATCCGTGCTGCCGGCCCGGATCCTGGTCCCCAGGAGGAGAGGGACCAGGATCTGGACGAGCAGCTCGTGCTGGTGGCCCGGGGGGATCAGGCCGCGTTCGAGGCCGTCTATGACCGACTGGCCGGCCCCGTCTACGGCTTAATACGCAGAGTGCTCCGTGACCCGGCCCAGTCCGAGGAGGTCGCCCAGGAGGTGCTGCTCGAGGTCTGGCGCACCGCGTCCCGGTTCGATGCCAGCAAGGGCAGCGCGGCGACCTGGGTAATGACGATCGCCCACCGCCGGGCGATCGACCGGGTCCGGTCCGAGGCGGCGGCCGCCGAGCGGGAGCACAAGACCGCGCAGGTTCCGGTCGCCGCCGACGAGGTCGCCGAGACCGTGGAGGCCAGCCTGGAGGCCGAGCGGGTGCGCCGGTGCCTGGAGGGGCTGACCGAGCTGCAGCGTGAGTCGATCACTCTCGCGTACTACGGCGGGTACACCTATCCGCAGGTAGCGACCCTGCTCGGCACCGCGCTGGGAACGATCAAGACCCGGATCCGCGACGGCCTGATCCGGCTGCGCGACTGCCTGGGGGTGACGTGGTGAGACTCCTGCGGCACGACCTGCACATCCTGACCGGCGCCTACGCCCTCGACGCCGTCGACGGGCCAGAACGGGACCGGTTCGAGCATCACCTGCACCGCTGCCGCCCCTGCGGCAACGAGGTCCGGGGCCTGGCCGAGACCGCGACCTCGCTGGCGATGGCGGTGGCCATGACCCCGCCGCCCCGGCTCAGGGACCGGGTAATGGCCGCCGCCGCCGTGACCCGGCAGGTCCCCCCGCCCGTCGACCACCGTCGCCTGCGGCGGGCCGCCAGCTCGTCCTGGGTTCCGCGGCTGGCCACCGCGGTGGCCGCGGTCAGCGCGGCCGTGGCGGTGGCGCTCGGCGTCATCCAGGTCTCGACCCAGCACCAGCTGGACAGCGCCCGGGCCCAGAACCAGGCGATCGCGGCCGTGCTCGCCGCGCCGGACGCCCGGATCGCGACCCAGGCCACGTCCGCCGGCGGCACCGCCTCCGTGGTCGTTTCCCGTGCCGAACGGAAGATCGTCTTCACCTCGGCTGGGTTGCCGCCGCTGGCCGGCGGCAGGGTCTACCAGCTGTGGCTGATCGGGCCGCCCCGGGTGCGCTCCGCGGGCCTGCTGCCGCTGCCCAGTGCCGGGAAGACCGCGCCGGTTCTGGCCTCCGGGCTGGCGCCGGGCGACAAGCTCGGCATGACCGTCGAGCCCGGCGGCGGGACGAGCCTGCCCACGACCACGCCGATCCTGCTCATGACCTTGCCCGCCTGAGTGCCGCACCCCGCCATCCGCCTGCCGGGTGCTTGAATGGGCTACGTGATCCTAGTGACCGGAGCGACGGGACAGGTCGGCTACCACCTGATGGAAGAGCTAGCCGACGCGGGGGCTGAGGCCACGGTGATGGTGCGGGTGGAGGCGAAGGCCGCGGACCTGCCGGGCTCCCCGCAGCACGTGGTGGCCAGCCTCGACGATCCCCCGGCCGCGGAGGTCCTGCGGGCGTTCGACCGGGTCTTCCTGCTCAGCCCGGCGCACGAGGGCCAGGTGGAACTTGAGACGATCTTCATCGACGCCCTGGTCGCGGCCGGTCACCGCCCGCACGTCGTGAAGATCGCGGTCGACGGGTTCCAGGACCCGGACTGCGACGTGCGGTTCATGCGCACTCACCGACAGATCGCGGTCGACGGGTTCCAGGACCCGGACTGCGACGTGCGGTTCATGCGCACTCACCGGCAGATCGCGGTCCACCTGGAGGCCACCGGCCTTCCGGTGACCTACCTGGCCGCCAACCTGTTCATGGAGAACCTCCTGGAGGCAGCGGACACCATCCGCGACCAGGGCACGATCTTCGCGCCCGCCGGGCAGGGCAGGATCGGCTTCGTGGCCGCCAGCGACGTGGCCCGCGTGGCCGCCCGGATCCTGACCGACAGCGACGGCGGTCACGAGGATCAGACCTACGTGCCGACCGGTCCCGAGGCTCTGAGCTACGCCGACGTCGCGGCCCGGGTGTCGGCGGTCTTCGCCCGCGAGGTCGACTACGACGACCTGGCTGAGGCGCAGGCCAAGGAGCAGATGCAGGCCAGCGGGCTGAGCCCGTGGCAGATCGACGGAAACCTCGAGCTGTTCGACTGGATCCGGCACGGTGCCACCGACTCGGTCACATCCACGGTGCGCGAGCTGACCGGGGACGACCCCCAGACGATCGAGGACTGGCTCAGCGAGATGCGCGCCGCGTTCGTCGGGCGCCCCGAAGACCTGCCTCCCTCACCCGTCTAGGCGCCGGGAGTGCCTCCCCGTGGTGAGGCGCAGGATCTGGTTCACCTCGGGGCGCGCCGAGCCAGCGGTGGCTGGTCACGCGGCCGCTGTCGATCGTGACCGTGGCCGCCGGGGTGATCGCGTCGCGCCAGATGGTGTAGACGCCCTCGGCCAGGCCGGGGTAGACGGCCGCGTAGCCGGTACCGGCGCCGGTGCGGCGCTCCCGGACCTGCGAGTGGGTCCGGGGCGAGCCCGGCCCGCCACCGGCCGGGCTGATCTCGATCTCCCGGCCGTTCAGCTCGGCGGGCGCGTCCAGGATGAGGGCGCCGATGCCGGCGCCCAGGTCCAGCACGACGCTGCCCGCCCGGGACGGGCCGGGGACATGTTCAGGCATTGTTTCGCGCTCCTTCTCGCGGGCGGGCCGGGCACGGTGCGCATCACATGACGCGGACCGGGGCCCGGGTACGGAACCCGGCCCCGGCGCCGGCCGTCGCGCGATCGCGACGGCCGGCGCCCTGGCGGGTGCGGCGCGCGCCCGGTCAGGACGGCACGTCGAAGCCGCTGTAGGGCACCCCCAGGTAGGGGAAGGTGCTCAGGAAGCCGGACGGGACGCTGCTGGCCGTCAGCCCGTCGGTGACCGCGCCGACCGCCGCGTCCGGGGTGAAGCTCTTGTTAACCAGCGGGTAAGTCGCCCCGGCGAGCGCCCGCAGTTCGACGGTGACCACGTCGTCGAACACGCGGCGGCCGTTGGGGAACCCGGCGAGGTCGCCGCCGATGACGCCCAGCTCGTTCGGCTTGGAGCTGGGCGGGATCGCGGTGTTGAGCCGGAGCATGTCCGCCAGGACCGGGCCGGTGAAGTTCTGGAAGCCTGGCACGATGCCGGCGGGGATCCCGGTGAGCAGGATCGCCTCCAGGTCGGCCCGGGCGGCGCCGGACTTGACCAGCGCGGCCAGGTTCGGGAACACGCCCGGGTACAGGGCCGGCAGCAGCGCCGACACCTCGGGCTGGGCGAAATGGGAGACGAACCGCTTGTCGTCGGACGGCGGCAGCGAGTTCCACAGGTCCTTGCGCCCCAGCGGGATCACGACCTCGTTGACCAGCGGGTTGCCAAGCCGCGACACCTGGCGGAACGGGCCGCTGTTGACGTTCTCGCCGTGGTCGGCGTCCCAGAGCCGGACCCGCTGCCGGCTTGCCGTGGCCCAGACGCCGATCACCGAGGCCTGATCGTCCGCGCTGTGCGAGCCTCGCCGGGTGAGCCGCGACGTGGGCACCTGGATGGCGATCGAGTGCACGTTCACGCCCGCGGTCGCGTTGACGCCGGGCGCCGGCTTGGTGAAGACGTTCAGGCCGAACTGGTTGTGCAGTTGCTCGAGCGGCCGCAGGTCGAGCAAGTCGAAGATCGAGCCGAGGTCCACGTAGAAGCCCTCCGCCCGCTGACCGGCGAACACCCTGATGCCGCCGGGCAGATCGTGCACCGCCGCGCTCGCCAGGCTGGCGTAGTTCGGGGTGGACAGCGGGCCGATGTTGCACGGCGGGCAGGCCAGGTCGGAGCCCAGGACCCTGACCTCGTCGTGCCCGGCGCGGGTGACCGTGTAGAACTGACGGCTGTTCCAGTTGGGGCTGTCCAGCGACCTGATGGGGCCCGTGTTGTAGAGGAACGTGTCCCGGTCCCGCAGCCGGGTCTCGAAGCGGAACTGGTAGCTGACGTCCGGCCTGCCGTCCCCGTCGTTGTCGACGTGGATCTCGTAGCGGACGTCATCGCCGAACTCATAGAAGTTCGGGCCGCCCGCGGGTCCCTGCAGCGGGATGTAGTTGGAGATCAGGGTGACCGAGTCCGGGCGATCGGGGCTGACGAACGCGTACACATCGGTGCTGTCGGCGACGGGGTCCTTGGAGATCTCCGGCGCCTCGCGATGCGATGACATTAGTTACCTCTCTGGGTCGAGGGAAGCTGGGTCGAGGGAAGGGCGGGCAACACGACGGACAGACGCTGAGTTGCCCGAGGACGGCACCTAGCGGGCCGCCCGGGCCAGCCGGGAGGCCAGGTCCGGGTCGCGGAGCCGGGTGTGGCTGGTCCCGGCGAAGACGTCCATCTCGCCGGACCGGGCGTCGCGCACGTGCACCACGACGGGTCCCGCGACCGCGGGCTCGTTCGCCGTCCTCGCTGCCTGCCTGCGGGGGGAGGCCGATGTCGCTGCGGCGAGGACAGGCCCCGCGGTGCCTGCCACGGCCGCCGCGGCGAGCCCGGCCGCACCCGCCCCGGCGGCGCCGCGCAGCACGGAACGGCGCGAGACACCGGGCTGCCGCCCCGTGGTCGCCGGTACCGGGGTCGCGGTCGTGGGGTCCGCGGGCGGGCCCGCATAGCTCTGATCAGACATGGATGACCTTTCCGGGGCCGCGGAACTCCGCCGCTCGCCCCTAGGGATAGCGGACAGGGGTACCGGAGCCTGGCGCCCGCGCGCGGCGTCGGCAGCGAACCCGGTGTTGCGGCTCGTCCGGCCCGCATACAGGCCCGACGAATGACAAAGATCGGCATGCCGGCCCCTGCCGTGCGCCAATCCGCGCCTTTTCACGACCTCTCTTCGGTCCCGCCTCGGGCGCGGATGGCCCGGCGGCCGCACTTAATCAAAGCGTTACCAAAGCAGTCTTCGTCCAGGCGCAATGCCGCTCAGCCGGAGTTGATCACGCTGGGCCGGCGGTCTCGGCGCAGGTGCTGTAGCTGGCGCGATGGTTCGGGCTAGCGTCGGCGCCCCTGCTGGCCGTTACCGGTTTTCGGTCGCGCCGGGCTCAGTTTCCGGCCCGTCCGCAAATGCTTGATCCCTTACCTCGTGTTTCGCGCTTTTGGGGCTCGCGAGGTGCCGGGCGGGGTGACCGAAAATACGTGCTGGCCAGCATGCCAGGCGGCGGGGCTTTGGTGTTGATCTGGCGGGGTGAGCGGGGAAGCATCGGCG
>Ga0207646_10005523_pt1 | contig 13292 bp, 10 predicted proteins | sample KBSK5502metaG_FD_184343 | JGI IMG/M metagenome (GOLD analysis project Ga0207646, IMG submission 184343) | Corn, switchgrass and miscanthus rhizosphere microbial communities from Kellogg Biological Station, Michigan, USA - KBS K5-50-2 metaG... | ecosystem: Host-associated > Plants > Roots >... | reverse complement strand
AGCCGTTCGTGGCGGCCTTCGCCGGCAAGTCGTCACGCGAGAGAGCCTGCTTCAGCACCTCGTCGATCGACTCCACCATCACGAACTGGATCTGACGCCGGAGGTCGGGCGGGATGTCGTCCAGGTCGGCCTCGTTGCGCTTCGGCAGGATCACGCGCCGGATGCCGGCGCGGTGCGCGCCGAGCACCTTCTCCTTGACTCCGCCGATCGGCAGCACGCGCCCGCGCAGCGTGATCTCGCCGGTCATCGCGATGTCGTCGCGGGCCGGCCGGCCCGTGAGGATCGAGGCCATCGCGGTGAGCACTGTCAGCCCGGCCGAAGGCCCTTCTTTGGGCTGAGCGCCGGCCGGCACGTGGACGTGGATGTCGTTCTTGAACTGCGACTGCTCGATGCCGAGGTCGCGGGCATGCGACTTGAGATAAGACAGCGCCGCAGCCGCCGACTCCTTCATGACGTCGCCAAGCTGGCCGGTGAGCTTCAGCTCGCCGCGGCCTGGCGTGAGCGCGGCCTCGACGAAGATGATCTCGCCGCCGGTCGGCGTCCAAACGAGGCCTGTGGCGACGCCGGGGCGGTCGATCCGCTCCGCGACGTCGTCGAAATGGCGCCGCTTGCCCAGCGCCGCCCGCACGCGCCGGATGTCGACCGCCTTGCGGATCTTCTTGCCGACCGCGATGTCGGCCACGGCGCGACGCATCACCGAGGCGATCTCGCGCTCGAGGTTGCGCACGCCCGCCTCGCGCGTGTACTCGCGGACGATCAGGCGGATCGCGTCGTCGGCCATCGTCACCTCATCCGGCCGCAGCCCGTGCGCCGCGAGCTGCTTGGGGATGAGGAAGCGACGCGCGATGTGCACCTTCTCGGCCTCCGTGTAGCCAGAAAGGTTCAGCACCTCCATGCGGTCGCGCAGCGCGGGCGGGATGGTGTCGAGCGTGTTGGCGGTGGTGATGAACATCACCTTCGACAGGTCGAAAGGAACGTCTAGGTAGTTGTCCCGAAAGTCCTTGTTCTGCTCGGGGTCGAGGACCTCGAGCAACGCCGATGACGGATCCCCACGCCAGTCGGCGCCGATCTTGTCGACCTCGTCGAGCATGAACACCGGGTCGTTGGACTCGGCGCGGCGGATCGCCTGGATGATGCGGCCGGGCATCGCGCCGATGTAGGTGCGGCGGTGGCCGCGGATCTCGGCCTCGTCGTGCACCCCGCCAAGCGACGCGCGCGCGAACTTGCGGCCCATCGCGCGGGCGATCGAATGTCCGAGCGACGTCTTGCCCACGCCGGGCGGGCCGACGAAGCAGAGGATGGGCTCGCGCCCGCGGTCGGTGGCGCCGCGCACCTGGCGCAGCTGACGCACCGCAAGGTGCTCGACGATGCGCTGCTTCACCTTGTCGAGGTCGTAGTGGTCGTCGTCGAGGATCCCGCGCGCCTTGGCCACGTCGACCTCGCCGCCGGTGGAGGTGTTCCACGGCAGCGAGACCATCAGGTCGAGATAGGTGCGGATGACCGACGACTCGGGCGACGCGCTTGGGATGCGCTCGAGACGCGCGATCTCGCGGTCCGCCTCGCGCAGGGCCTCGGGCGGAAGGCCGGCCTTCTTGATTCGCTCGCGAAGCTCGGACAGCTCGGCCTGGTCGCCGTCGAGCTCGCCCAGCTCGCGCTGGATGGCCTTCAGCTGCTCGCGCAGGAAGTACTCGCGCTGGGCCTTGCCCATCGACTCCTCCGCCTGCGACTGGATCTTGCGGCCGAGCTCGAGCACTTCGAGCTCGTGCGCCATGTGGCCGAGCAGCTTCTCCAGCTTTTCGCGCGGCGAATCCATCTCCAGCAGGTGCTGGCGCTCGTCGGTGGTCAGCCGGATGTGGTTGGCGATGTAGTACGCGAGATGCAGAGGCTCGTCGATCGCCCCCGCCGCGCTCGCCAGCTCGGCGGGCAGCTGCGGCGCGAGCGCCACCAGCTGCTGGAACGACGCGATCGCGCGGCGCAGCAATGCCTCTCGTTCGATGGGCGGCTGCTCGTCGACAACCTCGGGGTAAGACTCGATGCTCGCCGTGAGGTAGGGGTCGTCAGAGACGGCGCCGCTCAGCTTGACGCGGCGGACGCCGAGCACCGCCAGCTGCACCGTTCCGTCCGGCAGCTTGAGCATGTGCTGGATGCGCACCATCGCGCCGACGTGGTGGAGGTCCTCGAAGGCGACCTCCTCTGCAGTCTCGTCCAGCTGCGCGGCGACCGCGATGTACCGATCTCCGGCGGGGAGGTCCTCGAGCAGCTTGAGCGAGCGGCGGCGGCCCACTGAAAGCGGGATGAAGATGCGCGGGAACACCACCGTCGACTTCAACGGAAGGACGGGAAGCTTCTCCGGGACTTCTGCGTCGTCGGTGTCGACGGGCGCTTCGTCGCTCACGCCACCACAGTAGACGTTCGCCTTCGCATCGGGCTACACCGAATTACGAATTGGGCCAGTACTCACCCGGCGTGAAAGACCACCAGTTGGCTGTGATTGGATCCTCGCCATTCGCAAACGTGACTGCCTGTTCGACACCGGTCGAAAGCTGCATCGCGAACACCTTGCCCGTTGGCATCGTGCTGTTGCACCCATCGGCGGTAGTGCACGGACGCTCCTCCAGGTACCAGACCCATCCGTCCTTGACGAACAGGACCTGCGTGCGCAGCTTGTCGACGAGAAGCCGCGTCGTGCCGGCCTTGAGGTCATACGTATAGACCCGCGGCTGCAGCTGGACCTGGGGGTCGGAGTACGCCGTGTATGCCGCAAGCGTCCCATCGGGCGAGATGCCCGGCGCGAACTGCCAGGTACCACCGGGCAGCTTCGTCAGGCCGGCTTCCGGAGTCCATGCGAACGTGTTGCTGCCGAACAGGAAGAGCCGGTGGCCGCTGTGATCCCACACCGCGGAGGCGTACGAGGTGTCAGGCGCGGAAAAGATCGCGGCGCGGTCGGAGACGCGAATCACGGTGAGTGGCGTCGACCCTTTGCCCGCGACCCATCCCGCGACCAGGTACTGCCCGTCCGGCGAAAACGCGAGCGCCTGCGGCGCCAACCCGAACCTGCAGATGCAGTCGCCGATCGGCTGCCCGTATGTGTGGACCAGGGTGGAACGCCCCTGCGAGTAGAGCCACACGTGCACGAGGTTCGCGGTCTCATCGGTGACCGTGTACGCGAGGAGGCTGCCGTCAGGCGTCCAGGCCGGATCCTCTATGTCGTTCCGGAACGGATCGGTGAGGTTGCGGGGGAAGCCTGCCGCCTTGCTCTCGTTGCCGCTGCCCAGCGAGCGCAGGATCACGTCGGTCTCAGTCGGGGACACGGCCCTGAGGTAAGCGAACGTGTCGCCGGTGAAGAGATGAGCTGTCGTGCCGGCGATGGTGCACAGGAGCCGCGGATGGAGCGGGTCGGAGACGTCGTAGATGAGGCGCGGTGAGAGGTATGTGCCCCCGATCATCGCGATCGCGCCGGCGCTCGAGCCGGTCTTGCAGCTGACTGCCGGAACAGGCGATGGTGATGGGGCGGGACTGCGAGCTCCAGCGCCGGCCGAAGGGCTCGTGATCGCCGGCGCGCTGAGCCCGGCAGATGGGGAAGGCGATGCGTTGGCGGTAGGGACTTTGACCGCGGTGCTGCTGGAGCCGCAGGCGGCCATGAGCATCAGGGCGCCAAGAGCAACCGATCGCCTCATTTGGGTCTGCCAAACCTAACGACCGGGGGGCCAAAAAAGGCACCCGTATAATCAGCAAGCCCAATTTGAGCCAGGAGCTAACGGCTGTCATCCTCGCCGCCGGGCACGGCACTCGGATGCGGTCTCGCACTCCGAAAGTGCTCCATCCAATCTGTGGCCGGCCCATGGTCGACTGGGTGGTGGAGGCGGTCAAGGCCGCCGGCGCGACGGACGTTAAAGCGATAGTCAGCTCGCATCACGCCGAGGTGGCCGCGCACCTGGATGGCCGGACGGAGGTCATCTACCAGCGCGAGCCAGAGGGCACGGGGCACGCCGTGCTGCAGGTGCCCGCCGAGGTCCTGTCTCGCGGCGACGTGCTGGTCGTGAACGCCGACTCCCCGCTGCTCACCGCCGAATCGATTCGCAAGGTGATTGACGCGCATCTCGCCTCGGGCGCGCAGGCGACCATCGCGTCCGTCGACGATCCGCGTCGGGATGACGGCCGCATCGTGCGCAGCCCGGACGGCGGCTTCGAGCGCATCGTGGAGAAGAAGGACGCGACCGCGGGCGACCGCGCCGGGTCGGAGATCAACGTCGGCCTCTACTGCTTTCAGGGCAAGCCGCTTGTCGAGGCGCTGGGCAAGATCACGAAGGACAACGAGGCGGGTGAGCTGTACCTGCCAGACGTGCTGCAGCACGTGCGGCCGGTGAACGTCGTCCGCATCGAGGACCGCGACGAAGCCATGGGCATCAACGACCGGGCCGCGCTCGCGAAGGCGATCGCTGCCATGCGGGAGCGGATCCTCAGCGGCCACATGGCCGCCGGCGTCACGGTCACCGACCCCGCCAGCACATTCATCGACGGTACCGTCCGCATCGGCCAGGACACCGTCATCGAGCCCTTCACCCACATCAAGGGCGACACGGTGATCGGCGAGGCCTGCCGCATCGGACCGCACGCACATATAGAGGACGCGCGAATAGGCGACAGGTCGGACTGCGGCCCGTTCGTCAAGATCCGGCCGGGGACGGTCGTCGACCAGGACGTCCACATCGGCAGCTTCGCCGAGTTGGTGCGCACAACGGTGGGACGCGGCAGCAAGGTGCCGCACGTCTCCTACCTGGGCGACACGTCGGTCGGCGAGGACGCCAACGTCGGCGCCGGCACGATCACCGCCAACTTCAACGGCGAGGTCAAGAACAAGACCCAGATCGGGGACGGCGCCTTCGTCGGCGTGGATACGATGCTGGTCGCGCCCGTCAAACTTGGCAAAGGCTCCCGCACCGGGGCGGGGTCGGTCGTCACCAAGGACGTGCCGGATGGCGCGACAGCCGTCGGGGTTCCCGCTAGGGTGATACGGAGCAAAACCGTGAACTCAGACCACAAATGATCGGCAGGGTGCAGACGGCGGTGGAGTACATAGCCGAGTCCGCCTCTCCGTGGGGCGAGCTCAAGCTGCTGGCCGGCTCCGCCAACCCGGCGCTGGCGGAAAAGATCTCGGACGGGCTCTCCGTGCCCCTGACGGACACGCGCTTGCGCCGCTTCGCCGATGGCGAGATCAACGTCAAGATCGAGGACTCGATGCGCGGGCACGATGTTTTCGTCATCCAGCCCACGTGCCCGCCGGTCAACGAGCACCTGATGGAGCTGTTCATCATCCTCGACGCGCTGAGGCGGGCTTCCGCCGGGCGCGTCACGGCGGTCATCCCCTACTACGGCTACGCGCGCAAGGAGCGCAAGACGCAGCCGCGCGAGCCCATCTCGGCCAAGCTCGTGGCCAACTTCATCACGCTGGCCGGCGCCGACCGCCTCCTGCTGCTCGACCTGCACGCCGAAGCGATCGAGGGGTTCTTCGACGTCCCGACCGACCACCTCTCGCCCTTCCGCATCTTCGCCGACTACCTGCGGACGCTGAACCTGCACAACCTCACCGTGGTCGCGCCCGACGCAGGCGGCGGACGGCGCGCCGAGGCGGTGGCCAACCAGCTCCAGGCCCCGATCGCGTTCGGGTACAAGCGCAGGCCCGAGGAGGACCAGGCGGAGGTGATAGCGGTCTCGGGTGACGTGAAGGGCCGCGACTGCGTGGTGGTCGAGGACATCATCACTACCGGCGGCACCATTACCAAGCTGGCGCAGTCGCTGCGATTGCAGGGCGCGCACAAGGTTCTCATCGCGGCCACGCACCCGGTGCTGACCGGTGACGCGGTCGACCGGCTGAAAAAAGCGCAGATCGACGAGGTCATCGTCACCGACTCGGTGCCGATAGCGCCCGAACGGCTCGGGCCCCCGATCACGGTCCTGTCGGTCGCGCCCCTGCTCGCTGAGGCGATCATCCGGGTGCACGAGAACCGGAGCGTCAGCGAGCTGTTCCGATAGCCCGACCCCGATGACCCCAGTGCAGTTGACGGAGTTCGTGCTGATCCTGTTCTGCTTCGCCCTGGCCGCGCTGGCCAGCGGCACCGAGACAGCCCTCACCTCGGTCGGACGCCTCCGCGTCCGCTATCTCGCGGAGGAGGGCAGTCGCGCGGCGCGCATCCTGCAGCGGCTGCAGCGCGACCCCAACAGGTTCCTGTCCACCGTCCTCCTGATCAACACCGTCGCGCTGATCGTCGCGTCCAGCGCCACCACGCTCCTGACCGACGACCTTTTCCACCACTGGGGCGTGCCGCAGGAGGACGTGCTGTGGCTCGCCCTGCTCGTGTCGTTGCTGCTGTCGGTGGTCCTGCTGCTGCTCGCCGAGGTCACGCCCAAGACGCTGGCGATTCGCTACGCCGAACGCGTGGCGCTGGCGGCGGCCGGCCCGGTCGACCGCATGGCCACGTTCTTGAGCCCGGTGCTGTGGGCGGTGACCATCCTTTCCCGCGCGCTCACCGGCGGGCGCGCCGCCAAGGCGCCGTACCTGACTGAGGACGAGCTCATCACGCTGCTCCACGTCTCCGAGGAGCAGGGCGTGATCGAGGAGCAGGAGCGCGACATGATCCACGGCATCATCGAGATCGGCGACAAGTCGGTCCGCGAGGTGATGGTGCCGCGCACCGACATGGTGGCGCTGGATTACAACGCCACGCTGCAGGACATCGCCCGCGTCTTCAAGCAGCATCGGCACACGCGCCTACCGGTCTACAAAGGCGACCTCGATCACCTCATCGGCCTGATTCACGCCAAGGACCTGCTGCTCTTCTACACCCTCTCGAGCGCGCCTGAGTTCAACCTCGAGAAGATCCTGCGGCCAATCCTGTTCACGCCCGAGACCAAGAAGGTCGACGAGCTGCTCCACGAGATGCGCTCGAAGAAGGTGCACATGATGGTCGTGGTCGACGAGTACGGAGGCACCGCGGGCCTCGTCTCGATCGAGGACCTGCTGGAAGAGATCGTCGGCGAGATCCGGGATGAGTACGACCAGGCGGAGGAGGAGCAGCTGCAGATCGTGAGCCCGACCGAGGCGCTGGTGGACGCGCGCTATCCGATGGACGAGCTGAACTCGCGGCTGGGCCTGGGCATCAGCGAGTCCGCGGAGTACGACTCGGTCGGCGGCTACGTGGTGGCATCGTTGGGCGCGATCCCGGCGCCGGGCGCCCTGATGCAGGGCGGCCGCGCCAAGTGGAAGGTCGAGCAGGCCAAGGGCAACCGAGTCGAGCAGGTCCGCCTCATCGCCGACGAACCCTGGCCGGACGATGTACTGGTCGAGGCCGGGTTTGCGCCGCCGCAGCGTCCGTCGAGGGTGGACGGCGACGGCTTCATTTCGGAGGACCGCTGACCACTTACCGCGACCACGCGGTCGTGCTGCGCAAGCTCGATTACGGCGAGGCCGACCGGATCTTCACGCTCCTGACGCGCACCCACGGCAAGGTCGGCGCGATCGCCAAGGGGGTGCGCCGGCCGGAAAGCAAGCTGGGTCCTTCGCTCGAGCTGTACGGCCACATCGACGTGCTGCTGGCCAGGGGTCGCGGCGACCTCGACGTCGTCGCGCAGGTGCAGCGCGTGCCCGGTACGCGGATCGCGGGCGAGGTGGAGAGGATGTCGCACGCCGCACTCATCGCGGAGCTGGCCGAGCGTGTGTGCGAGGACCGGCACCCGGTCGACGGCGTGTACGAGCTGACGGTCACCGCGCTCGAGGAGCTGGCGCGCGAGAGCGACCCGCGGCGCGCGTCCGCGTACTTCCTGATGTCTGCGCTCGAGCTGCTCGGTTATGCGCCGCAGCTCCACGTTTGCGTGTCGTGCGAGAAGCCGCTGCCGGCAAAGCCCGCGGCGTTCAGTCCATCCGCCGGCGGATTCCTGTGCGATCACGACGGCCTGGGCATGCCCACGACGTCGCTCGCCGCGATCAAGGTGCTGCGGCTGATGGCCTCCGGCGACCTGCAGACGTACCGCCGGCTGAAGCTCGACGACGCGCTCATGCGCGAGATCGAGCACGTGCTCACGACACAGCTGGAGCATCACCTCGACCGGCGATTGAAGTCGTTACAGTTCCTGCACACCATGTATCCCTCCCCTGCTTCGGGGCAGGGTCGGGGTGGGGGCCCGGGTATCCCTCTCCCGCCTGCGGGAGAGGGTCGGGGTGAGGGCCTGTGACCGTCGACCGCGACCAGTTGATGGACAAGGTCGTGGCGCTGGCCAAGCGGCGCGGCTTCATCTACCCGTCGAGCGAGATTTACGGCGGCCTCTCCGGCTTCTACGACTATGGGCCGTATGGGGTCGCGCTCAGGCGCGCGATCCGCGACCTGTGGTGGCGGCACGTGGTCGAGCTGCGCGACGATGTGGTCGGCCTCGAGTCAACGCTGATCATGCCGTCCGAGGTGTGGGCCGCCTCCGGCCACCTGACCAACTTCGTCGACCCGCTGCGCCAGTGCACAGGCCGGTGCAAGAAGCGGTGGCGCGCGGACACGGTGAAGGGCGATAGGTGCCCCGAGTGCGGCGGTCCGCTCGACGAGGCGCGCATGTTCAACCTCATGTTCAAGACGCACGTCGGCCCCGTGGAGGACTCCTCGTCCGAGGTGTACCTGCGCCCAGAGACGGCGCAGGGCATGTTCGTCGACTTCAAGAATGTCATCAACTCCACTCGAGTCCGGGTGCCGTTCGGCATCGCGCAGCAGGGCCGGGCGTTTCGCAACGAGATCACGCCGGGGAACTTCGTGTTCCGCGTCCGCGAGTTCGAGCTGATGGAGCTCGAGTATTTCGTAAAGCCGAACGAGGATGACGGCTGGTTCGACTACTGGCGCAAGGAGCGGATGCGCTGGTACACCGATGTGCTGGGTGTCAACGTGTCGCGTCTGCGGCAGTACGACCATCCGAAAGCGTCGCTGTCCCACTACTCCAAGCAGACGACCGACATCGAGTACGAGTTCCCATTCGGATGGGGCGAGCTGGAGGGTATCGCGGACCGCACCGATTTCGACCTCCGCGTCCACCAGGAGGCTTCGAAGACCGACCTGACCTACCTCGACCCCGAGTCGAACGAGCGCTACCTCCCGTGGGTGATCGAGCCGGCGGTGAGCGTGGATCGCATCTTCGTGACGCTCCTGCTAGACGCGTACGACGAGGATGTCGTCAACGACGAGCCTCGCGTGTTGCTACGGCTGCATCCGAACGTCGCGCCGGTGCAGGTGGCGATCGTGCCGCTGTCCAAGAAGGAGGACCTGATCAAGGTCGCGCGCGAGGTGCGGTCATCCCTGCAGGGGAAGTTCCGCGTCGAGTACGACCAGACCGGCGGCCACATCGGGCGGCGGTACCGCCGTCAGGATGAGATCGGCACGCCTTTCTGCATCACGGTCGACTTCGAGACGCTGAGCGATCGCGCGGTGACGATCCGCAAGCGCGACACCACGGAGCAGGAGCGCATTGCGATTGCAGGCCTCACCGACCGCCTCACGGCGTTGATTTCAGGCTAGCCCCAGACCGACTTCGCGACCCGCCCCACCAGTTCCAGCTTGTGGCGCTGGTCGTCGGGTGTGATGCGGTTGCCCTCCATGGTGGAAGCGAAGCCGCACTGAGGGCTGAGCGCCAGCCGCTCCAGCGGCACGAACCGCGACGCCTCTTCGATTCGCCGCTTCAGCTCGTCGTCTGTCTCCAGCCGAGGCTTCTTGGTCGTGACCAGGCCGAGCACGGCGATGCGATCCTCCGGCAGGTGGCGCAGCGGCTCGAAGCCGCCCGAGCGCTGGTCGTCATATTCGAGCAGGAACCGGTTGAACAGCGTCTTCTCGAAGATGCGCGAGATGGGCTCGTAGTCGCCTTCCGCGTAGAACTTGCTCTGGTTGTTGCCCCGGCAGATGTGGATCGCGAACGTGACGCCGGGATGATTCTCGATGATCGCGTTGTCCAGCTCGATGCAGCGGTCGATGAGCTGCTCAGGGTCGCTGCCCCGCTCGCGATAGCCTGCGCGGATCTTCGGGTCGAGCAGTGCCGCGTACTGCGGGGCGTCGATCTGCACGTAAGTGCACCCAAGCCGCACGAGCTCGTCGATCTCCCGTCGCGACACGTCCACGATGTCGGCCAGATACGCGTCGCGTGTCGGGTATGCGTCACGTGACTTCTCGGGGTCGTAGTACGCGGCCGCCTGCTGGGCGCTGATCATCGTCACCTTGCCGGGTCTCCGCGCCTTCGCCCGCAGGAACGTCCAGTCCTCCGCGCACATACTGTGGCGCCAGCGCAGCTTGCCCACGACCACCGGGCGCTTGAAGATCAGCTCCTCGCCTTTCTCGTCGCGGAACGGGATGGCCCAGCCGCCCTCCTTGTCGAAGCCGTCGAACGACTCGACCAGGTGGCCGAAGAACGCGTAGCGGCGCTGCTCGCCGTCCGTGACCACGTCGATGCCGGAGTCCTCCTGCATCCGGATCGCCGCCTCGACGTGGCGGTCTTCCTCGCGCTTGAAGTCGGACGCGCTCAGCTCGCCGGCTTCAAGGCGCTTGCGCAGCTCGACCAGCGCCGAAGGACGCAGCAGGCTGCCGACAACCTCAGCGCGCACAGGAGGTGCGCTCACCCGGTAAGCGTAATCGGCGGCGGTTTAGTCGCCTTCTTCCTCGTCCTCGCGGTTCGACATCGCGAACCAGGCGCCGCCTGGGCTCGTGACGAACAGGATCGGGTCCTTGCACGGGTTCGGAAGCGTGACCACGCCGTCGATGGTGGCGTCGCCGGTGCTGGTCGCGGGCGCCGTGCCCGTGCTCAGGTTGACGATGCCGTGCGGAGTCAAGCAGCTCACAGTCGCGCCAAACATATTCACGGGATTGGTGCCAAAGAACGGCTTTATCGGGATGACGAGTCCACTCACGCTGACATGCACAGATCCGTTGCGGTCGACCTCGCCACTCCCCGCCGTGATCACCCACGGCTTGCCGCCACCGATGATGCCGCGGTCGTTCACCGTGCCCACGGCTCCGCCGGTCACAGGCGTCATGGAGTCAAACTCGAGCAGCGCATGCGAGGAGTGCGCCGAAACGATGGCAGCGCCTCCGATCAGCAAGCTAGCCGCCCCGAAAAGCCCGACCAGGATTGTCGTGATTCGCCTCATCCCCGAAGCCTCCTCGCTGAACGTTGTAAGGGGCCCAGACAGCCTCAGGCCTCGATACCACCGCGGGTTACCGCGAGATCAGTCGAGTGGGGTCCCCACGAGCTCGTCGGATTCGTCCTCTTCCTCGTCGCCCACCACGTTCGCGTAGCGCACGCGCTGGCCGATGAACAGCGAGGCAAACGTGCACGCGACCGCTGCGGCGAAGCAGACCAGTGTCACGAGGTAGAGGCCCACGATGGGCGCGCGCCCGCCCGTCGCCTGGGCGGTCGCGAGCGTGATGACCACCATCAGGGTGACCATCATCAGAAGCTGGCCGACTGCAAGCAGGCTGAGGCTCATGCCGGTCAGTCGCTGGTCGTTCCGGGACGCCGGGATGTGGCGGCGCAGGCGATGCCAGCCGGGCGGCGCGTACGAGCGGCCGGTGACCACCGCAAGCAGGCCGAAGCAGAGGGCCACGAAGTTCAGCCCCACGGCGATCAGCACGAACCAGAAGGTGATCGCCACCACCGTGCCCATGTCAGGCATAACGCGTCCCCCGAAGCCTCTGGCTTCAGCTTAGAGCCCTATCGAAAGAAATCCGGCAGGGCCGCTTGACATCGCCCAAGCGCCTGTGATTGAATGACCAACCAATGTTGGTTGAGCGTTCAACCAAGCATCAACCCAAGGAGCAAGACGGAGCCCAAAACATGTCCACCGACACCCGGGAAAGGATCCTTCAGGCGGCATTCGACGTCCTGAGCCGCGAGGGTTACGAGAACACCTCGATCAAGCAGATCGCGGAGCAGGCTGGCGTGGCGCAGGGCCTGGTCCACTACTACTTCAAGTCGAAGCAGCGCCTCGTCATGGAGGTGCTCCAGTTCGTCTGCCAGAAGCTCGAGATCGACGTGCAGGGCGAGGCGGGCGCGTTGGCCGCCTTCGAGGACACCAAGCAGAAGATCCGCGACGACCGCGGATCCAACGCGCTTTACGTCCAGCTGATCGGTATCGCTCTGCACGACCCGGAGGTAGGCGCCGGCATGCGCGACTTCATCCACGAGCAGCGCGGTCACGTGGAGGACATCGCGCGCCAGGTCTTCGCCGAGCGGGAGATGGATCCGACGCCTGCGCGCGGCATCGCCGGCGCGGTGTGGGGCGCGGTGCTCGGAATCATCATCCAGAGCCTGGTCGAGCCCGAATTCAACGCGGACGAGGCCATCGACGCGCTCGCCGCGATGTCGCTGTCGGCGGTCTATCCGACCAATCAGAGCGCCTAGCGCTCGCAACGAGGAGAAGGAACGAAATGTTCGCGGGTTGGGGCCGTCTCGTATTCAGGTACCGATGGGCGATGCTGGTCGGGTCCGGCGTTCTGCTCGCTCTGTCAGTCGCCGGGCTGCTCATGGGCGGCACGCTCACGAGCGGCGGCCCGCTCACCAGCAACCTCGAGTCGGCTCGCGCGGCCAGCCTGACGTCGAGCGAGCTGCCTAGCGGCAGCAAGCAGACGTCGACATTCCTGCTCTTGTTCCGCAGCGACAGCCTGATGGCGAGCGATCCTGCCTTCAAGTCCGCGGTGGCGGACGCGCTGGCGCCCATCCAGGGCGACCCGCGCATCAACAAGCTGATCGACCCTTACACCACGACCGACCCGCGGACGGCGCAGGCGTACATCTCCAAGGACGGACACGAAGCCCTGGTCAGCGTCGAGCTGAAGTCCAGCGGGACGCAGGCGTGGCACGACTACGACGCGCTGCGCGGTGACGTCAAGTCGTCGACCCTGACTGTCACCGGCACAGGCTTTGTGCCGATCAACCAGGCGTTCAACACCACGCTCGAAAGCGACCTTCAGCGTGCGGAGACCGTGACGCTGCCGGTGACGCTGATCCTGCTCGTCGTCATCTTCGCGTCCATCGTGGCCGCGGGCCTTCCGCTCGGTGTCGGCATCCTGACGATCGTCGGTGGCCTGGCCGGCACGTTCTTCCTCAATCGCTTCACCGACGTCTCGCAGTACGCGCTGAACATCGTCACGCTCATCGGACTCGGCGTGTCGATCGACTACTCGCTTTTCATCGTCAACCGTTTCCGCGACGAGATGGCCGCGGGCGCGAGCCGAGAAGATGCGATCGCCACCACCATCGCCACCGCGGGCCGCGCCATC
>Ga0207646_10005521_pt1 | contig 13294 bp, 8 predicted proteins | sample KBSK5502metaG_FD_184343 | JGI IMG/M metagenome (GOLD analysis project Ga0207646, IMG submission 184343) | Corn, switchgrass and miscanthus rhizosphere microbial communities from Kellogg Biological Station, Michigan, USA - KBS K5-50-2 metaG... | ecosystem: Host-associated > Plants > Roots >... | reverse complement strand
GAGACATCCGGAGCGCAACGGGGAGCAGTGGGTGTGCCGGCGGGTGGCCAGCAACGGAATCGTGAGCGTCGGCTATCAGCAGGTCAGCGTCGGCAAGCACTATGGCGGCAGCGCCTGCGACGTGCTGGTGACCGACGGCTTACTTCAGTTCTGGGTGGGCAACGAGCTGCTCAAGACGGTCGTGAGAACGAGCACAGGCGACGTCCGCAAACTGCATGCCGACGGCACCGCGCCACGGCAGCGATAGATTTCAGTGGGAGAGTCAAGCATCAACCGGGACGCGAAGGTCAAGCATCAACCGGACCGGCACACCGGAGCCATTTCGCTGTGCAAGTTCGGCTGACGTGCATCGAAAGTCCGTCGGCTGATGCGCTCCAGACCTTCGGCTGATGCGCTACAGCTACTTCGATTCACGCGTGACACTCCCGCCCATGAGGGAGATGAGCGTGTCTGGTGCACAGGTACAAAGCGGTCCTGGCGGTCATCAGCGACGGTCGGACAGTTACCGAGGTGGCCAACGATTGGGGCGTCCATCGGCAAACCCTGCACCGATGACTGGCGCGCTATAAAGTCCGCACGAGCAAGGGAGATGTCCGCAAACTCCATGCCCAATGGCACCCGGCGGCAGAGATAAATTCAGTGGGAGTGACGCAGACCGACCGAAATAGATTCCTTACACAGGAACCGAAGGACAACACTGGAGCCAGCTTGCCATCAGGCGTCGACCTTAGATAGTGCGTTGCCGGCACCGACAGGCCCATATATCGCTCACCGCCGCGACGCGTGCCGGACGATGCCCAACTCAACCGCGCCAGCCCCAGGCGGTCACCATGCCGAGCGAGAACCAGCGCGATACCGGATCTTGTACGAAAGCCAATGGCTCGATCAGGTCCTGCTCGGTAAGAAGACCGGCGGCGATCAGTCGTGGGCCGAGGTCCTGCAGAGCCATGGTGTAGAACGCGGACTCCTCGCTACCACCGTGTACCAGCCGGCAGGTCAGCTCAGCGTCGACGTCACGCAGGCCGGCCGCCGCGAGCGCCACGGGAAGTTCCAGACCGAACTCGGGTCCGGCCCCGGCGGCGCGGAATCCAGCCGCCATGGCCGGTATCACCCGGGAGAATGCGGCCTCCTTCGAGGTTGGGCTGACAATCCTCCCCAGGATCGGTAACAGCGTTGCGCCGAACACGATGTCTTCCAGCACCAGCACGCCGCCGGGGCGTAGCGCCGTCATCAGCCGCGTGACGATCTCGCCTCGGCTAGGCAGGTGCTCCAGCACGGCCCGCGCGTGTACCAGGTCGAACGCGTCCTGCTCGATGGGGTCCCCCGTGATGTCGTGCCGCACCACCTCGACCGGGGGACTCGGAAGATCGTCGAGGAACTGGGTGTCGAGGTCGGTGGCGACCACGCGTCCGGTGCTCCCGGCGGCGGCAGCCAACCACCTTGCGATACTTCCCGCACCGGCCCCAACCTCCAGGCAGTGCCAGCCCGCGGCTACGCCGACAGCGGCCAGATGCCGGATTGTGACCGGGTCGAACTGTGCCGACAGGCCGGCCAGGCGAGCGCGCTCGTGCTCCCGGACCCGGTTGAAGAGGTAGCTCCCGCCCGTTGCGCTCATGTGACGACCATGCGCTCGCTGGCGTCGCCGGCGCAACGGTTCAGGCGCGGGGCCTTCATTCGGCCCGCACGGGCGCCTCAGCCCACGAGGGGATGTGGTCAAGACGCGCAGCGACGGGTGCGTGCCGGTTGCGCATGAAGGCGGCGATCAGGAACGCAGCCAGGACCATCACAGTTGCGCTCATCTGCAGAACAGAGCTCATGCCTGCCGTGTAGGCGTCACGAGCAGCGACGAGAATCGTCGCTCCAGCTGGTCCTGAGAGGTGGCTTGCGATGGCGGCCGCCCCCGCGACGCTTCCTTCCGCCACGTCCCTGAACTGCACGGGCACATCCGTCAAGCCTCCTGCGAGGTGGCCCCGGTACACGTTGCTCAGAAAGCTTCCCATGATGGCCACGCCAAACGACGAGCCGATCTGCTGAAGCGTCCTGGTCAAGGCCGACCCAGCCCCGGTCTGAGATGCCGGTACCACCTCGAGGATGACGTTCAGCGCCGTGAACAGCGCGAACGCGTTGCCGATTCCGATCACGGGAAGTGTGACGAACAGCAAACCGTATCCGCTTGCGCTGTCGACGAGTGACATCAAAGTCATGCCTGCTGCAGTGGTCGCGAGGCCCAGCGAGAGCATCGCCCGCACCCCCAGCCGCTTCAGGAGTCGATCGCTGACAGCAGCGCCCAGGACAATGCCGCCGATCAGAGGCAGGAGTCGTACGCCGGTGGCCTGGGCGTCGTTGCCCTGCACGATCTGCAGGAAGGGCGTGAAGACGAAGAGCACGCCCATGAGGCCGAAGTTCATCACCACCGAAACCGCGATCGACCAGCTGAACCGTGGGTTTGCGAAGAGGCGGAGGTCGACCAGCGGCGATCGCGCGCGCAGCTCCCAGAACACGAAGCCTGCAAGCAGGATCGGCCCTGACACGAGGCTTGCGTCCACTGCAGGATCGCTCCACCCCAGCTGTGGCTGCTCGATGACGCCATAGACAAGGCTTGTCACGCCGCCGATCGCCAGCCCGGCTCCCACGAGGTCGAGAGGGCGCGCGCTCCGGTCGCGGCTTTCGGGAACGAAGAGCCACACGCCTATCAGCGCCACCACGACGAACGGGGCGTTGATCAGGAAGATCGACCCCCACGCGTAGTGGGTAAGCAGCCAGCCGGCGACCAACGGTCCGAACGGCAGCCCGAGGAACATGCCCGCGCCGCCGATCGCGATCGCTCGTGGGCGCTCCTGCTCCGAAAAGATGGTCGGAATGACGGCCAGGGAGATCGGCATGATGAACGCTCCGCCAACACCCATCACTGCGCGCATCAGGATGAGCTGGTTGGCGGTCGCCATCTGGCTCGCGGCGACCGAAGAGACGCCAAAGACGACGAGCGCCCCGACCATCATTCGCCGCCGACCGAGACGATCGCCCAGGACGCCGGCGGGTATGAGCAGGCCGGAAAGCGCGAGCAGATAGGCGGTGGACATCCACTGCAGCTGGTCGGTGGTCGCTCCCAGCGTGGCCGAGAGCGTCGGCAGGGCGGTGATGAGAATCGTCGAATCCAGTCCTAGCACCAGCGCGCTCAACACAACGGCGGTGAGCGCGAGCCAGCGGCGCCGGCTTACCTTCGCGCTCACGCCTACGCGTGCCCCATCAGCGCGCCGAGCGCCGCGACGATGCAGCCGCCCATGGTGACCTGAACCAGCGAGCGGTGGAGCGGGACCTGGAGAAAGCGGCGCCGCACCCACGCGATGGTGATCAGCTCAATCGCCACCACGACGTAGGCGACCTTGAGCGCGGTCTGGGTGTCGCTGATCAGAAAAGGCATCGCGTGGAAGGTGCCGCCGACGAATGTGGCGATCCCTGTGAGGGCACCACGGACGGCCGAGCTGCCACGGCCGCTCAGCTCACCGTCGTCGGACAGCGCCTCTGACAGGCCCATGCTTATCGCCGCACCCACTGAGGCGGCGAGGCCAATCACCAGTGCAGCGTGGGATCCGGCGAGGAACGCTGCCGCGAAGATGGGCGCCAGGGTCGAGATGGTGCCGTCGATCAGCCCGATCAGGGAGGGCTGGACGAAACGCAGGATCTGCGCCCGCTGTCCCTGACGCCGCCACCGCGACACGAGTTCGCACCGGATGGCGCCCGCCGAGGTCGCCACCGCGAGGGGGATTCCGATCGTCGTCAGCATTGCTCTGCGCATGCCAGGAGGATCCGGCGTCCGGCGCGACCGAACATCCACCACGTGGTTGATCTTCCGGGCTGGTGGCTGGTTGATTTTCATGGGAGACTGGGGCCCTGCCCGAGGGTTAACGAGGCCCATGACTCTCCCGATCCCGCTCACCCGCTTTGTCGGTCGCGAGGCCGAGCTGGCCGAGGCCGCCACCCTGCTGGCCGCAACTCGCCTGCTGACACTGACCGGGCCGGGTGGCGCCGGCAAGACCCGCCTCGCCCTGGAGCTGGCGTCTGGGTTGGCTGGACGATTTCCCGACGGTGTCTGGTTCGTCGACCTGGCTCCACTGACGGACGGTGGATTCGTCTGGGACCAGGTGGCGATCACGCTTGGTGTCACCGAGCCAGGCGGAGGGAAGACACTGGAGCGGGGCGTCGCTGAGCACCTGGCGCAGCACACCGCTCTGGTCGTCCTCGACAACTGCGAGCAGGTTGTGCAGTCGGCGGCGGAAGTAGCAGCTGGGCTTCTTACCGCAGCCACTGCAGTGAAGCTCATAGCCACCAGCCGTGAGCCGCTCGGTGTGGGCGGCGAGGTCACGTGGGTGGTACCGCCGCTCAGCGACGGAGACGGAGTCGAGCTCTTCAACGACCGCGCACGCCAGGCCCGGCCTCACTTCGTCCTCCGCGAAACTGACGCGGAAGCAGTCCGCGCGATCTGCCGGCGCCTCGATGGCCTGCCGCTGGCGATCGAGCTCGCCGCCACGCGCGCTCGCGCGTTTGCTCCGGCGGACATTGCCGCCGGGCTCCGCGATCGCCTCGAGCTGCTGCCCGCAGGGCCCCGCACCGCACCGGCGCGTCAGGCGACGCTACAGGCCTCCTTCGACTGGAGCTACGACCTGCTCTCCGAACCCGAACGTGCGCTGCTGCGGCAATGTTCCGTGTTCGCCGGCGGATTCGACCTCGAGGCGGCGATTGCGGTGTGCCTGGCAGCCGGGCTCGATGTACTAGGGTCCCTCGTCGACCGATCGCTGCTAATGGTCCAGGACGACGAACACCAGGGCGGACCCCGCTACCGAATGCTCGAGCCGGTCCGGCAGTTCGCGGCGGTGCTCATGGCCGACGCGGGTGAGGAGGAGCTGGTCCGGTCGCGGCACCGCGACTACTATCTCCAGCTCATCGAATCGCTCGAACCGTTGCTCACGGGCCCGGACGAATATCGATGGCGGGCCCGTATCAACCCCGAAAGAGACAACATCCGCGCGGCCCTCGCCTGGAGCCGCGACCAGGGTGACGCGGAGGTTCTGGCGAGGATGGTGGCCGCACTCCGGCCGTTCTGGATGGTTCCAGGACGGATGGCCGAGTTCGGCAAGTGGGTGGACTCCGCCTACGAGCGGATTACGGATATTTCGCCCCGCCTAGCGGCACAGATCCTGAACTTCGAATCGATGTTGGCCCTCGTCTCGCGACAGAGGTGGGACCAGGTTTACACGAATTCAATTGAGGCCCTCAGGCTGGCTCGGGCTGCCGGCGACCAGGTCGAAGAGGGAATCGCGCTCGGGGTCTTGGGCCTTCTGGCAGGGCTGAGTCAGGGAGCGGAAGCTATGCGGCCTTACATCGAACAGGCCCGGCAGCTCGCCCGCTCGACAAACTCGATGACTGTCCTCGGCATGGCGACGATTGCGTACGTGATGCTCCGCCTTTTCCAGTCCAGTCCGGACGAGACGCGACGCCTGGTGGAGGAGGCGGTCGCCTTGGCGGAGGCCCACGCCGATCGCCACAACCGGTTGTTCACGAGTTCGTTCGCCGGTTTCGAAGCGCTCGTGCACGGGCGCCTGGCCGACGCGGAGCGGATCCACTGGAAGGTGGTCGAGATCGGACGTCCCACCAATGACAGCAACTACATCGGCAGCCTGCTTGGGCTCGCCTGGGTCGCGCTGTTCAAAGCGGACTTCGAGGCCGCACGGCTGCACATCGCCGAGGCGGTCCCAATCGCCAGGCAGAGGGGCACCGACTCGGTGTCGATCACGTCGATCGACCCGCTCTCGAGGTTGATTCGTGGCTGGATGGAGCTTGCCGAAGGCGATCCGGTCGGGGCGAGTGAGACCCTGTCGGCAGTGGTCGCCAGCGCTCGCTCCTCGATGATTGCTCGTTACGCCGCCCTACCTATCGTGGTCCTGGCGGAGGCCCAGGTGGCCCTCGGCGAAAACGAAGAGGCCGGCGCATTTCTGGACGAAGCCGAGGCGCTGGCGAAGGCAGGTGACATGACATGGGTGCTGGGCCGGATCGCCAGGGTCCGCGCGGAGATCAGCGAACGCCAGGGCGATGCCGAGAAAGCGGAGTCGCTCGCGCATGAAGCACTCGGGTCGGCGCGGGAGGCCGGCGACCGGATGGGCGTGGTGGACGCGCTGGAGCTCCTCGCAAGGCTCGCCTCTGACCAGGACAGCGACGGAGAGGCGGTCCGACTGTGGGCGGCAACTGACTCGATGCGGAATGCCATGGGCTATCACCTGGTCATCGGCCGCGAGCGACGGCGTGCCGCGCTGGCCCACGCACGCGCGCAGCTCGGGAACTTCACGTCGCTGTGGTCCGAGGGCGCGACGCTCTCATCGGAGCAGGCGATTGCATACGCGACGCGCGGACGGGGTGAGCGCAAGCGCCCCGCCACCGGCTGGGCCAGCCTGACTCCGAGCGAGCTGGAAGTCGCGCGACTGGTCGGGCAGCATCTCTCCAATCCCGAGATCGCGGCCCGGCTCTTCGTCTCTCGGGCCACAGTAAAAACCCACCTCGTGCACGTCTTCGCGAAGCTCGGCGTCGACTCGCGGTCAGCGCTGGCGGCCGAGGCGTTCAAGCACGGCTGATGTCGTCACTGCCGGTTCCGCTGACGCGCTTCGTCGGCCGGAAGGCCGAGCTGGCTCAAGCCCACGGTCTGCTCGCCGGCAATCGTCTGCTCACGCTTACGGGTCCCGGTGGCGCCGGCAAGACAAGGCTCGCGCTGCAGCTGGCCTCGGCGGTGGCGACCGGTTTTCCCGACGGCGTCTGGTTCGCCGATCTGTCGCCGCTGTCGAGCGGTGAGTTCGTCTGGGACCGCGTGGCGCTGACCCTCGGCGTCAAAGAGCCTGGGCGGGGTCGTACGTGGGCGGAGGCGGTCGGCCGTCAGCTGGCAGACCGCCACGCGCTGCTGGTCCTCGACAACTGCGAGCACGTCGTGGAGGCCGCCGCGGAGGTCGTGACCGGCGTGCTGGAGTCGGCTCCCGGCGCCAAGGTCGTCGCGACCAGCCGTGAGCCCCTGGGAGTTGCCGGCGAGGTGACATGGGCTGTGCCGCCGCTGATCGAGGCAGACGCGGTGGCGCTCTTCACCGACCGCGCTCAGCAGGCGCGGCCGCAGTTCTCGCTCCGCGATGACGAGCGAGCAGCTGTCGTCGATATTTGCCGCCGCCTCGACGGCCTGCCTCTGGCCATCGAGCTCGCGGCCGCCCGGACCCGAGCTCTAGCGCCGACCCGCATCGCGGCCGGACTGAAGGATCGGCTGGCGGTGCTTGCTACAGGTCCTCGCGGCGGGCCTCGACGGCAGGCGACACTCGAGGCCTCCTTCGACTGGAGCTACGACCTTCTGTCGGAGCCGGAGCGTGCGCTGCTTCGCCAGCTCTCGGTGTTCGCCGGCGGGTTTGACGTCGAGGCCGCGCTGGCCGTGTGCCCGGCCGCCACCCTCGAGCTGCTTGCGTCGCTGGCCGACCGCTCGCTGATCATCGTCGAGAGCCCGAGTGGCGCCGAGGCTCGCTACCGGCTGCTGGAGACGGTTCGCCAGTTTGCCGCCGAGCATCTCGATGAGGCGGAAGAGGTCGAGTTGATGCGCAACCGCCATCGCGACTACTACACCCGGCTGGCGGAGATGGCCGAGCCGGGACTCACCAGTCCTGACGATGCACGCTGGCAGGCGCTGTTGCTGACCGAGCAGGAGAACCTGCGCGCCGCGATGGCCTGGAGTCGCGACCGAGGCGAGCCCGAAGCGCTGGCCCGCCTGGTGGCGCCGCTCGGCATGCTCTGGACCCTGACCAACCGGCTTGTCGAGCTAAGCCGATGGATGGAGGCCGCGGCGCTGCGAGCCGGCGAGGTCTCACCGCGACTCCGGGCCCGACTTCGCTATTACGAATGCCTGACCGCGCTGTTCGCCGGCGATCGGCTGGGCCAGGTGCCGGCGCTGGCGCACGAGTCGCTTGCCCTGGCCCGAACCGCCGGCAGCAAGCGCGACGAAGCGACGGCACTCGTTGTCCTGGGCATCGTCGCCGGGCTGGTTAGCGGAACCGATGCGATGCGAACATATATCGACGACGCTGTTCGTCTCGGGCGTGCGGCCAGTTTTCCTTACGTCGTAGTGATGGGGCTCGAGTTCCTGGTCCTGGTTCGGATGTTCCAGTCTCGGCCGGATGAGAACTGGAGCTCGATCCAGGAGGCGATTTCTGTCTCGAGGAACATCCAGCGGCATACCCAGCTCACGGTCAGGTCTTTCAGCGGGCTGATCGCTTTCACGAGAGGACAGCTGACGAAAGCCGAACAGATTCTCACGGCCGTAGTGGCAGAAGGTCGTGAGATGAGCGACTTCAACTACCTGCACAGCCTGATCCATATCGCGCTTGTGCAGCTGTTTCGCGGCGACTTCGACAGGGCCCGCAGCCTGATCGACGAAAGCCTGGCGGCCGCGGAACGATCAGAAGCCGAGCAGAGATCGGCGGCCGGCGTTACCCTCCACGCCCGGTTGGTGCTCGGCTGGATGCACCTGGCTCGCGGCGAAACGGATCAGGCCCGCGAGGCGATGGCGAACGCCGTCGAGGCGACGCGCGCCTCCATCATCCGGCCAATCGCGCCGCTGCCCCTCATCCTCATGGCCGACGCGTGCGTTTCCGAGGGCGTCTTCGAGCTGGCAACCGCGGTCCTCGGGGAGGCCGTCGGCATGGCTCAATCCCGAGAGCAGACATGGTTCCTCGGTCGCGCCGGCCTGGTCAGGGTCAAGTTGCGCATGAGGCAGGGCGACCTCGCAGAGGCTGAGTCATTGGTCCACGACGCTCTACGTCTAAGTCGCGACGCCGACGACCAGATCGGACTAGTCGACGGGCTGGAGCTCCTGGCCAGGCTGGCCGGCGAGCAGGACAGTCACAAGGAGGCGGTCCGGCTCTGGGCAGCCGCGGATTCGCGGCGGGCTGAGCTCGACTACGTCCGCTTCCCCGTGGACATCCCCGGCCACGAGGCTTCCATGATCGCTGCCAAGAGCGCACTCGTGCCGGATCAGTTCGCATCCGCCTGGTCGGAGGGCGCCAAGCTGTCCGTCGAAGAGGCGATCGCCTACTCCGCCCGCGGACGCGGTGAGCGTAAGCGCCCATCCAAAGGCTGGGCGAGCCTGACGCCGAGCGAGCTCGAGGTGGTGCGGCTTGTCGGCGAACACCTGACCAACCCCGAGATCGCGGCGCGACTGTTTGTCTCGCGCGCGACCGTGAAGACGCACCTGATCCACATCTTCAGCAAGCTGGGCATCGACTCTCGTTCTGAGCTGGTTGCTGAAGCCCTCAGACGCGGCAGTCAACCGCAGCACAGCCGTGGCATCTGATGGTCGCATCGCTTCAGCCAACGCGCTTCATCGGCGCTCGTCGGCCGGGCACTCGGCCCCCGATGGCTTTTCGTACAGCAACACCGACGACGAGCCGCCGCAAACCGGGATATTCCGCGGCACTTGGCGAATTTGGGTCGCCATTTCTGAACGGGGCGAGTCGATCTGTTAACCGCAAGGTTCGGGGTTCGAATCCCCGCTCCGGAGCCAAATCTGTGTGCAAGTTCGGCTCGCCACCGGGATGCAGCTCTCGGTTCTCATCCGTCGGGCAGCGGCGACAAGCCCTGCAAGCTGCGCAGAACTTCCATCACGGAAATGTGTTCAGGCAGATGCTCGAGGTACATCAGCGCATTGGTGGCCCATGAGTCCGTGTCTTTAGCCCCTGGAGGGATCTCGCCCATGGTCGCCGGATCCAGCGAGGCGACGGCGAGCTCGACGTGCTGGAACGCTGCTCGAGCGTAATCAACGACCGGCTGGATACCAGGAAAGACGAGAGCTGCATTCTGGTCTCGGCTGAGACCTGTACCAGCGTTTCCTCTGCCCAGTTGCTGGTCGGCTGGCCAACCCCAATTCGCCGCGACAGAGTCTAGGAGCCATATCTCATGTTTGGGCACGTTGTGGCGGAGGCCGGGTGCGCGGTCGGCGATGATCCAAGCGAACCTGTCATCCCAACGGGCGACATGCCACAGTTGCCAGAGTAGCGATTGAGGCCCCCTGTCTGGCCGCCAAGCAGCCGCTTCCTCGCTGACACCCGCAAAGCAATCAATCGCCCGTTTGTGCCAGTCACTGAACCGAGCCGCGATTTCATCCGGAAGGTTCGCCAACCTCGTCGTAGTCTAGGCTGCACTCGATAAGGCATGTCGCCGACCTTCAAGCTGTCTGCTGCTTTGAAATCTCAACGAGTACACCATCGCCGGCGCATTCCTATGGCCTCGCCGTCCGTGCGTCGCCGACGGTCCCCGCTGGTATAGGATTCCGGGGCTTCGCGGACTGCAGCCTCAAGGTGTGCCGGCCGCTGAAGACTTGTGTGCTGAGATAAGTGGTTGATGCTCTGGCGCAGCTCGGGTGTGGGCACGCGGAAGCGTTCAAGGAGAAACGTTCGAAGAGCGTCCACTAAGGGAAAGCCACCTGGTCCGGAGCCAATCTCGGTGAGCCAGTCTCCGACTCGTGCAGGGAGCACTCTGATTTCGGGCGCTTGAAAGCGCCTGAGCCGACTGCGAGCCTACGCCGCGTTGAAACGGGGCCAGGAGTCGATGAACGTGGCGATGATTGAGGTACTCACTGTTCCGGTGGCAAGGTCGTGGATGTAGGTAAGTCCGGTCGGCGGTGGCCCGTTGAGGTTCGTTTCGTTGTAGCCGCACTGGACAGTTGGCCCACAGACCTGTTCCCCCGCATACCAAACCAGTGTCGATTTCAAGAATCCGGCGCCCGCTTGAGGTAGCACGGACAGCTGAACCAGGGTGACCGGCTGGTCGGTCAATCGAAGGTAGTTAGGAAAGTGGTTTCCCTTGGCGTCGACTGTCGAATACACGATAGTCTTGCCATCTGCGCTGGGCCAGGGATTGATCCAGGCTAGACCGGGCGCAACGACCTGCACGCCCGACGAGGGGTCCCAGGCCTGGATGCCTGAGCTGGTCCGGAAGTAGAGCCGCGCAGAATTGGCCGCCCAGGTGGCCATCGCTCCATCGGTTCGGCTGTAGACCAGCTTGTGATCAGAGAGGCGGACGACCTGAAAAAGGGAGGCCGGCCTGTACGGGTTCTGCTGAGGCATGACGGATTGATCGAGGGCAACGTATTGCCCGTCCGCGGAGAAGCCGACCATCTCGCTGTCTGAATCAACATTAAAGTTGTAACCCGGCATCGTTCCGAGCCGGCCGAGCGAAAGATCGCCGGCAGCTGATCGCACGCGCCAGTCCGTGGAGCTCAAATAAGTGAGGGTGTTGCCGTCCGGGCTCCATGCATAGACCCAGTAGTACGAGCCGTCGTCATCACTCCAGGTGCGGATCAATTTCGTGGTTCGGGTCTGGAGGTCGGCCAGGTACATTGCCCCGTGGCCCTGGCCATCGTTGACGATGTAAGAGATCCGGGTGGCGTTCACAAAGCGCATGACCGTAGGGCCGAATGTCTGGCAGTACTGGAGGCACGTTTTGAATGAGCATCGGGTCACCGGCGTCGAGATATCGGAGATGTCGCGGACGACGACCTCCGGGCTGTTGCGAAGCGTCACCAGCGCGAGTTCGTGTCCAGTGGGAATTTGCGACGAGCACGTCATGGCGACAGGCTGCGGCGTCCCAGCTGGCGCGGCGCTTGGACTCGAGATAGCGGCACCGCTGGGGGAAGGAGCTGGGCTAGGCGATGGGGTAGCGCTGAAGGTTAGCCAGGGTGTCGAACCGGCTTTGTGGCCCGTCGCGCCGGAGGCAATGCCGCATGCCACTAGCCCCAACACCGCAACGAGAACCACGGCCTTCATGTAGGCGGTAACGCGAACCGCGGCGTCGGGTTACGACCCCCACCAGTCCTCCAGCCGACGACGCGCTTAGCTGCCAGCCGGCGCCCCAGTTTTCGATGAGCCCACGGGTTATCCAAGGTCTCGCGCACCGCCGAGGTCGGAGCGAGCAGAGTTCGAAGAGCGTCCACTAAGGGGAGCCAAATATGTGTGCAAGTTCGGCTGCTAAGCGACAAAACGCCTTCGGCTGCTGCGCTACACAACTTCGCCTGATTCGCTACAGCTACTTCGGTACCAACGCGACACTCCCCGGCCATGAGGGAGATTAGTGTGACTGAGCAACGATGCGGGCAATGCACCGGCCGACACGACCGATTCCCGAGGCCTTCCAGGCCATCGCTCTCGTACAGCCACGCTGTCGACTGGCGCCTTTGGCCAACCAGTTCGAGGTTGCTCTGGGCACCGCAATCCTCAGTGGCGATGCCGCCGGAGTCTCGGACCTTGCACTCGGGGGCGGAGCCTGCGGTTGACGGAAACGCAACCTGCCCCTCCAGGGCCCTCTCGGCGAAACAAGGCGCAGGCCGTGATGGCGCTCATCATCGCCGGGCTCGGCTTGCTCGCCTGCGTGGTGGTGATCTTCTTCGATGTTCGAGACAGCGGCCTCATATCGGCCCATCGGTCGGCGTCGACCTGTTCATCGCTGTCGGATGCTTTGAACAGCGACAGGTGCAGCTTCGAGGGCCAGGCCCAGGTGGTGAGCACCAGCAGGCAGACGCGACTCGAAGCCGTGGTTTCGTTCGAGTCGCTGCCAGGGCGGACTTTCAGCACCAGCTTCCCGACCAACGACGAGCCGGACAGCTCGGCCTTGAAGGCCGGAGCTACCGTCGCAGGGGAGCTCTGGAACGGGAAGGTGACTCGCCTCGCAGGAAAAGCCACAGTCGACGACCCTGAGGGGTATCCGACGTCAGCATTGCTGGAAATCGCGGCGTTCCTTGCCGTCCTCTCAATACCGCTACTCGCCATCGGCGTATGGCTCGCCAGGGCGCCCTGACGTTGGAATGAAAAAGCGGGCCGGCGCGATGCCGGCCCAGCCTCAAGCTAGCTCTGGCATCCTTTGCGTCGTGGGCCGGCAGCCAGGAGCTCGACGCCGTTTGGCCGACCTCTCCGGCACCAATCCGGACCGGCTGTCGGGCATCTCGGATGGGATCTTCTCGGTGGGCATGACACTTCTTGTTCTCGGGCTCGTCGTGCCGACTGTGAACGGCGTGGCGACAACGGAAGGCCAACTGTGGGACACGATACGCAGCCTCGGTCCGCACGCCCTCATCTACGCGATGAGCTTCATGACACTGGGGATCTTCTGGTTAGGACAGGGCACCCAGCTTGGTCAGCTCGTGCGCAGCAATCGGAACTACGTCTGGATCCACCTTGTGTTCCTGTTCGCCGTGACCATGGTGCCGTTCTCGACCCTCCTGCTGGGTAGT
>Ga0207646_10005518_pt1 | contig 13295 bp, 9 predicted proteins | sample KBSK5502metaG_FD_184343 | JGI IMG/M metagenome (GOLD analysis project Ga0207646, IMG submission 184343) | Corn, switchgrass and miscanthus rhizosphere microbial communities from Kellogg Biological Station, Michigan, USA - KBS K5-50-2 metaG... | ecosystem: Host-associated > Plants > Roots >... | reverse complement strand
CATGACATCGACCATTGGCGTCACATTGATCTCGGCGAGTGGCTGATAGCGGTCGTCGCCCGCCTCGCCCGAGGGCGGCAGCGTGAAGGCCATCTCTCAGGCTCCGATGGCGCGCGCCAAGAGGCCTCCAGAGCGGCCGATCAGCCCCTGCATGCGGCCCGCGAAGCGGCCGAGCTCGACGGTGATCTTGTTGTAGGCGACGACTGCCGGGATCGCGGCGGCAAGCCCCATCGCCGTCGCGAACAGCGCCTCGGCGATGCCCGGAGCCACTACCGCGATGCTCGTGTTGTTGGCGGCGGCGATCCCCGCGAAGCTGCGCATGATCCCCCACACTGTCCCGAACAGCCCGATGAACGGCGCCGCCGATCCCAAGGTTGCGAGGAATGGCAGCCGCGCTTCGAGCCGCCGCATCTCGCTGTTGAGGGCGAGCCGCATCGCCCGCTCGACGCGCTCGCGCCGCTCGCCGAAGGTCTCGCCGCTCGGTGGCGCTTCGGCGGCGCTCTCCTCCAGGCCGGCGGCCAGCACCTGGCTGGCCGGGTCTCGCGCCGCGCGCGCGCCCCTCCATATCTCGTCGGGCGAGTGCGCCGCCGCGGCGCGAGCCTCATGGGCGCGCGCCGACCGGCTGATCGCGGCGAGCCGGAACAGCTTGTCGATGATGACCGCCCAGCTCCACACCGAGGCGACAAAGAGCAGGATCAGGACGCCCTTGACGACGACATCGGCGTTGAGAAACAGGCTGACGATCGAGATGGTGGGTGCCGGTTCCATTAGGCCAGCCTCTGCGATTGTGCCACTGACGCTCTCCTGAAGCGGCATCCGACCATTCAGTCGCCGCTCGTGTTCGCATGGCCGGGCTTGACCCGGCCATTTATGAATCCGCACGCCGAGCCCTAGGCTGACGCTTCGCGAATGTGTTTCTACCTGATGCGGTGCGGCTCTAGAACCGCTGGGTTAAGCCGGCGAACAGGGCGCGTCGCGGGCCGAATTGCGGTGCTCCGACGCCGACCCCGGTGCCGTTGCGGATCTGGTATTTCTTGTCGAGGAGGTTAACGACATCAAGGCGCAGTTCGAGGCCCTTGAAAAGGCCGGTATCGACCTTCTGCACGACGCTCAGATTGACCTGCTCGTAATCCTTCTGCGAGGCGCCGTTCGGGACCGTGTCGGTACTGGCGCGCAAGCCGCTGCCGAAGATCATGCTGGCGGACAGCTTGGTCTTCGTCCACGGCACCGTATAGGCAACGCCGGCCGACGCCGTGTAGGTCTGATCGTGGTCGAGATGGATGAAATGCGTTGAGATGTAGTCGAGCTCGTCCTGCGCGAAATTGAACTGGCTCGAGACGATTTTCTTTCCCTTCGCCTGCGCCACCGCGAGATTGCTGTAGAGCGACCAGTTCTCGATGTCGTAGCTCGTGGTCAGCTCCACGCCGGTCGCATATCCCCGCGCGTAGTTAAAGGGGGTCAGGATGATCGGCGCGCCGAACTGCCCTTCGTCGATCAGGTTTTTCGCGATCTTGTAATACAGGTCGAGCCCGACCTTCAGCCCCGGCAGCACGATTTGCGCCGCGCCCACATCGAAATAATGTGACCGCTCGGCCCGGACCGGGTCATCCTGGGTGACCGTCGGCGCCGCGGTCGTGTTGGTGAAGAGCGCGATCGTCGTCGGCGCCACCAGCTCCAGGGGCGACGGCGTGAAGTACCGGGCATAACCGGCGTGGAAGGTCGTTGCGTCAGTCGGTTGCCAGACGACATTAACCCGCGGGCTCAGCTGGCTCTCATGCGTGAACGCGCTGACCATGTCGAAGCGCGCGCCGAAATTGAGTGTCACGGTTGGCCAGATCTTCCATTCGTCTTGCGCGTAGACGCCGCCGAGCCAGCCGGTCTTGCCGCTCGAATCAAGGATCGTCAGCGCTTGGTCCGAGGTCTGCGCCCCGGTGTCGTCGGTCGGCAATACCAGCGAATTGATGCTCGACGTCGAACGCTCGCCCTGCAGGAAATAACCGGCGCGCAGGGTGTGCTCGGCGTTTACCCGATAGCTGCCATCGGCCTGGCTTCCGGTCGCGATGCTGCGGCGATAGGCGTTCGGGGCGATGCCGTTGAACAGCAGGTCGCCGAGCGGGTCGGGCGTGAAATACAGGCTGCTGTAGCGCTGAAAAGCGGAGAGCTGCAGATCCACCGGTCCGAGCTTTTCCTGCAGCGCGACGATGCCGTAATGGGTGATCTGGCGCTGGTTCTCGTTCAGCGCCGCCGAATTGAAATCGGTGATGCCATTGACGGCGAGCCCGAGCCCTGGCGACAGACCCGGCGTATTCGGGATCTGAAATTGGCCGCGCGAGGTGCCGAAGATCGCGGTAACGCGCGCCGTCGGGTCGATGATGCCGGAGAGATAGGCAAAGCCGCGATACTGGTCCGTCGCATCATGGGTCGGGTGATAGCTGCTCGTCGGGTTCTCGATCCCGATGCCGTTGCGCAGGTATTCGCCGGTGATGAAGTAGTCGAGCTGGCCGACCCGGCCGCCCCATTCGAAGCTCGGCTGCACCCAGCCATGCGAGCCGCCATATATTGATACCGCGCCGCCCGGGTCGAGCGTGCCGGTCTTGGTCTGGATATCGATGATGCCGGCGGTGCGGAAGCCGTACTGCGCCGGCAGCGCCCCGGTGATCAGTGCAACTGAATTGGCGAGGCGGGTCTGCAGCGTCTGGCCGAAGAGATTGATGCCTTCCGGCAATTGCACGCCGTTCAGGCGGTACTGCAGATTGGCGTGGTCGCCGCGGACATGCAACTGGCCGAACGAATCCTGCGCCACCCCGGGGGCTTGCAACAGCACCTGGTTCAACGGCGCGTTGTCGCCCTGCGGCTGGTTTTCGATCGCCGGCCGGCTGAACTGGTAGACGCTGGCGCCGAGGCTCGGCTGGATCTGGTTGCGCGCGATGTCGAGCTGCCTGGCGATGACGTCGAGGTCGAGCGAGACGTTGGCTTCCGGCAACGCGGCGGGCGGGGGATTTTGCGCGAGCGCCGGAGCGCATAGGAAAGGCAGGAGGATCAGCATACCGGAGATCGGGCCGGTGGTGCGGGCGAACGCGGCAGAGCCGCGACGCCTCGGATAATCGAGCGATGCCATCAGATACCTCGTGTTTGAGACAGGCGCCGGGCGGCTCTGCGCCGCCGTCGCGGGCTAGGCGGTGCGTCTCAAACGCGAGGCGGAGCGCGGGCGCGAAACCCGCGTGCGTCCGTCCGGTCGAGGAAAACCGGAGCGGGCAGAACGATCGCTGATGCGGTTGCTGCCGGTGCCGGCGGCGCGGTGAAGGCGAGCGGCGATGCGTTCTGATGGTGCAAGACCGCGCAGATCTCGCAGCTGTCCTCCGCCAGGGTCGAAGGGAGCGGTCCGGAGGGGTCGTAGAAACCAGCGGCCGGGCCGCCGCGCGCGATCCGGGGCAGCCCGTGGTGGTGCCAGCCGAACAGGAGCGCCTGCAACAGGATCGCCGCGACGCCGATCAGCGCGACCCGGCGGCGAGCAGTCGTCCCGGGTGGCCGGGGCACGCTCACGGTCTAGGCGCTGCCTTCGAGCAACCGGCGCCGCCACGCCTGGGTCGCGCTGACGAAGCTCGTGACCCCGACCCCGAGCACCGCAAACACCAGAATCAGGAACGGCAGGCCGAGCGTATCGAGATTATGGACGGGCAGCGGGGTCCTGACCCCAACGTCCGCGATACCCGGAAATGCCAAGCCGAACAGGCCGAACAGTACGAAAGCCAGCCCGCCCCAGGTCAATGTCCGCGCCGCCGTGATCAGCGCGATATTGCGGATTGCCTCCGGCGGCAGGCCGCGGCGTACCGCCCAGGCGCCGAATGCCGCGCCGGCGGCGGCCTGGACGCACAGCGTGCCGAGCCCGAACACGAAACCGGGCAGCCACCCGGTCGCGGCCGAGGGCATCGCCGGCGCCAGCGTCGTGTAGATGATCACCGAGAACGCATCGATGCCCCAGCCGGCGATAAAGCCGTGCACCGCCGGCATCCACCATTTCAGCTCGCGCGGTTGCGGCGGCTGCGCTTGCCGCCTCTTTTGTGGCCGCGGCAATCCCGGCAGGTGGAGGTGCGGCAACACCCCGCGACCCGTCGCGAACAGCCCGGCCGCCGCCATGATGACGCCGACGGCGATATAGATGACGTTGTCGAACGATGCGAAGGTGAACCACTGCGTCAGGCCGAGGTAGGCCAGCTCGCTGGCGAACGCCGCCTGGATCGCGAGCGCCAGCGAGAACAAAAGGCCGGCGCGCAGCCCGCGTGCCGTCGAGTAGCCGCCGATCGCGTAGCTGAAGGTGATCGGCCAGGTATGCTCGTCGGGCGTGACGCCGTGCACGATGCCGAGCAGAAACGCGGTCAAGAGGTCGACCGTGAAGCTGACATGCGTCGGGTCCCACAGATTGAGACCGCCGATCATGCCGGCACCTCGCTATCCGGAGCGGCCTTGCGGCAGTCCCGGCACAGCCCGCGCAGCACCACATGGTGGTCGAGGATCGCGGCGCCGGTCGCCCGCTCCAGTGCGGCGAAGCGCTCGTCCTCGATAACGCAGGGCACGGGGACAAGCTCATGGCAGCGCGTGCAGTAGAGATGGTCGTGGTGCGCCCCGACCAGCTCGAAGCGGGTACGCCCGTCCTCGAGTGGGACCTTTCGGACGAATCCGTCGGCGGTGAGCTTCTCGGCGGCGCGGAACACCGACGAGAAATCGGTCGCCTTGCCGCGCTGGCCCAATGCGGCGTGCATTTCTTCGAGCGTCCAGGCATGGCGCTCGCCGTCGCCCATCAGGGCGACCATGGCGGCGGAAACGCGGGCTTTGCGGGCCATTCGGAAACTCTAATCGCCCGCCGCGCGAAAACGCAAGCCACTTGCGTAAAGTTTTCGAACTACGTCGGCTGGGGCTTCAAGACGTGGATGACCGGGCCAAGCCCGGTCGAAGCGCTATGGCCGCGAGGCTCCTTCCCCGGAGCGGTGGAGGGCTGGGGTGGGGCCGAAATCAGAATCGCAAGCGTCTCGCCCGCATTTTGCTCAGACGAAGAGGCGTTCTTTTTCGAGCCCCTTGTACATGTCGGCGACGAACTCGCCGTAGCCGTTCCACATCAGGGTCGGGCGCCGCTCGTCGGTGCCAAGCACCCGTTCGGTGGCCTGGCTCCAGCGCGGATGCGGCACTTCCGGGTTCACATTGGCCCAGAAGCCGTATTCGCTGGCCTGCAACGCCTCCCAGTACGATTTCGGCCGTTTGTCGGTGAATTCGAAGCGCACGATCGACTTGATCGATTTGAACCCGTATTTCCACGGCGTCGCGAGGCGCAACGGCGCGCCGTCCTGCTTGGGCACCGGCTTGCCGTACATGCCGGTGACCAGAAATGTCAGCTCGTTGGCGGCCTCGGCCATCGTCAGCCCTTCGACATAGGGCCAGGGGTAGAAAAATTTCTTCTGCTCCGGCGCCGTCGCCGGATCCATGAAGGTTTCCATGCGGACGTATTTCGCCGAGCCCAACGGCTTGGCGATGTCGAGCAACGCCTTCATCGGAAAGCCGGTCCACGGCACCGTGAACGACCACGCCTCGACGCAGCGGTGGCGATAGAGCCGCTCTTCGAGGCTGACCTTCTTCAACAGATCGTCGATGTCGAGCGTCTGCGGCTGTTCGACCATGCCGTCGATCTTGATCGTCCACGGCCGCAGCTTCAGCGCCTGCGCCTCGCGCCAGACCGATTTGTCGGGACCGAATTCGTAGAAGTTGTTGTAGGTCGTCGGGTATTTTTCGTCGGTCACCGGCCGGTCGAGGACATAGCGATCGTTTCGCTTGGCCGGGTACAGCGCAGCCGAAGGATCGGCATCGGCGGCCCAGGCAGCGGCGGTGCCAAGGCCTGTTGCCGCCAGGATCGGTCCCGCCGCCAGCCCTTGCAGCAACCGGCGCCGGTCATGAAACGCGGCCTCGCTGGTCGCGGCGCTCTCCGGCAGTTCCCAGCCGCGCCTTCTGCGGATCAGCATGTGCTGCCTCTTGATCAACCGCGCCGGATGTGGGCAGCCGCGTCCCGCCCGCCAAGTCACGCTTTTGCGACCCGCGCTCTTCCGTCATCCCGGCGACGGCCGGGATCCACCCTTCGGCGCGAGCATTCTGCGACCGCCTGATCCGGGCTGTTAGAGCCCAAACCCTGCTGCACCGTGGGTCTTGGCCGTCGCCGGGACGACGGTGACGCGTTACTGCGCAGCTTCCTGGCGGTGGCTGGCGATGACCTTTTCGGCGTCGCGGCCGGTCAGCTCCTGCATGTGATCGAATTTATGCGCAAAGCTGCCGACCCCGAGGGTCAGCGAGCGCAACTCGACGATCAGATCGTGCAATTCGCTGCGCGGCAGATACGCCTTGACGACGTCCCAGCCTGGCCAATCCTCCTTCGCGTCATAGCCGAGCAATTGGCCACGCCGACCCGACACCAGCCGCTGGATGCGCGCGGTAAAGGCATTCGGGATCGACACCTCGACCGAGTCGATCGGCTCCAGCAGGACCGGGTCGCATTTCGGCAAGGCCTCCTGGATCGCCTGGCGGCCGGCTGTCTTGAACGCCATGTCCGAACTATCGACCGCGTGGAACTGGCCGGTCAGCAGAACGACCGTGAGGTCGACGACCGGGAAGCCGAGCGGTCCGTGGCGCAACGCCTCGATGACCCCTTCCTCGACCGCCGGGATGTAGTTGCGCGGGATCGCGCCGCCGACGACGCTGTCCTTGAACGTGAAACCCGAGCCGCGCGGCAAGGCTTTGACCTCGATCGTGCAATCGGCGAATTGCCCGTGGCCGCCGCTCTGCCGCTTGAAGCGCGAATGCTGCTCGGTGCCGCGCTTGATCGTCTCTCGGTACGGCACGGTGGCGGGCTGTCCGATGACGGCGAGGTTCTGCCGGTTGCGCAGCCGGTCGAGCGCGATCTGCAGATGCACGTCACCCTGTCCCCACAGCACCATCTCACGGGATTCCGGGTTCTGCTCGAGTTGGAGCGAGGGATCTTCCTCGATCAGCTTGCCGATCGAGCCGGTCAGCTTGACATCGTCGCCACGCTTTTCGGCGTGGATCGCCAAGCCATAGACGGGCTGCGGCCGTTCCGGCTGCGGCAGGGATTCCGCCTTGCCCGAGGGGGTCAGCACCGCGCCGGTATTGATCTCTTCCATGCGGGTCAGCCCGACGATCTCACCCAGCTTGGTGGAGGTCGCCTTTTCGTGCTGCGCGCCGAGCAGCCGCACGACTCCGGCGACGCGCGACCCGTTCAGCACATTGCCTTCCGCGATGGCGCCCCGCCACACGCGCGACACCGACAGCTTGCCGGTATGCGGCAGGTGGAAGGTCTTGAACACCTGTGCCATCGGCTCGCCATCGGGTTTGATGCCGAGCCGCGCTGCGGTCTCCTGCGGACCGGGCGCCTCGTGGCGCAGCGCCTTCCACAGGCGCCGCGCGCCGTGGTCCTGTGTTGCCGCTCCGAGGAATACCGGGACGATCAAGTTTTTCTGAAAATCCTGGGTCAGGTGCTTGTAGATCTCTTCCTTCGAGGGCTGCACGTCTTCGAGCAGCTGCTCCAGCAAGGCATCATCGAAATCGGCGAGCTTCTCGACCAGCTGTGTGCGGGTCTCGGCCTCGCGGTCCCAGAACCCGTCCGGCAGCGGGATCAGATCGGAGGCCTGGCCGGGGCGATAGTGGTAGGCGCGCTCGCTGACCAGATCGACATAGCCGTCGATCGTCTCGGCGCTGCGCAAGGGCACCTGGCGCAGCACCAGGGGCTGGTCGGAATAGGATTGCAATGCCGCCAGCACGTCGCGCACCCGCGCGCTCGCGGTATCGAGCTTGTTGATAAAGATCATATGCGGGATTTGGTGCCGGCTCAGGAAGCGCAGCAGCGCACTGACCGTCACCGCGCGCTCGACCTCGGGCTCGCAAACGACGACGACTACGTCGGCCACCAGCATCGCCTGCTGTGCCTCGTACAGCAGTTCGACATTGCCTGGGCAGTCGAGGATCGTCCACGGGTCGTCGAGAAAGGTCGCATTGGCGACGTTGATCTCGGTCGACATCTGGCGCGCCCGTGCCTCGGCGGAGTGATCGCCGACCGAATTGCCGTCGCGCACGCTGCCGCGCCGGCCGGTCGTGCCGCTCGCAAACAGCATCGCTTCGAGCAGGCTCGTCTTGCCCGACAGATACGGGCCGACAAGCGCAACGCAGCGGGGGGCATTAGGCATCGAATCCTCCACAAAATCCGGTCATGGCCGCCACGGGGCCCGGCGGCCCTCTATGGGGGCGGATCGTGGCGCGCCGCCCCGGCGGAGGCAATCGGAATTTCGGATGCCGCGCGGAGCTTGGCGCCGCAAATGAGATGAGCCGCTCCCTGCCGTCGTGAGCAGAGACAGGGAAACGGCACGAACCAAGAGGCCGTCAGCGCTCCGCAACGAGGATGGCGGCGCGGTAGGCGATGTCGATGCTGTCGCCCTTACGCCGCACCGGCATGCCGAGCCGATCGTCGTCCGCCGCCGCGTTGAAGGTGGCACGGATCTCTTCCAGATCGCCCGGATTGGGGAAGGCGCGGGCGAGCAGCTCCTCAAGGCCGACATGGAGCTCGTAAAGCGTGGGTTGCGGCTCGGGGAGGCCGGCGCGAGGGAACAGGTCGCGCAGCTCGGTGAGGCTCAGCGAGCGAGCATGCGACGGGTCGCGCAGGACCTCTACGCGGTGGAAAGCAGCCGCCTTGATCGGATCTTCGGACGCATATGCATCCACAACGACGATTCGGCCGCCGGGAGCGCAGACCCGCACCATCTCGCGCAGCGCTGCCGCAGGATCGAGCAGGTGATGCAGCGAGTACCGCGTGACGACGATCGAGAAGCTGGCGTCGGCATATGGCAGGCGGTAGGCGTCGCCTTGATCCCAAGCGACGTTGCGCAGACCCTTTTCGGCGGCAAGCGCCCGCGCCCGGTCGAGCATCGCCGGGGTGAAATCGATGCCGGTCGCGAGCCGGACATGCGGCGCGAAGGCACAAACGACGATCCCGGGGCCGCACGCGACATCGAGGACGGTATCGCTTGCGCCGGCGCCGGCCCGCTCGACAATCATCGCCAGGACGGTGTCGTCCGTGATCATTGCGGCAGCGCTGAACGCCGGGGCCTGGCGCGTGAACTGGTCGAGGACCCGCTCGCTGTGGGCGGTGTCGCTCATCACGCCCTTTCGGGACCCCCTATTGCAGGGCGCGGCAGGCGCGGTCGATGCGGGCGCAGGCGTCGCGCAGCTCGTCGGTCGAGGTGGCGTAGGAGATGCGGAAATGCGGCGCCAAGCCGAAGGCCTCGCCATGCACGACCGCGACTCCCTCGGCTTCGAGCAGATACCGCACGAAATCCTCGTCATTGGCGATCGTGCCGCCCTTCGGAGTGCTCTTTCCGATCAGCCCGGCGCAGGAGGGGTAGACGTAGAACGCGCCTTCCGGCCGCGGGCAATGCAGCCCCGGCACCTTGTTCAGCAGATCGACGACGAGATCGCGCCGCTCCTTGAACACCTGCGCGTTTTTCGGGATGAAATCCTGCGGGCCGTTCAAGGCCTCAATCGCCGCGGCCTGGCTGATCGAGCACGGGTTGGCAGTCGAGTTCGACTGGATCGCGCCCATCGCCTTGATCAGCTTCTGCGGGCCGCCGGCATAGCCGATCCGCCAGCCGGTCATGCAATACGCCTTCGAGACGCCGTTGACGGTCAGGGTGCGCTCGTAGAGCCGCGGCTCGACCTGCGCGATCGTCTTGTAGTCGAAATCGTCGTAGACGAGATGCTCGTACATGTCGTCGGTCATGACCCAGACATGCTCGTGCTTCAGCAGCACATCGGCGATGTCCCTGAGGTCGCGCTCGGTATAGGCCGCGCCCGACGGGTTTGACGGCGAGTTCAGGATCAGCCATTTGGTCTTTGGCGTGATCGCCGCGTCGAGGTCCTCGGGGCGCATCTTGAAGCCGTTATTCTGTGAGCAGGCGACCGGCACCGGGTTGCCGTCGGCCAGCAGCACCATTTCAGGGTAGGACACCCAATAAGGCGCCGGGATCACCACCTCGTCGCCCGGGCTCAAGGTCGCGACCAGCGCGTTGTACAGGACCTGCTTGCCGCCATTGCTGACGGTGATCTGGCTCGGCTCGTAATCGAGGCCGTTCTCGCGCTTGAACTTGCCGCAGATCGCTCGTTTCAGCTCGATCCGCCCGTCGAACACGGTATAGCGGGTCTCGCCGTTCTGAATCGCGCGGATGCCGGCCTCGCGGATATTGGGCGGCGTGTCGAAATCCGGCTCGCCCTGCGACAGGGCGATGACGTCTCGCCCGGCCGCCTTTAGCTCGGTGGCGAGCGCGGTGATCGCCATCGTCGGGGAGGGCTTTACGCGAGCGAGACGATCGGCAAGAAAAGCCATGGCAGCAGATTCCTGATTGGAATGACCTAAACCTAATGCCAGGAGCCTCTCGTGTGAAGATGCTGCGCCGCGAAATGACTGTCCCCGATGGGCGTTAACGGTTACGGATGTTCGACCTGACGTTTCTCGGCACCGCCGCCAGCACTCCCTCGGCCGAGCGGGGGCTGCCGGCGGTGCTGGTGGGCGCTAGCCGCACGCGATTTTTGATCGATTGCGGTGAGGGCACGCAGCGCCAGCTGCTGCGCGCCGGCAGCGGTTTCCGGCGAATCGGCCAAATCCTGCTGACGCACGCGCATCTCGATCATGTGCTGGGGCTCGGCGGGCTGATCGCGACCCTCGGCCTGTTCGATGTGCGCAACACCCTGCGGATTTGCGGCAGCGGCGAAACGCTGCGCTTTGTCGAGCATTACCTTGCGAGCCTGTACCCGCTGCCGCGCGCGCCGGTGCCGCTGCAATTTGACGAATTGCAGCCCGGCCCGGTTCTGGCAAATCGCGAGTTCGCGGTGACCTGCTTCCCGGTGCGGCACCGCGGCACCGAGAGCCTCGGCTACCGTTTCGACGCAATCTCGCGGCGGCATTTGCGTGCGGACCGGCTCGCCGCGCTTGGCGTGCCGTCCGGGCCGTGGCGCGCCCAACTCGCCGCCGGCAAGGCGGTGGTTCTGCCCGACGGCCGCCGGGTCGAGCCCGAATCGGTGCTCGGGCCGGCCGCCGCCGGAATCAGCCTCGCGGTCGTCGGCGATGCCGAAGAGGTCGAATCGCTGATCGCGCCGGTCAGCGGTGCCGACGTTCTCGTCATCGAGGCGACTTTCCTCGAGGCGGACGCCGCGCTGGCCGCCGCGCGCGGCCATCTGACGGCTGCGCAGGCCGGCCATCTGGCCGCCGCCGCGCAAGTCGGCGCGCTTTACCTGACGCACATCTCCGGGCGCCACGACCCGGCCGATATCGCCGCCGAGGCCGGCCGCTTTTTTCCGAACGTCACGGTGGCAAACGATTTCGACCGGGTGACCGTCGCCACGCCTTCGCGCCGATAGCGGCCTAGCCCTGCGGCGGTTTGTAATCGGCGTATAGCTCGCGCAGCCGGGTCTTCATGACCTTGCCGGTCGCGGTATGCGGCAATTCCTCGATGACGATGACATCCTCGGGCAGCATCCAGCGCGGGAAACTCTCGGCGAGCAGTGCGAGCAGCGTGTCGCGCTCGGGCCGGCAATCGGGGCGCGGCGTGACAATCAGCAGCGGCCGCTCGCCCCAGCGCGGATGCGGGATCGCGATGACCGCGGCCTCGGCGACATCGGTGCACGCCATCGCCGCGTTTTCCATGTCGATCGAGCTGATCCACTCGCCGCCCGATTTGATGACATCCTTGCGCCGGTCGGCGATCTGCATGTAGCCGTCGGGATCGATGCTGGCGATGTCCCCCGTGTGAAACCAGCCGTCCGGCTCGACCGCGGCGGCGCTCGCCTCGGGGTTCTCGAAATAACCGCTGACGATCCAGGGGCCGCGGACCAGGAGTTCGCCGATCGATTTGCCGTCATGCGGCAGCGAATGGCCCGCATCGTCGACGATCTTCATCTCGACACCGAATACCGGCCGCCCGGCCTTGGTCTTGATCGCGCGCCGGCCGGCGGCATCGAGACCGGCATGCTTTGCTTTCGGCGCCGATACGGTGCCGAGCGGGCTCATTTCGGTCATCCCCCAACCCTGCACCATGTCGATGCCGCGCCCTTCGAAGGCTTCGATCAGGGAGGGCGGCACTGCCGAGCCACCCGACAGAACGCCGCGCAGGGTCGAACAAGTCGCGCCGCTCTCACGCAGGTAAGCCTCCATCCCGAGCCACACCGTCGGCACACCGAGGCTCAGGGTCACGCCCTCAGCATTGAACAGCTCGCACAAGCTGCTGCCATCGAGTTTCGCTCCCGGATACACCAGCTTGGCCCCGTTCATCGGCGCGGTGTAGGCGGTGCCCCAGCCGCAGGCGTGAAACAGCGGCACGATCGGACAGACCACGTCCTGAGCGGTCATCGGTATGGCATGCGGCAGGGAGGCGCCGAGCGCGTGGATCACAGTCGACCGGTGGCTGTACAGGGCGCCCTTGGGATGGCCTGTCGTGCCCGAGGTGTAGCAGAGCGCCGCGGCCGTTCGCTCATCGAATTCCGGCCAGACAAAATCCCCGCTCTCGGCCGCCACCAGCTCGTCGTGGGGCGCCAGCACCGGGAAAGGCACGTTCGCCTCGCCGAGCAGCACGATCCGGCAATCCGCCGGCAGTTGCGGCCGCAGCCGCTCGATCAGCGGGATGAAGCTCGTATCCGCGAACAACAGCCGGTCGCGCGCGTGGTTGACGATGTAGACGATCTGCTCGTCGAACAGCCGCGGGTTGATCGTGTGACACACCGCGCCGATGCCGGCGATCGCGTAATACAGCTCGAAATGGCGGTAGGTGTTCCAGGCCAGGGTGCCGACCCGGTCGCCGGGCTCGATGCCGAGGCGAAGAAGGGCTTGCGCCAGCTGCCGCGCGCGGCGCTCGGCCTCGGCATAGGTGTAGCGATGAATTTCGCCTTCGACGGTTCGCGAGACGATCTCGGTACCGCCATGAAAATTTGCCGCGTGCTGGAGGATTCCCGAGATCAGCAACGGCTGCTCCGACATCAACCCGCGCATCGCTTCCTCCCGCACCGGCTTGCTGCCGTCCCTTAAAAGTCCGTTGCCGGCGCTTTCCGGAGTTTGCCGCCGAATGCCGCCGCATAAAAGCCCCAGTGGCCCGGTATGTCCGGCGGCCTTCCGGGACTGGGACATGTTGGCGGCGAGGGCTTTGGGCGTATCCCTCCAAAGGGTTGGGTTGCGGAAAACCGCCGGGCAGTTACATTCCGGCAAT
>Ga0207646_10005517_pt1 | contig 13296 bp, 10 predicted proteins | sample KBSK5502metaG_FD_184343 | JGI IMG/M metagenome (GOLD analysis project Ga0207646, IMG submission 184343) | Corn, switchgrass and miscanthus rhizosphere microbial communities from Kellogg Biological Station, Michigan, USA - KBS K5-50-2 metaG... | ecosystem: Host-associated > Plants > Roots >... | reverse complement strand
GCCCTCGAGGTTTTCGAGAACGTGCCGAGGATCAAGGTCAAGCTGCGCACGCTGCATGACGTCGGCCTCGGCTACATCCGGCTCGGCCAGCCGGCGACGCAGCTGTCGGGCGGTGAGGCGCAGCGCGTCAAGCTTTCAGCCGAGCTGTCGCGCCGCGACACCGGCCGCACCCTGTACCTCCTCGACGAGCCGACCACCGGCCTTCACTACGCAGACGTGGAGCGACTGCTGCAGGTCCTGCACCGGCTGGTCGATCACGGCAACACGGTGGTCGTAATCGAGCACAACCTCGATGTGCTGAAGACCGCCGATTGGCTCATCGACCTCGGCCCCGAGGGCGGCGACAAGGGCGGGTTCGTGATCGCCGAAGGGACGCCCGAGGACCTCGCGCGGCAGCCGGACTCGGCGACCGGCCAGTACCTCGGCCGCCTCCTGAAGAAGGCCGGAAGGCTGAACGGGGCGGCGAAGGTCCGGCGACCGGTCCGGGCCGCCGCTCGCACTCGCGTCGCCGTCTGAGCACCTCTCCGCCAAGCACGTCCCAGCCGGAGGGGTACGGCGGGCTGATGCGCGTGCCCGGCTTCGCGCGCCTCTACACCGGGCTCCTGCTCGGCCGCATGGGCGGCTCGATGACCTTCGTCGCCCTGGTCCTCTTCGTCCTGCAGCGCTACCACTCGCCCAGCCTCGCGGGGGCGACCGCTTTCATGGCGTTCCTGCCCGGCGTGGTCGTATCGCCCCTGGCTGGCGCCCTCCTCGACCGCTTCGGCCGAGCTCGTCTGGTCGTTGTCGACTACGCGGTGGCCGCGGCTGCGTTAGGCCTCATCGCGACGTTGTCCGCTCTGCACGCGCTGCCGCCGCCCTTGCTCCTCGCGATCGTAGCCATCTCGTCTTTGACGAACCCGCTGAGCTGGGCGGGCGCCCGCTCGCTGTTTCCGATCCTGGCGCCGCGACACCTCTGGGAGCACGCCAACGGGCTGGACAGCAGCGGACATGTGATCGCCACTCTCTTGGCGTCGCCACTCGCCGGCACACTCGTGGGCTTGTTCGGCGGCGAGTGGGCGCTGGCGACCTCAGGCGCGGTCTATGTCGCTGCCGCCGCGGTGATGCTGCGGCTGCCCGATCCACGCAACAAGGCCGCACCGGTGGGATCCGTGCTGCGCAATGCCTGGCTTGGGCTCAAGTACACATTGGGCAACCCGACCCTGCGCGGTCTCGCGCTGACGCTCAGCACATTCAACATCGGCAACGGCGTGCTCGTCATCGCGGTGCCGGTGCTCGTGCTGGGCAGGCTGCACTCGAGCCCGGCGATTGTGGGCGTCCTCTGGGGCTTGATGGGAGGGGCGGGGCTCGCCTCCGCGCTGGTTGCGGGCAGGATGTCGAGCCAGGGTCGCGAGCGCCAGATGATGGTGGTGGCGATTCTCATCTCCACGCTGGCGACCGCGATCCTGCCGTTCGCCGGCAGCCTCGTCGTGGTGGGGGCGGCGATCACGATCATGGGCCTTGCCACCGGGCCATTCGACATCGGGCTCTTCACGCTGCGCCAGCGCCGCACCGACCCCGCCTGGTTCGGGCGGGCTTTCGCGGTCTCGATGTCGCTCAACTCGGCGGGCAACCCGATCGGCTCGGCGCTCGCCGGTCCGCTGATCGGCTGGTCCCTCAATGCTGCGCTGTGGGCGGCGGTGGCCGCGTGCGCGCTCGCAGCCCTGCTGCCAATGCTCCTGATCCCGGCCGGCGACGACGGCCCGGCGCCGGTATCTAGCGCGAGGCGATTAGGAAGAAGCTGAGCAGACCGCCCATGATGTTGAGCACGATCCCTACGATGCCACCGATCACCTGACCTCGGGTGGCGGCCTGAACCCCTCGGATGAAGCCGAAGATCGGCAGGATGTAGAAGTAGACGATGCCGCCGCCCATGAAGAGGCCGGTGACTATGGGGACCCCGACCGAAAGCAAGCCGAGGATGATCGACCACATGGCGAAGCCGGTGAACTGGGACGAGAGGCCGCTGCCCGGCCGCGCCTGGGGGTAGCCGGTCGGCGGGACGTAGCCGTAGCCGGGGGCGCCCGGGGGCATCCCGTAGCCGGGAGCGCTGGGCGGTATGTCGGAGAAGCTCTGCTGAGGCGGCTGGTAGCCCGGGGGCGTGGGGGGAGGCGTCCCTGGCGGTGGAGGCGGTATGTCTGCCATGGGCGGAATCGTAACCGCGATGACCGCGGGTTGAACCCTTGTCTCCCGCTTACGTCGTTGCTCGCGGGCGGTCGTGTTGAATTGGGCGGGCGATGGCATCCGGCGGTTGAGTAGTTTCGGGGCGGGTGGACCACTGCAGCCAGACAAATAGCCCCGACGGTCAGGCCTGCTCGTTAGCTGTCCGGTCGCCGGAGCCTCGACCTCTTATGGTTTGGTACCGCGCTCGCTGACTCGTGTGGCCGCGAAGGCGATGAGACGTTAAGGGCAGGTTCGTGGGGCGCCGCTCCGAGCACCTGCCGGAACTCGCGGAACCGTACGTCGGACCACCAGACCAGCGACCCGCTCAGATTGGTCCGCATCGTGTCATCCAGCGAGGACGGCGCCGAATAGGTCTCTTTGAGTCCGCGCATCGGATCGCGCTGAGGGTGCACGACAGTGAATTCAGCCCAGCTCCATATATCGGCGACAACGTTGACCTCAATGATCTCGGAGCGGGGAGAGGTGGCCACCAGCCGGCCCAGCCAGTTTCTTCGTGTGACCGTTTCGCGGGTGAGGTAGAAGCCAGAGTTCCTGGCGACCAGCAGCGTGGCCAGCGTTGCCAGGATCGGGCCGGTAATCAGCGCTGCGTCGGTGCCCACAACCGCTGGAGAGAGGCCGGTGTTGGCGAGGCCCAGCAAACAGAGAGAACCAAGAAACACGTCCAGCACGATCCAAAGCGCCAAGAATGGGCGGGTGCGGTCCGGCCGGCAGCGGTACTCGCCGCCAGCTTCGACTGCAGCGATGTGCCCTTTGACACGAGCCTCGTCAGCGCTCGACCCGCCGGCCATGGCGAGGGTGGCGGCGCGAGCCGCCGCTCCGGCGACCTGAGATTCTGGATAATCACGCCGAGCCCAGCGTCGCCAAGCGTTCTCATTCCAGCGGAGCCGGACCACCGCAGTTCCCGCCAGGCGATCGTGCAGGAGGCGCTGAGGCATCGCACGAATTGCGGCGGCGCCCGCCTCGGCGCGCCCCATGAAGGGGGTTCGGAGCCAGACCATCAGCACGAACCACATCGCCTCGAATGGCGCCAGCAGCAGGGACAGCAGCACGTGCGCAGCGGCCCGCAGCGGCCCAGGAGGGCTGTGGCCTTTCATGTCGACGACAGTGAGCCCCATAGCCATCTGCCCCACGGTCTGGCCCCTGAGCGCAGTCAGAGGTATGGCGACGACAACCAGGTAGGCGGCGACTCCTCCGAGTAACCCGAGACCGACGAGGGTGTTGACTGCAAACCACAAGACCCCGAAGACAAAGAAATCCAAGAACCAGGCTAAGAGCCGCCACGTCGTGCCGGCCGGCTCGAACCCGGCATGCACGTTCCCGTTCTCGTGGCTCAAGCGCCAGGTCCCGCGTCGAGCGAGCTCAGCTGCAAATCCGTTGCCGGGTTCCGAGGGCTTGTGCTCACCCCCGGAGTGTAAGCGGAGCCCTTGGATCCACCGGGGTGCATTTGAATAGCGGTAGCGAAGTGCTAGATGTACAGTTCGCCATTCGCGAACCTGTAAATGAACTCGACTCGGGCCTTGGTACTCGGGCCGACAACCCCCGTCTCCCGATCCAGCTTCGTATCTCAACATCGCCGAGTGTGCGCTCCGTTCGCTATCGCGATGGCCTGATACCTCGCACACGCCACACTCGGCGTTAACAGGCGGCGTTGTTCCTACGCCAAGCACCGGCGACCTCTACTATCCCGACGCTGGGCTCGCGATCGAGTACGACGGCGCAACGCATCGCGAGAGCCTTGCCGCAGACAACCGCCGCCAGAACCGGCTGATCGACGCCGGATATCGACTTCTCGCCTTCACCGCTGGAGACGTCCTGGATGCTCCGGCGGCAGTCGTATCGATGGTCCGCCGCGCGCTGGCCTCTCCAACGCTGCTTAGCTAGTGACGAGCTAAGGTTCAGTCGTCATGGTGAGGCTGGTCACCGGGGGCACGGGGTTCATCGGCCGCCACCTGCTGCGCGAGCTGGCCAAGCGCGATGGAGACACGTACGTGCTCGTCCGCGAGCCTTCACTCGCGCGCCTCGAGCGGCTCATCGCATCGTTCGGCGCCGCCGACCGCATGCACGCGCTCGCCGGCGACATCACAGCCCCGGGGCTTGGGCTTTCGCCGGCGGACCAGGCCAGGCTGGAGGGTGCAGATATCTATCACCTCGCGGCCGTCTACGACCTCGAGGCGTCAGAGGATGCGAACGAGCGGGCGAACGTCGGCGGCACGCGCAACGTGGTCGCGCTGGCGGAGCAGCTGGGCGCCCGGCTCCACCACGTGAGCTCGATCGCCGTCGCGGGCGGGAAATGGAAGGGCAAGTTCACAGAGGACATGTTCGAAGCGGGCCAGGCCCTCGACCATCCGTATTACAAGACCAAGTACGAGGCTGAAAGGCTGGTGCGCGCATCGACCGCTCGATTCCGTATTTACCGCCCCGGACTTGTCATCGGGTCGTCCGAGACGGGCGCGGCTGACCGCATCGATGGTCCTTATTACGCGTTCAAGCTCATCCAGCGGCTTCGCGGCGCCATCCCTCCATGGGTGCCGCTCGTGGGTCTCGAAGGCGGTGAGATCAACATCGTCCCGGTCGATTTCGTCGCACGTGCCCTGGCCGAGATCGGGTCCAAGCCCGACCTCGACGGGCAGACTTTTCATCTCACCGACCCCGCCGCGCGCAGCCTGGGCGAGGTCACCAACGAGTTCTGCCGCGCCGCCCACGCGCCTCAGTTCACGCTGCGCCTGGACAGCCGCGCGGCCACGATGCTCCCGCGGGAGATGACCGGCATGCTCCAGCACTGGCACGTGGCGCAGACCTTGAAACGCCGATTGCTGGAAGGCGTGCGCATCCCCGAGCCGGCGCTGCAGTACGTGACCAACCGCGCGAGGTTCACGTGCGACAAGGCGCAAGCGGCCCTTTCGGGCAGCGGCGTCGAGTGCCCTCCGCTGCATACATATGCATGGAAGATCTGGGACTTCTGGGAGCGCCACCTCGACCCAGAAGCGCCGACGGAACGCAATCTCCGCGCCGTTTTGCACGACCGCGTCGTGGTGGTGACGGGAGCGTCCAGTGGCATCGGCCGCGCCACCGCCCAGCTGGTCGGGCGCCACGGGGCGAAGGTGGTGCTGGTCTCGCGCACCAGGGAAAAGCTGGACTCGTTGAAGGGCGAGATCGAGGTCGGCGGAGGCCGCGCCTTCGTGTACCCGACCGATCTCTCCGACCTCGAGCAGTGCGACGCGATGATCAAGCGCGTGCTCGCCGACCAGGGCGGGGTGGACATCCTCGTCAACAATGCCGGGCGCTCGATCCGGCGCTCGATCGAAGCTTCGTACGACCGGTTTCACGACTTCCAGCGCACGATGCAGCTGAACTACTTCGGTGCGGTGAAGCTGATGCTGGCAGTGCTGCCTGGGATGCGGCAGCGGCGCCGGGGACACATCATCAACATCTCGAGCATCGGCACGCAGGCCTACCCGCCGCGATTTGGTGCTTACGTTGCCTCCAAGTCGGCGCTGGCTGCGCTCAGCCGGTGCGTAGGGCCCGAGGTCGCGGACGACGGAGTCGCGATCACCAACATCCACATGCCGCTGGTGCGCACCCCGATGATCGCGCCCACCGACATGTACAGGAACTTCCCTACCAGCTCGCCGGAGGAGGCCGCCGAGATGGTGGCGGCGGCGATCCTCACCCGCCAACCGGAGGTGTCAACGCGACTGGGCAAGCTCGGCGAGACTGTCAGCACCGTGGCGCCAGGGCTGCTGCAGTTCGTGATGACGGGCGCTTATCACGTTTTCCCGGAGAGCGCTGGCAAGGACGGCCAGAGGGCGCAGCCGGCGGAGGAGGAGATCTCCGTGGAGGCGGCCGCGATGGCCTATCTAATGAGGGGAATCCACTTCTAGCTAGTGTCCGCTCGCCGCGGCCAGGATGGCCGCGATGGCCGCGACGATGAGGCCGAAGAAGAAGATCAAGAAAAGCGCGGTCAGGGCCAGATGGACGTAGGAGATGATCAGGCCGGCCAGCGCAAAGCCGTCGCCTTTTTCACCGGTCCTCCGTATCTGCGCCCGGGCCATGTGTCCGGTGACGATCGAGACGATGGTGAGCGTCAGCCCGCCGATGCCGGTGAAGTGCGCAAAGGGGGCGACCAGAGCGGACACCAGGCTAACGACCGCCAGCGTGTTGGTCTGACCGGGCGCGGCGACCATGCCGCCTGGCGGTCCCACGGGCACCGTGCTCGTAGGGGCCGCCTGCTGGCCGACGATCTGGGTCGGGGTCGGTGGCGGTGTGCTCAAGATCGAACCAAGTCTAACCTTGATCAGTGGCGATCACCCAGGAGGATGCGGTCAAGCGGAGACTGCGCGCGGTCCCGGACGGACCGGGCGTTTACCTGTTCCGCGACCACAGGGCCCAGGTCATCTACGTCGGCAAGGCGCTGCGGCTTCGCGACCGCCTGCGCTCGTACTTCACGCCGGGCTACGGCGAGACTGCGCGCGTCGCCGAGCTCGTCCGCAAGGTCTACGACTTCGAGTTCGTCACCACGGCGAACGAGGTCGAGGCGCTCGTCCTCGAGTGCAACCTCATCAAGAACTACCGGCCGCGCTTCAACATCCGACTCAAGGACGACAAGAACTACCTCTACCTGAAGCTGCCGATCACCGAGGAGTACCCGCGCGTCCACTATTCGCGGCGCGTCCTGAAAGACGGGGCCCAGTACTTCGGCCCGTACACATCGGCGCAGTCGCTGCGCGGCACGGTCAAGTCGATCCGCCAGCTGCTGCCGTTCCGGACCTGCTCCGACGAGATCTTCAAGCAGGGCAAGGTCTGCCTCGACTTCCATATCAAGCGGTGCCCGGGACCCTGCGAGAAGCGCATCAGCCCCGAGGACTACAAGGCGCGCATCCACGAGGTGGCTCTCTTCATGGAAGGGCGCTCGGACGTCCTGGTGAACGAGCTGAAGGACCGCATGGAGTCGTCCGCGGGCAGGCTCGACTTCGAGAACGCGGCGCGATATCGAGACCAGCTGCAGTCGATCGAGAAGATCGCCGACCGGCAGAAGGTGCTCACCCGCGGCCGCGACGACGAGGACCTCATCGCTTATGCGCGCAGCGGTGAGCAGGTGTTCGTCGAGGTCGCATACGTGCGCCAGGGCAAGATGGTCGGCCACGACGGGCACGCGCTCGACGGCGCCGGCGACGCCGCCGAGAGCGAGCTTCTGCGCGGCTTCCTCCTCCAGTACTACGCCAGCGCCACGCACATCCCGCGTGTCGTGATCGTGCCGGGGGCGGTTGAGGAGCCGGACCTGCTCACCGGCTGGCTCGCGGAGCGCCGGGGAGGGCCGGTCACCATCGAGGTGCCGCAGCGCGGTCGCAAGCGGGCGCTCGTGACGCAGCTTGCCGAAACCGCCAAGCAAGAGCTGGAGCAGCTGCGGATCCAGGCCGATTACGACCGCAGCCGGACCGAACCGATGCTGGCCGCGCTTGCGGAGGCGCTCGGCCTCGAGGCTCCGCCGAAGCGAATCGAGTGCTACGACATCTCCAACATCCAGGGCGACTCGGCGGTCGGCGCCATGGTCGTCTTCGAAGACGGCCGGCCGAGGAACGATCACTACCGCCACTTCAAGATCAAGTTCGTTCCCGGCCCGAACGATTTCGCGATGCTGCAGGAGGTGCTGCGTCGCCGCCTGGAGCGGCTGGAATCCGCGCAGCGCCGAGAGGACGCTGACGCGGTCGGCGATCGCTCGTTCACCAGCCGGCCGGACCTCATCCTCATCGACGGCGGCAAGGGGCAGCTCAGCGCCGCGCTCGAGGTGCTCGAGTCGGCCGGTTACGCGGACATCCCGACCTTCGCCCTGGCCAAGGAGCACGAAGAGATATTCGCGCCGGGCCGATCGGAGCCCATCGTGCAGGAGAGGAACTCACCGGGAATGTTCCTCGTGCAGCGCATTCGGGACGAGGCGCACCGGTTTGCCATCACCCACCATCGCAAGGTGCGCGCTCGCAAGGCCTTGACGTCGCCGCTCGACTCGGTCGAGGGCATCGGGCCTGCACGCAAGCGCGCGCTGCTGCGACACTTCGGCTCCGTGCAAGCGATTCGCGACGCGGCGGTGGAGGACATCGTCGCGCTTGGCGTCCCGGAGCGCCTGGCCAAGAGGCTCAAAGAAACCCTTTGACACTGGTGATCGTCGGCGGCACCAGCGAGCCAGAGCTCGACGAGGCGGTCGGCGTTTTCATCGACACAGGGTTCCAGCTCGCGCGCTGGCTCTCGCCGTTCGACGACGCCGACGGGGTGTTGCCGCTCCGCGGGGACAGCGCTGTCGTGCTCAAAGACGCCGACGAGCGCGGTATCAAGTACGTCCTCGTCCACGTCGGTTCTGACGATGGCAAGGCCGGCGGCAGCCACGACCGCGCGCATCATCGCGTCGACGTCGCGCAGCTCCGCGAGCTGGCACAGCAGCTCAAGTCTCGCGAGCGAATGCTCATCACCTGCCTGGCCTTCGGCTACAAGCGCGGCATCCCGGAAGGCGCGGCCTGGGTCGTCGACGTGCGGCTGCTCGACAACCCGTATTGGGTCGATGAGCTGCGGCCGCTCGACGGCCGCGATCCGCGCGTGCGCGAATTCGTGCTCGCCCAGCCGGCGGCGACGGACCTGCTCGACAACCTGGAGCGCACGCTCAAAGATGCGCTGCCTCATTACCGCGAGCGCGGCCGCTCGCAGCTGGTCGTCGCGTTCGGCTGCACCGGCGGCCGGCATCGTTCGGTCGCGATGGCCAAGGAGATGGCCGCGCGCCTGGAGCGCCTCGTTGGGGTAGACGTCGAGTTCAAACCGCGCGATTTGGAGTGAGTACCGACCAACTGGACAAGCTGATCCGTGGATCGGACTGGTTTATGGATGTGCTCAGAGCCGCCAGGGATTGTGATCCGCCTGATTGGTGGATCGGCGCTGGCGTCATCCGAGACCTCGTGTGGGACGAGCTTCACGGAGACTTCGACCCGGACAAGGTGAAGGATGTCGACCTTGCCTTCTTTGACGCTTCCGACCTGAGTCGCGAGCGTGACGCTGAAGTGGAGGATGCCCTGCACGGTCGGCTCCCGACTGTGCCCTGGGAGGCAAAGAATCAGGCAGCGGTGCACACATGGTATGAACGTCGCTTCGGATTCGCCGTTGAGCCGTTGCATTCGTCGGCAGAGGGTGTGGCGACCTGGCCCGAAACAGCCACGGCGGTTGCCGTACGGCTCGATGCCAACGATGACTTGCAGGTATTGGCGCCGTGTGGCCTTGACGATCTTCTGCACGGGGTGTGTCGGCGGAACCCGCGTCGCGTTTCCGTGGAAGAGTATCGCCGGCGCCTGGACGCGAAACAGGTCGCGACCCGATGGCCGCGCATTGTCGTCGTGCCTTGACCCGAGCTCTGATCATCGGCGGCGGCGGGTTCGTCGGCACCGCTGCGTGCAAGGAGCTGATGCGGCGGGGCGTCGAAACCATCGCAGCGGGACGCAAGGAGCGGGCGTACGGCGTCTTCACCAGCTACATCGCATTCGACCGCACCGACGAGGAGCAGCTGCGCCGGGCCATCGACACCGTGCAGCCCGACGTCTTGCTCGACCTCGCCTGCTATCTGCCCAATCAGGTCGAGGCGGTGACGAGGACCTTCAAGGGCGAGCGGTACATCTTCGTATCGACCGGGGTGTATCCGAATCTCAACGGTAAACCCGCACGCGAGGAGGATTTCATCCCGCTCGAGGGTGAGCCGACGGAAGCGCTCGACTACCTCGCGGGCAAGCGCTGGTGCGAGACGATGCTCGCGCGCACGAGCGACTTTCCGTGGACTGTGATCCGCCCGCCGGCCATCTTCGGCGCCGCCGACTGGACGCTCAGGATCGCGGCGTACATCGAGCGCGTCGCGGACGGCGGCCCGCTCCTGGTGCCCGCGGAGTCCTACGAACGCCAAGCGGGCCTGGCGTGGGTCAAGGACGTCGGCTACACGTGCGCGCTTGCGTGCGACCTTAGAAAGGACACGACCCGCCAGGCGTACAACGTCGCGTTCGAAGGAGTGAGCCTGCGGGATCTCATCGAAGCGATCGCCAGGGTCCTAGGCCTGCCCGCGCGCATGCACCCGCTTCCCTTCGCGGACCTGCCGCATGACGCGAGTCCGTACGGTCCCGATCCGCGCCGATCGGCCGGCTACGAGCTGGGCAAGGCTCGCCGCGAGCTGGGATTCGAGCCTTCGGCGCTGGAGGACGCGCTCGCGGAGACGCTCGCCTGGTTTCGGGTGGCGCGGCCTTCGCATCCCGGGTACGCCAACCGGGCCGCGGAGCTGGCGCTCGCGGGGGGCGGCTGAACAGGGGAAGAGGGAGTGACGGTGCGGATTGGGGGTGAAAAAGCATGTCATTTGAACTGCTTTTTCCTGTCAACCTATTGACTCCCAAACAAATGTTTGGTACGCTTGGATCATGGCGGGGGAAGGGGGCACACCCCTCTCGAAACTGCTGGCGGCGATACACGAGTTTCAAGCTCGGGATGAGCGCCGCGTAGACCCGAAAGGCCTGCGGGCCGGCATCGATGCGCTCGAAATGGAGTTCGCCGCCGAGGTTCGCGAGGTCCAGAGGTCCGGTGATCACCTCGTAGGCGGGAACATCAGCGCGGCTTCCTGGATCAGCCAAATCTGCGGCATGTCGGTACCTTCCGCGGCCGACCGGCTCTGTGTCGGCGAGCAACTGGAGTCAATGCCGAAGGTCGCGGAAGCCCTCACCAAAGGCGAGATCGGTTACCAGTCGGCGTCGGTGATCTGCCACCTGCGCGACAAGCTGGGGGAGAAGCGCGAGTGCCTGGACGAAGAGCAGTGGATCGGCTTTGCCCGCGAGCATTCGGTCAAGGAGCTGCGCTGGCTCGCGGCGCACACGCGCTACGCGCTGGATCCGGATGGGTTTGAGCGCGACACCGAGGAGAGCTACGAAGAGCGCTTCCTCCACATCAGCGAGATGAACGGCATGTACCACCTCAGCGGAGTGATCGATCCCGAAGGCGGGGCCGCCCTCAAGAGCGCGATCGACGCGCTGGCCAAGCGACTCGGTCAAGACGACGGCCGGACGCCCAAGCAGCGCCGAGCCGACGCCCTGACCGAGATCGTCTACAAGGCCCTGGACGAGGGCAAGCTGCCCCGGCGCAACGGGGTCCGGCCGCACATCACGGTGAGCACCACCTTGGCAGGCCTGAAGGCCGAGCCGGGCGCGGCGGCCTCGGAGCTGGAGCCGGGGATGCCAATCTCGAGCAAGACGGTGCAGCGGCTGGCCTGCGACGGCACCTTGAGCCGGGTCCTCAAGGCAGACTCGGTGGTGGTCGATGTCGGCCGGGCGACGCGAGCCATCTCGCCGGCCCAGCGCCGGGCGCTCAAAGCCCGGTACCGCGGCTGCAGCGGGCCGGGCTGCGACCGGCCGATCAACTGGACGACTCCGCATCACATCGAGTTCTGGTCTTTGGGCGGGCCGAGCAACATGCCCAACCTCCTGCCCCTCTGCTATTACCACCACCGCCTCGTCCATGAAGGCGGGTGGCAGGTGGTCAAGGCGGGCGAAGGGGTGAGGTTCATCCGACCTGATCGTGTGATCGCAAGGCGCATCCGCGCGCCGGGGATGCGCTGGGCGGCTTAAGCGCACGCCGCCCTTATGCTCACCACATGATCAGGCGTCTGCCACCGTACGCGGCTGCGATCGCCGGGGCGGTGGCGGTCACGATCGCCATAGGCGTGATCTCGATGCGATTCGAAGTTCCGGGGCTCAGCGCGCTCTATCTGCTGCTGGTGCTGTGGCTCGGCGCCACATGGGGGAGAGGGCCCGCCGTCGCGGGCGGCGTCGCCGCCTTCCTGCTCTACGACTACTTCTTCGTCCCCCCGGTCGGGACCTTCGCGGTCAGGGGCCAGACCGAGCTGCTGGAGCTCGTGGTGCTGCTGGCGGTCGCCCTCGTCACCGGCCAGCTCGCCGGTTCGCTGCGGCGCACGCAGAGCGCCGCCGAGGCTCTGGCGGCGGATGAGCGCGCCATGTACGAGCTGGCCACGGCCGCCCTGCGCTCGCCCGAGGTCACAGTGGCACTCGGCCTGTTGAGCGAGCGAGCGGTGCGCTTGCAGGGCGTGAGCCGGTTCGCGCTCGTGGCCATGGATTTCGGGTCGGCCGTACCGCTTGCCGGCGGCGACGTCAACGTGGACGAGGTCCGCCAGGCCACGTGGTCTTACGAAAACAAGCGTCCGATCGGCGTTGCCATCGCGGATGGCGCTGTGAAGTTGATGAAGACGAGGCCGGAGAGCAAGGAGCCTGCGTATCTGCCTCTGACCAGCGGGGTGGCGGTGATGACGATCGACCCCGGCGCCTCGGATCCCGGCGACCTGCGCATGCTCGCGGCGCTCGTCGGCCTCGCCGACCTGCTGCTCGACCGCCGCCGAGCGGTCCTCGAGGCCGAGCGCGCGCGCGGCTTCGAGGCCTCGGACCGGCTGAAGGCCGCGATCCTCTCATCACTCTCGCACGAGCTCAAGAGCCCGATCGCTTCGCTTCGGGCGGGACTCACCGCGCTTATGGCTCCACAGGCGGGCCTGCAGCCGGAGCAGCGCGAGCTGCTCGGCGACATGGATGGCCAGGCGAGCCGGCTGGATCGGCTGGTCGGCGACATGCTCGCCCTGTCTCGCCTGGAGGCCGGCATGGAGCTCGAGCGCGAGCCGCATCGGTTCGCGGATCTGGTCGGGACCGCGCTGCACCAGCTGCGGCCCGTCCTCAAGGGGCGCGAGGTCACGCTCGAAATCGCGGACGACCTGGCCCCGGTCGAGGTCGACGAGCTGCAGGTTGGGCGCGTGCTCACGAACCTGATCGAGAACGCGAATGAGTGGGCGCCCGCCGATGGGCGGATCACGGTCGGTGCTAGCACGAACGAAGACAGGCTCACCGCGTGGGTGGAGAACGACGGGCCCGCAATCGCGCCGGCCGACATCGATCGCGTTTTCGAAACGTTCTGGAGCCGGCGCGCGCGCGGCAGCGGGCTTGGGCTCGCGATCAGCAAGCGGGTCGTAGAGGCGCACGGCGGCACCATCCGCGCCGAGAACCGGAGGCGCGGCCC
>Ga0207646_10005515_pt1 | contig 13298 bp, 15 predicted proteins | sample KBSK5502metaG_FD_184343 | JGI IMG/M metagenome (GOLD analysis project Ga0207646, IMG submission 184343) | Corn, switchgrass and miscanthus rhizosphere microbial communities from Kellogg Biological Station, Michigan, USA - KBS K5-50-2 metaG... | ecosystem: Host-associated > Plants > Roots >... | reverse complement strand
ATAGGGATCGCTGGGCGGCCGTAATTCAGTGGCAGAATGCCAGCTTCCCAAGCTGGACGTCGCCGGTTCGAATCCGGTCGGCCGCTCCAAAAACTCAAGGGGTTACGGGGAGACCCGTAACCCCTTGGCTTGTCGAGTGCCCATCGAGTGACCGTAGCTGTCCTTAGAACCCCTCGAGAGCCAGACCCCGCGCCGCATTAACTCCGTCCCGACCGCGCAGATTCGGAATGAAGCGGTGGTATCGCCGATAGACCATTTCGGCGTTGGTATGCCCGAGCTGCCTGGCGACCCACCCCGGGGATTCACCCAACTCGAGCATCAGCGTCGCGAAGGTGTGCCGCGTCTGGTACAGCGTACGTGCCCGCAGTTTCGCTCGACGCAGAGCTGGGCGCCACACGCGCTCCCGGAGATTCGTGATATCGAGGGGCCCGCCGTCTCGGTTGGCAAAGATCCACGGACTCTGTCGTTCGACCCTGGCGCGATGGGCGCGGAGCGCTTGCTCGACGATGGGGAGCATCCCAACGTCGCGCTTTGATTCCACCGTCTTGGTCGGGCCCTTGCCGAACCGGCCGATCGAGCGCCGGACGCAAATCAGCTTCCGCTGCCAGTCGATGTCGTCCCACCGGAGACCGATCTCCTCCCCCGGGCGGAGCCCGGAGAAGAAAGCCACACGAAAGTAGTGGCGATCGTCTTCGTCATCGAGGCCAGAGCAAAGAAACGTTTTCACGTCAGCCAGGGAGAACGGATCAATCTCGGGCTTCTCCTCGCGAAGGAGGTCGACCCTGCGCGCCGGGTTCTCCGGGAGCCACCCCTTGGTCACGGCTCGGTCGAGTGACTGCCTCAAGACCTTGAGAATGATGTTGACCCGCCGGTTGGAGAGCTTCCGTAGCTCACGCGGCTTCCGGCGTCGATCTTTGGTATCTGGTGCCGGCGGTGCGGGGGCGGCGCCGCGCTTGAGCGCAGCGATCCAACCCTCGATCATCGGGACATCGATCTCTGACACCGGATGATCGCCGAAAGTCGGGACGAGCCGACTGTCAACGATCCGCTGCCAATCGTAGGCCGTTCCCGCGCCGAGGCGGGCCTGCTTGTCGTCGAGCCACTTCTTGACGTAATCGCGATACAACGGGGGAGTCGCTGGTTGCGGCGGTGTAAACATCGCCGCACGTCGGCCTTCGGGGAACCACTTGAGGTAGTCGAAAGTGCGAGCGGCGATCTCGCCATCGATCTGACGAACGGTACGTCGAACTTGAGCGCGATTCTCCGTGTTGTCGCGACGGCGGGTCGCCTCGCGGCAGCGTAGACCGCGCCAACGGAAGTCGATATACAGGTATCCGTCCTTGGCGTGGAACGAGGCCATCAGCCGACGCGGCGTCTACTCTCAGGCTGCGAACGTGTCCACTCCTGCACGGCTGGCCAGTAGAAGACGGGCCGTCCGCCATTAGGCTTCGTGAAGTGCACGCCTAGACGGAAGATACCGCGACTCATCATGTTCCGGATGGCCCCCTCCGAGTACGGGATCCGACCGGCGAGTTGTCGGATCGAGAGATACTCTAGGGGCTGGGCCACGTCAATGGAATCGCCCGGCGAACGGGCCGGGGCGAAGGGTGTCCTGCAGACCTCACACGCCCACCACGCCCGGCTTTCTTCGGTGCGCAGCCTGATGACTGCGTGAGCACAGCCGACTAGATTCGTAACCCCGGCGCAATAGCCATCACGCTTGTCTACGCCTCCAGGTCCAGCCGCGATGACCGATTGGTTTCCGGGACCCTCCGTTCCCTGATTGGGCCGCGATCCTGATAGCCGCTCCACGTCTCTCCTCGACGCAGCCGCGCCGAAGCTGTCCACGGAACAGGACACGCACGCAAGGGTATTGCCATCTATAGCTGTGCAATGGAAGAGGCCGACCTGATCGTAAGGACGCGTCCGAGCGAGAGAAGTTGCTGGCGCGAGATCACGAGCGATCCCGCCGCGGTCCTATCGTCTACGCAGGGTGCGGCACGTCGCCGCTGGGGTGCTGCACGGTGCGACAGCTCCGGCGATGACAGCATGAGCCGTAACCCCAGTCCATCGGCGGCACGCTCGTCGTCGTGGTACTGGCCAGACTCGTCGCGCTGATCCGTCCCTCGCCCTCACCTCGTACCCGCTCGTCGGTGGGCGGAGAGCCGCCAGAAGCACCTCCGGCCGATCGGCTGGCGGCACGCAGCGGGGCGCCGGCGGCAGGCCCGCGGGGCGGCTGGCTGGGCCGCGGCGAGGGCCGCAGGCGGGACGATTGCGGCACGCGTCTGCGCGCGCTCGGTACGTGTCGCGGGCCGCTCCGAGCCGCGCTGCCGCCGCGCGCCATCGGGGACCGCGCCTCGAAGGCCGGCGGCCGCCATGGCCGCGCGCAGCGCGCGCTCGTCGCGCTGCGCCTCGAGCTCGGCGTTAGTCACAGTTTTGGTCCGGTGGCGGGCTGACCGGCGGAGGGCCGGCGCAGGCGTCGTGCTCATCGGCCGGGCGAGCGGCTCGCGGTCGGGGACCTTGTCGACCACTGCTCGCCGGCCGGTGCTGGCGGCGCGACGCGTGTGAGTTCGCGTCCTGGGCGAGGCGCGACCCTTGCGCGGGCATCCCGGTAATCCTCCAGACTCGGCGTCAACTCGGACTCCAGCTGTTCGGAATCCGCGTGCCGACAAGCCGCTCGTCCGCTCCGACGACGTGCCGCCCTCGCGCCGCGTGCGGTAGTCCGCGCGCGAGACTGTCGCTAGCGGCGGTTGGGCTGCTGGGAAGACGTTGACCGTTGACGATCACCGCCTCGGGTCCGATCTCCACGACATCGCCGGCGACGACGACCGCCGACTTGAGCACGGGCTGAGTGCTGGCTGTGCAGGCCCGGGTCCGAGATAGCCCGCGCGCGTGGGAGCGTCGCGCTTTGCAGGCTCACCCAGGCCACCACCCACGCCCCCTCGCGTCGACCGCCCAGCCACTGTCCGATACAGCCCGCGTGGCGCGCTCGCGGAGAGATTCACGTGCAGCCCGAGCACAGGGATCACAGCGAGGAGTACGCAGGCCACAGACACGGCGACTACAGCCCGGGGTGCAGCCCGGCTGCACGCCGAGCGACATAGGATGTGCAGCGCGCGTGCGGGCGCGCCACGAAGTACCCCGGAAAGGGAATGCTTCACGGCTTCGTCCTAGGCGACGCTAGCTTGTGCCGCACGTGAGGTGACTTTTTATCTTGCCTTACCTCCTCTTCTTCCTCCCGCCTCCCTCTCCCTGCACCCCCGCCTCCCTCTCCCTGCAACGCTCCTCAGCCCGTCACCGGCCCCGGACCGGGCCCGTCCTGCGTCCGGCGCCGCCAGCTCGCGGTCCCGTTTAGAGACGAATCGCCGGAGTATCTGCACGATGAGCGGCGAGGCCGGTGCAGAGTCGTCGGGGAAGGCGTCGACGATTTGCTGGGCGGCCCACTGGGCGGTGGGATGCTCGGTAACATTGAAATGGACGACCCGCCGGCGATGGTGGGCGAGGACGACGAGGACGAAGAGTACACGGAAGCCGACGGTCGGCACCGTGAAGAAGTCGAGGGCAACGAGATCGCGGACATGGTTGGCGAGGAACGTCCGCCAAGTCTGGGATGGCGATATGCCCCGCTTCGGCATCAGCCGGGACACGGTGCGCTTACAGAGGTCGAGGCCGAGCTTGAGGAGCTCGGCCTGGATGCGTGGCGCACCCCAGAGGGGATTCGCCGCGGCCATGCGCCGGACCAAAGCCTGGATCTCCGCGTCGATGGGCGGGCGACCTCCGGTCGGGCGGCGAGAGGGTTGGGTCCAGTACTCGCGAACGCGCCGCCGCTGCCACCGCAGGATGGTGTCCGGAGTCACGATTACGAGGGACTGCTTCCACCCGGCCCAGACTCTGGCCAGCCCGACCCAGAAGAGGCGATCAATTCTGCGAGGGACGGCCGCGTCACCGTTCGTTTGTACACGGCGAGCTGCTGACGCAAGGCCAGATTCTCGAGGGCCAACTGGCGGTGGCCGCCAAAGAGGAAGGGGAGAAGCCGAAGCAGGCGGAGTAGGAGAGAGATCATCGAGCCGACAGGATGGCTGAATCAGGGCCGACTGATCAACCACTTGGCGGCCGCACGAGGTTTTGGCGAAGGACAGGGGTACGTCTTGCCGCGATTGTAGCGTCGGTCGACGATCCGGAGGTCACCGTCGAGGGTCAGCACCGTGGCCAGGACCTTGCGGGCCTCGGCGATCGCCAACCCCGTGCCGAGGCAGGCATGGGGCCCCGCGCCGAACATCAGACGGTGATAGCGGGCGTGCGGTGGCCGCTCGATGTCGAACCGCCGGGGATCCGCGAAATGGCGCGCTTGCTGCATGATGTTGTGAAAGACGATCAACACGCGCTCCCCTGCGTGAAAACGATGTCCCCGTATCGCGCAGTCCGCGACCACCGCTCGCAAGATCACGTTGGAAGGCGTGACGACGCGGAAGCCCTCATCGATAGCGGCGTCGAGGCGCTCAGCATGGCGCTGCAACGTCGCGAGCTGCCCCGAGTCGATCAGCAGGGCGAGCACTCGGGGTAGCCCATAGGTGATGAGCTCGGTGGCCCCGATCATGACGATGATGACCACACCCTGGGCTTCGTCGAGGCTGAAATCGAGGGCGCGCATCTGTTGCGTCAGGGAACGGTCGCGATGCTGGACGTCGTCGTAGCTGGCGCGGATGTGCGCCGCCAGTCGTGTCACGATATCCCTGGCTCTTATCAATTCCCTTGGCCCCAGCCGACGCTTGCCTAGACCGGCCAGGGCCGTGAACTGCGTCGCCAACTCGAACATGTCCGCGTAGGCGCGCCGCTCGTCACCGGGCGACAGCTTGACGCCGATCAGCTCGCAGGCTAGTCGGCTCGCGAAGTTCTTCGTGAACTCGACCACATCCACGCTCTGACCGTCCACCAGCGCCTTCCGGAACTCGTCGACCAGATCGACCGTTGTGGTCTCCAGGAGCGTGTTGATGTATCTCGGCGAGAACACCTCCATGAGGCGACGCTTCAGGTCGCGATGATCGCCGCCATCCATATTCAAGAGCGCATAGGGTCCGAGAACCTGGGTGACCAGCACCCCCAGGCTGCCCGGCGAATGCGAGTCGAAGTGTGCGCTATCCGTAAGGACGTCGCGGGCCAGCTCGGCATCGTTCACGACGTGGCCGATTCTCGGGATGTATACGACATCCCCGAGCCACCGCGCCAGCTCCAGGATGGCGTACGAGAGGGGCCGATTCAGCCCATAGACGAGGAACTCGTGCCAGCGAGCCTTGTTCATGGTGACGTGCCGCGCCCCTCGCTCACACCGCCGCGCCACACGGCAGGTCGCCCGACTCCTCGTCGAGGATCTGTGCGCGCGCCGTGCCGAGGGACCCGTCTACCCCTTCTCTCCTACGAAGCTTGGACACTGGTCTCGGGCGGCTGGGTTCGCGCGGTCCGCTCGTGCCCGGAATCCAACGAGAATACGAAGTTCAGCGGGAACGAATCGAGAAGCGCCTTAGAGAGAACCGCGAGCGTGATCGAGAAGACATTGTGTCTGCTTGATCGCCAGAGGAACTGTCATTGGAGGCTTTGGAAGAGGAAGCAGAGGAGGCGCCGTCTACAGACACAACGCCTGGTGCTCAATAGAGAGCGCTGCCGTGGCAGTGTGAATAGCCTAAAATCGTTCATCATCTACGGGCTCATGGAGATAGGAGGCGAATCACCTCTCGTTGATGATCTGAACGTTGAGGATCAACGATGTGACGATGCGCAAATAAAGCAACGGAGCATAGATCACGAAAGATTCCAGGAGCCAAGCTGCCGGGCTCCCAAGTAGTTCGTCCAACAAGTCGGGACGATATCGCACCAACGAGCCGAGGAAGAACATACAGAGGTGAATCGCTACCGCCTCATTCATCGCCCACAATCCCGTGCTGGCTGGACAGTGGATGCGTAGGACAAATTCGGATTCTTGCTGGGTTACATAGATTGGATGTACGCAATTTGGTAAAGCGGCAAGTAGTTGTTGAATGATGGTGGTCCCGGGTTGCGGCGGAGTGTGTGGGATCGGCGTGATGTTTCGTAGAAATCCCATGCGGCGGCGGAAGGCATCAGGATGTCAAAGACGCCGCGTATTTGCTGGGGACTCACGCTGACACGTTGAAAAACGGCATTGAATGCCTGCTGAACCGCTGGAGCATGTCTCACGATCGGAAACGAGTTCTCAATGCCTAGAAGCAACCAACTGGCGTTCTGGTCGTTCACCAGTCGTAGCTTCGGCGTCCGGGACGTGCGCGGTTGCTGGCCCGTCGCCTCGATATACTCAACATGCGTCTCGGACACATAGCCGAGAAGGTTAAGCAAGTCGAACGCGACATTCGGGATAGCGGTCGCAAACAGTAGGTCATAGAGAGCATGAAAAATTCCCTGACGTGGTCTGACATGGACTTGCATTTGAGCGAGGTCGGTGGAAGGAGTGCCGTAACGCGGCGTGAGGCCATGATGCTCGTTGAACTGCATCGCGCGCACCGCTAAGGCAGCCTTCGCCAGATTCATAAATGAGTAGTAGTACAACAGCGCGCTAGAGCGATACGGCAGCGCCTTCGCCGACCGGTAGTAGTTTTCAGCCTGACGAATAAACGCCGAGAATCGGCGATACTCTCGATCCACTGTATGAGTCGGCAGCCCGGGACGGAAGCTGTTGATTAAAGCCTCACCCTTTTGCCGCACCTCTGCGGGAAAACGAAGAGCCATGAAGTAGTCATCGGCGAGGTCGGTCGCGGTCGAATATTGCCCTCTGATTGCTGTCGTTGTCGGCAGCAGCTTTGACCAGCCCACAAACGGCCGATTCGGATTTATAGCGATGAAGGAACTCCTAAGGATACGGCCGCCTCATTCGGCAGACGGAGCGTATTGCCCTGCTCCTCAACTGTGGTCGATCCGGATGAGAACGTCGGCGGTTGCCCGGTTAAGAGTGAGCTGCTCGAACTCCTGGAGCGAGGACATCGCCCACGGCCGGTGTGGCTGGACGGCATTCTAGTGCAAGCGCCACGTCTCGATTCAGCCGAATTAGCGCCAACGGATTTCGACGCCTATTGAACCGTGTAGCTCGTTAATCGGCACTCGTGCTCAGAATGCGGAAACGGGGCGAATATCGGGATGCCGCAGCTCACACTAAGCCTCACCAGGTGAGCAGAACTTTGGGGAGCAGTCCAGCGGGCGTTACCGCTCTTCTGCGAGGAACTGACGCAGCGATGCGGCCAAGTGCTCAGGCAACTCCGCGGCCGTGGCCGCGCGTAGGATACGGGGCGTCTGCTGGTAGCTCTCCACGAAAGCCACGCATCGCGGGCAGCGCGTAAGGTGAGCCTCGATCGCCTCGCGCTCGGTCTCTGACAGGACACCCTCGAGATAGTCCATCAGGAGCTCGACGCCGTCGCGGCACACGAGCTGGGCAGTCATGGCGTCACCCCGGCGAGGTGAGATAGGAAGCCGCGCAGCATGAGGCGCGCGCGGTGCACACGCTGACGCACCGCCGCGCGATCGATACCCAAGAGCTCGGCGACGTCGTCGGTGGACAACTCCTGGAGATCGCGCAGCACGAAGGCGTCCCGGTACATGTCGGGAAGCCGCTCGAGGCCTTCGCGCGCCCGCTCGGCGAGTTGCTTCTGATCGAGGATCTCGTCGGCTCGGCTCGCGGTTCTCAGATCTGCCGGCTCCGCCGCATGCTGGCCGTTCTCGTCGAAGCGTGGAAGGTAGGCGTCGAGCGGCTCGGTTTTCCGCCGGCTCTGCTGACGCCGGTGCATGAGGGCGGCATTCATCGCCACACGATAGAGCCACGTAGAGAAGCGCGACGCGCCCCGGAACAACTGGAGACCTCGGTAGGCCGCCAGGAAGGTCTCCTGCAGTATGTCCTGCGCGTCCGCCTCGCTCTGCGTGAGTCGCCACGCGAGCCGGTAGACTCGGGCCTGGTGCCGCGACACGAGCATCTCGAAGGCAGCCGCGTCCCCCGCCGCGGCAAGCGCCGCAAGCTTCTCGTCATTGGCAGCCGCGGCGGGGGTCACGCCACAGAGACCGTCTAGCGGTCCCGGATGGCGGCCTTCACCTTCGCCGCCAGCTCAGGGGTCACCTCCTTGACCCCATGATCCTTCGACGCGTGTGCCGCCACCTTCTCGATCAGAGCACTCTCGGTTTCCGCCTGGGCCGTGAAGCTGCATCCGGCGACCACATCGTTGCACGCGATGTGCTTGGCCATTTTGTCGTCCTCCTCTCGGGCGGGCGGTTTGCCCGCAGCTCTCCCTTGAGATGCCGGCGAGGCCGAGATGTGACGGACGCTACGGATTCACCGGCGATGGCTCGAGCAACTCGAACCGGAGGGCAAGGCCTCCACGCGTCTCCCGAACCTCCTCGATCTCGATTCGCACCGCCAGCTCCGTCTTCTCTAGTGAGCGACTTGCGCCTATGATCCGCTATCGAGGCCCCGGAGCCGCAAGCGGAAACCCTGTGTGGGGTGCCTCAAAAAGGCTTCCAAAGCGCTCGAGAAACGCCGCATCGTCGGCCGATAAACCCCCATGTACGCGCCCACCCTGCATCGCCGGCTTCGGTGCTGCGCCGGGAACAGCATGAACGGGAACGGCAGAGTCTGCAGTCATAATGAGAAAGGCTCCTGCGATCGAAACGACATGGTGGAACCGAGAGCGAATCTCGATCCACGTAGCTCCAGCAAAACTGGTAACCATCGTAGTTCCTCCGACCGGGCTTAGCCGGCCAGGTGTTGCGTCAGCTGCTCGCGGAGCGCCATGCGCGCGCGATGCAGGCGTGATTTCACCGACTCAACCGATTCGCCAAGGATGTCCGCTACTTGCTCGTTTGAGAGGTCTTCGACGTCGCGGAGGACGAGCACCGCTCGATAGTGGGGCGGCAGCGTGTCGAGGGCGCGCTCGAGCATGCGACGCGTCTCGCCTGCAAGCGCCGAGTGTTCGGGATCGCGTGACCAGTCCGCGACGAGGTACGCGTGAGCGCCGCTCCGACGACCGTCGGCCCCAAATCTCGGGAGGTGCTCCTCGATCGGGACCTCGACTTCGTACCGCTTGCCTCGCCGCTTGTTGAGGGCAGCGTTGGCGGTGACCCGGTAGATCCACGTCGACAGCGCTGAGCGCCCGTCGAAGGTGTCGCCCTTGTACAGGATGGTCACGAAGACGTCCTGCACGATTTCCTCGGCGTCGGCGTGATTGCGCGTGATCCCATAGGCGAGGCGGAACACGCGCCCGGAATATTCCTCCATCAGTCGCTCAAGCGCCGCCGCGTCCCCGCTCCGCGCCTGCGCGAGCAACCCGCTGGATCCGGCGATCATGTCTGAGCCTTCAGCAGCTCGGTCACGAAGCTCGAGCAGTTGACGAAGGTGACGTCCTGGTCGGCGAGGCGATTCAGCAAGACGACACCGTGACGGTCGACGAACGAGACGTCCGCGAGATCGAGGCGGACCGCTGTGTGCGCGTCGAGCGCGTCTCGAACCACGCCACCGAGCTCATCGACCCACGGCCCCCGGAGCTCGCCCGCCAGCCCGAAGACCAGACCGCCGTCGCCGTCTCTGCGCTCGATCTTTAGCATCTCGTCCTCTGCATGCCATGGGGCGTCGCAAGGGCCGTGCCGCACGCGCGACGCCAGGCCGTCCCGGGAAGTTGTTGAAATCCAATGCGTGCGCGAGACGAGAAAGACCGGCAACCACGAGCCTTCGTGGTTGCCTACGAGGAGACGGAGGCGGGCTACGAAACTTCGGAGTGGGAGCGGCGGATGCCGAGCTTGTCGATGCGGCTTCGGAGCGTGTTCGGATGTAGGCCGAGGATGCGGGCCGCCCCGCGCGCGCCCTCGATGACCCACCCCGCCTGTTCGAGCGCGGCGCGCACGTGGCGCGTCTCAACGTCCTTGAGGACGGCCTCGAGGCCGTGGCCGCTCGGCTCGGGCTGTGGCGGCGAAGCCTTGGACTCGTGGCCGATGTCCTTGCTGGTTCTGAGCAGATCGGGCTCGATCTCGAGCGTCGGTCCCGTCGCCAGGATGACCGCGCGCTCGACGACGTTCTGCAGCTCTCGCACATTGCCGGGCCACGGGTAACTGACGAGCCGGTCCATCGTCTCCGGCGAGATGCGTTCCGCCGTCTTGCCGAATCGCCGGGCGAAGCGACCGACGAAGAACGCCACGAGCTGGGGAATCTCCTCGACGCGCTCGCGCAGCGGCGGTGTACGGATCGGGAAGACATTCAGCCTGTAGAAGAGGTCGGCGCGAAATCGGCCGCTCCGCACCGCGTCTTCGAGGTCACGATTGGTGGCCGCGATGACGCGGACGTCGGCGAGCGAGGGCGTGCTGGCGCCCACAGGCTCGAATTCCCCCTCCTGCAGCACCCGCAGGAGCTTCACCTGCGTGTCGAGCGGGAGCTCGCCGATCTCGTCGAGGAAAATCGTGCCACCGTCGGCGACCTCGAAGCGTCCCAGTCGGCGTTCGAGCGCGCCCGTGAACGCACCCTTCATGTGCCCGAAGAGCTCGCTCTCCACCAGACCCGCCGAGATCGCGCCGCAGTTTACCTTGACCAGGGGGCGTCCACTGCGGGCGCTCCGCGCGTGGATGGCGCGCGCGACCAACTCCTTCCCGGTACCCGTCTCGCCGGAGATCAGCACCGTGGCGTCGGTCGGCGCCACGCGCTCGACGTGACGCATGACCTCGAACAGGGCCGGGCTCGACCCGATCATCTCGCCGAAGTGGTGCTCGGTTCCGATCTCCTCCTGCAGATAGGCGTTCTCGCGCTCCAGCCGCGCCTTCAACACCGAGATCTCCTCGTAGGCCACCGAGATCTCCTCGTACGCCTTCATGTTCTGGACGGCCATGGCAACCTGGTTCGCCACTTCCTGGAGGAAGACCGCGTCGGCCATGGTGTACTGCCCCGGGGCGGTGCTCGACACGCCCAGCGTGCCGATGCTGGCGCCGCGGACGATCAGCGGCACCACGAGCAGTGAGTGGACGCCATCCGCGACGTTGAGCCGCTCCAGCGGGTACTCGTGCTCGACCTCGACGTCGCCGCGAAGCAAGGGCCGTTGCGACCGAAAGACTTGCCCCATATGCGTGTCGGTGACCGCGAACTCCATGCCGACCGTGAAACGTGTGACCGGCAGCGACGACTCGACGATGGCGACCCGCAGGACGTCGCGGGCGGAATCGTGCAGACAAAGGGCCGTGCGATCGAAGGGGATGACGCGACGGACGGCCTGCGCGATGGCGCGGAACACGGCATCCTGCGTCAAGTTGGAGATCATGAGGTTGTTGATCTCCAGCAGGGCGCGCGAGCGCTCGGCGGCCTTCGTCACCTCAGCGTTGAGCGTGCTGATGCTCGCGTAGACCTTCATGTTCTCGACGGCCATCGCGATCTGTGTTGCCACGTCGCGCAGAAAGCCGACGTCGGTCTCCCCGTACTGGTTGGGCCGACTACTGGCGACGCCGAGCGTACCGAGGCTCTTTCCGCGCGACACCAGCGGCAGCATCACGTACGAGCGGAAGCCGCCGGCAAACACGCGGTCCTCGACGGGAAAGCGCAGGCCCTCCGCGAGGTCCTGGCGCACGAGCGGCTCCCGGTGCTGGAACACCCAGCCGGCGTGGCTGTCGGTCGCCGACACCTCCGTGCCGAGCGGCAGCTCGTTGCCGACGGCCGTGGAGCTTTCCAGAATTGAGATCCGGAGCACGTCCTTGTCCGGGTCGTGGAGGAAGATGGCCGTCCGGTCGAACGGCACTACACGTCGAACGGCTTCGGCAATGGCCCGAAACAGCGCATCCTGGGTCAGATTTGCAATCAACGCGTTGTTGATCTCGAGCAATGTGCGCAAGCGTTCCGTCTCGCCGACCGCTGCCGCGGTCCTCATTGTCGTCGATGTCGGCATCATGGGTCCTCCCCGCACAGGACACATCTCACCGCAGGTGAGGGGCCGACCGGGCCCCATCCGCCGCGGCTTCGCTCCTCTTTAGGGAGGGGATCGGCGGTCGCGGTGACTGGCGGCGCGGCATCTTCGCAAGAATCCGCACCCGTTCGATCGGTCGTGTTGTGTCGCCGAATGTGCTAGGCGCGTGGCGGCGTCTCGCGCGTCTTATCCCGCTGGGCCAGAGATCCCTGATATGCGCTTCGAGCCGTCGCGCCTATGACCTTGCCCGCCAGCGTTGGATACCAAGCGGGCGGCGTTCGTCGCCAGATGATAGGCTCGCGACTATCGCCTTCGCTCTAGCGGCTCCGGATGGCGGCCTTCACCTTTGCCGCCAGTTCGGGGGTAACCTCCGTGACCCCGTGCTCCCTCGCGGCGTGCGCCGCCACCTCTTCGATGAGACGTGCCTCGGTGTCCGCCTCGGCAGTGAAGGCGCATCCGCGGACCACGTCGTTGCATTCGATGTACTTCGTCATTGTCGTCCTCCTCTGGCGCGGGCGGCCCGCCCGCTCAACGTCTGATCTCGGCAGCGCCGAGATGTGACGGCGCTATGGATTCGCGGGAGACGGCTTCGACCTAGAGCTCGTTCAGCGCCCAATCGTAACGGTCGTCGATGGGGCCGTCATAGGTTGCGCGTTGGATTTCTTCACGATGCCGACGGCGACCTTTCGCGCGCAGTTCGTGCTCGTGATGCTGACCCACAGCCGGCGGCAGCTGGTGCATTTCAATGTGACGGAGCATACGACTGCGGAATGGACGGCGCGGCAACCGCTCGAGGCATACGGACTGCTCGAGGCATGCGGACTGGAGGATGCGCCGAGGTATCTGACTCGGGACCGAGATCGTGTCTATGGAGAGCGATCTTCGCATCAGGCTAAAACGTTGGACCTCCGGGAAGCGGTCATTGCGCCGCGCTCACAGTCGCAAAACGCGGATGCCGAGCGGGTGATTGGCTCGATTCGACGCGAATGCCTTGGCCACGTCGCCGTGATCGTCCAACATCAGCTCCAGAAGCTCCCACTTGCAGCCCACCAAATAAACTCCAGAGAACGGGGGCACTACAGAAGACCCAGGGGCTAATTTCGGGGCACATCGCCACGAAATTTCGTTCGGCCCCGGAATTCAGGACCGACTCGCTACAAAATTCGCTCAGGCGGTGACTGTGTTGTGCCCGTGTTGTCGATTCGTCCGACTCCGCTGTGCGATCTCGAAGTCTGCCTCCGCCAGCTGGGCGGCGAAGGCACCCTTGAGCCCTGTCGGATCATCGAGATCACCCCACCGGGCGACCCGGAGCCCGCTCGCTCAGCCCGTGGCGCCGATGTTTGGAGCCGTGCTCCTGGC
>Ga0207646_10005514_pt1 | contig 13298 bp, 11 predicted proteins | sample KBSK5502metaG_FD_184343 | JGI IMG/M metagenome (GOLD analysis project Ga0207646, IMG submission 184343) | Corn, switchgrass and miscanthus rhizosphere microbial communities from Kellogg Biological Station, Michigan, USA - KBS K5-50-2 metaG... | ecosystem: Host-associated > Plants > Roots >... | reverse complement strand
CGTGCTCACCACCCCAGTGACGGTAATTTTTCGGATGGTATAATTTCCTAAATCTGCGACATATACATTGCCGGAGCCGTCCACCGCCACGCCTGTCGGCATGTTGAAGCGGGCAGCGCTGCCAACGCCGTCGACCGAGCCCGGGCCCCCGATATTGCCCGCCAGCACGTCGAGTCCGCGGGCGGCGACCGTCAAGCTTTGTGCGTATCCACCCAAGGGATTGGAGCCCGCGAGAAGATAAGTCTGGCGCCGCACAGGCGAGACGGTTCGGGAATTGTCCCCCAGCACCGAGACGCCGTCCAACGTGAGCCCAGTGGCTCTCCCAACGAGAGTCCAAAAGAGGGTGGTCTGCTGACCGTAACTCAAAGGAGTCGGCGACGCGGTGAAGGTGGAGATTCTTACCGGCGCTGTGTCCACCCGGATGGTGACTTGGGCGTTGGAAGTCGCGCCCGCCGCATTGGTCACGGTGATCGTGTAAGTCGTGTCCGCTGTGGGCGAGACTGAATAGGCGGTGCCACTGGCGACGACACCCACGCCATGATCGATGAACCCCATGCCGTCATTGAATACAGGTATCAGGGTCGTGTTTTCACCGCTGAAGATCCGGCTTGCTGAACTCGTGAAGCTAGAAATGCTTGGAGCGGCCACAAACGCGTAATCCTTGGGTAGGCAGGCCGGGATCACTGCGCTGAAGCAGATCAGACACGTGCAAAAGCGCATCTAGAGGGTTCCTCCAACTCCGACTACGGCACCGCCTTGGGTTGGCCTTATTTGCAGCTCTGCGTGAGGAGGCGTTCTCCGGCGACGTGCCTTCTCGTAGAAAAGCCAGATCGCACCGCCCACCACGGCCGCACTGCCGACGCCCAGCGCGACGTCGGTCAAGACGCTATAGGTGGAGGCTTTGCTTCGGAGCGAACGCGAATCCGGGGTATCAGTACAAACTGAATGGCTCGGGCCGCCGCACTGCGCGTCGAGTTTGTTGAGTGCATTGTTGCGAATAATCAGAAACGCCGCAGATGCGCTCAAGCTCGCCGCACCCACGCCAAGGAGAAGGTAGGCTCCGACAGGCCCAGTAGTTTGGCCTTCGGATCCGGCGGAAACGACGACTGCTTCGCGGTTCGGAGGAGATCGGGAAGTCTCCGCTGCAACAACGGTTGCGTCGCTGTCTGCGGGACGTTCGACGGCTTGCGGCGCAAGGTCTTCAGTCAGCCCTAATGTCACAATTACTTCCTCTTGGGGTTCGACTTCCAACTCGCGATAGAATCGTATGTAGCCGAGCGCGCTAGCCTCGACGCGGACGTATCCTGGACTGACGGTATAGGGCCCTCCGTAGAGGGATTCCGGAACCACCTGCCCATTGATCAACACCTGCGCGTGCGGCGGAACGGGTTTGAGCCAGGAGACAATGATTCGAGCAGCGGATTTCTGGAGCTCGGCTATCAAATCCTTGCAGGTGCCGAGAATCTTCTTGCGATTCTTCAACGCTTTGTCCTCGGTGGCCTCGAGGGCACAGAGCTCAGCGTTGGCAATCGAATTTCCAAATTGCCCGACCAGGCTTTGCTCCTGGGCGATGAAAAGACGGAGCGACGGAGTCATTCGAATCTCCGCAGCGTGGGCAGCCAATGACAACGCCTGAGCATGATCTCTGGCGTTACTTGCCTTTCGGGCTTCGTCCAGCAGGGTTCGACGCGTGGCCATCTCTTCGGCAGTCTGTGCACCCACTGAGAGGGAAATGAAAATGACTCCCAATACAATTCGCATTCCGCGATATCGACGCATCAAAGGTCCCTCCCGTTGGCCGCAACAGCGCCGATGAGAACTACTCGATCTCGATGATTCGTCTCTGAGGTGCTAGGCGGCGGGCGGGGGTTCGCTTGGTCGATCCCGCTCGGTCACTCCGAGCCTGCTTTGGCGCCAGCCTCAAAACGACGTGGTCTGTCTCGGGAGATTGGACAGCTTCACCCACCCACTGGGCGCCGAGCAGCGAGTGTGTTGGCAGGGAATTGGACGGAGAGCCCACTTCCGGCGGTTTTGTCTGCGCCGTCAGGCTGACAGCATCCGCACAGCCGCTCAGCGGAGTGAGAGCGTTGGCCGCCTCGACCGACTTCTCCACGACTCGAGCGTCTGCTTGAGCAAAGAGATCCGTTAAGGCTCGCACCTCCTCCAGTCGGCTGTGAAGACATCCCATCCGCAAATCGAGCAATGCTTCCGATTGCTCCCCTCGCAGTCGGGTGGCTTGGCATGCCTCGTTGTGCATTGCCACCCACGAATGTGCTTGCCGGTCCAGTGCACTTTTCGCGCTGATAAAGGCATCAGCGGCCCGTGGTTGTGTTGTCGACAGAAAAGCTCGATGAATTGCCTCTTCGCGCGGCGAATCCCAAATTCCGGCGAGCTTCTCAGCCGCCCCCTGGCAAACGAGACTCTCGCGGTGGAGGACAACGCTGTATGACACAAATGGGATGACGGCTACCAGCAAGACAACGGCTGCGACCGCAGTTACCCGGCGCCAAAGCTTCCCCGGGTTCTGTTGCAGTTCGTGCAACAACACATCCATTGACGGGTGCCGAGCCCCTGGCTCCGAATGCAGACCCTTGAGCACGACGTCCCGAAGCCATCCGGGCACCTTGGTGGAAGCTTTGGTCGTTCTCAGCCGCCCTTCGCGGATGGCCGCTAGCCGCTGCGGCAGCGTGTCGCCCCTGAAAGGAAGCTCGCCGTAGAGGGCTTGATACAGCGCTGCGCAGAAGCTGAACTGGTCCGTCCGCGCATCCACCTGCCCACCGCCGATCTGCTCCGGCGCCATGTAGGCCGGCGTTCCGATGAGGATTCCAGTCTTTGTCACGTCATCAGCGAGCGGCTTGGGCGTAATCGAGTTGGTGTTTTGGCCGTGGGCGCCGAGCTGAACCGCCTGCTCTCCCTCTGCCATCAGAGTGCCCCGCGCGAGGCCGAAGTCCAAGACTCGAGCGCCTCCATCCTTTCCTACCAACACGTTGTCCGGCTTGAAGTCGCGGTGCACAATTCCCGCGGAATGCGCCGCTGAAAGCCCACGCCCAGCCTGCGAAAACATGGCGACAATTTCAGGCCATTCGCGTCGCTCTGCCTTCAGCCACTCTTTCAGCGTGCATCCGTCGACATATTCCATGGCGATGAAAACTTCGCCACCGATGGTTCCGACATCGTGGACGGCAATGACGTTGGCATGTGACAGGCACGCCATCGCCTGCGCTTCGCGCAGGAGTCGCGCTTTCGCATCGTCACCGCTCAAGGCGCTGGCAGCTTCGGGACGAAGAAACTTGATGGCGAGCTTGCGGTAGAGCTCCGGGTCAAAGGCAGCGTAAACGACGCCCATGCCGCCCGTGCCCAACAGATCAAGCACGACGTACCGGCCCAGTGTCGCTCCGCGCGATAATGCGTGAGGGACTCTTGAAGTGGAAGGATTTCGATTTGCTGGCAGGCCCGCTTGGCTGGTTCCTTGAAAAGCGACGTGCTGAGTATCTTGGCTTGCTATGCCCAGCAGGCGATCGGGCTCTTCGAGAAATGAGCCCATTTCTTCTTGAGCCAAGAGAAGCGACTGGGCGGCCTTTCGTATCTCTCCGTCGCTCGCGCAGTTCTCCGCAAGAAATGAAGCCCGTTGGCTTTCACCCCCCTCTTGAGTCGCCCTGACGAGTGCAAACACCCTTTGCCACTGCTTAGGCGTCATGGCCCACCAACGGTCCGGTCGCCCCTCCCGCACAGCCGCTCAATGATCATCCACGCAGCGTGTGCGAGAGCAGGACTTTAAGAGTTCTTCGTTGCGGGGTCAACTGCCTCCAGCGACGGGGTAAAGCGGCCATGGCAACGCCTTGGTTGTGGACGGGGTGCCACCTCCTTTCGACCCCAACAGATGTCCTTGCTCCCTCTTGAGCCAGACCCACCGCTTGACTGTCGCCTCCCGATAGCAAACCGCGCGGCGATGGTGCGGTAGCTTCCTTCACCAGCCGCGCGGCATTGAACGACACGTTCCCGCAGCTCCATTGCGTATAGTTCGGCCATAGCTACAAGAGGATCAGACCTCGATCGCCGTCGCAAGCTTTGGATCAACTCGCGAGCACTGGGATTAGCTCGTTAAGGCGTCCGGACGTCCCTGACTCTAGTCGATGACGTTGGTCGCCGGTTTCAAATTGTCGGCAGCGGACAATCCAGCCGGCGGAAGTCACTCTTACCTTCTCACCCCAGAACCCTGAGCAGAGACTTCTTGGTCGGTGGCACCGTGCCACAGTTTAATCGCGCCGTCCTCACCGACGGTCGCCAAGATCCGGCCATCGGGAGAGAAGGTTGCATCGGGAATCCCGCCTTGATGCCCTCGAAACGTCGCCACGGTTTGGTTGGTCACCAGATCCCAAAGCTTTGCTGTGGAATCTGCGCCGCACGTGAGCAATCGCTTCCCGTCTGGTGAAAAGGCGATAACACCTGCAATACCAACGTGGGCTTTGAGGTTGGCGTAGTCCTGCCGTGTCGCAACGTCCCACAGCCGGACCGTGCCATCGCTATATCCGATGGTCAAGAGCTTGCCATTCGGGGAGAACGCCAGAGCAAAGACGTAGGGCCCGTGGCTCGGAAGAGTATGCCATTCGCGCTGTGTAGCAACGTCCCAAAGGCGCACGCTGCCATCCCAGCTGCCCGAGGCCAAAAGCTTGCCGTCGGGGGAGAAGTGCACCGCCCAGACCTCTTTCGTATGCCCCCGCAGCGGCGGCCACTCTTGCCAGGTCGTCGTGTCCCAGACAACGACAGCCGGATTGTCGCCCGCAGCGGCCAGCAGCTTACCATCCGGAGAAAACCGCACCCCATGGAGCGGACCTCGTTGCGGTTTGAGGGTTCGGAGCTCCGTTCTTGTGCCCATGTCCCATATCTTGGCCGTGCCATCCCGACTGGCAGTGACCAACGTTTTGCCATCGGGAGAGACTGCTAGGTAGGACACCCATACGGCGTGCCCGCGCAGAGTTATCAATTCCTGACGAGTCTTCAAATCCCACAGCTTCGCGGTTGCATCAAGACTCCCCGTGACCAACGTGCGGCCGTCGGTAGAGAACACCACGGCGTCGACACCTTGAGCGCTGTTCAGCGTGATCGGTTCTTCCTCGAGCATAACAACGTCCCATAGCTTGACTGTATAATCCATACCGCTGGAGGCCAGCGTCTTACCATCCGGGGAAAACAGGACGACGTTGATCCCATTGTCGTGCCCCTTGAACGTGGTCAGTTTCTGTCTTGTAGTCACGTCCCACAGTTTGATTGTGTTATCAGAGCTGCCGGACGCCAAGAGCTTGCCATCCGGAGAAAACGCCACAGTTAAGACATCCCCGCTATGGCCATTGATGGTTGCCAGTTGTTGGGTAACCACATTCCACAGTTTGATTGTCTTATCGGCACTGCCGGATGCTAAGAGCTTGCCATCCGGGGAAAATGCTACGGAAATAATCTGATCCGTGTGTCCCTTCAGTGTGGCCAGCCTCCGCCGTCGGCTCACGTCCCACAGTGCCACGACGTTGTCCTGACCCGCCGTGGCCAATAACTGACCATCCGGAGAAAATAACACGACGGGGTAGGAATCGAACCGTTTTGCCCGCCCTTCCAGTGTTGCGAGCTCCTGCTGCGTGGTCACGTTCCACAGCTTCACCGTTTGGTCTCTACTCGACGAGGCTAAAATCTTGCCGTCTGGAGAAAGCGCTACCCCATCGACCAGGCCCTTATGGCCCACCAGGGTAGCCCGCCACTGGTGTTTCACCATATCCCAGAGTTGCACCGTGTAGTCATCAGCATGCCCCGAGGCCAGGACCTTTCCGTCCGAGGAAAAGCTGATCGCCAAAGCGCCGCTGCCTGGTGTTTTGAGCTTAGCCAATTCGTTGTGTGAAGTTACTTCCCAAAGTCTCACACCACCCAAAATTCCCGAAGCTAGGATCCCGCCGTCGGGGGAAAATGCCAGACCCCGGACTATGTTGGGATGCGGCAACGTGAGCTGCTCTCGATGGGACAGACGCCACAGGTGGTACCACTCAAAGCCGCGCAGGTCCTCTTGGCCCGGGCGAGGTCGCTGACCCTCCAACAACTCTTGTAGCAACCTCATATTGGCCTGATCCCAGGCCTGGTACGCCAGATTTATCTGCGAAACATAGAGCAGACGACGATTGCTCAGCTCCTGCTGCTCGGCCCGAATGCGCTGTTGATTGGCGCGATGAGCTTGCCACGTGGTCGCCAGCAAACCAACCAGCAACGACACCAACACCAACGTCGCTGCCGACACTGCCGACTTGTTTCGTCGCACGAACTTTCCCATGCGATACGCGAGCGTGTCTTTGCGGGCCATCACCGGCATGCCCTCTAAATGACGCCGAATGTCCTCCGAGAGCTCGTGCGCGGAGGCGTATCGCCGCGCTGGCTCCTTGCGTAGCGCCATGAGGATAATGTTGTCTAAATCGCCCGCCAGACGGCGGCGCAACGCTTCGGAAGAGCCATCCGGTCCCGCATCGAGCACCGCTTTCGGGCGGCTCACCGCCGCACTGGGGCGCTCCGGCTGGGCCTCACAGATGAGACGCTCGACTTCCGGCAGCCAGCAGCCCTCCAAGAGATAGGGGTGATGGCCGGTGAGTAACTCATACAGCAACACCCCCAGCGCGTAGACGTCGCTGGCCGTCGTGATCGTCCCGCCCCGCACCTGCTCCGGGCTGGCATACTCCGGCGTCATCGGCCGCAGTCCCGTCGACGTCTTCATCTGCTCGGACGGCTCCGGAAGCAGCCACTTGGCAATGCCGAAGTCCAGCAGCTTGGGTACGCCGTCGGCCGTCACCAGAATGTTGCTTGGCTTCAAATCTCGGTGCACAATGAGATTCTGATGGGCGCAGTGCACGGCGGCGCATACCGTGCGAAACAGCGTCAGCCGCTCATTCACCGAGAGCCGGCGTTGATTGCAGTACTCGTCGAGGGGAAGGCCGTCGACGTACTCCATAATGAAGTAGGGCCGCCCATGGTCGATAGTGCCACCATCTATCAGCCGGCAGATGTTTGGGTGCTCCAAGCCGGCCAGCATTTGCCGCTCGTGGCGGAATCGCCGCACGATGGCACGCGTGTCCATGCCGCGTTTAATCAGTTTAATCGCGACCAGCTTGCGATACTCGTCATCGACGCGGAGGGCCAAATACACCAGGCCCAGGCCGCCCTGGCCGATTTCCCGCAGCATTTGATACGGACCAATCCGCCGGCCCACCAGCGACTCGACCGGCTCGCTCCCTGCCGCGGCCTCTGCCCCCACCAGCACCGGCTCATCTAAGAAGTCGCCCGCCTGCTCATGCGAAGCCAGCAGGGATTCCAGTTCCGCCAAGAGCTCCGGCTCCTGGTTACAGGCTTCTTGCAAGAACGCCGCTCGCTCGCGCGTCGGTCGCTGCAGAGCCGCTTGAAACAACTCCTCAATGCGGGACCAATGCTCAGTTTCCATTTCGGCCCCCTTTGGCGGGGCTCTCGATGCAGCCGCGCCCGAGCCATGGCCCATTTGTTTTTCACCGTGCCGGGTGACACTTTCAGCACAGCCGTCGTTTCCCCGATCTTCAGCCCGCCGAAATAGCGCAACTCGATAATCCGGCTCCGCTGTTTGTCGCCAGCCGCTTCTTGATCCACCAGTCGCAGATAGGCCTGTTGCACCAGGGCTGTCGCCTGCAACGCGTGCCCCACCCGCTCGAGCTGAAGATACCGTCGCGCCGGGAGACGCAACTCTTCGTACACGATGGGAATCAGCTCGTCCAGTGCCTCGGTACGGCCCTGACCCCAGTCGATCAACATCTGGCTCATGGGTCTCGCCCGGGCTTCCATCAAGTGACCTCCCTCCCAAAAAAACCGGGCCCTTAGCCTCTTTGGACGAAAAGAGTGCGTTATCGGTGGAGGCGCGCGGATGCCCGCCCGCTCATTAGCTTTCACGGAGAGTTTGTCAAGCTCATTCCGAAGGGGGGAGTCATGCGCTGCCTGCATCGCCCTGATCGAAGGGCTGCGCAATTGCGCTCGACTGGAAGCAAGGCATGGAGGCGGCAAAGATGAAATCAACAGCGCAGCGATGTTAGCACAATCAGACCGAAGACTTCTGTTTGTAATTGCGTTCACAAGCAAGGGAGGATGATCGTGAAACGAACCATGACACCAATCAGTCTGGCAATTCTGTTACTAAGCGTGTTCGTCGTGCCCGACGCACAGGCAGGCGGAGGATGCACTGAAGCCACGCTGCAAGGACCCTATGGATTCCACACAAATGGTGTCCAGTACGCAGGGCAGCAACTTTTTGCGGCGGTGGGAATTACTACTTTTGACGGAGTCGGACGCTGGGATTCAACGTTGGCCACAAGCCGAGATGGTGTGATCTCGCGAAACAACCCTCGTGGCAGCTATGCGGTCAACTCGGACTGCACCGGCTATATGATGAATGATAGCATCGGCCTAATCCAAGACATAGTCATCGTCGACGGAGGTAAAGAGGTTCGAACTTTGGCAAGGAACCCTGATTTCTCTCCGATTTGGACCGGACTCTACAAAAAGCAGACACTCTCTGAATGCACAGCCGCCAACATGGCAGGTAATTGGGGATACTCTTTCCAGGGCTCGATCCTCGTGGACGAATCTTTCCGCCCGGCGGGGATCATTGGCCTGGCCACGTTTGACGGAGAGGGACGCATCACCGGAACGGAGCTGCGCAATCTGGGAGGCGAATCTGTTACCCTACCCATTAAGACCACCTATACCGTAGCGTCCGATTGCAGTGGCGAAACGGCCGGACTCTCTTATTTCGTGCTGGTCGGCGATGGATCGGAGTCCTTTCTGATCCGGACTATTGACGGCTGGGTGGTTACCGGCTTCCCCAAGAGACAGTAGAACGTAAACCGGTGCCCAGGCGGGGGATAACCGGGACCTCCGCGCTGCGTTCGGAATGCATTGGGACCCTACGTGTACGCTGACAATAGATTGCTTTGTTCCGCACATCTTGACTTTGCCAGGTTTTGAAAGCGCAAAAGGTAGGTTGTTTGTATTTTGTTTTGCAACCAGGAAGGACAAGCCAACGAGGTTGGTTGGTCAGACCTCTCGCGCCGTTGCCTTAGTCTCACGAACTTCGCTTGACAGTGCATTTCACTGGGCGTAAATCGAGGCACAGGGTTCGAACCAAGAGGGGGGTATCGGCATGGAGCTCATTGCTGCAATCGACTCTCTGCACGTCACCGTACCAGTATTCGCGCACTCCAAGACGTGCGCAATCACTTTCCGGTAGACCAGTCTCGGCAGCGGCCCGCATGGCCCGCATAACAAATACCAATTAAAGGGGCAGAGAATGAAAAGGTTGTTCTATCTTGCTTCGGCTTTGGCAGTTGGTCTGGCTTCCCTCAGTGGCTCTTCGACCATGGCCAATACTTGTTTGGACCTCGCTCAATTCACGGGCCAAGTCAATGTGAAGTGCTTCGGGGCCCGAGGGGATGGCGTGACCGACGATACGGGCGCCATTGTTGCGTCGATCAACGCTGTTCCTGCTAAGGGTGGAACGGTTTTCTTTCCGCCCGGCATGTACCTCACCACGGGCACTCCGATCACTGACAAGAAAGTAACCCTTGAGGGTTCAGGCGGCTCGTGCGACTGGACATACTACCCGACACCTCTCAGCTGTGCGACCGTGATCCAATCAGTGACGAACGCCCCGATTGTGAAGTTCACCGTCGCTGACCGGCTGCACGGCGACTTTGCTGGGACATGCCAGTACCGTGCAGACACGGATCTTTGGTATTGCGATGTCAACCGTAGTTGACCAAGGACGTTAATCATGTATCGAAATATGGGGCATTAATCATGTATCAAGCGAGACAACCTGATCTCAACCAGAATCCGCAAGTGCCCCGTCGCGCCCTAAGCAAGCTGGTCGGCGTCGGCCTGGCTGGCGCGGCGGGCCTGGCGCTCAAACCCTCCGTTGCTAACGCCACCACTGAGGTGCCGACGGGAAGTGTGGCCACCATCGGCGCTCTCCGGGATGCTCGGATCTTTTTCCCAACTCAGACAGTCGATGTTCTGGGTTATTACGCCCCGGGCGATGGTGGCGGCGGTCTTTTCTTCTGGGATGCCAATGCCGCCGACCCAGACAATGGGGGGACGGTGATTCAATCGAGGCAATCGGCAACCGGACGTTGGCGGCGCCTCTTGAGCGGATGGTTCTCGGTAAAGTGGTTTGGCGCCAAAGGCGACAATCGCAATGACGACAGTCAACCGATCAGAGCCACTATCAATGCGGTGCGAGCGACGCCGTCCGGTGGAACCGTCTTTTTCCCGGCTGGAACCTACCGGGTAACGGCCACGATCGAGGTCAACACCGTGCCGCCCACGCGTCTTCGCCTGACTGGCGAGGGATATGCCTCGACGATTGCCATCACGGGCGTTCAAGAAGGGATTGTCGCCGATTTTGTGTGGAATCTGGAAATCTCCAACCTTCGCTTTGCCGGCGCGGTGTCTCGCATGATTCACATTGGCGGCCACCCTATGAATAATGGGCCTGTCTTCATCCTTGATAATTTCGTGTCCGGCGCGACGGAGCTCCCGGGTATCGGAGATATTATTGGAATCTCAGTTGTAAACATCGCTGACGCGTGGATCATTGGCAACGTAGTGACCGGCTGTGGACACGCCGATGGTGGTGGATATGGACATGGTTACAACATCGCCGGTGATGTGTCCGGTAATGGTAGCTCACGCGTTCACATACGAAACAACACCGTCAAGGGCGATCACACAGCGTACGGTATCGTTCTCTACAATGCTTCGTACAGCGATATCCAGGACAACATAGTGGATGGTGGGGGAGCGCTGAACCGGCTTCCGCCGGACCCGGTAAACGGGGACTTCAGCGGATATGGCATTGTTTTCTATTCGAATCCGGCTACGACGTACAATACCGTGAGCGGAAACCATGTGTCCAATACGGCCGGGTCAGGCATATATATGCAGTCGTCTCCCTACTCGGCTGTGGTCGGCAATGTCCTGGAGAGAGTATGCCTCAGTCAGGACGACAGCCGACTGGTGGTTGGCGGAATAGCCAGTAACGCCGGCCCGATGACTATAACCGGAAACCTCACTCGAAACAGTGGCAAGTCAGGGATTGTGGTTGAAGCCAATGACCATGCCGTGTCTGGGAATGTGATTGAGGAGTGTGCCGAGACCGGTATTCAACTCAACGGCATTTGCACCAACGTTACTGTTAGCGGGAATGTTGTAAAATCAGCCAAGCATGGCATCCGAACATTTGGTGCCGATCCGATTACGCGCGTTTCGATTACAGGGAATACCGTTGATACCTGCCGGCTGGATGGGATGATCCTGCTTACGGCCAACGACTGCGTCATTTCGGGCAACGATGTCAGCAACGCGGTAAACCATCTGATCATAATTCAAGCCGGGAGCCGGAACGTGATCGACGGGAACCGATGCTCGAGCACCACGTCGGATGCCGGCATCGATGTACGCACCGACGACACGCTGGTCATGAACAACATCGTGAGCAATTGTTTCAGAGGGATCTCCGAACAGGGAAGTTACAATGCGATTGTGAATAACAACGTGGTCGGGAACGCGAATGAGGCCATCCTTTCGCGTGGTACCTCGGTCGCCCGATCCGGCAATCGGTTGACGCTTTCTGCTCTCACGGGTATGGCGACGCTAGCGGCGGGGACGACTACGGTAATCACGACGGAGGTCCAGGCGGGCGATCGAGTGCGGATTCAGCGTATAACGCTCGGAAGCTTGCCGGGGGTGCTCGCGGTTTCCGCGGTAATCAACGGGAGCTTTACGGTATCCTCTTCGAGCGGAATAGATGACGGGACCTTCCAGTGGGAGATCCTTCACTGAACGGACTCGGCTTGTCTTTCGCCGCTGATGGGGAGGCGGGCGAACAGTCACGCGTGCGTCATCGCCGAACAAGGGAGACCGCGAGCCAATGCGTCCTGCTCATTGATGAGGTCGCGGCTTTTGGTATACGGGTGGCCAGTTCGGCTAGGTAGCTCATCTGGTTAGAGCGGCGGTCTCATAATCCGCAGGTAGTCGGTTCGAGTCCGACCCTAGCCACTCTGAACGGACCGGCCCGAGGCGGCGGCGCTGCTTCTTGGCCACTCGGCAGCCCCTTCGCCGTCGGATTTTTTGACTCTGTCCGCACCTCATCTCTAATCGGCCACAGGTCCGTAGCGATCTGTAGCCACTGCGGAGGGACCGATGCAGGATGCGAATGGAAGTGCCGCCACCGCCGCCGAGGTCGCGTCCGCGGAAGAGAACGGCGAGCGGGTCGTCTCGACGCACGTTCTCATCTCCGAGGAGCAGGTCCTTCGCCTGCGCGAGCTCTCCCGGCGCACCCGGATCGCGCAGAGCGAATACCTGCGAGAGGCGGTCGATGATCTGTTGACCAAGTACGGTTGTCTGCCAGCCGAGCGAAAGTGATGGCCACGCGCCCGATCCGCTTTGCTCTCTCAATAGAATCGCTGGAGCGCTCGCAAATTACGGCGGAGGAGCAGCCACTGCTGGAATTCGACTTTGCGGAGAGCTCGCCGGGTGGCTCGACCGCCCGGGCTCTGAGGCCGCAGCGCCGCGCCGCGACGCTCAAGGAGCGAATCGCGCTCTGGCTGGAGCGCAAGCTCTAGCTGGTTGCCCTGGCGCTCGTCGACCGGCGCAGCCGCGAAAGCAATCGCTCCACCGCTTTTCGCATCGCCGCTGCGCTCTCCGTCCGGAATCGCCGCTCGTGCCCGGGCAGCACCCACTCGAAGTCGAATTCCAGGAGCCGCTCGATCGAGCGCACCTGCTCGGACCACGAATACCAGCAGACGCTGCGCGAAGCGCCGAGCTCGCCCTCCTCCGTTCCCCAGAGGTGATCGCCGGTGAAGAGGAACTTGCGTCGATAGAGCAGCGCTGCGCTGCCGCGAGTGTGGCCTGGAACCGGGATCACCAGCAGCTCGTCATCCAGTGGAACGGGATCCCAACCGTCGATCGGGCGCTCCACGCCCGAGGTGCGGCCCGTCACGTCGGCGCGGTGAAGCAGGCGGTCGCAGCCGAACTCCCGGTGGAAGGCCTCGTGGTCCGCTACGTCGTCGCGGTGGGTGAGGAACATCAGTCGGACCCCACCCATCCGCGCGATTCGCCTCAACAGGGGGCGCGCCGCTCGCGGAGAGTCGACCAGGACGTTTCCCGCCGCCCGCTGAATGAGGTAGCTGGACGCGCCGAAGGACGACTCGGAGGTGTAGCCGCAGTAAAAAACGTCCTCCTCCACCAACTCG
>Ga0207646_10005512_pt1 | contig 13302 bp, 8 predicted proteins | sample KBSK5502metaG_FD_184343 | JGI IMG/M metagenome (GOLD analysis project Ga0207646, IMG submission 184343) | Corn, switchgrass and miscanthus rhizosphere microbial communities from Kellogg Biological Station, Michigan, USA - KBS K5-50-2 metaG... | ecosystem: Host-associated > Plants > Roots >... | reverse complement strand
GATGAGCTGGGAGACGGGGAGCTGGTTGATGAACGATCGGCCCAGGTTGCCGTGGACCGTCTGGACCAGGTAGTTCCAGAACTGCTGGGGCAGCGGCAGGCCGAGGCCGAACGTCCTGTTGATCGCGGCGAGCTGCTTCGCCGTCAGCGTGCTGTTGTGCGTCAGGTTCTTGGCCGGGTCGGCGGGCAGCACGCGGAACAGGAAGAAGTTGCCGACCAGCACGATGAACAGGGTGATCGCCGCGCTCGTGACCTTCACCGAGATGGTGCGGGCCAGGCCGGACGACCGGGCGGCGCCCGTGCCGCTGCGGTCTTCCGCGGCGGCACGGGCACCCTCGAGCATTGCTTCCGCCACAGGCGCTACTCCCGCTCGTCAGCCGTCGCGGTCTTGCGCCGCCTGGCCAGCACGAACGCGGCGCCCCCGAGCACGACGACGGCCGCGACGACGCCGCCGATCAGGCCGCCGTTGACGCCGCCCGAGGCGGCCTTGGAGACCGCGCCGATCTCGTGCTGGCAGCCGATGTTCGTGTCGGTCAGCGACGCAGGCGAGCCGGCCGGGCGGATGCAGTAGTAGCTCCACCAGGCGATCTCCTGGTACAGGTACAGGCCGGTCGTGGCGTTGTCCGGCGACGGCGCGAAGCCGGTCCACTTGTCGCTGCGGTAGGCCTGCGTGTCGTTCGGGTAGTAGAGCACGTTGTAGGCGTCGTCCAGGTAGAGCATCTGCTGCATCTGCTTGACGACCTTCTCGCGCGCGGCGCCGTCCAGCGCCTGCTGCTTGTGGTAGAGCTTGTCGTAGGCCGGGTTGCAGTAGAAGCTGTCCGACCAGCCAGGCGAGTAGTTCGGCCCCGAGCCGTACGAGCGCTGGCCGCAGGTGAAGACCGAGAGCTGGAAGTCCGGGTTCGGCTCCACTCCCCAGCCCCACATGAACAGGTCGTACTGGCCGTTGCCGATGTCCGCGGTGAGCTGACTGTCGGACATCGAGGTCGTGGTGATCTTGATGCCGATCGCGTTCAGCCAGCCCTTGATGTAAGGGGCGTCCTGCACCTGGGTGGGCGACTGGTTCCTGACGAACAGCCGCAGCGAAAGTTCCTTGCCGTTCTTCACCCTGACGCCATTTGGCCCCATCTTCCAGCCGTCGGCGTTGAGGATCGCGTTGGCCTTGGCCGGGTCGTAGTGGTACTGCTGCGACGCCGGCGGGTTGTAGTGGAACTGCGGGTAGATCGGCGGGATCACCGAGGTGCCCACCAAACCGGTGTTGAGCAGCACCTTCTTCACCAGCTCCGGCGTGTTCAGCGCGTAGCTGATCGCGTGCCTGACGTTGATGTCCTTGAGCGCGGGGTTCCCGTTGCCGATCGGCTTGCCAGACACAGTCGCCGCGCCGTTGTTGAACGAGAGCTCGTCGAAGTTGCCGGCATGTGCGTTGATCAGCGTGACGCCCGGCGTCCCCTTCAGGGAGTGCCACAGCGCCGGCGTGAGGCCTTCCGCGAAGTCGATCGTGCCGTTGGCCAGGGCCAGCTTCATCGCGGTCGGGTTATCGAACCGCTGGAAGACCAGCGTGCTGATCCCTGGCTTGCCGCCCCAGTAATGCGGGTTCGCCTTCAGCCTGATCGACTGGTTCGAGGAGAAGCTGGCGACCGTGAACGGGCCGGTGCCGACCGGGTTGAGGTTCTTGAACGAGCCGAGCTGCTTCTCGCTGATGTGCTCCCAGATGTGCTTGGGCAGGATCGGCACCTCGAGCCTGTTCATCACCGGCGTGAAGTGCTTCACCTTCATCACGACCGTGTACTTTCCGGTCGCGACGGCGCTGGTGATCTCGCCGACGTAAGCCTCGTTGTCGGCGAACTCGGTTGAGTTCGGTTGGATGTTGCGCTGGAACGTGTAGGCCACGTCGGCCGCGGTGAGCGGCTTGCCGTCGGACCACTTCACCCCGTGGCGGATGTGGTAGGTCCAGACCAGCCCGTTCTTGGAGTGCGACCATGAGGTGGCGAGCCTGGGCGTGCCCGTGTAGTTGAGCTGCCCGTAGTCCATCAGGTTGTCGTAGATCAGCCCGTAGACCTCGTAGTCCTGGCTGGTGAAGCCGAGGAACGGGTTCAGCGTGTCGACCGCGTCGGTGTCACCGACCACGAAGGTTGACTTCGCGGCCGGCGACTGACTCGCCGGGGCGGCTTGAGCGCCGAGCGCGGGGGCCGCCACCGCGAGGCCCGCGCAGAGCGCGACGCCGGCAGCGGTCAGCCGCAGCCGCCGTCTGGAGTTCGATCGGTGCATGGGGGTTCTCCCTCTGTCGGGCGGTCCGGCCCACGTTTCGTGGTCCCGCGGCTCTTCTGCAGTATGGGGGCTATCCGGGGCTACACCGCCATGGCCAACAACCGTAATATTTTTGAGATGTTCACCCTCTTTACGACTAGACATTCTAAAATGGCCTGTTATATCCGAACTGAGCGCTAGGGTCTACAGCTATGCCTGAATCCGCCGGACAGCCGGACGGCGCGCCGCCCGCCGCGGCTCGCATCCCGTCGGCCAGGACCTTGCACGGGAGCGCCGAGACCGACGATTACGCGTGGATGCGCGACCACGAGCAGCCCGCGCTCCGCGAGTACCTCGCCGCGGAGCGTGCCTATTACGACGCCCATGCCGCACACCTCGCCGGCCTGACCGGACGCCTCGCCGCTGAGTCGGCCGGCCGGATCCCCGACCGGGCAGAAGACTCGGTCGGATGGCCCCTATCAGGCTTTATCTACCGCACCAGGACACCAGAGGGAAGAGAGAATCTTCAGTTTTTTAGGTCACAATCAGGAGAATCTGCCGAACAGCTGCTGCTGGACGAGAACATCGTCGGCGCCGCGACCGGTTACGTGGAGGTCGGCGCGCGCGAGCCAAGCCCCGATGGCAACCTCCTCGCCTGGTCGGCCGACACAAGCGGCGCCGAGATCTACCGGCTGCGGATCAGGGACCTGCGGACCGGCGAGGACCTGCCAGGCGACATCGCGCGCAGCTACCCCGGCGTGGCCTGGTCGGCAGACTCGCGCTACCTCTTCTATCTCGTGCCCGACGAGCTGAACAGGCCGTTCGAGCTATGGCGGCACAGGGTCGGCACCCTCGCCGCCGATGACGTGCTGGTCTACACCGAGTCCGACGCCAGGTACGAGCTCACCCTGCACGCGGCGCGGAGCGGCCAGTTCGCCGTAGTCACCTCGGCGTGCCGTGACACCACCGAGGTCAGGCTGATCCCGCTGGCCGACCCGCTGGCCGAGCCGGTTCTGGTCGAGCCGAGGCGGCGCGGCGTGGAGTACCGCGTCGACCACGCGCGGGCTACTTCGGGGGATGCGCTGGGGGTGGTGTCGCCCCGCGGGTGGCTATACATCGTCACCGACGACGAGGAGCCCGAGTTCACGCTGAAGCGGGCTCCGGCCGACGCGCCCGCCGCGCTGAACTGGTCGCGCGTCGAATGCCCCGCGGTCGCGCGGGCCCGCGCGGATACCCGCCTGCTGAGCTGCGACGTGATCGGTGACCGGCTGCTGCTGACGCTGCGCCGCGGCGGCGATCCCTTGCTCGCGGTCACGGACCTCGATGGCGGCCAGGTGATGGAGGTCGGGCCGTCATTTCCGGCCGGCTCGATCACGGTGGAGCATGCCGAGGACTACGAGGCCGGCTCCGTGATCGTCCGCGATGCATCGCTGATCGAGCCGCCCGCCTGGTATCGGCTCGACCTGGTGACGGGAGAGCGGGCACTGCTCAAGCGCAAGGAGGTGCCCGGCTACGACCCGCGCAGGTACGTGACCGAGCGGATCAGCGTGCCGGCCTCGGACGGCACGGCCATCCCGGTGACGCTGGCCTACGCGAAGACCATCCCTCTCGATGGCACCGCCCCGTGCCTGCTCTACGGGTACGGGGCGTACGAGGCTTGTTCTGACCCCGACTTCACCGTCGGGCTGCCCTCCCTGCTCGACCGGGGCGTCGTGTACGCGATCGCGCACGTGAGGGGCGGCGGGGAGTGCGGCAGGAACTGGTGGCAGCAGGGTCGGCTGCGATCGAAGATGACCACGTTCACCGACTTCATCGAGGTGGCCGACGCCCTGGCAGGACTGGGCGGGCCGGCCCTGGTCGACGGTAAGAAGATCGCCTCCCGCGGGCTGTCGGCCGGCGGCCTGCTGCAGGGCGCTGTCTACTCCAAGCGGCCAGACCGGTGGCGAGCGGTCATCGCCGAGGTGCCGTTCGTGGACTGCGTGACCACGATGCTCGACCCGTCGATACCGCTGACGATCAACGAGTGGGATGAATGGGGCGACCCACGCGACCCAGGCGACTACGCCTGCATCAGGTCATACTCGCCGTACGACAACCCGCCGGCTGGGCCGCGGCCGCCGCTGCTGGTCACAGGAGCCGTGCACGATCCCCGGGTGGCCGTCCACGAGCCGGCCAAGTGGGTCGCCAGGCTCCGCGCCACGGCGCCGCCAGCGCGGCCGTCACCGATCTGGTTCCGCGTCGAGCTGGGAGCCGGAGCGCACACCGGCCCCTCCGGCCGGTTCGCGCAGACCAGCTACGAGGCCGAAGTGCACGCCTTCGTCCTCGACGCGATGGGCCTGCGCGAATTACCCGCTGCGCGTGACGAACACGTACTCGGTGCGCGGGACCTCCTGCCGGGTGCCGTCGAGGCGCGCCGGCCATCGGCGCCGTCCGGCGGGGCGCGGCTATATGGTTTGTGCCATGAGTGAGCCCGCATCTTCCGCGTTTCCGGTCACGACCGCCTTCGAGCTCTCCGGCATGGTGGTCGACGCCGATCTTGGCGTCGCATTCGGCCTGGTTGTCCGCAGCATGGGCTTCGCCAAGTCGTTTGGCGCGAGCCTGTCGGCGCTCCGGCAGGGAGAGGTCGGCCAGTACACCGAGCTGCTGGAGGACAGCCGCAGGCACGCGATCGACCGGATGGTCGAGAACGCCAGGCTGCTCGGCGGCAACGCCGTGATCGCGATGCGATTCGACTCGTCAGAGATCGGCCAGCAACTCACGGAAATCGTGGCCTACGGCACCGCGGTCGTTGCTCGCCTGGCGGGTGCCTGAGCCAACCGCGGAACCTGCCGTGAACGCCGACTCGCCGCAGCCGCCGCGGGCGCCGGCGGGCGACATGGACCGGGACCGGATACTCGGGCTGCTCCGCGAGCACTACGCGCGCGGCAACTTGGACGACGCCGAGCTCGACCGCCGGACCGGGATCGTGCTCGGCGCGGTCTATACCGACGAGGCAGCCGCCGCGCTGTCCGGCCTGCCGGTGCTGGCGGGTCAGGGCCCGGCTCAGCGACCGGGGCGGGCCAGGCGCAGGCACGGCCAGGCCCAGCGGCCTGGGTCCGCCTGGGTGCCGACGTCGGAGCGATTCAGGGACCCGACCAGCCGGCTGATCATGCGGGTGTGGATCGACCCGGCCGACGACAGCCGCCATTACGTTCCCGAGGCCGACGAGCGGTAGCTGCGGCCGTGCGGCGAGCGGCAGAATGTCTGTCATGTCCAACGCCGATGAGCCGGACCTCGCCGAGCTGCGCGACCGGTGCACGAGGTTCCTGCACGGGCACGGGCCGGTCAGGGCCGCCGACATGCTTGCGACGATCCCGCAGGACTGCGCGGTCGATCGCTACGGAGAGGGCGGCGTCGTCGCCGAGCTCGAGTCGGAGATCGCCGGGCTGCTCGGCAAGCCGGCGGCGCTGTTCCTGCCGAGCGGGACAATGGCCCAGCAGGCCGTCTTGCGGGTTCACGCCGACCGCCGCGGCTGCCGCACTGTCGTGTTCCACCCGATGTCTCATCTGGAGCAGCACGAGGGACAGGCCTACCGGCGGCTCCAGGCGCTCGCGGGCCGGCCGGCCGGCGATCCGAACCGACTGCTCACGGCCGAGGATCTGGCCGGCGTCGCCGAGCCCTCGTGGCGCTGCTGCTCGAGTTGCCGCAGCGGGACATCGGTGGCCAGCAGCCGCCGTGGGACCAACTCGCGGTGCAGTGCGCGTGGGCCGCAATGGCGGGGGCGGCCGCTCACCTGGACGGGGCCAGGCTATGGGAGTCCGCGGCCGGTTATGGCCGCTCACCCGCCGAGATCGCCGGGCTGTTCGACACCGTCTACGTCTCGTTCTATAAAGGCATCGGCGCGCTTCCTGGCTGCTGCGTGGCAGGTCCCGCGGAGATCATCGCGGAGGTCCGCGAATGGCGCGAGCGGATGGGCGGGATGCTTTTCGGCCTGTGGCCCAACGCGGCCTCGGCGCTGACCTGCTTGAAGGCCAGGTTGCCGCGGATGACCGGATACCTGGAGCACGCGAGGGCGATTGCCGCGGCATTGCGCGACGTAAAGGGCGTGACCGTGATACCTGACCCGCCGCAGACCCCGATGATGCACCTGACGCTCGACGTGACCGCCGAGCGTTTCACCTCGGCCTCCCGCGCGCTGGCGGCCGAGGAAGGCATCTGGACCTGGCCGCGCGCGATGACGACAGCGGATCCCGCGGTGCAGCGGGTGGAACTCGCGGTCGGCGACGCGACATGCGCGCTCGGGCCTGACGAAGTCGCGGCGGCGGTCGCCGCCCTGACCGCCGGCTAGCCACATGGCGGCGCCCGCCATTGGCGACGAAGAGGTGAACGATCGGCGGGAGGGGCTCACGCCGGACAGAAATGACCAGTAAGATCACGGAGCATGTAATCATCGGCCAAGTGGTTGGAACGAACGAAACGAAGGAATTATCAGGAACGACGGGAACTCCAGTGAACTCCAGGAGACCTCGGGGGAATGCCGCAAACCTCGCCAACGGTTTTGCTACGCTTCGGCGGTTCGGTGGCGCTCCGGCAATCTCGGCAGTCTCAGGAGTCCCGGGCGTCTCAGAAGTTCGTGGTGAGCTAGATAGGTCGTATTTACGAATTCTCGTGCATTCCGGGTCAAGGGGCCGCCGGGAATCTGGCCGTAGATCCGGGGAGCTACGGCAGCACCGCCGGTCGGGTTGAGGCAAGAGAGGAAGTCAGATGTCGGAGCAGACGGCGTCGTCCTTCGCGGGGGCGATACCGAGACCGGCGGCCAGACTCGAGCCCGACGCGATCGGCGTCGCCCAGGACACCGTCATCGGCATGGCGTCGTCGGCGCCGGCCGCGACCGTCGGCCTGTCGATCGCCGGTCTCGCGGCGGCCACGGCGTACGGCAGCGGGCTGATCCTGCTCCTGACCGCGATTCCGATGCTGATCATCGCCAACGCCTACCGCCGGCTGAACCTGTGGAACGCCAACTGCGGCGCCACGTTCGAGTGGGTCGGCCGCGCGATCAATCCCTACCTCGGCTTCATCACCGGCTGGCTGATGGTCGCCGCCTACATCATCGGAACGGTCGCCGAGGTGCTCCTGCTCGGGCCGTCGGTGCTGCAGGTATTCGGGGTGACGTCCTTCAGTTCCTCGGCCGCCCAGACCTGGTCATACGTGGGGATCGGCGGCGCCGTCGGGGTGGTCATGCTGATCGTCGCCATCGTCGGCATCCGCATCACCGCGCGCACTCAGGTCGGGATCGCGGCCGTGGAGTACCTGATTCTGATCGGCCTGTCGATCGCCGGGCTGATCTGGGTGCTCGGCCACCATGCCGGTTCGGTGCACATCACCTCGGGCTGGTTCAGCCTGTCCGGAGTGGCCGGCAAGGGCAGCGCGGTCAATGGGTTCCTGATCGCTGTATTCGTCTACGGCGGCTGGGACGGAACGCTGTACGTCAACGAAGAGGTCAAGCACCGGCGCGTGAACCCGGGCCGGGCGGCCATCATCGCGGTCGCGCTGCTCGCGGTGATCTACACGCTCGCGCAGGTTGGCCTGCAGGGCGTGATCTCCCAGCAGAGGCTGAAGGCCACGTCGGGCGCGGGAACGACACTCGTCGTGATCGCGCACGCGCTCGGCGGCGGCTTCTGGGCGAAGGCGATGGCCCTGGCGATCGCGCTGTCGGTCGTCGCCACGACGGGCACGGGCATCGTGCTCGGCGCCCGGCTGGTGTACGGCATGGCGAGCTACCGCGCGCTGCCCGGCTTCCTGTCCAACGTGTCGAGGCGGTACGCGACGCCGGTCTATGCGAGCCTGCTCGTCGGCGTCCTGATCATCGTGCTCAGCGCCGTCTATTACCTCGCGACCTCGGTGCAGAACGCGTTCTACGACGTGATCGCGGTGACCGGGTTCCTGTTCTCGATTTTCTACATCATGACCGCGCTCGCGGCGATGGTGTATTACCGGCGGCGGGTCTTCAGCACCGCGTGGGACTTCTTCGTACTCGGGGTCCTGCCGCTCGGCGCGGCCGGCTTCCTCGGCTGGGTCCTGGTCAAGTCGATGCTCGCCGCCCAGGCCGCGTGGAACTGGTCGCTGGTCGGCATCATCGTGGTCGGATTGGTGATGATGGTGGTGGCGAGGGTCGGGTTGCGGTCGCCGTTTTTCCACATCAGGCGCGAGAGCGACACGCAGCGGGCCTGAGGCCGGGGCGTCAGTCGCCTGCGATGTTGGCCAGGCTCTCCCGCACGGCCTGCACGAGTTGGTGATCCGGCGAGAGCACCCGCTCGCATCGCTGCGCCGTGTCGCGCAGCACCGCGACCGCGTCGCCGATCCGGCCGACCGCGTAGTAGGCGTGCGCCAGGTGCACGCTCCTGGTCAGGGTGTCGACGTGATCGACGCCGAGCACCCGCTCGGAATCGGTCCTCGTTTCCTCGTGCAGCTGTATGGCCATGGCCATCCGACCTGCCGACTGATACGCGGCAGCGAGCCGGCCGCGGGCCGCGATCGTCTCTGGGTGATCGGGGCCACGCGCCCGCTCCCGCCCGGTCGCGACCCGCTTGTAGGCCGAGACCGCGTCCTTGACCCGGTCGGCGGCCAGGTAGGCATTGGCCAGCTTCTCGCAGGTCGCCAGCGTCGCCTGGTGATTCTTCCCCTGCACCTGCTCGCGCTCGGTGAGCGTCCGCTGATACTGCCTGATCCCGTCGGTCCTGCGCCCCGCGGCGCAATACGCGTCGGCCAGCGCGTCCCTCGCGTCGAGAGCGGCGGCATGCCCTGAGCCGAGCAGGCGGGTGCGATCGCTGGCGACACGCTCGAAGATGGCGACGGCTTCGTCGGCCCGCCCGGCGGCGAGCAGCGCCCGCCCGAGCCGTACCTCGAACTCGATGGTGGCCGGGTGCTCGGAGCCCAGCATCCTGACCCGGTTGGCGAGCACCCGCCTGAACCACGGCAGCGCTTCAAGCGCCTTGGAGGCCGCCAGGAAGGCTTCGGCCAGGTGATCGCTGGCCGCCAGCGCATCGTGGTGCTCAGGGCCCAGGTACCGCTCGCTTGCCGCCGCGACCCGGTTCCAGTGCGCCGCGGCGAGCATGGTCAGGCCGGCGGCTTCCAGGCTCCGCCCGGCGCGGAACAGCAGCCGGTAGCTGCTGCCGGTCCAGATCTGGTCTCCGGCCAGCCGGATGACGGACAGCGCGCAGGCCCGCAGGCTGTCGGAGAGCCAGCCCATCTGGTCCTCGTCGGGCCAGGCTTCGAGCAGCGCGTCGGCCGCGCCCAGGGCCGCCCGGTCGAGCAATTCGCGCGACACCGCCGCCCTGACGGCTGCCTGCACCGTTGGGTGCATCCGCACGATCGGCGGCGCGGGGGCGGAGTCGATCGTCAGCATCCCGGCTCGTTCCAGGCTGGCGACACAGGTCCAGGCGTCCAGTCGGCCGGTGTCGGGCCGGGTGGTGCCCGGCTGACTGGTGCCGGCTGGGCTCATCCCGTCGGCCGAGCTGTGCCCGGCGTACTCGCGCGCGGCCGCGGTCGCGAAGATCGTGGCAGGGATCGAGTGGCCGTCGAGCACCGCCGCCAGGATCAGCAAGGGCTGCACTGGGCCGCGCGGCAGCAGCCGGTGAGCCTGCTCGACGCTGAGCGTCCAGCTGATGGCCGCGGCGGCCGGCCTGCCAGGCAAGCCAGGCGCGAGCTGGGCTCGCTTACGGCCGAACTGATCCACATACTCGCGGCAGGACAGAGCGGAGCTGTTCAGCACCGCGCTCGCCTGGCCGAGCGCCAGGGGCTCGCCGTACAGCAGGTCGACCAGGTCGATCGCGCCCGTCCGCTGGCCGCGGTCGCCGGTGAGCCTGCCAAGCAGGAAGCTCAGCGCCTCGCGCCGGCTGAGCCCGGCCACCGGGAACTCGCGCAGCTGCCGCCGGCCGAACGCATCGGCCGGCTCAGCGGTCGTCAGCAACGTCCGCCCCGCCTGGCCGGCCGGCCACAGCCCGTCGATGTCCGCGGGAGCGACGAGATCGTCGAGTACAACGAACCAGCGCCTGCTGGTCTCGGCAAGCCAGCGGACGAAGCGCGTCGCGACCGACTCGGCGTCGCCGGCGGGCTCGATGCCGATCGCGGCCGCCGCGGCGGCCGCGTACGCGGACACGATCGATTCGCGGCTCGTCGCGGTGACCCAGACGAGCAGGTCGAGTTCGCGAGCCTGCCACAGCGACTCGGCGCAGCAGACCGCGAGCTGGGTCCTGCCGCAGGCGACCGCCCAGTCAGGTGACCCGGGCGCAGGGGCAACCCCGGCGCCGCGGGCGGGAACGAGCGCGACCGCCGCTCCGGGGACCAGCAGCTGCCCGAGCCCGGGGGCCGACTCTGGCCGCGCGACGTGGCCATCGGCGAGCGGGGGAACGGTTCCAAGCCTGAGCGGCCATGTCACCCGGCCCGCCGGAGACCCCTCAGAATCGACGAGAGGCACCCGGCTGTCTGCGCTCACCGGCAGCCTGCCACCGGCCAGCGGCCGCGCGGCGGCTTGCCCGACGAGCGCGCTTCACCGAGCACTGACTGCATGCGCTCTCCCTGCCGATGTCCGCGCGGGTTCATAACGAACCATACGGCCATGCAAGGACCCACACATCGGTTCACTCTCAATACGCTGCGTCTGCCCAAAACGGGCACGTAAATCGACATCGGGATGGCAGCAGGCGGCCGCTGGCTGCCGTCCGCCGGGCTGCGCCCGGGTCGCCGGGCGCCGGAGACGGCCTCCTTGACGCCTCGCCGGCAAGGCCGCTCAGGTGTGGCGGAACACCGGCGGATGGCTCGCAATGTCGGCGATCACGTCGCCGACGCTGCGGACCTCGCCGTGCTTGCGCCTGATCAGGTCAGCTATCAGCCCGGTCCAGCCGGTCTGGTGCGAGGCGCCAAGCCCGGCCCCGGTGTCACCGTTGAAATACTCGCTGAAAAGGATGTTGTCGCGCCAGGCGGGATCGGACTGCAGCCGGCCCGTTCCGCCGAAGCACGGGCGGCGGCCGTCCGGGCCGCTGGCGAAGAGGGAAATGAGCCGATCACAGAGGTCAGCCGCGATCGCGTCCAGGGTCAGCCGCTGGCCTGAGCCGGTCGGATACTCGATCGTGAGGTCGTCGCCGAAGAACCTGTGGTAGCGCTCCAGCGAGCTGATCACCAGGTAGTTCACCGGGAACCAGACCGGGCCCCGCCAGTTCGAGTTGCCGACGAACAGCGGCGTCGTTGACTCGGCGGGCTCATAGTCGATCGAGGCGCGGTAGCCCTCGACATCGATCGTGTACGGGTGCTCCCTGTGCCAGGATGACAGCGCCCGCAGCCCGTGCGGGGACAGGAACTCGGACTCGTCGAACAGCCTGGTGAGCAGCCTGGCCAGCTTGTCTGGCCCGGCGAGGCTGAGCAGCAGGCGCTGGTGCGGCGGCTCGCCGCGGAGCAGGCCGACCGCGTCGAGGCTCGTGCCGTCGTCGCCGGCTTCCTGGCCTGCCAGGAAGCCGGCGAACCGCTTGCCGACCGCCATCGAGTGCTCGAGTGACCCCTGGTCCACGACGCTGAGCGCCAGCGCCGGGATCATCCCGGCCACGGACCTGACCTTGACGGGGACCCTGTCGCCGCCCGGCGTGATCAGCCGGTCGTAGTAGCTGCCGTCGTCGTCGTCCCACAGGCCCAGGCCGTCAAGGGCGGCCCTGATCGCCGCGAAGTGCTCGAGGAACTTCATTATCAGGTCGGTGCCAGGCCGCTGGCCCGACCGGTGCAGCACCAGCGCGATCGACGCCATCGCGTAGAAGCCCATCCAGCCGGTCGCGTCCGACTGCTCGAGAATGCCGCCGACCGGCAGGTGCGAGCGGTCGATCGGCCCGATGTTGTCCAGGCCGAGGAAGCCGCCCTCGAACAGGTTGTCGCCCTCGGCGTCTTCGCGGTTGACCCACCAGGTGAAGTTGAGCAGCAGCTTGTCGAAGACCCGGCTGAGGAATTCGATGTCGCGGCCGCCGTCGACCGCGAACACCTCGAGCGCCGCCCACGCCTGCACGGGCGGGTTCACGTCGCCGAAGTCCCATTCGTACGCGGGGAGCGCGCCGCTCGGATGCTGGAACCACTCCCGGCAGAGCAGGATCAGCTGGTACTTGGCGAAACCCGGGTCGACGTGGGCCAGCGCCACGCAGTGGAATGCCAGGTCCCACGCGGCGAACCAGGGGTACTCCCACTTGTCGGGCATCGACATGATGTCGAAGGCGTCGAAGCTGCGCCAGCGGCAGTTGCGGCCGGTCAGCCGCTCTGCGGGCGGCGGCGGCTGGCCAGGGTCGCCGTCCAGCCAGCGGGCGACGTCGTAATAGAACAACTGCTTCGACCAGAGCATCCCGGCGAAGGCCTGCCGCATGATCATCGCCTCGTCGGCGCTCGCTGCGGCCGGGGTCAGCTCAGCGTAGCGTCGGCCTCGGCCTGCCGCAGCGCGAGCACGCCGTCGAAGTCGGCGCCGAGCGCATCTGGCGGAACGGCCGCGGCCGGGCCGCCAGACGCCGGAACGGCCGCCGCCGGGCCGGAGCGGGCCGCGGGAATTCGCGCGGCCGCGGGCGCCAGCCTCAGCCGGAGTCCCGCGGATTCGCCGCCGCCCAGCGTCAGCCGGTACCACGCCGAGCACTTGGTGCCCGTCTTGGCCGGGTTGACCGTCGCGGCCCCGCTGATCACATGACCCCCGATCCCGTCCTTCGGGTACGGCGTGATCGGGTGGCTATCGAACAACAGCGCGGTGTTGGTTTCGTTGTCGCAAAAAAGAAGTTCAGGCAGGCTGCCGTCGGGTCCGGGGCCCGCAAGCAGGTCGAGATCGCCGACCAGGGGATGCCCGACGCTGACGGCGGCCCAGCCGGGCCCGGCAGACCCCGGCCCGGGCTCGGGCACGGGCGCGGCGGCGAGCTCGGGCCTGGCCTCGGTCTCGTCGTCGCCCCAGGCCCAGGTGTTGCGGTACCAGGCTGTCGGCAGCACGTGCAGCGTCGCCGCATCGGGCCCGGCGTTGGTCACGCTGATCCGCATCAGCAGGTCGTCGGGGCCGGCCTTGGCGTAGTCGACC
>Ga0207646_10005510_pt1 | contig 13305 bp, 13 predicted proteins | sample KBSK5502metaG_FD_184343 | JGI IMG/M metagenome (GOLD analysis project Ga0207646, IMG submission 184343) | Corn, switchgrass and miscanthus rhizosphere microbial communities from Kellogg Biological Station, Michigan, USA - KBS K5-50-2 metaG... | ecosystem: Host-associated > Plants > Roots >... | reverse complement strand
GACGGAACTCTTCTCACTGGCGAAACGCGTGAGCCAGACTTCTTCCGCGGTGAAGCAGAGGATGGGTGCCAGCCACGTGGCGAGGCAGTGGAAGAGCTCATCCATCACGGTGCGGCAGGCGCGCCGACGCAACGATGACGGCGCATCACAATAAAGTGAATCCTTGCGGATATCGAGATAGAGGGCCGAGAGATCGACATTCATGAAGTTGAGCAGCGTGGCGACGACCTGCTTGAAATCATAGGCGCGGTAGCCCGCCAGCACACTCGCATGGATATCGGCGAGCTTGTGCAGGATGTAGCGCTCGAGCTCCGGCATGTCCTTCTGATCGAGACGCTCGGCTTCGTCCCAGCCCTCGAGTGCGCCGAGTATATAGCGCAGCGTGTTGCGCAATTTGCGGTAAGCCTCGACATTGCTCTTGAGTATCTCAGGTCCGATGCGCTGATCATCGGCATAGTCGGTCGAGGCCACCCACAGTCTGAGGATATCGGCGCCCGACTGCTTGATCACGTCCTGCGGGAACACCTGGTTGCCAAGCGACTTCGACATCTTGCGGCCGTCTTCCGCCATGGTGAAGCCATGGGTGATGACGGTGTTGTAGGGCGCCCTGCCCCTGGTGCCGCAGGATTCGAGCAGCGAGGAATGAAACCAGCCGCGATGCTGGTCCGAGCCTTCGAGATAGACATCGGCGGGCCAATGAAGATCGGGACGCTTCTCCAGCACGAAAGCGTGGGTCGAACCTGAATCGAACCACACATCGAGAATGTCGTTCACCTTTTCCCATTCATCGGGATCGGTGACGCGGTCTTTCAGGAATCTGTCATGGGCGCCGTCGGCGAACCAGGCATCAGCACCTTCCTTTTCGAAAGCATCGGCGATGCGGGCATTCACCTCAGGATCATTGAGCACGAGGCTGGTCGCCTTGTTGACGAAGACACAGATCGGCACGCCCCAGGCGCGCTGGCGCGAGATGACCCAGTCGGGACGCGCCTCGATCATGCCGCGCAAGCGGTTCTGTCCGGCGGGCGGCACGAAAGTGGTCTCATCGATTGCCTTCAGGGCCTTGGCGCGCAGACCATCCTTCTCGCCATCGCCCATGGAGATGAACCATTGCGGCGTGTTGCGGAAGATGATCGGCTTCTTTGAGCGCCAGCTATGTGGATATTGGTGCTTGAGGCGGCCGCGCGCGATCAGAGCGCCGGCGGCCAGCAGCGCCTGGATGACGGCTTCATTGGCATCGCCCTTTTCACCCTTGTCGGTGAGGACGCGCTTGCCTTCGAAGCCCGGCGCTTCATCGGTGAAGACGCCATCGGCATCGACCGTGAAGGGAATCTCCGTGTTGATGCCGCGCGCTTTCAGCTTGCCGAGATTGGCTTCCCAGATCTCGAAGTCATCGGCGCCGTGGCTGGGCGCGGTGTGCACGAAGCCGGTACCGGCATCGTCGGTGACGTGATCGCCGGCCAGAAGTGGTACGGCAAAATCATAGCCCAGCGCCTTGAGCGGATGGGCGCAAGCCTCGATCTTCGCCATATCCACATCGGCGAGCCGCTTGAAATCCTCGACGCGGCTGGCCTTGAATGTCTCGGCGGCCAGATTGTCGGCGAGGATCACGCGGTCGCCGGTCTTGGCCCAGTTGTCGGCCGGCGCAGTGACGACCTCATAGAGACCATAGGCGATCTTCGGCGAATAGCTGATGGCGCGGTTGCCGGGGATCGTCCAGGGCGTCGTCGTCCAGATAATCACCGATGATCCGATCAGGTCCTTTGGTCCTCGCGTGACAGGGAATTTCACATAGATCGTGTCGCTGGTGTAATCCTGATATTCGACCTCGGCTTCAGCAAGTGCGGTCTTCTCCACCACCGACCACATGACCGGCTTCGAGCCCCGGTATAATTGTCCGCTCACGGAGAACTTCATCAGCTCGCGGGCGATCTGCGCTTCCGCGGCGAAGCTCATGGTAGTGTAGGGGTCCTTCCAGTTGCCGATGACGCCGAGGCGCTGGAACTCCTCGGACTGCACGCCTTTCCAGTGCTCGGCGAAAGCGCGGCACTCCTTGCGGAACTCGTTGATCGGCACCGCATCCTTGTTCTTGCCCTTGGCGCGATACTGCTCCTCGATCTTCCATTCGATGGGAAGACCGTGGCAATCCCAGCCCGGAACGTAATTGGCGTCCTTGCCCGACATCTGCTGCGAGCGCACCACCAGGTCTTTCAGAATCTTGTTCAGCGCCGTGCCGATATGGATATTGCCATTGGCATAGGGGGGGCCGTCATGCAGGACGAAGAGGTCGCGGCCCCTGGCATCTTCCCTGAGGCGGGCAAAGAGATCCATCCCCTGCCAGCGCTTGAGGATGTCCGGTTCCTTTTGCGGGAGGCCGGCTTTCATCGGAAAGCCGGTCTTGGGCAGGAATAGGGTCTCGCGGTAATCGCGTACCGGATTTTCGGGCTTGTCGTTCATTTTCTTCTTCACGATTGGGTGGTCGGGCGCGCTTGTAACAGCGAAAGACCGGGGGGAAAAGAGCAGGCTTTCCCAGGTTTATAAGAATCCGCCGAGCGGCACAACTCGTGCTTCATCAATTAGATGGGCCTCGACTTGCGTCGGGCTGACGGTCATCTTTTTTTGCAAGCTCGTGGAATCAGCTCTCGAAAGACTTATAGACCATATGAGCCAGGGACATGATGTCGTCGCGGCTCTGTTCGCCGGCAATGACGAAGCCCAGCGGGCCGTCAAGCCAATAGCAAGCCGTGATGCCGCGTTTTTCCTCGACGATGAATTTCGACTCCGCGCCAGCCTGATTGGCGGTGAGGAAAATGGTGATGCGGCGCTTGGCCTGATCCTCATACATCAATTGCGCGGCGGGTTGCGTTCCGGCGGCAAGCAGGCGGCCGCCCAGGAAGGTGTAGCCGCGCGCCGTCAGATCCGGGACGACCAGCTTCTGTCCGATGCGCTTCGACAGCCAGGAGGTCAAATGCTCGCTGTCATTGGCCGCCACCTCGACCGCATGACGTTCCTCGCGGGTAAAGACTTCATGCGCCTCGATGGCGAGATCGGCGAATTGCATCGCCTCGGGCGCATTCATTTGCAGGCTCGTAAACCAGCCCGCCGCACCGCCGATGATCAACAGAGCGAGGGCCGCGGCGATGGCATAAGGTGATAGCGAAAATCCGCGGTGATGGCGCAGCGCCGCCTTGATGTTCGCCGGAACGGTTTGATCCAGCACCGGATCGAAGGCTTCCCTGAGCAACGCCTTCTGGCGCCGCCAGGCCTCGACCTTGGCCCGCGCCTCGGGATCGCCGGCCAGGCGTTCGTCCAGCGCACGGCTTTCCTGCCCGGCAATTTCGCCATCGGCATAAGCGTGCAATGACCAGTCTTCGCTATTCGTCGGCTCTGTCATTTGATCCGTCTCAAAGAGGGTTTGGCCTCCTCGCCTATCAATTCGCGCAAGGCGCTCCGCGCCCGCGACAACCTCGACATCACGGTACCCACCGGCACCCCGGTGATCTCGGCGACATCGCGATAACTCATCTCCTCGACCGCCACGAGGATCAAAACTTCACGCTGCTGATCGGGCAGGCGATCAAGCGCGCTTGCCACCTGCAGGAACAATGTCCCACCTTCCTGCGTCGGCCTCAGCATGGCCTCGGGACCGGTGAGATCCTCCACCGTCTTGACAATCCCGGCCCGCCTTTCGCGCCTAAGGCCGCTCACATGGATGTTGCGCAGCACGGCATAGAGCCACGCCCGCAGCGGCCGGGTGGGATCGTAGAGATGGCTTTTCACCATCGCCCGCTCGACGCAATCCTGGACAAGATCGTCCGCCAGCGCCGGATCGCCGGTCAAGCCCCGGGCGAAACGGCGCAGATAGGGTATCTCGGCAGTGAGATCAGCGCGGAAATTCATCTCCGACCTTTATTCCTGATACAGTAGGAATGTGCTGTTTATTCCATATTCCTGACCGGCGTGCCTTCCGAATGCTTGCGCCTGATTCTCAGGACAATGAGGGTTATGGCGGCGACGATCGCCACCGTCAGGGCCGCCTTGACATATTTGACGTCAAACGGAAAGGCGGCCTCGGGGAGGATATCGAGCACGTAGCCCAGAAGGTTCGCCACATAATAGCTGATGGCGGCAATCGAGAGGCCTTCGACCGTCTGCTGCAGGCGGAGTTGCAACCTGGTACGCTCATTCATCGCCATGAGCAGATTGCCGTTCTGCTCTTCGACATCGATATCGACACGGGTGCGCAGGAGGTTGGCGGCGTGCATAAGCTTGTAGGACAGGTCGGTCTGGCGATCCTGCATGCTGAAACAGGTGCGCATGGCGGGCATCAGGCGCCGGTCCATGAAGGCCGTCATGGTCTGCAGGCCGTCGATCGGCCGCTCGCGCAGCGAAGCGAGGCGGGCGCGGGCGATCTCCGAATAGGCCCTGGTGGCGCCGAAGCGGAACTGCGACTGGGTGGCCCCCGCCTCGAGCTCGCCCGCGACTGCCATCAGCCGGTGCAGCAAGGCCTTGTTGGCGGCGAGGCCTTCGCTCCTCGTCATCTCAGCGGTGATCTCGCCCAGCGACTGCTCGATGCGGCGCACGACGGGCTGCAGCCTTTGCGCCTCCGGCAGGCCGAGCAGGCAGAAGGTGCGGTAGGTCTCGAGTTCGAGAAGCTGCTGCACGAAGATGCCGGCGCGCGAGGGCGACATGCCCCGGTCGAGGACGAGGATGCGCACGAAGCCATCATTGGCAACGAGGAAATCCGTTGCGGCAAGCGCATCGCCGGCTTCGGTCTCGAAGGCGACGAGGCCCGCCTGATCGAAGACCTTCTGCCACTCGCCGCCATCGGCCTCGGCGAGGAGATGGAGATCGGCCGATACCATCAGCGGCCCGGGCTGCGGCAGTTGCAGCATGGCCTTCTGCAGATCGCCGCCCGGACGGGCGAAGGGTGTCCGGTCGTGGCTCGCGAGCTCCCAGGTATAGGTCGTGAATTCGGCATGCTGTTCCCAGCGCACGGCCGAATCGGCAAAGGCGACGCGGTAATGCTTCGAGGCGGCATCGGGGCCGCGATGGCCGCGCGCCGCGACGAATTCGCCAAAGGCGGCACGGTCTCGGGCGGCCAGGTCGGCGTCGGTCATGAAGGCAAAATGCAGGATGCGCAAAGGCGGCGATATGGCCGCGAAGGGCCTGGCATGCACTTCGCCCAAAACAGCGCCGCGCAAGGGATGCGGTTCAAGCGTCATGGCCTATCTTTCAGTAAAATCCGAAGGTGGAAAGCATAGTGGGATGATGGCGCTGCGGCATGTGTCGCCGGGTCGCAGCAAATGCGTCGGTCTATCGGCCTCGATCGGCGGATGCCTGTTCCACCGCCTTGCGCATTCCCTCGCGCAGCTGCTGCATCTTTCGATTCAGCTCAACCATTTCCGGGATGGTAAAACCGGAATGCCGCAACAGAGCCTCCGTGAGACAGCCGGTCCTTCTATGGAGGTCACTGCCCTTCTTCGTCAGATGGACCTCCACCTGGCGCTCGTCTAAAGTGCCGCGCCTGCGTATGACGAAGCCGGCTGCCTCCAGCCGCTTCACGGCCGGGGTAATTGTGCTCGGCTCGAGTGCCAATCTGTCGGCGATGGCGGTAATCGTCAGACCGCCTCTCTCCCAGAGGGCACTGAGAACGAGGTACTGTGTGTAGGTCACTCCCAGCTCGTCCAGCATCGGCTTGTAAACACGGTTGATGGCGATCGCAGTCGAATAGATCGAAAAGCAGAGCTGGCTGTCCAGCGGAAGGGTTGAGGGATCGTTGGCCATCTCAGTCTCCAAATCGGTCAATTCGATTCATTACCACAAAAAACAATATCGCGATAAAGAAAACACTTTACAAGTTCGATGGAGTGGTATATCAAATGATTATCGTGATAACAATTATCGCGACCACCCCGAAAGAGGACACGCAAATGAATAAGACTCCGGTACACGCCGCATCCGCTGGCGCAAAGAATATCGTTCTGGTGCATGGTGGATTCGTCGACGGCTCAGGCTGGCAAGGCGTCTACGACATCCTGAAAAACGATGGCTACGATGTCACCATCGTCCAGAACCCGACGACCTCGCTTGGCGATGATGTGGCGGTGACGAGGCGTGCCATCGACCGGCAGGATGGCCCCGTCGTCCTCGTCGGCCATTCCTATGGCGGCGTGGTCGTGACCGAGGCCGGCACGAATGAAAAGGTGAAGGCCGTCGTCTACATCGCCGCTTTCGCGCCCGACAAAGGCGAGTCCGTGTCGAGCCTGATCGCCAATCCGCCGGCCGGCGCTCCGGTGCCGCCGATCCTGCCGCCGGTCGATGGGTTCCTTTACCTCGACAAGACGAAGTTCGCGGCGTCTTTCGCGGCGGATGTCGATACCCAAACCGCTGCCTTCATGGCCGACTCTCAGGTTCCGTGGGGCGTCGAAGCTCTCGCCGGTGCCGTCACCGTTCCCGCCTGGAAGAGCAAACCCAGTTACTATCTGGTGGCATCGGATGACCACATGATTCCGCCGCCGGTGCAGCGCAAGATGGCCGAGCGCGCCGGCTCGACTGTCATCGAAACAGCAGGCAGCCACGCAGTCTATGTCTCCAAACCGGAAGCGGTCGCCTCGCTCATCGAGCGGGCTGCGGCTGCGAAGTGAAGACCGCGATTATGACTAGGTGCTGCAATCCCGAATAGGACAACTGTTCGGGATTGCGCTCTGGTCTAGCCCGTCCATTTCTGGCGCATGGTGACCAGTTCCTCGGCCGCCGTCGGATGCAGCGCCATGGTGGCGTCGAAATCGGCCTTGGTCGCTCCCGCCTTGACGGCGATGCCCAGAAGCTGCGCCATCTCGCCGGCATCAGGTCCAACAATGTGGCAGCCCACTACCCTGTCACTCCCGCCGTCGATCACCAACTTCATCAGCATGCGCTCATCGCGCCCCGACAGCGTATGGCGCATGGGGCGGAAAGACGTCTTGTAGATATCGATCGTCGGATAGAGCCCGCGCGCCGCATGCTCGCTCAAGCCAACGGTGCCAATTTCCGGCTGCGAGAAGACCGCCGTCGGCACATTGGTGTGATCGACCGCGATGTTGCGGCCGCCGAACAGCGTATCGGCGAAGGCGTGGCCTTCACGGATGGCGACCGGCGTCAGATTCAAGCGATTGGTCACGTCGCCCACGGCATAGATGTTGTCCACGCTCGAGCGCGAATACTCATCGACCTTGACCGCATAATGCGGCGTCAGTTCGACGCCGATCTTTTCCAGATTGAGCCCCATGACATTGGGAATGCGGCCCGTCGCATACATGATCTGGCCGGCACCGAACACCGCATCGTCATTGCAGGTGACGCGCACGCCCTCGCCTGAGCGTTCGATCTTCGCGACATCGCATCCCGTTCGGAATTCGATACCCTTCTTCTTCATCTCGGCAGTCAGATGATCGCGCAGATCCTCATCGAAACCGCGCAGAATCTTCTCGCCCCTGTAGATCAGGACCGTTTCGACGCCGAGACCGTTGAAAATGCCGGCGAATTCGACGGCGATATAGCCGCCACCGACGATGCAGATGCGCGACGGCAGACGCTCGAGATGAAAGGCCTCGTTCGAGGTGATGGCGAGTTCGCGCCCCGGCAGATGCAGGGGCATGAAAGGTGTCGCACCCGTGGCAATGAGCACATATCTGGCGCTGACCCTGCGGCCGTCCGACAGGGCCACCGTATGGCGGTCCGCGAAAACGGCACGCGCCATGATCAATTCGGCGCCGGCACTTTCGAGATTGCGGATATAGGCCTTGTTGAGCCGGTCGATCTCCTTGTCCTTGTTCTCGACCAAGGTCGGCCAGTCGAAAGTGACCTTCTCGGTCGTCCAGCCGAAGCCGACGGCATCCTCGAAGGCTTCCGAATAGTGGCTCGCATAGACGAAGAGCTTCTTCGGCACGCAGCCGCGAATGACGCAGGTGCCGCCGACGCGATAATCCTCAGCGACCGCGACGCGCGCGCCATGCTGGGCGGCAATGCGCGCCGCCCGGACCCCGCCCGAGCCCGCGCCGATGACAAAGAGATCGTAATCGTAGCTGGTCATTTTTTCAGGGTTTCGATGCCGCGCTCGGTCGCGATGATGGCCAGGCTCGCCATGCCGATGAACAGGCCGTGATCGACGACGCCGGGGATCGATGAGAGGGCGGCAGCGAGCTTCTCCGGATTTTCGATGCGGCCCAAAGCGCAATCGACAATGACATTGCCATTGTCGGTGATGAAAGGCTTGCCGTCACGAATGCGTACATTCATCGGGCCCTTGTTGCCGGACCAGGCAAGAGCCTGGTCGATCTTGATACCGGTGGCTTTCAGACCGAACGGCACGACTTCGACCGGCAGGGGAAATTTGCCGAGCACCGGCACTTTCTTGCTGTCATCGGCAATGACAATCATCTTGCGCGATGAAGACGCGACGATCTTCTCGCGCAGCAAGGCCCCGCCGCCGCCCTTGATGAGGCGCAATTCGGCATCGAGCTCATCGGCGCCGTCGACCGTCACGTCGAGCACCGGCGTCTCATCGAGCGTCGTCAGCCTGATATTGAGGCTCTCGGCCTGCTTGCGGGTGGCCTCCGATGTCGGCACGCAGACGAGATCCCAGCCCTGTTTCACCTTCTCACCCACCGCGTCGACGAAGTGCTTCGCGGTCGAGCCGGTGCCGAGCCCAAGTTTCATGCCGGAGGAGATGTAAGCAACGGCGGCCAAAGCCGCAGCCTCCTTGCGCTCGTCAGATGTCATGAAACCCCGCGACGCACGCTTTCCAATTAGCCGTCATCCCGGCGAAAGCCGGGACCCATTGGATAAGCTCACGCGGGCGGTGCTGATCGCGTGGAAAGAATTTAGGGATTCCCGGCTTTCGCCGGGGTGACGGATAGTGGATAAAGCAACTCATCACGACCCGAGACCGCCCATCAGCATGTATTTGATCTCGGTGAATTCCTCGATGCCGTGGCGCGAGCCTTCGCGGCCTATGCCTGACTCCTTCACACCGCCGAACGGCGCCACCTCAGTCGAGATGATGCCCTCATTGATGCCGACCATGCCATATTCGAGACCCTCGGCGACGCGCCAGACGCGGCCGATGTCGCGCGAATAGAAATAGCAGGCAAGGCCGAATTCGGTGTCATTGGCCATCTTGATCGCTTCCTCTTCCGTCTTGAAGCGGAAGAGCGGCGCCACCGGTCCGAAAGTCTCCTCGCGCGCCACGGCCATCTGAGCCGTGACATCGCGCAATATCGTCGGCTCGAAGAAATTGCCGCCGAGCTCATGGCCGCCGACCACGACCTTGGCGCCCTTCTTCACCGCATCATCGATATGCTCACGCACCTTCTTCACCGCGGCACCATTGATGAGGGGGCCCGTGGTGATGCCCTGCTCGACGCCATTGCCGACCTTGAGCTTCTTCACCGCTTCGGCGAATTTCTCGGCGAATTTATCATAGACCTTGTCCTGCACGAGGATGCGGTTGGCGCAGACGCAGGTCTGGCCGGCATTGCGGTATTTGGAGGCCATGGCGCCCACGACCGCGGCATCGAGATCGGCGTCGTCAAAGACGATGAAGGGCGCATTGCCGCCAAGCTCGAGGCCGACCTTCTTCACCGTCGAGGCACATTGCTGCATCAGGAGCTTGCCGATTTCGGTCGATCCCGTGAAAGTGAGGATGCGCACCAGCGGGTTGGAGGTGAGTTCATCACCGATGGGCTTGGCCTTGCCGGTGAGGATGTTGAAGACGCCCGCCGGCATGCCGGCACGTTCGGCCAATTCGCACAGTGCGAGGGCTGAAAGCGGCGTTTCGCTCGCCGGCTTGCAGACGAAGCTGCATCCAGCGGCAAGGGCCGGGCCCGCCTTGCGGGTGATCATCGCATTGGGAAAATTCCACGGCGTGATGGCGGCGACGACGCCGATCGGCTGGCGGATGGTGACGATGCGGGACGTCGTCCAGGGCGAGGGAATGGTCTCGCCATAGATGCGCTTGGCCTCTTCGGCAAAGAATTCGACGAAAGAGGCGCCATAGGCGATCTCACCGCGCGATTCGGCGAGCGGCTTGCCCTGCTCGGCGGTCATGATCTGGGCCAGGTCTTCCTGGTTTTCCATCATGAGGCTGAACCATTTGCGCAGGATCGCCGTACGTTCTTTGGCGGGCCTCGTGCCCCAGGCCTTCTGGGCCCTGGCCGCCGCCTCTATGGCGCTGCGGGTTTCGGCTTGGCCCAGATTCGGCACCGAGGCGATGACATCCTCATTCACCGGATTGGTGACGTCGATCGCCTCCTTGCCTGAAACCCACTTGCCGTCGATGTAGCATTTTTCCTTGAGCAGCGACTTGTCCTTCAGAATGTCGCGCAGTGCCTGGGTCTTGCGAATATCCATGATCCGGTCTCCTTGTCCTTGAGAGCCTTTCCGTTCCCTTCAGATTGCGTCAATCAGAATGGAATCAAGGCCCGGGGAAAAATCATCTGGAGCGTCTGCCTGGGCGGCACACGCTCGCGCCGGCGGCCTCTTAGCACGGAGAGGCCGAAAACCGCAAAACCCTAGGATTTCATGGCTGCTGTGCCGCACACACAGTCTTGCCGGAGTCGGAGAAACAGAGCCAGACCTTGCCGCCCACCTTATCGACCCGGTAGACGCCGGTCTCGGTCTTGAAGGGCGATCTCAGCAAACCATAGACGCCCGGCTTTTGCGGCCCGGCATTTTCGCCGGCCGGATCACAAACGGTCTTGCCAATGGTCTTGCCCTCGACCTTGACCCAATAGCAGATATTGATCTCGCCTGTGGCGCTGTTGAGCCTGTAGATCACATTGGTTTCCGGACTGGTAGGAATCTCGAATTCATAAAGTGCTTCACCGGCCCCCGCCGGTGGCGAGAACGCCGTGGCAGTGCCGAGCGCCGCCAGCGCCGCAAACCATCTTCTGTCACACATTGCCGCCTCCCTTCACAAGCCTTTCCAGGATCGTAGCGGTCCGCCGGCGGCTTGCAAATCATGCCTGCACACTCTAAGCGGCGCCATGACCGAAAAAGCCGTTATCTTCGATCTCGACGGGACGCTCGTCGACACCGCGCCCGATCTGTGGCGCGCCACCAATCATTGCCTTTCCTTGCGTGGCCGCAGGCCAGTGACTCTCGAGGAAGTGCGGGCTTTTGTCGGGCATGGGGCCCGCAAGCTCATTGCCCGCGGGCTGGCCGCCACCGGAGATCCGCTGGGCGATCCTGATATCGAGAGCCTCTATGAGGCGTTCGTCGCCTATTACAGCGACCATATCGCCGTCGGCAGCCTGCCATTTCCGGGCTGCCTCGCTCTTCTCGACCGCCTGAAAGCCGAGGGGATAGGCCTCGGCATCTGCACCAACAAACTCGAGGGGCTTTCGATGAAACTGATCGACGCACTCGGCATGAGCGCCTATTTCGGCGCCATTATCGGACCGGATACGATCGGCATCGGCAAACCCGATCCTGCCCCCTATCGCGAAACGCTGCGCCGCATGCAACGCCAGGCCGGCCCATCGCTGCTGATCGGCGACAGCGAGACCGACGTGCTGACGGCACGCGCCGCCGGCGTTCCGATCATCGGGGTAACCTTCGGCTATACGGCAAGACCGATCGAGGAATTCAAGCCCGATGCCCTGGTCAGCCAATTCGGGGAGGCGTTCGATCCTATCATGGCTATGCTGGAACCCCGATCCGCGTCAATTTCTTGACTTTCGCCGGGCGGCAACCCTATATCGCGGCACCCCATGGAACGGGCGATTAGCTCAGTTGGTAGAGCACTGTGTTCACATCGCAGGGCGCAAAGACGCGCTCCGGTGAGTTTTACCAAGATAAATCAAGAGCTTCGCTGCCCGAAACACAGGGGGCTTCTGGTCCGATCCGACCAGCAAGGGAGTGTAGCTCAGGGGTAGAGCGTCCCGTTCACATCGGGAAGGCCGTAGGTTCGAGACCTTCCACTCCCACCATTTTTTTCACCCGCAGATGCTGGCCCCGCCCCTCTCTCCCTCTCGCCAATGGTGAGGCGAGATGACGGGGAAGCCGATCTTGTTCAGCGGGCCGATGGTCCGGGCAATCATCCGGGAGATCGAGCATCCCGGCACCGGCAAGACCCAGACGCGGCGGATCATCAAGCCCGGTCGCGGCCTTTGGGAAAGCGATGGCGGTGAGCTAAAGCCGATCCCCACCTACCAGCCCGGCATGCTGCTCTGGGTGAATGGGCAAGCCTTACTCGATGGATCTTCGTGGGCGTGTGGTAGCGGCGGTTGAGAAGGGGATGTCGCGTCGGCAGGCGGCGGCGCATTTTGGCGTCAGTTACAGTGCTGCGATCGCCTGGGTGGCTCGCTTACGCGAAACCGGCAGTCTCGAGCCGAGCCAGATCGGCGGCTATAAGCCGAAGACGATATCGGGAACCCATCACGATTGGATGGTGCAGCGTTGCCGGGTGGCGGATTTTACCATTCGCGGACTTGTCGGCGAGCTGGCGGAGCGCGGTGTGAAGGTCGATTACCGCTCGGTGTGGGAATTTGTCCACGCCGAAGGGCTCAGTCATAAAAAAAGACGTTGATCGCCGCCGAGCGGGATCGCCCCGATGTCGCCCGCAGGCGGGCACAATGGTTCAAATATCGCCCCATGATCGATCCTTCCCGTCTCGTCTTCATCGACGAGACCTGGACCAAAACCAACATGGCGCGTCTGTACGGCTGGGCGCCACGTGGCCAACGCATCAAAGCTAAAGTGGCGCATGGCCACTGGAAAACCATGACCTTCCTGGGCGCCTTGCGCCACGATCGGCTTGATGCACCATGGCTTGTCAATGGGCCGATCAATGGCGAAGCCTTCCAGTGCTATGTCGAGAAAGTTCTCGTCCCCACACTCAAGCCAGGCGACATCGTGATCATGGACAATCTCGGCTCGCACAAAGGCACAGGCGTGCGCCGGGCCATACGGGCGATGGGCGCTCAGCTCTTCTACCTGCCGAAATACTCGCCCGATCTGAACCCCATCGAGCAGTTCTTCGCCAAGTTCAAGCATTGGCTGCGCGACGCTGCAAAGCGCACCACAGATGATGTCTACGAGGCTATCGGGACCATCCTTGCCACCCTCACATCACAAGAGTGTGCAAATTACTTCGCCAACGCTGGATATGACCGAACTTAATCTCATCCCGCTCTAGTGGTATACTTTCAGAGAGGCGGCAGAAGGATAGCGTTCATTCCGGGACAATTACCTGCCCAATCCCATGAGCAACTATAATCTGATTATCTTCCATACACCGACTGCAGAGCACATCTCTGATTT
>Ga0207646_10005509_pt1 | contig 13305 bp, 16 predicted proteins | sample KBSK5502metaG_FD_184343 | JGI IMG/M metagenome (GOLD analysis project Ga0207646, IMG submission 184343) | Corn, switchgrass and miscanthus rhizosphere microbial communities from Kellogg Biological Station, Michigan, USA - KBS K5-50-2 metaG... | ecosystem: Host-associated > Plants > Roots >... | reverse complement strand
CCTTCCCATGTACCACGCCCGCCGCCTCCAGGTCGAGTTTGTCGATCTCCGGCGTACGCCCGGCGGCATGCACCACCAGGTCGGCTTCGACCGTCTGCTCCTGCGCTCCCGTGCGGGCGTGGACGTGCAAGTGGTCGCCCTGTCGTTCAATGGCGGTGACCGCCCGGTTCACGTGAACTTCGATGCCCAGTTCCCGGCTGGCCTGCACGAGCATGGAGACGAGATCGGGGTCAAACTTCTCGAGGGGACGGCCGCCCCGGTGGAGTACCTGAACCTGTGCGCCTGCGCGTGCTGCGATGTGGGCGAACTCGAAGGCAATGTAGCCGCCGCCGACGAAGACGATGCGGCGTGGCAGTTCCTCCAGGTCCAGGAACTGCGTGCTGGTGGTGAGCAAATCCTCGCCCGGTATCCCCAAATCGGCATGGCACGCGCCGGTTGCGATCACCACATGGCGACCAATCAGGATCTCCTCGCCCACCTGGACGCTGGTCCGATCCACGAAATGCGCACGCCCATGCCGCGTGATGATTCCCGCTTGCGCGAAGCTCTGCTCGGTCTGCTCTGGCACCGGATCGGTGAAGGTCCGCTTGAAGCGGATCAGGTCCGGCCAGCTGGTGGACAGGCCCGGCGCGGAGACACCCTTGCCCTGCATGCGGTGGCTCCAGTCCACCAGGTCGGAAACGCTGACCAGAACCTTCTTGGGGTCGCACCCGCGCAGCGGGCAGGTTCCCCCGAAGGGGTGATAATCGACGACGGCCACGCTCCACCCGGCCTCACGGCAGGGATAGGCGGCGCTCTGGGCGGCTGCGCCGGTCCCCAGGACAATCACATCAACGGTTGTTGTCATCACAGTTGTTCCTCCTGTTTGTTTCCGTCAGTGGGTCGCGCCACGTGCCTGGTGGCGCATCTCAAACAAGACGCTGAAACAGGTACAGCCTTAAGGCAGGCCACGAAAGCCGGTGTCGCTCCTGTTGAGACAAGCTGGGACAACCGAGCGCAGAAGTCGCGTTGGTGCTGAAACTGCTCTGAGCGATCCCTTGAAAGAAGCCTGCACCTGTGTTCCAACGAGGTCTTCTTGTTTGTGCCGTACAAAGTATAGGTCGTCTTGCTTGTTTTGACAAGTATTTATTGTATCTCATCTACTATTTCTATGAAACAAATTTATATTTTTCTTTAGAAAAGAGGCTGGGCGAGCATTTCAAGCCCCCTCTTCCAGGAAGTCTCCTGGGAGATGCATCGGGTGTGGAGTGGGCTGACTCTCTGTCCGTGGATGCGCACGCCGACTGCGTGAAGTGCGGCATGGCGTAGAACATGTCGCTGCCTCATCTGCCGTGTCTCCATATGCTCTGCCTCCTACCATAGCACGGCTCGCAGCTGGTAGACTACGATGTAGAGGCCGGCGGCGATCAAGAACAGCGAGGCCACTGGCATCACCCAGCGCCTCGGATGTGGCAGATCCTCCGGGCCTCGACGGACTCAGCTTCGCCGCCACCGTACCAAGCCCCGGGATCTCCGGGGCCCGTCTGGTAAACAGGGTCCAGCCCCCCAGCAGGGCTAACCCTGTGCCAACGAGGATGGCGAGCCAGGGGAAGAGATGCACCAGCAGGCGTCCATCGAGCGCGAGCACGCCCCCGGCGACGAGGAAGACCAGCAGGAAGCCCGCCGCAAGCGGGAGACCCAGCAGGCCTCCGCGCAGCAGGTGCAGCCAGCCGGATGGCTGACGTTCGGAGGCAGTTTCCACCTGCTGCTCGACCGCGTAGGAGACGTAGGCGGGCAGCAAGGCGAAGCCGCAGGGGTTGAGTGTGGACAGGACGCCCGCGCCGAACGCCAGGCCCAGCGGTACCCCGACAGGCCCAGAAACGCCCGCCTGGGCGTGGTCAGCCAGCACGCGCATCACGATCAGACTCAGACTCACGCCAGGTTCCTCACGATCTGCGCCAGTTGCTCGGGCGGGACGGAGCCGTCGCTGCGGTAGGCAATCTGCCCGTGCGGATCAATCACCACTGTGGTCTCCAGGGCCTGCACGTTGTAGGCGCTGGCAATCGCGCCGGTGGTGTCGATGCCCCACTGGACAGGGGCAGAGGCCGGGATGCCTGCCGACTGGACAAACGCCTGCAGGTCGGCGGGTTGGTCGCCTGTGTTCAGGTCAATCGCCAGCGCCTGGGCTCCCTGTATCTTCGCGGACTGCAAGGCCTGGGCGAGATCGTAGCTACCCGGCTCACAGCCCGCGCAGCCGGTGGCCATAAAATACAGCACCACCACGTGTCCCTGCTGAGCCGCGAGGTGGAACGTTGTTCCCGCCAGTGTGGGCAGCGTGAAGTCCGGCGCTGAAGAAGTGCGACTCGTTGTCGAGTCACCGGTGGTGTGCGCTCCTGTTGAGCTGGAGACGCTCCTCACTGGAGCTCTGGTACTGTTGTTGGCATGCACCAGGGCGAAGACCCCGATCAGGAGCGCGAGCGTCACGGCCAGCATGATGATGCGTCGTAGCAGTCTGCGCAGAGGAGAACGCGGTGTGTTCTGCGCATCTCCCGCTGGATCGTCCGGCCTGTCAGGTGCAGGTGGTGATGTATGGGCCATCGTCGTTTCCTTTCCTCAAGAGCTCTCGTCTGCGCCGCTGTCTGCTCAGCACGCACCAAGCTCAGGTGGCGCAGCAACTGAGCCGGTTCACGTCTTTCGTAAAGGAGATAGCAACGATCTTGAGCGCTTCAGCCATCGTCGGATAGACGTGGATCAGATCGATGAAATCGTCCGTGGTGGCCCCGAAGCGCAGCGCCATCGCCGCCTCGTGGATCACTTCCCCCGCGTTCACCCCGAGCATGGAGACCCCGACGACTCGGCGCGTCGGGCCGTCCAGCACCATCTTGATCACGCCGCGCGTGTCCCGGATGGCCCCGGCTCGCGGCACCGCACTTATGGGGATGGTATTGCAGTTGCATTCGATCCCGGCGGCACCTGCCTCTTCGTCGGTCAACCCGACGACCGCGACCTGGGGATCGGTGAAGATGGTGCGCGGGATGACGCGGTGATCGACCTGGCGTGGGGGCTCCCCAGAGAGGGCATTGTGCGCGGCGATCTTGCCATCATGCGCGCCCACGGGCGTTGCCATCTGGCTTTCGGTCTCCCGTCCGATCACGTCACCCGCGGCCCAGATATGGGAGACACTGGTGCGCAGCGTGCAATCAACCCGCACGGCTCCTGCCGTGTCTACCTCCACTCCCACCTGTTCCAGGCCGATCTCCTGCGTGTTGGGGCGTCGCCCGGTAGCCACCAGGAGCTTTTCTGCGGTGAGGGTCCGGCTGCTGCCATGCTGCTGCATGACCAGTGTCACCCCCGCACCGGCACGGCCCACGGTACGTACCTGTACCCCTGTAACGATCTGGAGTCCCTCCTCGCGCAGAATCTCGGTCAGTGCGTCGGCGATTTCCGGCTCGTAGCCAGAGAGAATGCTCGGTCCGCGCGTGACGAGGGTCACCTGGCTACCAAAGCGCGCAAACATCTGACCCAGTTCGAGCGCGATGTAGCCACCGCCCAGGATGAGCAGCGAGCGGGGCAGCTCGGTCAACTCCACCTCCTCCTGGCTGATCAGCAGGTCACTCGTGAGATACGGCGTCTCGGAGAGCCCTGGGATGTCGGGGATGAGCGGCGATGACCCGGTGGCAATCAGCACCTGGGAGCCTGCGAGCCGACGTGACGTGCCATCAGGGGCCGTCACGAGCACGGTATGCGGATCGACGAACGCCACCTGCCCTGGCACGACCTGAATGGGAGGCTGTCCTTCCTCATCTGTGTCGTCAACGAGGCCCTCGTAGTGCTGATCACGGTACTCACGGATGACCTCGTCCTTCTGGGCGATGAGCGCCGGAAAATCCACGTCCAGCCGTGCAGGAGTCAGCCCTGGGTAGCGGGGATGGGCGGCGTCGTAGACGAGACGGGCCGCCTCGATCAGGTTCTTGGAGGGCAGGCAGCCTCGGTTGACACAGGTGCCGCCCAGGGTGCGCCCCTCGATCATCACCGCCGTTTTGCCCAGCTCTTGTGCGTGAATGGCAGCGGCGAAGGCGGTGGAGCCGCTGCCCAGAATCAGCAGGTCATAGTGCTCTTGGGTTGACATACGTGCTATCTCCTTGTTGCAGGCAGGTCATCTGGCATGGGGGAACGCTCCTGCATTCGCGTCTCAGCTTCGCCAGGCGCACAGGTGGGACAGGCCGCATCTACGTCTCGTTTCGGACGGCTCTTCCCGAACAAGAACCAGGCCCCCAACGCCAGCGCCACCACGAAGTAAATGCCCGCCCCAGTGTAGACCAGGCCGGTATTGCGGCTGAGAAAACTGCCGACGGCCGTTCCGGCCAGCAGTGAGATCAGCAGCGGCAGGGTGATAATCAAGTGGCAGGGACAGGCGAGAAAGCCTGTCACAGTCAGCACAACGCCACCAATGCGGCGCATCAGACACCTTCCTTTCGCCTCTCCCGCAAAGCTGAAGGAGAGTATGTGGGAACAGGCGCGGTCTTCGGCGCGCACCGGCGGTAGAGCCAGAGATCCCAGACCTGCGCGCCCAGCAGAACGAGGATCGCTCCATACGCCAGAAACGGACTCCAGATAGGGGTGGCTGCCATACCATCCGCCATGTGATCGCCGCCCGACACATGAGAAAGCAATCCAATGCCGTAGACGGCAAAGAACACAGTTCCGGCAGCAACAAAGGAGAAGATAAATGGCCCAGGCCTATGATGCTGGCGCAGATGAAGCACGGTGATCACTAATGAGAGCAGGAGCGTTCCGGCCAGCAGCGGCTCCAGATAACGGTCATTGAGCAACAATCCAGCCCCCAGGGCCGAGAGGAACCCAACCAGGGCGGGAAACCCTAAACAGCACAGCGTGGTCACGAGCGCAGCCAGGGAAGCCAGCGCACTTCCGCTCCCACGCATCCAGAATCGTCGTTGTGTCATAGTGGTACCTTTCGTCGGTGATCGGTAGAGCGTCTTCTATGGGACAAAAGCGCGCCAGAGCGCGCGTCCGGCCCGCTCATCAAATTCAGAGACCACGACCCCCAGGGCGGAGTTCAGCCACTGGTAGCGCTGGTCCGTTGTTGTAAATTGCACCGCCATCGTGAGCCTCCACAGATGCGGTTGGCTCTGGTCAGCCCCGCGCAGCCCATAGCCTCTGGCGTCAAACCAGACTTGGGCCCCGTCGGACGTTTCGATGGCACCAGCTGGATGAACGGTGCAGAGATGTTGGCCAGGTGGCGGCTCAAGTCCGGCTCGCACAAAGACATAGGCGCAGTTGCCGGCATACATCGACCAGCGAACTGTCCCACTGAGTAGATCTCCCGAAACGCTCCCATCGCCACTCCCCACCAGCTCACCCTCCCGGGTTTCAGCCGACACCACCACCTCCATATCCGACTGGTACTGGAGCCGAGCTTCAAACAAGGGTGTGAGCAGACCAGTCTCACCTTTCCCGTTGATTATATCCATGATGATTGCCTTTCTTTCCCTTCACTTGTTCGTTTTCTCGTCTTCGATGGCGACCCGAACGTCGCCCGGAAGGTGCCGCAAGACCTCACTCAGCGTCAGCCGACCCAGTTCAAAGGCTTCCTCGATGGTGAGGATGGCGATCTGCTGCCCCTGTGCGGCCACCCACTCCTGCGCCGCCTGCGGCGAGGCAAAGAGGTGGATATGGTGGCAGAACGTCGTCCAGATCTCCTCGACCGATTCCAGCCCACTCGTGGTCGGCTGTGGGATCACGATGGAGATGACGGCGCTTGCGGGATGCTTGCTCGTCACGCCCTGCGGCGTGATGGTCATTCGGATGGTCTCTCCGGTAGTCGGGCATTGGGACGAGACCAGGGCGGTCTGCTGGAGCATTACGGGGAGGAACAGGGAGTCCCACGCGCACCACGTGGCAAGCCGGATGCCATTGACGGTAAAGCGGTGGGGATGCTGGTTCTGTGACAGCCCGGCGATCCCCACCACGTTACCATCCGAGTCCCGTTCGCACATCTTGTCGAGCACCTCGTGGGCGGTCTGCTGCGGGAGGTCAAGGGCAGAGGCGATCCGCTCCACCCGCTGTGGGGAAAGCGGGTCACCCTTGGCGATCTCTCTCCACAAGCGCACCGTCAGCCGCGAGACCTCCGGGGTGAAAGCCTGCCGGAGGCCCGCCTCGCGCAGGGCGCGAGCCAGATGCTCCAGTCTGTGTCCTTCCTTCGGCACGAAGGCCGTCCAGCGAGCTATCCCGGCTTCGTAATCGAACGTGCCGCTGGTGAGGGCAAAGGTGTCGTTCAACCACGCGTAGCGGCGGTCGGCGGTCTTGAACCGCAGGACGCCGGCGACTCTCCACTGCTGGCTTCCCTCCGAGAGGGGCATCGCGAGTTCGCGACCCTCGAACCCTATCTCCGCGCCGTCGTGCGTCTGAATGACCCCTGGCACCTGCAGGGCGCAGACCTGATCTTCACCGGTCGTCTCGTAGTTCGACCACCGCACGGTGCCTCGCACCCTCGGGCCGGTGAGCGTCCCGTCACCTCCACCCACCAGCGTGCCCACCTTGTCTCCCATGGGAGCAAGCTCAATCGGTCCCCGGTAGTGCAGTTCGAGGGCGAAGAGCAGTTCGAGTTCTGGCGTAGCTGGCTCAACGTTCCCTGGTATCGTCTCCATGATCATTTCCTTTCTTTCCATACATAGGTGTGTGCTCGGTGAGATGGCGACCCGAAAGTCGCCGAGCATCACCAGAGCAGTGTGGTGTGCGAGCGAGACCATCGACGTCGCTCAGCAGGCTGTTCACTCAGTCCGGTCAAGTGGCTCTTGCTGGTCGAGGGCCTCCAGCATGGGGCAACGACCGGTCGGTCCTTGCCCGACACAGAGGGAGTGGACTTGGAGCAGGGCCTGCCGCATACGTTGTAACTCGACCAGTTTCCGCTCCACCTCCGCGATCTTGGCCTCCGTGCGCTGCTTCACCTCGTCACAGGATGTCTGGGCGTCCACACGCAATTGCAGCAGCTCGGTAATCTCTTTGAGCGAAAAGCCAAGCTCTTTGGCGCGTTTGATAAAGCCGATGCGTTTGACCACCTCCTGCGAGTACTGCCGGTAGCCCGAGGCACGGCGTGGCGGTTCCTCCAGCAAGCCCTCGCGCTCGTAGAACCGCACGGTTTCCACGCCGACCCCGGCTCGGCGCGCCACTTCTCCAATCGAGAGAATCTCCATCGCTCTTCCTCCTTCAAGAAGACTATACACTCTGTACCATACTACAGAGTCAAGAGGGAGGGAGGGGAAATTCCGAGGTGCTTTTAAGCAAAGGAACTCTTTGACTTCCTTGCGATGCACCCTCAAGTTTGTGCTCACGCAATACATCACAATAACTCATCAATTTTCTGATTCACCACATCAGCCATGAGCCAAAAAATGGGGCAGAAACTCGCCTGTTTCACCCATTTCTGCTATACTTGGGTGGAGCGCTATGAGAGAGCAATCAACATTTCAGAGAAGACGGTCCCTCGACTTCACGGGTGAGCACACCATAAGTAGAGAGGTCGCAAGCCATGGTTGAGCCGGCTGCTGTCATCGACAGGAACGCCATCTTGACGCTGCGAAGGCGGGTTCGCTTCCAGGACGGCCGCCCCTACGACGCTCGCTGCTCCAAGGTGGCGGCGGCGCTCGAGGCGCAGTTCGGCTGGCCGCGAAGGTTCGGGCGCTTGCGCCTGCTCGACGCTCGCGTGTGCTGGCAGCACTGCTGGAACCAGCTCGCCGATGGCCGCATCCTCGACGCCACCGCCGATCAGTTCGAGTCGCGCTGGCTCGGTGATATCGTCGTGCTCGAAGCCCTTGACCCCCATGTCACGGCCTATCAGCCCGCGCCGCCGCCGTGGACGTTCACCCTGAGGGAACAGGAGGAGGTGATCGATCTCGCCGCCGTCCGAGACGGCGCGGAAGGACACGACGCAGCGATGCCCTGCGCAAGCTGGATGGCTGCCGCCCGACAGGTGCTGACGATGATGACGGGCTGGAGCCTGCCTTCCGACCTCGTCGACTACGCCGCCCGGGCGCTGCGGGTGCGCGCATTGCTCGGAGAGCCGATGACCTCCGGGCAGTTCGATGAGCTGCTGACGATGTACGAATGGGCGCACGCCGCAGCGGCACGAGGAGGGCCCTGGATGTCGTCGGAGTACGCAGCAGTCCTTGAGTAACGCTTTCGAAAGGACATCATAACCATCCCTTTTGCTCAGCGAGGCGCGCCGCTTCCATGCGATTCTGGGCGCCCAGTTTCTGCATGGCTGTGGAAAGATGATTGCGCACCGTGCCCTCTGACAGCACGAGCCGCGCTGCGATTTCTGCCAGGCTGGCTCCGAAGAGGGAGGCAGAGAGCACCTCGCGTTCGCGGGTCGTCAGCGGGTTGTTCCCTTCGGAGAGTGCGGAGAGGGCCAGCTCAGGGTCAACCACCCGCTCGCCTGCCATTACGCGGCGCAAGGCGACGGCGAGTTCTGCTGCAGGGGCGTCCTTGAGCAGAAACCCCACGGCACCGCTCTCCATGGCCCGGCGCAAGTAGCCGCTGCGTCCAAAGGTGGTCAGGATCACACTGTGGCAGGAGGGCCTCGCCTTTTGCAACGCCTGCGCGGCGGCGAGCCCATCGCCCCCGGGCATTTCAATGTCGAGCAGGGCGATATCCGGTTGGCTCGCCAGTGCAGCTTGCACCACCTCGTCCCCTCGTGCCACTTCGGCCACGATCTCGATATCCTGTTCCCGTCCGAGCAGAGCCGCGAGCGCACCACGCACCATCGCCTGGTCTTCCGCCAACAACACACGTATCATGAGCGTTCCTCCTGGAAGACCGGTGCCGCTACATCCGGCTGTATGGGCAGTTCCACCCGGACACGAAAGTGTTCTTTGCCGGACAACATGAGAGGGCCTGCCTCCATACGTCCTCCCAGCGCGCTCACACGCTCCCGCAGGCCGGCGAGTCCCAGACCGGGACGAACCGTGCTTTCCACCTGCTCTCGTTGGCCTCCCTCGCTCAGCACCTCAGCCATGACTGCGCCGTTCTTTTTGGTCAGGTGAATGCGGCACTGCCGCGCGTGACTGTGGCGGATGATGTTAGTCACCCCTTCGCGCACCGTCCAGGCGAGGGCGGCGTCAAAAGCCGGTGGGAGGACCTCGTTGATGGACTCGATCTGAGCGTCGATCCCCGCTGCGGCGAGGAGTTGCCGGGCTCCCTCTAGTTCGCTCGAGAGGGTCGGTTGCCGGTACCCAGCTACTGCCTCCCGCACCTCGCGGAGAGTCTTTCGCGACACGCGCTCAATCTCGGAGAGTTCCCGGGCACAGCGTTCCGGTTCCTCGGTGACCAGGTGCCGTGCCAGTTCACTCTTGAGCGTAATCATGGAGAGGGTCTGCCCCAACAGGTCATGCAAATCGCGCGAAAGGCGCTCGCGCCCCTCGATCACCGCCAGGCGAGCCAGTTCTCGGCGCGCGCTCTGCAGTTCCCGGATAGCGCTGCCCATGCGGGCGACACCTATCATATCCAGGCCAAGCCCGCGCACCAGCAGCATCAGCGCGATGAGCCACCACAGGTCCACCCCCGCGAAGCCCCCGTGGATCTTCAGCATCAGGAAGAGCGGGAAGAGGGTGAAGAGCACCACCGCTGCAAAGGCGCTGCGCAGGGGCAGGAGGAGTCCCGCAATGGCGCTCGTCCCAATCAGGAGCCAGAGCCAGGCAGGATTATCCAGCACGCTGAGCACGAGCACCAGCACGGAAAGCGCGACAAAGAGGAGAAATGAGCTGCGAGAACGCGCCCGCAGGCGTGCTCCCTGGCTCGCCGGGTGTGGCCACATGAGCCAGGTATAGCTGGCTGCGAACCCGACCAGGGCTACTCCTCCCAGGGCGAGATGCCACACCGGGAGTGGATTGCGCACGAGCGCAGCCAAGGGGAAGATGAGGCAGACGAGCCAGGCGTGCTGGTAGAGTCGCCAGAGCTGGAAGGCGATGCCACTGGAAGCAATGCCCTCTTCTGCTGGCGTCGTACCAGCAGGGCGAGCGGCTCTGCGGGACGACGCTCGCGCCAGCTTTCCGTTGTGTGTCTGCATAGGAGAGGAACTCCCTTTCTGTTGCAACAGGCCCTTCTCACGCCAGTATTCTACCATCTCCTTGTCCAGAGGGTCTTTCTCAGAAACGGATCATCCTCTTCGGTGTTCACCTGCGCTGATGCGGAGCTCGCTTGCCGACGGGTGGGAGAGCGGAAGAGCAGAGAGACGATGAGACCAACGAACACGGCGATCCCCATCACCAGTATGGACGTGACCAGCTGGGGTTTGGTGGTCATCAGGAAGACGATGCCCAGGAGCATCGTTGCCAGGGTGGATGCGGCTCTCACGAGGACGGGATCGTGAGTCCGAAGGATGTGCGCATCAGCAAGCGGACCATCTGGCGTCTCTCTCACCAGAGCTAAGATGGTGCGCATCCGAGGGTCGAGGCGTAATGCTCCGATGGGTCCGATGAGCACGACGCTCACCAATGACACGGCAATCCAGGGCGTCGAAAGGCCCCAGGTGGAGAGCGCCATCGCGAACCCACCCACCCCGAGGAGCAGCACGGAGAGCACCATAAGGGGAGAGGCAACGAGGATCAGCCAGGCCAGCGCGCGCACCTGCTCGACCCGTTTGGCGCGCCGCAGGGCAGCAAGGCCAAACAGCCAGACGCCGAGGCTGACACAGGCGCCGATGGCCCCGCTCACATGGAGAAACAAAGCAAGGGGATACACGCTCATGTCAGGCTTTTCCTCCTCTCTCGCGCTCTTTCTTTCGTTACTGAGAATCGGCCATGCCTCGGCGCATCGCCAGGATCCCCAGACCCACTGCCAGCAGGGCCGAGCCAGCCAGCACCACGACATCCCGCGGCAGCTGGTCAGACGATTGGTAGAAAATCGCCATCTCCAGCGCATGCCTGCCATAGTAGAGGGGCACAAAGGTCGCCACTGTTTGGAGCCATCCTGGATCGAAGGCCAGCACGGCCGTTCCCCCCGTCAGGAAGAACAGATAGAGGGCCAGGACGATGGCGGCGGAACCCACAGGCTGAATCCGCTGCAGTAGGGCTCCGAGAGCCACTCCCAACCCCGCGCTGAACAGCGCCACCAGCGCCAGAATCAGCAGGACTTGCAGCCAGTAGACCCCTTGTGGTTGGACCCAGCCGAGTAGACTCCCTACTCCCAGTACCAGCACCCCCAGGGCTACCGTCGTCACGAAGCCAGTCAGCACCTTGCCGGTAATGATGGCTCCGCTGCTCGCCGGTGACAGAAGCAGCTCTTTGATCGTGCGCGTCTCCCACTCGCTCGCCGCCGCGAGGCTGCTGGAGACGAGCCCGCTGACGACGAGCAGCAGGACGATGAGGGGCATGGCGCTGTACTGGAAGAGAGCGATATCCTGACTGCGCAGGTTCTGCTCCTGCAGCGCCACCTTGATGGGACTGGCGCCCCCCTGCTGCTGATACAACTGCGTGATAGCGTCGGGGACCGCGCGGCGGATGTCGTTGGTGAAATCGGTATTGAGATTGTTGATCTTCACCCCCACCGCAACGCTCTGATGCTGGCGGATGCGCGCATCAAAGTCTGCCGGGATCGTGACGACGGCCACGATCCGGCCTTGCTCGATCAACGCCTCGGCCTGCTCTACGGTGGCTTGCTGTAACACAAACGAATGGGCCTGGCTCATGGCCGTGTAGAACTGCTGCGCCAGGGGCCCGGTATCCTGCATGACCACTGCCGTGGGAGCCAGTCCTCCGCTGATCACCAGCAGGCTCATCAGCAACAGCACGTTCAGCGGGAGAATGATCGAGACCAGGGTAAAGAGCGGCTCGGAGCGCGCGCTCTTGAGGTCCTTCTTCAGACAGGCCCAGATGACGCGTAGGGAAGATCTAAATGTGTGCATGATGCTTGCCTCCTAATCTCGTAGTGCCGTGCCCGTCAAACGCAAGAAAATCTCATCCAGGTTGGGTTCGCGCACGGCGATCTGACGCAGTTCTCCCTGCCCGGTGACCAGGGTGATGATCTGGGGCACGACGGCGCTTCCGGCCTGCGTGGTGATCTGTAGGCGCGTTCCCTCCTGGACGACTTCCTTGACGCCGGGAAGCTGGCGGATGTCGTCCACGACCGTGCTTGGCTGCACCGTTTCCAGTTCCACAACACTGCCACCATAGGTCTGCTTGAGGTGCTCTGGGGTGTCAACCGCGATGAGCTTGCCATGATCGAGGATGGCGATGCGTTCGCAGAGAGCCTGCGCCTCTTCCAGGTAGTTGGTGGTGATCAATACCGTCTTGCCCTCTTTGTGGAGCGAGAGGATGTAGTCCCAGATGGCGCGGCGCGATTGCACATCCACGCCCAGAGTGGGCTCGTCGAGGTACAAGAGGTGCGGATCATGCAGCAGCGCCCGCGCCAGGGCGAGCCTGCGCTTCATGCCGCCGGAGAAGGTGCTCACACGCGAACGCTTGCGCTCCTGCAGTTGGACCAGTTCGAGCATCTGCATGATGCGTGCCTTTTTCTCCTTGCGTACCATGCCGAAGAGATCGGCATGAAAGTCCAGGTTGTCCCAGGCAGAGAGTTCCTCATAGAGCGCGGTCTCCTGGGGCACGGCCCCCAGCATCTGCCATATCCGGCGCACATGGCGGCGCACCTCGTAGCCCATCACCTGCACCTCGCCGCTGGTCGGGGTGGAGAGGCCGCTGATCAGGTTGATGGTGGTGGTCTTGCCCGATCCGTTGGGCCCCAGCAGGCCAAAGATCTCGCCCTGTTCGACCGAGAGGGTGAGGTGGTTAACGGCCTGCAGTGTCCCGAATGATTTGCAGAGCGCGCGCAGCTCGATAGCAGGAACGGCAGGGTCTCCCGGTGACCTGGCCTGTAATGCTCCTTGCAGCATATCTTCACGCATAGGTTCCTCTCTTTCTGTACGCACGCGGTGTGCTTGTTGCTGAGGAAAGAACGTTCGTTCTCACCACCCAGGCTCCGCCAGCCAAGCCAACCTCGCCCAGCGTTACAGCAGAACGCGCGGGTCCATGGGGCGAGATGGCGGAAACTCGCCGGCATAAGCACGCCGGTGCAGTTCTGCGGGTGCCGCACCTGCCTTGCGTGCCGCCATCAACTGCTCGGGATCGATGGAGGTGCCCATCGAGTTCTGGTGAAATTGGATTTTCACATGCGTCTGTTTGTCGGTGTCACACACACTGGATGGCTGACCGCTGGCGCTATTTGCTTTCCAACACAAACACTGGATGGCTGACCGCCGCACGCTCAAACTCCTCAAGGGAAGAGTCCGCGCTGAAGCCAAAGTAGCGAGCGAAG
>Ga0207646_10005508_pt1 | contig 13306 bp, 11 predicted proteins | sample KBSK5502metaG_FD_184343 | JGI IMG/M metagenome (GOLD analysis project Ga0207646, IMG submission 184343) | Corn, switchgrass and miscanthus rhizosphere microbial communities from Kellogg Biological Station, Michigan, USA - KBS K5-50-2 metaG... | ecosystem: Host-associated > Plants > Roots >... | reverse complement strand
GCAGGAGGTGCTGGCGCTCGGCACCCCGGCGATCTGGTGGGGGTCGATGCTGGCGCTGCTGTTCTGCCTGGGCTGGTGGCTGCTGCACCGGGACTGGCGGGCCGGCGCGGTGCTGCTCGGCGTGCTGGCCGGCTGGGGTCCTTGGTTCCCGCTGGTCACGCGGACCAAGTTCTACTACTACGCGCTGGAGTTCGAGCCGTTCCTGATCTTGTCCATCGTGCTGTGCCTGGGCCTGATCCTCGGGCCCGCCTCGGCCAGCGTGCTACGCCGCTCGGCGGGCGCCGGGATCGTGGGCGCCTACGTGCTGTGCGTGCTGCTCATGTTCTGGTACTTCTACCCGATCCTGGCGGGCAGCGTCATCCCCTACGACGACTGGCTGAGCCACATGTGGTACCAGGTAGGCGGCCACGGCTGGATCTGAGCCTTAGGGCTGGGCGAAGCGGACGCGCAGGCCGAAGCGGCGCAGCACCCGGACGAACCAGAGCGCGGAAAGGAACGTGCCGGCGACCACGCCGCCGATGGTGACAGCCGTGGTGAGCAGCAGGAACACCTTGACGGTCTCGGTGGTCATCAGCACGGCCAAGCCCACCGTGGTGACGAAGAAGATGCCAGCCCAGAGCCAGGTCGCGCCCTGGAAGAACCGGTGCAGCCCCGGGTGATGGGCCGACGGCTGGCGCAGCGCGACGACTTCGGCGGCCAGCTGGGCGACCAGCGGCTTGCGGGTGGGCGCGGTCCGCGCGAACAGCACGCACAGGCCCAGGTTGGCCAGCGGGAACTGGAGCAGGAAGAACAGCATGCTGCCGGTGACGATCACCACGGCCGTCTGCAGGGTGAGCACCAGAGCCGAGATCGTGAGCAGGCCGGGGACGCTGCGGGTGAGGACCTTGCGGCCCACCACGGTCAGCCAGACCACGCCGGTCGCGGCGAGCATGCCCGCATTGCGGCCGCCTAGGTGCGCGCCGGCGGCGTACCCTGCGACGGGCAGGCCGAGCGATTCAGCCAGGTTCCACCCTGCGGTCAGCATCAGCCGCCAGGGGCGGGGCAACTCGAGGTGCTCAGCCATGGCGAAGAGCATACGGTGGCCGACTGCAGGCGCGCTGGAATTGCCGGCAGGTGGCGTAAAGAAGAATCTGAGAGTTCCCCACCCCTGTATGAACGTAAGCCCGCTCACCCAAGTTCACTAACCCACGACGGAAAGTAGCCACCAAGGCCAGCCTGGCACGGGGGGTATGCGGGTGTCGGTAGATTTGGACTCCTGGAAGGAGGCTGGCGTGGCGGCAGACTTCAGGCGGGACGGCGTCCGCTTCTCTCTGGTATGGGACGTGCTGCGCGATGTCGTCTCCGCCCGGGTGGCGGAGACCGGCAGGCAGGCGCTGGACATCGTCGACGTGGGCGGGGGGACCGGCGGGCTGGCGGTGCCGTTTGCCGTCCTGGGGCACAACGTCACCGTGGTCGACCCGAGCCCGGACGCGCTCGCGGCGGCGCAGCGGCGGGCCGCCGAGGCCGGCGCGCGGCTGACCGCGGTGCAGGGCGAGGCGGCCAGCCTGGACAGCGTGGCCGGACCGAAGGCGGCGGACCTCGTCATCTGCCACAACGTCCTGGAATACGTCGACTCGCCCGCCGACGCGATGACCGCGATCGCCGCCGTGCTCCGGCCGTCCGCCACGGTGAGCGTGGTCGCGGCTAACGCGGTGGCCGCGGTGCTGCACCGGGCGCTGGCCGGCCGCTTCACCGAGGCCCGCCAGCTGCTGGAGACCGAGGGCGCGGCCGGGACCCCGCGGCGCTTCACCCTGCCCGCGCTGACCGCGCTGATCGAGGGCGCCGGATTGCGCGCCGGGGAAGCGCACGGGCTGCGGATCTTCAGCGGGCTGGTGCCCGGCGCGCTGCTCGACGGCGACGCGGGCGGCGCCGGCGGAACCGAGGCGCTGCGGGCGCTCGAGGCGGCCGCCGCGGCCGCCCCGCCGCTGCGGGACATCGCCGCCCACCTGCACCTGCTTGCCCATCGCTAACCCTCATGGACGACACCGGCTGCCACATCCTGCACGTGGACATGGACGCGTTCTACGCGAGCGTGGAGATCAGGGACCGGCCCGAGCTCGCCGGCCTGCCGGTCATCGTGGGCGGGACCAGCGGCCGCGGCGTGGTGCTCTCCGCGTCGTACCAGGCCCGGGCGTTCGGGGTGCGGTCGGCGATGCCGGTGGGCCGGGCCCAGCGGATGTGCCCGCAGGCGGTGTTCGTCGCGCCTAGGCACCGGCGGTACGCCGAGATGTCCAGGGAGGTCATGGCGCTCTTCGGTACGGTCACGCCGGATGTGGAGCCGCTCGCGCTCGACGAGGCCTTCCTGGACGTTTCCGGCGCGTTGCGCCGCCTCGGGCCGCCCGCCGCGATCGCCCGTCACATCCGCGCCCAAGTCGCCAGCCAGCAGGGCATCACCTGCTCGGTCGGGGTCGCGCAGACCAAGTTCGTGGCCAAGATCGCCTCGGCCCGGTGCAAGCCGGACGGGCTGCTGGTGGTGTCCGGCGCGGGCACGCTCGGCTTCCTGCACGCGCTGCCGGTCTCGGCGCTGTGGGGTGTGGGCGAGCGGACCGGGGAGATGCTGGCCCGGCTGGGGCTGCGCACGGTGGCGGACATCGCGCACACCCCGCTGGCCACGCTGCAGCACGAACTCGGCGTCGCGCACGGCTCGCACCTGGCCGCGCTGGCCTGGGGCCGGGACGAGCGCCAGGTGACGCCGCATACGCCGGAGAAGAGCATCGGGGCCGAGGAGACCTTCGCCACCGACATCGACGAACCGGAACGGATCCGGCGGGAGCTGCTGAAACTGTCCGGGCGGACCGCGCACAGCCTGCGCGCGGGCGGCCGCGCGGCACGCACCGTGTCGGTCAAGCTCCGGCTGGCCAGCTTCAAGACGATGACCCGGTCCCGGACCCTGCCCTACCCCACCGACGTGGCTCATGAGATTTACGCCACAGCCTGCGCGTTGTACGAGTCGGCCGGTCTTGACCAGCGCGCACGGCTCCGGCTGGTCGGCGTCCGGGTCTCCGGCCTGGTTCCGGCGGCGGAGGCGAATGCCCAGCTGACATTCGATGACCGGCCGGTCGGCTGGCGCGAGGCCGAGCAGGCAGTGGACAAGATCGCCAGCCGGTTCGGGGTCAGCGCGGTCCGGCCGGCCGCCCTGGTTGAGGACCCGGATCGTCCAGCTGAGGGTGCTTTCTGACCTGCTGTCGGGTCCACCCTACCCAGCGGCGTGTCAACGCTCGTATTCTGGAAATTGAACCGGGTATGTGAGGTGACCGATCACCGCACACCTGCCGGGCGCAAGGGTTTTTATGGGAGGCGTCGTGCCGCTCTCGGAACATGAGCAGCGCCAGCTAGAGCAGATCGAGCAAGCGCTCTACAGGGAGGATCCGAAGTTCGGGCGTTTCGTGCGCTCCAGCGATCCTCGCGTGCACTATAAGCGGAAGCTGGCGCAGGCCCTCATCGGCGTGGCCGTCGGTGCCGGCCTGCTCGCCGCCGGGGTGGTTACCCACCGTCTGTACCTTGAGGCCGCCGGAGCGGTGGTCGCGCTGCTGGCCCTGGTATGGGCGATGGTCAGCTGGCGGCGGCACCTGGCCAGGGTCAGGCCCGCCCGGGCCAAGGCGAAGACCAAGGGCGCGAAGGGCCAGGCCAGGCCGGGTCCCGGTCGCCCGGCGCAGACCAGGCGGGCCCGCATGATGGAGCGGATGGAAGAGCGGTGGCGTCGCCGGCAGGAGGGCGGCAGGATGTAGCGGCCGCGCCGCCGTCCCGCGGGACAGGCGGCGGGCCCGGACACGGCCATCACCTAAGACCACGCGCCCAGCGAGTACCGTTACGGCACGCCGGGCATCGCGCGCCCGCGCGGCGCGTCATCGCGTCCGGCGCCGGAACCTCAGCGACAGGACACGGTCCGGGATCCGCGCGGCGGCTTCGCCCAGGGCGGTCATCATCGAGGCGGGGAAGACGGCCGCGCGCCAGCGGGTCGACCGGCGCGCGCTGGCGGCCAGGCCACGGCGAGCGGCGGTGCCGTCCCGGCGCAGGTTCTGCGATCCGGCGGGACGGGCGGCGTAACTGGCCCGCTCCTCGGCCAGGGCCAGGCGGCTGACGGCCGTGGCGGCGGGTTCGTCCAGCGTGGTGGTGACCCTGGCGGCCAGGGTGCGGGGTGGCTCGCTGGGGCGGCTGGTCACGCCGAAGTCGGCGAGGTCGTCGTGGAATTCGCGCCAGGCGGCGTGGGCGCGGCCGGCGTCGTCGTCGGCCCGCATCCACCGCCAGCGGCGCAGCGCCAAGCGGAACACGGCGGGCGTGATCAGGGCGGCGGCGGCCGTGGCGCCGAACGCGATACCGACGGTGGCCCAGCCGACGCCGAGGTTCAGCCCGCTGGTGCGCGCCATCAGCCGGTACAGGGCCAGGGCGACCAGCGCGGCCGCGGCGACGACCACGACGGCGACGGTCGCGGTGCGGGGCCGGCGGCGGGGGAAGCCCGGGTGACCGGCCAGCAGTTGCTGGGCCGGTCCGGCGACGACCGAGATCAGCCCGAAGGCCAGCACCAGCGCGGCGATCACGGCCAGCGCGACCGCCGTCCACGGCGTGCTGGCCTTCCCGGCCGAGCCGGTCAGCCCGTTGTCCGTGGCGCCCGGCTGGAGGGGGCGGCCCGGCCCGACACTGGGCGGAGGCGTCTTGCCGGCACCCGGCGACACCGTCGCGGGGAGGACCGGGTTGGTGCCAGGCTGCCCGTTCCTGGCCCCGCCGGTCATGTAGTCCGGGGCGTTGGCGGTGCCCTGGCCGGCCGGGGCGGGCTCGAAGCGGATCCAGCCCAGGCTCGGGAAGTACACCTCGGTCCACGCGTGCGAGTCGGTGTTCTTGACCTCGTAGCTGCCGTCTTTCAGCCGGGTCCCGCCCGTGTAGCCGACGATGAACCTGGCCGGGATGTCGAGCAGGCGGGTCAGCACAGTCATCGCGTACGCGTACTGTACGCAGAAGCCGCTCTTGCCCTTGGTCAGGAAGTTCACCAGGCTCCTCGCGCTGGTCAGCTGCGGCGCGGCGAGGCTGTACGTGAACGGCGGGCTCGACAGCCAGTTGGCCAGCGCGTTCACCTTGCCGAACTCGGTGGTCTGGCCGGCCGAGTTGCCGTCCGCGAGCTTCTTCAGGGCGGACGTCCGGTACGCCGCGGGCAGCTGCAGGTCAGGGGCCAGGCCGGCCGTCCGCACCAGCCCCGGTACGGCCTGCAGCTGCGCCTGGCTCGGGTCCACCACCACGCTGGCCACCGAGTAGGACTGGCCGGCGATGGAGTCGCTGGGGGAGTACACCATCCGGTCGGGGTCGACCAGCCACTTGCCCGGTGCGGTGACCTGGATGGCCGGGTAGGGCAGCGGCAGGAACGTCGGCTGCGACGACGGGCTGCGGAAGTCCCTGCCGACGGTGACCCTCGTCCGCACCGTCTGAACCCCGGTGCCGACGGTCAGGCCCGCCGGACCGGAGATCGCGCTGACCGGCACCGCGTGGTCGGCCCAGTTGTCCACCGTCCAGCCGCGGTCGCCGAGCGTGTCGAACACGTACTGCCTGAAGTACTCCGCGTCGTTGACCTGCTGGGCCTGGGTGGCGTCGGTCGTGTACGTGAACAGGTCGCGCGGCTGGCTCTCGTGCAGCTGCGCGACGGCCTGGGACAGGGCGTTCGGCAGCGAGAGGGACTGCCCGCCGCTGCCGCCCCTGCCGCCGATGCCGGGGCCGGAGGAGAATAGCTTGCTCGCGTGCAGGCCGGGCACGATCAGCGGCGCGCACAAGGCCAGCACCATGGAGGCGAGCCCGACCCGGCGCCCCGCCGCGGCCAGCGCCCGGGTATCCGGACCGGGACCGCGCCCGCGGGCGCGGCGCGGCGTGGCCGGGAGTCCGTTCCCGTCGAACCCCTGGCCGTCGAACTCCTGGCCGTCGAACCCGCTGCCGTCGAAGGTCCCGCCGGAAGGCCGGCCGTACCGCGGCGCCGAGCGCCACAGCGACACCAGGCGGCCCCAGACCCGGATCCGCTCCCGGCCGTCGGCGCTGAGCATGGCCAGGTAGCCCACCCCGCTCAGGCAGAACACCAGAGCGGTGGTGAGCTGGTCGTGCGAGGCATCCATGGTGACCGGCACGGTGAACAGGACGAGCAACGGCAACCCGGCCAGCGCGGTGGACCGCAGTCGCACCGCGATGAGGTCGGCCAGCACCGCGGTGATGCCCACCCCGCCGGCGGCCAGCAGCAGCAGGCCGGGCAGGTTGGGGGCTGGCGGCGCGTACCTGTTCGCGTCGTGCAGCCCGGTGCCCGCCAGGTGCCACAGCCGGGTGAGCGAGCCCGGCGTCGGGATCACCAGCAGCAGCGAGTGCCGCACCTCGAAGATCAGGTTCAGGTACAGCAGCAGGCCCACCACGCTGGCCGCCAGGCAGACCGATACCGGCAGCGTGCGCAGCCGGGTCAGCGCCCCGGTCGCCGCGACGGCGATCACCGCGCCGACCCCGATCACGAACCACAACGTGTTGATGAACAGCGGCAGCAAGACGGTGGAGACCAGCGCGCAGGCCACCGCCGTCGCCACCGTCATCCGGCCGTTCAGCGTCATCGCGGGTCACCTCCTAGACCGCCGATCGGAGCCGGCCGGTCAGCCGGGCGGTGCAGCTGCTGCCAGGCGGCCGCGAGCGGCGTGCTCGCGCTGGCCACCGCGACCCGCCAGCCCGCGGCCGACAAGATGTCCGCCGTCCGCGCCGTATCCTCGCCTATCCCGTCGGTCGCCCACGCCGAGACGGCGAGCAGCAGCGCCATCGCGGGCGCGTTCCCGCGCCGGCTCGCGGCCAGCTGGCTGGCGTCGTCCGCGGACAGCCGGCCGACCACGGCGATGAGCTGGCCGCCCGCCCGGGCCAGCTCGGCGGTGCCGGTGCGGAAGCCCGCGGCGTGCGACGGGGTGATGACCGCGAGCATGTCGAGCAGGCTGTCCTGGAACGTGCCGCGCGGGGCGATCTCGCCGGCCTCGGTGATGAGCCTGGCCCGGAAGCCCTCGCCGGACAGGTGCGCGCCGATCGAGGCGGCCGCGCTGACCGCGCACTCGAACGTCGAGGCGGGCCCGGTCCCCGTGTGCGCCGCGCGCCGGGTGTCGAGGAACACCGACGCGCTGCTGCGCCACTGGTGTTCCTCGCGGCGCACCATCAGCTCGCCGTACCTCGCCGTCGATTTCCAGTGCACCCGGTGCAGCCCGTCGCCGTCCTGGTACTGACGCGGCGCCGCGTCGTCCTCGCCGATGGCCGAGATCGTCCGCATCCCGCCGTCGCCCTCGCCGAGCCAGCTGCTCTGCGCGGTGGCCCGCGGTAGCGGGTAGATCCTCGGCGTCACCACGAGCGTGCTGGTCGTGCTGAACGACCGGCTGATCTCCACCAGGCCGAACGAGTCCGCGACCCGGACCCGGAGCGGCCCGATGGTGAACTTGCCCCGGCTGTCCGAACGGATCTGGTAGCGCAGCTCCCGGTGACCCCCGGGCTCGATCTCGTCCAGCACGAACCTGGGCCTGCTGCCCAGCGTGTACGGGGTGATGTCCTCGGCCAGCAGCACGCCGGTGCGCAGCCGGGACACGTTCTCCACCCGCGCGGTCACCGTGGTGGGCTGGCCGGCCGGGATCCGCGGCGGGTCCAGCCTGCGGGCGCAGGACAGCCGGTACCGGGACCGCCGGGCGGTCAGCGCGGACACCAGCGGCAGGACGACAAGCAGCGCGCCCACGCGGACCAGGGCGGGTTCTGGTATGCCCAGTCCGCAGACCATGGCCGCGCCGCCTGCGGCCACGAACGACCGCCCCCGCGTGGTCAGTGAGCCGAACATCCCGCGCATGGCCTACCTCCTAGCGCCACGCCCCCCGCTCATCGCCGCGGCAGCGGGAGCTGGGCGACGATCTGGTCCACTACTTGCTCGGGCAGGTGCCGCTCCACGATGGCCTCGGCCGTGGGCAGCAGCCGGTGTGCGAGCACCGGCCTGGCCAGCCGCTGAACGTCGTCCGGGATCACGTAGTCCCGCCCGTCCAGCGCGGCCCAGGCCCGGCTGGCCCGGAGCAGGTGCAAGGTGGCCCGCGGAGACGCACCCAGGCGCAGCTGGGGCGACGTCCTCGTCGCGTTGGCCAGGCTGATGATGTAGTCCTTGACCTGGTCCGACACCAGCACCTTGCGGACCGCGGTCACCAGCTCCTGCACGTCGCTGGCCCGCGCGACCGGCCTGAGCTGGGTCAGCGGCGAGGCAGAGCCGTGCGTGCCGAGCATGTCCCGCTCGGCGGCGGGCGGCGGGTAGCCGAGGGAGATGCGCGCGGTGAACCGGTCCCGCTGCGCCTCGGGCAGCGCGTACGTGCCTTCCATCTCCACCGGGTTCTGGGTGGCGATCACCATGAAGGGCTCTTGCAGCGCGTACGTGGTGCCGTCCACCGTGACCTGGCGCTCTTCCATGCACTCCAGCAGCGCCGACTGCGTCTTGGGGGAGGCCCGGTTGATCTCGTCGCCGAGCACGATGTTGGCGAACACCGGACCAGGCTTGAACTCGAATTCGCGCCGCTCCTGGTTGTAAGCGCTCACGCCGGTGATGTCGCTGGGCAGCAGGTCCGGCGTGAACTGGACCCGCCGCACGGTCCCGTCGATCGCCCGGGCCAGGGCCTTGGCCAGCATCGTCTTGCCGACCCCGGGCACGTCCTCGATGAGCAGGTGCCCCTCGGCGAGCAGCACGGTGAGGGTGAGCTGGATGGCGTCCCGCTTGCCCTCGATGACGGCCTCGATCGCCTTGCCGATCCGGCGGGCCGCCGGGACTAGATCATCGATCGGGCTCTCCGTCTGCCGTCCGGTGTCTAGTACCACATGGCCTCCTTGAAGGCGCTGGCGCGCACCACCAGCCAAGCCGAACATCCTGTCAGGTAAACGCAGCCGGTCTAGATACAGTACGTCCTTCTTTGCCAGATGCGCGACGCTGGTCCCTCTACTCAGTCCAACGCCGCCGCTGGCCTCTTGGTTCATCCGGGTCCCCACTTCCCTCCACCGCCCCCTCCACTCCGCTCCACCGCGCCTACCTGCCACTTCAGTGGGGACGAGGGCGCAGTCACGACGTTTGAGGCGTTGACCGTGGGGAAATGTGGGGTACAGTGGAGCGCAGTGGAGGATAAGCGTGGGAGGTGAGCACCCGTGTTCCTCGGTACTCACGCCCCCCGGCTTGACGAGAAGGGCCGGCTGATCCTGCCCGCGAAGTACCGGGACGAGCTCGCTGGGGGCGTGGTGATCACCAAGGGGCAAGAGCGCTGCCTGTACGTCTTCCCGCAGGAGGAGTTCGCCCGCATCACCGAGGCGCTGCGCACCGCGCCGGTGACGGCCAAATCGGTCCGCGACTACAGCCGGGTCTTCTTCGCCAGCGCCTCCGACGAGCTGCCCGACAAACAGGGCCGGATCACCGTCCCGCCCGCCCTGCGCACCTACGCGGGGCTGCAGCGGGACTGCGTGGTGATCGGCGCGAACACCCGGCTGGAGATCTGGGACACGCAAGCCTGGGAGACCTACCTCGCTGCACAGGAGGATTCGTTCGCCGAAGCCGCCGAGGAGGTGCTCCCGGGAATCCTGTAGCCCCGTGCGCCGGCCCCCATCCGCCGCTCCCTGCTGGCATCACTTCCCCGGTGCCAGCCGGCAGCGCGAGCGGATGGGGCCGGCCGGGGGCCAGCTAACGCCGTTTAAACATCAGGAGACAGACATGGACGGGGCTCAGCACGTACCGGTGCTCGCCGGCCGTGTCACCGCCCTGCTCGCGCCCGCCCTGGCCGCCGAGGGCGCCGTGCTGGTGGACGCCACCCTGGGCCGGGCCGGTCACGCCCGGGCGCTGCTAGAGGCCTGCCCGGGCCTGTTCCTGGTCGGCATCGACGCCGACGTGGCCGCGATCGAGGCGGCCGGTGAGCTGCTCGCCCCCTACGCCGAACGCGTCACGCTGGTGCACGCCAGGTACGACGAGATCCCGGCCGTCCTGGCCGCCTTGGGGGGGCCAGGGCCAGCACACGTCATGGGCCTGCTGTTCGACCTGGGCGTGTCGTCCCCGCAGCTCGACGATCCTGCGCGCGGCTTCGCCTACGCCCACGACGCCCCGCTGGACATGCGGATGGACCGGACCGCCGAGCGCACCGCCGCCGACGTCGTCAACGGCTACCCGCCCGCCGAACTCGCCCGCATCCTGCGCGAGTACGGCGAGGAGCGGTTCGCCCGGCGGATCGCCGACGCGGTGGTCCGCGAGCGCGCCCGCGCCCCGATCACCTCGACCCAGCGGCTGAGCGCGATCGTCAAGGACGCCATCCCCGCGGCCACCAGGCGCACCGGGGGCAATCCGGCCAAGCGCACCTTCCAGGCGCTGCGGATCGAGGTGAACGACGAACTCGGCACGCTGCGCCGGGCGCTGCCCGCCGCGCTCGACTTGCTGGCCGTCGGCGGCCGGGTCGTGGTGCTGGCCTACCACTCGCTCGAGGACCGCATCGTCAAGCGGGAGCTCGTCCGGCGGGCCGCCGACCAGACGCCGCCCGGCCTGCCCGTACCCGCGGCCGCGGCCGCGCCGCAGTTCCGCCTGCTCACCAGGGGGGCCGAACGCCCCGACAGCGAAGAAGTCACCGGCAATCCGCGCGCGGCCTCCGCCCGGCTACGGGCCGCGGAGCGCGTCAGGCAAGCAGCATGACCCAAGGGGGCATAGATAATGGCCACTGACACCATGCGGCGCACCCCCGCATCCCCCCGCCAGGCGCCCCGCCGCGGCACGCCCCCGGCTAACAGGGTCACCGCCCCGCGCCACACCAGGCCGGTGCCGGCGCCCAGAACCAGGCCCGCACCCAGGCCCGCCGGGCCGAGATCCCGGTCCCGCGCGCCGCGGATGCCGTTCATCCTGCTGCTCGTCGGGCTGCTCGGCGGCGCCCTGGTCTCGCTGCTGGTGATCAGCACCACCCTGGCCCAGGGGTCGTTCCGGATCACCAGCCTGCAGGAGCAGAACGCCGAGCTGGCCCGCCAGGCGCAGACCCTCACCAACCAGGTCGCGCAGGCGGGGAACCCGGCCGTGATCGCGAGGGAAGCCCAGCAGCTCGGCATGAAGCCGAATCCCCACCTGGGCTTCGTCGACCTGAAAACCGGGAAGATCGTCGTCGGCAAGCCGTCAAGGGCCGAGGCCGCGATCAACGTTCCCGGGTACAACCCGTGACCCCACAGAACCCTCCGCGCAGGCCGCAGGCCGGCCGCCGGGACCGTGCTCGCCCGGGGGGGCGACCCCCCGGAGCCCCCCGATCACGGGGGGGCTACCCGCCCCCCCGTACCCCCCCGGCCCCGCCGCCGCGCACGACTCGCGCCCCGGTCCGTTCGGTCCAGATAACCAGGGAAAGGCCGGCCGACCCCAAGCCCGCCCGCCCGCCCCGGCCCGCCCGCCGCCAGCCCTCCCGCGGCGATCCGAGGCGGCGGCTGGGCATCACCCTGCTCGCCATCATCTTCGTGCTGTCGCTGTTCGCGGGCCGTCTGGTCCAGCTGCAGGCCATGGAGTCGGGTAACTACCGCAAGCTGGCGTCACAGGAGCGGGACAAGACCATCCCGCTGCCCGCGCTGCGCGGCAGCATCACCGGCGCCAACGGGCAGGTCCTGGCGATGACCGTGGCCACCTACCTGGTGTGGGCCGACCCGACGCAGATCAAGGCGGCCGAGCTGCCGCAGGTGGGCGGCTCGCTGGCCGCCCCGCTCGGCATGACACCGGCCGCGGTCCTCGGCCTCCTGCAGCACCCTACCTCGCCGAAGTACGTGGTGCTGGCCAAGGGCGTGTCCGCGCAGGCCGCCAGCCAGATCACGGCGATGAGCCTGCCCGGCGTCCACCAGACCGCCAGCTACGCGCGGTCCTATCCCGAGGGCAGCGTCGCGGCTAACATCATCGGCTTCACCGGCACCCGCAAGGGCGTCCTGACCGGCGGGGCCGGCCTCGAACTCCAGCACAACGCGCTGCTGGCCGGCCGCCCGGGCAGCGAGCAGGTGCAGATCGGCACCGACGGCCAGCAGATCCCGCTCGCGGGCAGCCGCAACCAGCCGGTGGTGAACGGCAGCGGCCTGCGGCTCACCATCGTCCCGGCGCTGCAGTACGCGGCCGAGCAGGCGTGCGCAAGCCAGGTCAAGAAGACCAAGGCGGACAACTGCACCGTGGTGATCATCCAGCCGAAGACCGGGGCCGTGCTGGCCATGGCGCAGTACCCGACGTACAACCCGTCGAACGTCACCAACGTGGACCAGACCACCAACCTGGCCGTGCAGGCCCAGTTCCAGCCGGGCTCCACGGCCAAGGTGATCACCGCATCGGCCGCGCTGGAGCGCGGCGGCCAGACGCCGATGAGCGCCTACAAGATCCCGTACCAGATCCGCGAGGGCGGGCAGTTCATCCACGACGCGGAGTGGGCGCCCGGCGAGCACTACACCATCGCGGGCATCATCGCGCACTCCTCCAACATCGGCATGTCCCAGGTCGCGAAGCACATCAGCGAGCAGACGCAGTACGACTACCTCCGGGCGTTCGGGCTGGGCCAGCCAACCGGCGTCGGCCTGCCGAACGAGAGCGACGGCGACCTGCCACCGGTGTCGCAGTGGTACGGCGACACCAGGTTCACGCTGTCGTTCGGGCAGGGCGTGGCCGCGACCGCGATGCAGATGGCCGAGGTATACGCCACGATCGCCAACGGCGGCGTCCGGGTGCAGCCGACCCTCGTCGAAGGCACCACCAACTCAGCCGGGAAGTACACCCCGGCCTCGCCGTCGCCGTCGCACCGCGTCATCCAGGCCAAGACGGCGCAGGAGCTGCTGCAGATCCTGCAGCAGGTTCCGGGCATCGACGCGGAGGGCAACCAGCCGTGGGGGGTCATCCCCGGATACGCGGTCGCCGCCAAGACCGGAACCTCCCAGGAGTCCAACGGCAAATGCGCGCTGTGCATCTTCGGGTCGAGCTGGATCGGCATCGCCCCGGGCGACAAGCCGCAGCTCGTCGTGTCGGTGAACGTGCAGAACCCGCGCAAGGGCGGCCATTTCGGCGCCGTCGTCGCCGGCCCGGTCTTCTACCAGGTCATGAAGGACGCGCTCGCCACGTTGCAAATCCCGCCGGACGGGGCCACACCTGCGAAGGTACGCCTGAACGCCCCGTGATGGAGGTACCCTCAGCCCGTGGCGATCCGTCCCGCGTCCCGGCCGCAGCGGCCGCTGTCCGCGCTCAGCACGCTGCTCGGCGTCCGGCTGGTCGCCGCGGGCAATTCCGTTTCGCCGAACGAGCTGG
>Ga0207646_10005503_pt1 | contig 13312 bp, 9 predicted proteins | sample KBSK5502metaG_FD_184343 | JGI IMG/M metagenome (GOLD analysis project Ga0207646, IMG submission 184343) | Corn, switchgrass and miscanthus rhizosphere microbial communities from Kellogg Biological Station, Michigan, USA - KBS K5-50-2 metaG... | ecosystem: Host-associated > Plants > Roots >... | reverse complement strand
TCCGGTGTCCACGATGGCCGGCCTGCTCCAGGTCCCGCTCGCCAGGACGAGCGCATTGCCCGAATGGTCCACCGCGACGCAGGACGAGATGGTGGCGCAGGAGATCGCCACCAGGCCGCCCGCGGCGTCGGTGGCCACCTTGCGCCAGCCGCCGGGGGGCGTAGACGAAAGAATCGTGCCCGCGCTGTCGGCCGCGTAGCACGCCGTGGGGGTGGGGCAGGAGATCGCGGTGACTACCGCGCTGCCGTGAACGGGCGGTACCGGGAATGGGCTGCTCCACCCGGGCGAGCTGGCCGGCTGGGCCGAGGTGGAGGCCGCGGTGCCCGGCGAGGCGGCGGACGTGCCCGACGCGGCGGGACTGGCCTGGCCGGTCCGCGCCGTGGGCGCGGGCCGGGCGGGCAGCGCGGTGATCCCGGCCGCGTAGTGACGGTGCAGGGCGAGGGCGCCGGCGGTGCCGCCCGCGCCGAACGCCGCCACAGCCGTGATGACCGCGATCACCCGGGAGCGCCGGGGCCGCCGTGGCGCGGGCGTCGGCTCGGCCACCCTGACCGCCCCCGGCATGCGGGGCGCGGCGTCGTGGTGCACATCGCCATCGGGGCCGGGCTTGTCCCGCGGCTTGGCGCTGCTGCGCCACGTCGGGGGAGGGCTGGGCGGCGCCGGGAGCCGCAGGTCGAACGGTTGCGCTGGCCGGGCCGTGCCGGTGCTCGCCACGGGCGCGGCGCTCGCCGCCGCGTTTGGCTCCGCCGGCGCGGGCCTCGGTGGTGGCACGACTGGCGGCGGCCCGGGCTCCGGCTCACGCAACAGCTTGGGCTCGGGCGCTGGCTCCGGCTCGGGCACCTGTTCCGGCTCGGGACCAAGCTCCGGCCCGGGAACAAGCTCCGGCCCGGGCCATGGTTCCGGCCCCGGCGGCGCGGGCACGACCCGGCCGGCGTAGTAGTCCCCGGTAGTCGCGATGAAGTCGGCGAACGACCCGGTGCTGTACTCCAGGGCGGGCACGGCCGCGGCCACCGTCACGGCCTGGCCGGTCTCCGCGGGCAGGAACTCCCCGCACGTTTCGCAGAAGCGTTCGCCCGCGCGGCTGGCGTGACCCTGGGTGCAGCGGACCATGACGTCCGCCCCGCACTCCGGGCAGGACTCCATCCCCGGGGAGACGGAATGCCCCAGCCTGCAAGTCGACACCGTGTCCCGCCCTCGATTTGCCGCACCGCCGGTTGCTCGATGCTAGGGCAGATTAGTGCGCGGGCGCGGAAGAACTTGCGCTCGCCCGTCCGGTCAGCACTCGATGACGTTCACGGCCAGGCCGCCGCGCGCGGTCTCCTTGTACTTGTCCTTCATGTCCGCCCCGGTCTCCCGCATGGTCTTGATCGCCTTGTCGAGCGAGACGAAGTGCTGTCCGTCGCCGCGCACCGCCATCCGGGCCGCGGTGATCGCCTTGACGGAGGCGATGGCGTTCCGCTCGATGCAAGGGATCTGGACGAGGCCGCCGACCGGGTCGCAGGTAAGGCCGAGGTTGTGCTCAAGGCCGATCTCCGCCGCGTTCTCGACCTGCTCGGGTGTGCCGCCGAGCGCCTCGGCCAGGCCGGCCGCCGCCATCGAGCAGGCTGAGCCGACCTCTCCCTGGCAGCCGACCTCGGCGCCGGAGATGGAGGCGTTCTCCTTGAACAGGACCCCGATGGCGGCCGCCGCGAGCAGGAACTTGACGACCCCCTCGTCGCTGGCCCCGGGCACGAACGTGACGTAGTAATGCAGCACCGCGGGAATGATCCCGGCGGCACCGTTGGTGGGCGCGGTGACCACCCGCCCGCCCGCCGCGTTCTGTTCGTTGACGGCGAGTGCGTAGAGCGTCACCCACTCCATCGCGTAGAGCGGGTCGGAGGGGTCCGCGGTCCGCTCCAGGGTTTCGCGCAGCGCCCGCGCCCGCCTGCGCACCCGCAGCCCGCCGGGCAGCACCCCCTCGGCCTCGCAGCCCGCCTGGACGCATTCCCGCATGACCTGCCAGATCCGCAGCAGCCCGTCCCTGACCTGCGCCTTGTCCCTGCGGGCCAGTTCGTTGGCCATCATCACGCCGCTGATGGACAAGCCGAAGGCCCTGGTGTGGTCGAGCAGTTCCTCGCCGGTGCGGAAGTCGAACGGCACCGGCGTGGGGTCCGGCACGATCGCCAAGGTGCCGGCCTCGTCCTCTCCGAGCACGAAGCCACCGCCGACCGAGTAGTAGTAACGCTCGGAGATCTGGCCGCCCTGGTCGTCCTCGGCGGCGAAGCGCATCCCGTTGGAGTGGAACGGCAGCCGCTTGCGGCGATGCAGGATGATGTCCTCGTCGACGTCGAAGGCGATCTGCCGGCCGGCTCCGCTCATGGGGCCCGCCGGGCCCGATGGCAAACGGAGCAGCCCCGTCTCGCGGACCTGGTCGACCAGCGGCGCGGCCGCCGCCGGGTCCACCGTCTCCGGCTCCGCCCCGGTCAGCCCGAGCACGATCGCCTTGACGCTGCCATGGCCGTGCCCGGTCGCACCGAGCGAGCCGAACAACTCGACCTGCACCCCGGGCCACGCGGCCCAGACGCCGTCGGCGTCCAGGGACGCCACGAACATGCCCGCGGCACGCATCGGCCCGACCGTATGTGAGCTGGACGGGCCAATTCCGATCTTGAACAGGTCAAACGCGCTGATCGTCATGGCCCGGCTCCTTCCTTCCTCGGGCGCCCGCACCGCCCAGCCCGGTGCCCTAGGCCGGCGGGCGGCCCCTCACCCGCTCGTTCGCGGGGTCGAACGGCGGGCGCAGCGAGACGGCGGCGGCCCGCACCTCCCCTCCCACATTTACCTGGTATGACCCGTCCCGCACGAATTCGGGCGTCACCACGTCCCCGCTGGGGTGGCGGACGTAGCCAAGGCCGACGGCCGCGCCCAGCGCCTCCCCCCACGCGGCGGAGGTCACCTGTCCCACCGCCACGCCATCCCGCAGCACCGACTCGCCGCCCCACATCGTCGTGCCCGCGTCTTCGAGGACCAGCGAGACGAGCCGGCGCCGGGGGCCTTCGGCCCTGGTCTTCTCCACGGCCTCCCGGCCGAGGAAGGAGATATCGGTGCGGAGCTTGCACGCGAACGTCAGCCCGGCCTCCACCGGGCCGTAGTCCGGCGTCAGCTCGCGCCCGAACGCGCGGTACCCCTTCTCCAGGCGCATCGACTCGATGGCGTAATAGCCCGCGTTGACCAGCCCGAACCGGGTCCCGGCGGCGATCAGCAGCTCGTAAACCCCCACCGCGAACTCGGGCGCCACGTACAGCTCCCAGCCGAGCTCGCCCACGTAGGTGATCCGCGTCGCCCGGACCGTGAAGTAGCCGAGGCTCACCTCCCGGCTGGCCCGGAACGGAAAGGCCTCGTCACTGAAGTCGGCGTCGGACAGCGAGGCGAGCAGGTCTCGCGACCGCGGCCCCATCACGCCGAACACCGCGTACGCCGAGGTCACGTCGACCAGCGTGGCCCGCGCGCCCGGGGGCATCCGCGACGTGATGTGGTGCTTGTCGCGTTCGGTGGACGCCGCGCTGCTGACCATGAGGTAGTCCAGCTCCGAAACCCGGGTCACGGTGAGGTCGGACTCATAGGTGCCTCTCTCGTTGAGCAGGCCCGTATAGACCGTCCACCCCGGCTCGACGGCGACGTCCGCGGTGCACAGCCACTGCAGGACCCGCTCCGCGTCCGGCCCGGTGAGCAAGTACTTGGAGAACGAGGTCTGGTCGAAAACCGCCACGTCGCGGCGGGTGGCCCGCTGCTCGGCCGCGCATGCGGGCAGCCAATTCTGCGCGCCCCAGGAGTACTCGATGACGGGCTCATCCCCGGGGAGCGCGAAGAAGTTCGGGCGCTCCCAGCCCATCCGGCTGCCGAAACAGGCGCCCGCGGCCTCCAGGAGGTGGTGCACCGCCGACCGGCGGAACGGCCGGGCGGTGGCCAGCTCCCGGTTCGGCCAGGGCAGCGCGTAGTGCAGGCCGAGGATCTCCCCGACCCGGTCGCGCAGCCACCGGTTGTTGCCATGGAAGCGGGCGAAGCGCCTGATATCGGAGGCGGTGAGGTCGACGCCGGGGTCGCCGGTGAGGATCCACTCCGCCAGCGCCTGCCCGGCCCCGCCCGCGGACGCGATGCCGACCGAGTTGAACCCGGCGGCGACGAAGAAGTTCCGGCACTCCGGCGCCTCGCCGATAAGGAACTGGTTGTCCGGGGTGAAGCTCTCCGGGCCGTTGTAGAGCTTCTTGATGCCGGCAGTCCGCAGCGCGGGCACCCGCAACTGGGCCTCGTCGGCCAGGATCGAGAAGTGGTCCCAGTCCTCGGCGAGGAGCTGGAACTCGAAGGGGTCCGGCAGGGCGTCGGGAGATACCCACGGCTTGGCGTTGGGCTCGAACCCGCCCACCACCAGCCCGCCTACCTCCTCCTTGAAGTAGGTGTAGCCGTCGGGGTCGCGCAGGATCGGCAGGTCGCGGCGGACGCCCTCGATCGGCTCGGTTACCGCGTAGAAGTGCTCGCACGAGTGCAGCGGCACGGTGACCCCGCACCAGGAGCCCACCTGCTTGGCCCACTGCCCGGCGCAGTTGACCACCACCTCGGCCTCGACGTCCCCGATCGCGGTGCGGACCCCCCTCACCGCGCCTTGCGCGGTCAGGATGCCGGTGACCTTGGTGCGCTCGCGGATCATGACGCCGGCGTCGCGCGCGCCCTTGGCCAGCGCGTAGGTCAGGTCGGCGGGGTTGGCCTTGCCGTCGTCGGGCAGCCAGATCGCGCCGCGGAGGTCCGTCACGTCCATGACCGGCCACAGCTCACCGGCCCGCTGCGGCGTGATGATCTCACAGGACAGCCCGAATGCTTCCGCCGTGGCAGCCGTCCGCCGCAGCTGGACCATGCGCTCCGGGGTCCGCGCGACGATGACGCCTCCGCAGCGGACGAAGCCGGTGGCGAGCCCCACTTCCTCGGCGAGCTTCGAGTAAAGCTCCGTGGAGTACTGGACCAGCCGGGTGCCGCTCTCCGTGGCGCGAAGCTGGCCGACCAGGCCGGCCGCGTGCCAGGTGGTGCCGCAGGATAGCTGTCCCTGTTCCAGCAGCAGGACGTCGCGGCACCCGGCCCGCGCGAGGTGGTAGGCGACGCTGGCCCCGATCACGCCCCCGCCGATGATGACGACGCGGGCCCGTTGCGGGAGTGCTGGCGCCATGGGGGCCCTCAGTCCAGTCGCTGCACGTCGTCGAGAAGCTGTGCGCTCTGCCGACCCGGGGGGACGACCCCCCGGAACCCCCCGGTGCCCGGCTCCGGATGCTTAGTCTTCACGTTGCACGTCTTCCAGGAGCCGGGCGAAGTGGCGGCTTGTGAGCCTTTGCGCCGCCCACTCGTAGCGCTCCATCCCCCAGGCCCAGAAGTCGAAGTCGAGCGGGCTCGTCGCGTGCTGGATCGCCCCCCATAGCGTCCACCCGTACCTGGCCGCCACGCCGAGCAGCCGGGCCCTGGCGATCTTGTTCCGCAGCGCCTTCCCGTAATAGGAGGTCACCAGTTCCGCGAGGCCGTCCAGGGACATCCCGCACTCGCCCCAGATGTTGCCGAGCTCGAAGCACGGGTCGTTGTTGCCCGAGTACTCGTAGTCGATGATCCAGATCTGTTCGCCGTCATCGATGAAGTTCGCGGCGAGCAGGTCGTTGTTGCAGGGCACGGTGCCGGTGTCGCGCACCGACAGCGCCTTGCGGGCGTCCTCGACCCGCGGCATCAGGTCGTCGTAGCCAGCCGGGATCGCGAACCCGTGCTGGCCGGCCACAGACCGGTAGCGGCGCTGGTTGGCGAACACGTTGAACTCGCCGCGGAACCGCGGCCCGTCGTGCAGCCGGCGGCAGGCCAGGGCGATGCGGGCGATGTTGCCTGGCGCGGACACGTCGTCGTTATCGAAGGTGTGCCCGTCGATGTAGCCGAGCACCATCAGGCTGTCGTCCGGGTGGTAGGCCAGCACCGGGGCGCCGACGCCGGCCTGCGCGGCGGCCACCGAGTTGTGGTACTCGTGATCCCGGTTGATCGCCAGCATGTCCCCGCGCGACCAGACCCGCGCCACGAACGAGCCGTCCGGCGTGGTCACCTTGTAGTTGCGGTTGGTCAGCCCGCCGGGGAGTTCGGCGACGGTACGGGGCGCGCCGGCCAGGGCGGGCACCCGGCCCAGGATCGCGTCAAGGTCGGCCTGGGCGGCGCCGGCCGCGGGCTCCCGCTCGCCGCCCTCGCTCCCGACCTCGTTCACGAGAAGAGCGTAGAGGTCTTGCCCACAAAAGGTCTAGACAGAAAGAGTTATCAAATCACGCACCTAGCTGGGGCAACAAAGGTCTAGACAGTTAGCCGGTCGGGGGCCTACGCTACGCCTCATTCTGGGGGCCCGTAACGGAAGGACCAGCCGATGAGCGTCAGTCCCGGGGTGTCCGACCAGCAGAGCGATGCCGCCGACCTGGCGCGCTTTGGGTACAAGCAGGAGCTGAGGCGCGGCCTCGGGCTGTTCAGCTCCTGGGCGGTCGCGTTCAGCTATATCTCGCCCTCGACGGGGATCTTCACCCTGTTCGCGCTCGGGCTGACCACGCTCGGCGGGGTATTCATCTGGACCTGGCCCGTGGTGGCGCTCGGGCAGTTCATCATCGCGCTGAACTTCGCCGAGGTGACCAGCCACTATCCGGTCGCCGGGTCGGTGTTCCAGTGGACCAAGTTCATGGCGAACCGCAGCTATTCGTGGATGACAGGCTGGATCTACCTGTTCGCCGGGATCCTGACGGTGACCGCCGTGGTCGCGACGCTGCCGCTGGCGCTGATCCCGGCGCTGAACGGGCTCGGCTGGCACAGCCTGGGCCTGACCCTGCACACCGAGCTGGTGTTCGCGCTGATCACCCTGGCGGCGATCACCGTGCTGAACATCTACGGGGTGCGGCTGGTCGCGCTGATCAACAACACCGGCGTTGTCTTCGAGATCCTCGGCATGTTCGTGTTCGCGATCATCCTGATGGCCTTCCACAACCACCAGGGCTTCCACGTTGTCACCAACAGCGCGGGCTTCCACGTCGGGCCGAGCAGCTTCCTGGCCGCGATGTTCATGTCCCTGTTCGTTATCTACGGCTTCGACACCGCGTCCACCCTGTCCGAGGAGACCCGGAACCCGCGCAGCGCGGCGCCGAAGGCGGTCCTCTACTCGGTTATCGGGGCGTTCATCATCGGCGGAGTGTTCCTGCTCGGCACGCTGGTGGCCATCCCTAACACGCAGGGCGGCAAGCCGTTCGGCCTGACCGGGGCTATCAAGGCGAACGGCGGGTTCGGCTGGTCCCCGGCGAACATCATCACCGCCAACTTCTCGACCGGGTTCGCCACGCTGTACCTGTTCGTCGTCTCGGCCGCGATCTTCGTGTGCTGCCTGTCCATCATGGCGTCGACGATCCGGCTCTGCTTCGGCATGTCGCGCGACAACCAGCTGCCGATCTCCAGGCCGCTGGCGCGGGTCTCGCCGACCCTGCACACGCCGATCTGGACCTGCATCGCGATCGCCGTGCTCTCGGCGGTTCCGTTCCTTCAGTACTCGGGCGCCGGGATCATCGCGATCGCGGCCACGGGCATGATCTACATGAGCTACTTCCTCGGCAACATCGCGATAATGCGCGCGCGCGCCCGCGGCTGGCCCAGGACCACGAGCCCGTTCCGGCTCGGCCGCTGGGGCCTGCTGGTCAACGCCCTCGGCCTCCTTTACGGCGGCGCCATGCTGGTCAACTTCGCCTGGCCGCGGGCGGCGAGCAACCCCAAGCCCAACCAGACCGCCGGGCTGCTCAACTTCCACATCGGGTTCCTGAACAAGATCCCGATCCTGTGGACGGTGTTTGTTGTCATCGTCCTGATCGGGGTGATCTACTACCTCGCGGTCGGGCGGAGCAAGGAGTTCGCGCCGGTAATCGCGCCCGCGGGCGACGACCGGCCGCTGGTCGCCGGCCCCGCCGCGCAGGCGGCGAGCCCGCCGGATCCCGCAGGCCGCCCAGAAGGGTGAGCGACAGCAGTGCCGATGAAGTTCTGCCGAGCCCGCGCCGGGACGCGCCGCTTAGCGGCGAGCGGACCCTGCGCGGGCACGAGCATGGCCGCACCGCGGGTGGCGGGCAGCCTGGGAATGGGCTGAGCATGCCGTCGCTCCCCCGGTCCCGGTCCGCGCCCGCCGCGTCCCAGATCCTCGGCCCGGCGCCCCCGACGATCGTGCGGGGCCCCGGGACCACGGTGCACGGCCAGATAGAGGACTGGCTGGCCGAGCTGATCTCGGTCGGCCGCCTCGCCCCCGGCGACCGGATGCCGACCGAGCATGACCTGGCAGAGTGGCTGGACGTCAGCCGGATGACCCTGCGGCACGCGCTGGCCAACCTCGCCCGGCGCGGGCTGGTCACCCGCACGGTCGGGCGCAAGGGCGGCACGTTCGTGGCCGAGTCCAAGCTGGAGCAGGACCTCACCACGCTGGCGGGCTTCTCCGAGCAGCTGCGCCGGCACGGGATGGTGGCGGGAGCCCGGGTGCTCTCCGCGACCGAGCGCCCGGCCGGGCCGGTGGCCGCGGCCGCGCTTGAGCTGGCCGAGGGCGCACCCCTGTACGAGGTGCGGCGGGTCCGGCTCGGCGACGGCAGGCCCATCGCGCTGGAGCACTCGCTGTTCCCGGCCGCCGCGTTCCCCGGCATGCTGCAGTGCCGGCTCGACGGGTCACTGTACGAGTTGCTGGAAGCCAAGTACGGGCGGCGGCCCTGCCGCGCCAGGGAGCGCCTGGAGCCGGTCACCGCCGGGGTCAGGGAGGCGGAGGCGCTGGAGGTGAAGGAGGGGGCCGCGCTCATGCTGGTCGAGCGCACCGCCTACTCCTACGAGGGCATGCCAGTCGAGTTCGCCCGCGACCTGTTCCGCGGCGACCGGACGCGCCTGATCATGTGGACCTCCGATCTTCCGGCGCGCCTGTGACCAGCCGTTGCGCACGGCGGTGAGCTCCAGACAGGCGGTCGCCAGCGCATGATGCCCGCTGGCTTCCTTAGGTGTCAGCAAAAGGGTTCTCGACCCGCACCCCGCCGTAGTCCTGGCCGTCGCTGAGGTCCTCGGAAAGGATCACGTCGCAGCCCAGTGCGCGGCCAGCTTCCAGGATGGCGGCATCCCAGTAGGAGATGTTGAAGCGTCTGCAGGCAGCCAGCGCGGCGAGCATCACGCCGGTGGTGATCTCCAGGACGGGGAATCGAAGAAACGACTCCACAAGAGCCACCGCCTGCTCATGGGTGAGCGGGTCGGGGCGGCTCCCGCGGGTCGCCTGGACGTAGAACTCTTGCAGCACCTGAACCGACAGTGCCAGGTCCCGGGCCGCGAGCAGGCTGTTGGCGCGCTGGGCCTTTGATCGTTCGGCGGGGTCGCGGGAAATCGCGTAGAGCAAGACGTTGGTGTCAGCGAATCGCACGGTCGTGGATTTCGTCGCGGCTCAGGCGGTCGCTTGCCCGGAAGCGCTCGATGGTGGCCTGCACCTGTTGCTGCTGCGCCTCAAGGCGGGAGAACTCGCCAGCCTGCCCGGCCAGCGAGCGCAGGTACTCGCCGACCAGCGCGCTGACCGAGCTACCGCGCTCGGCGGCGCGAATCCTCGCCTCGCGGTACACCTCGTCAGGCACCGAGACTGTGATGTTCTTCACAGATTCACAGTAACACAGAGACACTCACGTGCTCAATCGCTGAACTGATCGAGCGCGGCGCCAAGTCGATGCCTGGACCTCGGAGTTCCCCGCCAGGCGCCTGAAATGCCGCGAGCCGAGGGAGCATGACCGGCAGCTCGCCCGCCCGGTCCGGCGCCGCCGTCTTCTGGTGGTGCGATCTGCCGCAGTTCCGACCGTAACGCCACGCTGCGTCCGTCGCAGCCGCAGGCCCGGTAGCTGGCCCGTTCCTTACCCGCTCACGTGCCGAAGTGGCCTCGGCTTCTGCGGTGGGCAGTTGAAGGGGGTAGGCCCCTGCTGGCACACCGCGCCTTGCGTCAGCAACGTGAAGTTCCCCGGACCTGAGATCGACCCGTTGAAAAGGGGGTCGAGGTTCTCTCCGACCCCGCATCCGGTGAATTGCGGGATCGTGACGGTACCGGTCACTGGCCCGCCTGTGATGAAGCTATATGGGGGCGTGCTGGCACTGCTTCCTTTGAGTATCACGTCGAAGGGGGTGGTCTCGCAGTGTGGGCCAACGCTCAGCGGCACTCCATTCACGGTCACGCCATCGATGCGGAGTTGCAGTCGTGAGGACACCGTGGTAATGGTGGGGCACGGGTGGTGACAGAGGGGGGGAGCGGCTGCACCGACGGTCACGACATTGATCGTGCCTATCTCCGTCAGGTGCATAACGGCGGAGGCAGGCGTGAATCCGAACGCCAGGAACGTCGCTCTGGCCGGCGGGAACTCACGCTGCCCATGATATGAGAGCTCCGCGGCGCTGTCTTGCTGGAAATAGTTAGTTTTTGGCGGGTGGAAGTTGATTATTGAATTCAGGAATGTGCTGACATCAGTGAGGCCGGGCCCCAAAAATGCTGCTCCCTTGAGCTTCAGGACATCCGAATAACCATCGGCGTATGCACAATACGGGGGGAGGCCCGTGCTATGGAGGATCTTGCTGCCGGGCGGGGGCTTGGGCAGAGGGAAACGCGGGTTCAGTTTCAGCGCCTTCCGAAGCTTCGGGCAGAAGTTGGTGCCCGGCCCGGCATTGCGGGCCTGGGCGGTTCGGGGCGCCAGGGTGCCCGGGGCGGCGGTCACGGGCACGGTGGCGAGAGTGGCATTCTGGCCGGGTTTGAGTGTGCACCGCACCGGCAGTACTGCCGGCACGGTGGCGGTGACGCTTGCCGGGTGGAGGGTGAGGAACAAGGTGAGGCCCGCGGCGGTAATGGTCACGTCGCCTGGCGCGGCGGCGGTGACCGGGGGCGCCACGCCGGACGCCGTGAGTGCCAGGCTGCCCTTCGCCGGTACGGGCGTGACCGGCGCGGCCAGGTGGGACCAGATGACCGTGGCTGACCGGCCGTCCTGGGTCACCACGGTGGTGAAGCGGGCGATCGCGGTGACCGTGGCGGCGTGCCGCCAGATGAGGTCGGCGACCGCTGCGTGCCGCAGGGTAATGTTCGCCCCGGCACCGGCCGGCTGGATCGGCCGGCCTGCCGTGCTGGACGCGGGGAAGGTCGCCCCGGCCAGGATTCTGACTGGCTGCACTCCGGAAGGGAACACACAGGCGTATGCCAGCGGCACCCGCAACACAGTCGCGGTGGGCTGGCTCGTGGTAGCTCCGGCCCCGGCGGCGACGCCGGTCGCGGCAATCACCAGCCCGATGGCGGTCACCCGCGCGATCCCGCGGGCCTGCCACCGCCTCGTGCCCCTCATGGACGGCCGCTCAACCGCGCCGTGTGGGAACCCGCCTTCAGTCATGACTTCTTGTCCCGTGCCGTCCGGGCGAGGGGCCGCAGGCAGCTCTGCCTGCCACCCCTCCTGCTGTGCCACAGCGCGAATGCCAATGCCATCCACGTCGCAGGAACGCACATTACTGCATGTGGTAGAAACTCCGACTGGGATGGCTCCGGGCAGTTACCCGGAGCCATCCCAGTCTCAAGCGTGATCAGTTACGACACTGGTCATCGCATCAGGGGCTGGTGATGGTCTGGGCCGCGTTGAGGGTGTAGGTGGCCGTGAAGGTCACGGCGTCGCCGCTGACGATGAGGCCCATACAGCCGGAGCTGACGTTGTAGACGTGCAGGTTGATGCCTTTAGTCACCTTCAGCTTGGTGGGGGAGGCATTCGAGTGCGTGATCGCCACCTTGCCGTTGAACGAGGTAGCGCCAGTCCCGTCGACTGTGGCCGTGCAGGCGTTGTTTGTGCCTTTGAGGAGGGCGTGGATGCCGCTGATGTTCCCGTGCGTCACTCCGGAGCTAAAGCTCGTTGCGTTGACATGCCAGGGCTTGGTGGTGGAGGCACTGGTCGTCACGCTGAACGTCGTGCCCAGCGGGCCGGTGCAGCCGGTGAAGGTGGAACTCGTGACCGTGCCGAGAGGGTTGGTCAGCCCGGACCCGCTCTTGAGCGTGCCCGCCGCCGCCGAGGAGGTACACGTGAGCAGTGTGGTGGTGACAAGGTCTTTCAGGGTCGTCGTGCCCGACTTCGCCGTGTAGCTTCCGCCGGGCTTAACAGTCCAGGTCGTTGTGGAGGTCGCGAGCGCTGACGTGGCACCGAGGCCGATCGCCATGACTGCCGCCAGGCCGCTCGTGGTGAGGATAGTCCGTATGCGCATTGGAGTTGCTGCCTCCCTGATCGATGTGTATGCGCCCGAAAATTCAGTGATCCGTCAGCGTCACTCCTTCCGCTCCCCATCGAGGGAATGGAGCGGCCTAACCAGGCCTCAGCCTCAGGCCACAACTCAGCACGAGCCGGATGACCTGGGGCGATTTGTGCCACTCCTCCGGATTTCCTACTCGCGAGTACGTTACTTCCTCGTAACATCCCGCGCAAGGCCCTCGCGGCAGGATCCGGGCGCGACTCGCGGGCCTTGGGCTTTCTTGTCATAGCCGCAGCAACCGCGGCACGGGTGTTGTCAGCCAGTGAGCGTGCCGCTAGAGCACGGATGGCCGAGCTAGCCGCCGCCAGTCACGCTCTGTCACCAGATCACGGGCTCCGTCCGCTGTCTCCGGATGGTCAGGGACGGTAATCGCGGCCCCGGTCTGCTGGGGCCGCATCAGGGTCACGGTGATTTCGTTGTGTACTCGATCAATTACTTAACGAGAAAACGGCCGATCAGTGGCCGTTGATGGGGAGCCCGGTTTATCGCAGGTCGACAAGGTGCGCGTCCGCCGGCCGTCATGGCCTGATAAGGGACCTCCTGAAGCGGCGCCCCCGCAGTGGCCGGTCCCTTGACGTGCAAGTAACATGCAGTTAATCTACTGGCCAGTAATCATCACGATTCGCACCGTCGATCTGGGCGCGGCCGTCCTGGCCGGGCGTTTGTTGTGTGCGCACGCGAAGGCATAGGCAGGATTATTCCGGGAGATGCTTCGACGTCCGGGACCGGTCCTCGGGGCATATCTTGTGCCCCTGCCGCCGGGCGGTGCGGCTGCCGTGATCCCCTCCGCTGGCGAAGTATGTGGCGCGTAGCGGCGTGGGCGCGAACGGTGCGGGCGCCGAAGTCCAACCCTCACCGAAGCCACAAGTGTCGCGTATGCCAGCAATAGGACCGCCTGACCAGGGTAGGGTTACGTGGCTCGGCGCGCCCGGGAGGTGAGATGGGCATCGAGGTGGTCGTTGAAGGGCTGACCAAGTCCTTCGGCCGCCAC
>Ga0207646_10005502_pt1 | contig 13316 bp, 14 predicted proteins | sample KBSK5502metaG_FD_184343 | JGI IMG/M metagenome (GOLD analysis project Ga0207646, IMG submission 184343) | Corn, switchgrass and miscanthus rhizosphere microbial communities from Kellogg Biological Station, Michigan, USA - KBS K5-50-2 metaG... | ecosystem: Host-associated > Plants > Roots >... | reverse complement strand
GATCAGGTCCCTGGCGGCCGCGTCCACGTCGCCGACGTCGGCGCCCGGCCTGGCGGCGTCCAGGCCGGACCGCTGCGCGGCCGCGACCAGCTCGTAGATCTCCCGCTGCCAGCCGGCCGGCTCGCCGAGCGCGACCGTGCGGGTCATGTCGGCGTGGTAGCCGCCGTACAGCGCGCCGAAATCCATCGTGATCAGGTCGCCGCGGCGCAGCGGCCGGTCGGTCGGCGCGTGGTGCGGGATCGCGCCGTTCGGGCCGCTGGCCACGATGGTGTCGAAGGCGGGCCGCCCGGCGCCGAGGTCGGCCATCCTGGCGTCCAGCGCCGCCGCCAGCCTGCGTTCGGTCATACCGGGTCTGATCAGCGAGAGCACGTCGGCGATGGCCTGACAGGTGATCCGGCAGGCGGTCGCGAGCAGCTCGATCTCGGACGGATCCTTGACCGTCCGCAGCTCCTCGATCATGCGGCCGAACGGGATGACTTTCACGCCCTCGGCCTTGGCCGCGAGCTCGGCGTGGCGTTCGACCGTCATCTCGTGCGCCTCGAACGCCACCGTGCCCAGGCGGCGGCCGGCCATCTCCGCGGCCAGCCGCGGCTCGATGAAGCGCTCGGTGATGAGCTCCAGGTCGGGGCAGTCCCGCTGAGCGGCCAGCGTGTAGCGCGAGTCCGTCGCCAGCACCGCCGCCCCGTCGGCGGCCAGCAGCAGCGCGGCGTTGGAGCTGGCCAGGCCGGTGAGGTAGCGGACGTTGGGGCCGGAGGTGATCAGCGCCGCGTCGGCGCCGGCCTCGGCGATCTTCTCCTGGGCGCGCCCGCGCCGGGCGGCGTGAATCTCTGCCATGTCCGCAGACTAGTCCGCGAGGGCCCGGACCTGCTCGATAAGGCGGATCCGGGCCTGCGGGTCCGCCGCGAGCGGGGTGACGTTGAGGGTGGTCACCCCGGCCTCGCGGTAGGCGGCGATGCGCTCGGCCACGTAGGACTCCGGGCCGATCAGCGAGGTCCGCTCGACTAGTTCGGCGGGCACCAGGGCCTCGGCCTCGGCCTTGCGGCCGTCCAGGTAGGCGTCCTGGATGGCCTCGGCCTCGGCCTCGTAGCCGAGCCTGCGGGCCAGGTCGTTGTAGAAGTTGCGGCCGCGGGCCCCCATCCCGCCGATGTAGAGGGCCAGCTGGGGCCGCCCGAGGTCGCGCAGCCGCAGGATGTCGCTGTCGTCGCCGATCGCCAGCGCCGCGTGCGCGATCACGTCCAGCGGGCCGAGCGCGGGGTCGCGCTCGGCCGTGCCCTCGGCCACGGCGCCGCCCCACACATCGGCGGCCTTCTCCGGCAGGTAGAAGATCGGCATCCAGGCTTCGGCCAGTTCGGCGGCGAGGGCCACGTTCTTCGGGCCGATGGCGGCCAGGGCGATCGGGATCCGCTCCCTGACCGGGTGATTGATCAACTTGAGCGGCTTGCCCAGGCCGGTGCCCCCTTCCAGCGGCAGCTGGTAGTAGCGGCCCTGGTAGGCTAGCCGCTCGCGGCGCCAGACCATCCGGCAGATCTCGATGATCTCGCGGGCCCGGCCGATCGGCGCGTCGTACGGCACGCCGTGCCAGCCCTCGATCACCTGCGGTCCGGACGCGCCCAGGCCCAGGGTGAACCGGCCGCCCGAGACGTAGTCCAGCCCGGCCGCGGTCATCGCGGTCAGCGCGGGCGTGCGCGAGTAGAGCTGGAAGATCCCGGAGGCGATCTGCACCCGCTCCGTCTTCGCCGCGATGAAACCGAGCTGGCTCACCGCGTCGAAGCTGTAGGCCTCGGGCACGAAGACGATGTCGAGCCCGGCCCGCTCGTAGTCGGCCAGTTCCACCACGGTCTCGGCGAATCCGCCCGCGTAGCTGAGAAACATCCCTATCCGCATAACGGGAGCGTAGCGGCTGAACTGGTCAGGCTCCCAGGGGGGCCGGGGCGGGTGAGCCAGGCCCGTTCGGCTTAATTAACTTAATTACCTGGACACCTCGTGGTACGCCTGCCGCAGGAGATCCTCGGGCGGGTCGTCGAGGATCGAGGGCCGGGCCAGCCCGTCCAGTACCACCAGCCGCAGTCGCGCCCCGCGGGCCTTCTTGTCCACCCCCATGGCCTCGCGCAGCGACGGCCACACCCCGGCCGGGTACGCGGTGGGCAGGCCCACGCTGGTCAGCACGGTCCGGTGCAGCGCGCACGTCTGCTCGTCCAGCCGGCCGGCCAGCCGGGCCAGCTCGGCGACGTACACCATGCCGATGGCCACCGCGTGGCCGTGCCTGAACCGGTACCCCTCCACCCGCTCGATGGCGTGGCCGAGCGTGTGCCCGTAGTTGAGGATCTCCCGCAGGCCCGTCTCGGTCAGGTCCTTCGACACCACCTCGGCCTTGACCGCGATGGCGCGCTCGACCAGCTCGCGTGCTGGCGCGCCGTGCGGGACCGCGGCGCCCTCCGGGTCCGCGCGCACCAGGTCGAGGATGGCCGGGTCGGCGATGAACCCGGTCTTGATGACCTCGGCCAGCCCGCTGACGTACTCCTCGCGCGGCAGCGTCTCCAGCGTGACCAGGTCGGCGAGCACGCCGGCCGGCGAGTGGAACGCGCCGACCAGGTTCTTGCCCGCGGGGATGTCGATGGCGGTCTTGCCGCCCACGGCGGCGTCGGCCATGCCGAGCAGCGTGGTCGGGACCAGGACGACCCGGACGCCGCGGAGCCAGGTCGCGGCGACGAACCCGGCCAGGTCGGTGGTTGCTCCCCCGCCAATGCCGACGACGCAGTCGGACCGGGTCACGCCGTGCCGGGCCAGCCGGGACCACAGCCCGGCCGCGACCTCCGCCGTCTTGGCCGCCTCGCCGTCGGGCACCGGCTCGGCGTGCACGGTCAGGCCCGCCGCCCGCAGCGCACCGCACGCCGGGCGGGCGATCTCGCCGAGACCCTCGGGGTGGATGACCACCACGGTGCGGGTGCCCTCCGGCACCAGGCCGGGCAGTTCGCCGAGCACGCCGACGCCCACGACGACCTGATAGGGCGGGCCGCCGTCCGAAGGGGTGACGTCGATCCTGGTAGCGGTCATTTCTTGGTGATCTCGGCCGCGATCTGGCCGGCCAGCTCGGCCGGGTCCAGATCATCGGTGGGCACCGTGACGGCGGCGAGCCGCTGGTAGATCGCGTCCCGCTCGTCCAGCATGGCGCGCAGCATGCCGCGCGGGTTGCCGGGAACGACCACCCGCGGCCGGTCCAGGCCGATCCGGCGGGCCACGGTGCTGAAATCGGCGGACAGGTAGAAGACCGGCAGGCCTTCGAGCAGGGACTGGATCCCGGCGTCGAGGACCGCGCCGCTGCCGAGCGCCAGCACCCCGCCGCTGGTGCGCAGTGCGCCGAGCGCGCTGGTGACCGCGGCGCGCTCCAGTTCGCGGAAGGCGTCCTCGCCGTTCTCGATGAAGATGTCGCTGACCGGCTTGCCCGCGGCCGCGCCCACCTCGGCGTCGGTGTCGCGGAACTCCACCCCGAGCCGGCCTGCGAGCAGCGGCCCGACCGCGGACTTGCCCGCGCCGGGCGGGCCGATCAGGACGACGAGGGGCCCCTTCGGGGTCACGAGACCACCAGGGCCTTGAGGTAGGACTCGGCGTTGCGGCGCATCTCCTCGGCCGAGTCGCCGCCGAACTTCTCCACCGCGGCCTCGGCCAGCACCAGGGCCACCATCGCCTCGGCCACGACCCCCGCCGCGGGCACCGCGGTGGCGTCGCTGCGCTGGTTGATCGCCTTGGCGGGCTCGCCGGTGCTGGTATCGATGGTGTCCAGCGCCCGGGGCACCGTCGAGATGGGCTTCATCGCGACGCGCAGCCTGATCACCTCGCCGGTGCTCATCCCGCCCTCGATGCCGCCCGCCCGGTTGGTGCGCCGGGCGACGCCCTGGTCTGTGACCTCGATCTCGTCGTGGGCTACCGACCCGCGTCGGGTGGCGGTGGTGAAACCGTCGCCGACCTCGACGCCCTTGATGGCCTGGATGGACATCAGCGCCCCGGCCAGCCGGGCGTCCAGCCGCCGGTCCCAGTGGGTGAAGCTGCCCAGGCCGGGCGGCAGCCCGAAGGCCAGCACCTCGACGACGCCGCCCAGCGTGTCGCCTGCCTTCTTGGCCTCGTCGATCTCGGCCACCATGGCCTCGCTGGCGGCCGCGTCGAAGCAGCGCACCGGGTCGGCGTCGATGGCGGCGGCGTCGCCGGGGCCCGGCATGACGTCGACGGGCGCCCTGACCTGGCCTATCGCGACGACATGACTGAGGATCTCGATGCCGAGGACCTGGCTGAGCAGCCGCCTGGCCACCTCGCCGAGCGCCACCCGCGCAGCCGTCTCCCGGGCGCTGGCCCGCTCCAGCACCGGGCGGGCGTCGGCGTGGCCGAACTTCTGCATCCCGGCCAGGTCGGCATGGCCGGGCCGGGGCCTGGTCAGCGGCGCGTTCCTGGCCTGGCCGTCCAGCGTCGCCTGGTCGACCGGGTCGGGCGACATGACCGTCTCCCACTTCGGCCATTCGGTGTTCGCGATCCTGATCGCGACCGGGCCGCCGAGCGTGCGGCCGTGCCGGACACCCCCGGTGAGCTCGGCCTCATCCCGCTCGAACGTCATCCGCGCGCCGCGGCCGTAGCCGGCCCGCCTCCGGGCCAGCGCGGCGGTCACGTCCTCGGTGCCCAGCCGCACCCCGGCGGGCACGCCCTCGCAGATCGCGACGAGCGCGCGCCCGTGCGATTCGCCTGCGGTCAGCCAGCGGAACATGGTCACGATCCTATTGGGTCACGGGTGACGCTGAACTCGACGCCGCGGCGCAGCCGCCCGGCCAGCCGGGCCGCGATGCTCTGGGCGACCTGGTTCACCGCGGGCCGCCAGTTGCCGCCGGTCCCGTTGCCGGCGGCCAGGTGCAGCCTGACGGCCAGGTCTACCTGGTGGCTGGGGGCCAGGCTGAAGCCGGCGATCGCCGGCTCGGCGGCGACGGCCGCCTCGACCTCGGCCCGCACGTCCCCGTCCTGGTACGCGGCCGGGACCGGCCGCCCGGCGGCGAGCGCGGCCAGGCGCGTACCCTCGACGGCCAGCGGCACCGGGCCGGCCACGTCGATGACCACCGCGCAGCCGTCGGCGGCGGCCGCGCGCCACACCCGGTCGGCTTCGGCCGGAACCGGGCGGGCGTTCGGGCGCCAGCGGGCCAGCGTGTCGAGGCTGGTGAAGGCGAGCACGGCGGGCCGCCCGTCCTGCCCGATCAGCGTGGGCAGCACCATGTCGCTGTTCTTGTCCCCCTCCGCCGCCGATCCGTCGGCCAGCACGGCGACCACCGGGACGAGCAGGCGCGCGGCGGCCAGCGCGGTCAGCGCATCGTGCTCGCTGCCCTGGCCGGCCTGGTATGCGGCCAGGGCCGTGGTCACGCGCGGGTCGGCGGCGCCATCGTCATCGCGGAACTGCTGTCCGCCAGGGTTCAGATGCCCGGACACCCCACCGACCCTACGCCACGCGCCGCCCCCGTCCGGTCACCACCCGGCTGCGGTTACGCCATACGGTGACTAGATGACGACATAGAGTAATGAATTCTCTGAATGAGACGCTTTCCAGTTAATTACCGTCATGAACTCGGCACAATCAGTGGGGCGGGGTATCCATCAGCATGCGCACGGAAGGAGCATGGGTGACCCAGCCCGAGCGACTGACCGCGATCGCACCGGGCACGCCGATGTGGAAGGCCGTGCCGCCGCGCCTGGTCGGCCCGTACCTGACCGGACAGCGCACGGTGCTGGCCGGATACGTGTACCGCGCCCAGGACGTCCGCTTCCACAACCCCGCCGAGGCCTACCTCGCGCTGAGCCTAGGCTGGGAGGACTCGGAGTTCACGCCGCACATGAGCGAGATCTACCTGGTCGCCTGGCTGGCCAGGGCGATCGACGGCTACCTGCCGGCCACCGGCCACGGCGTCCCCGAGTTCTACATCGAGCCGATCGCGATTCCCGTCGGGGCGGGAATGTGCCGGCTCGGCCCGGACGGCGATCAGCTCGTGGCCCGCTACGACGGGCTGGCCTGGCAGCGGATGGAGCCATAGCCATGCGATACCGGCTGATGGCCACCTACCTCGGGGTCCCGTACCACGCCGGCCTCGGCCCTAACGGCAACGAGGCGACGCTGTTCTCCCCGGCCCCGCCGCCGGACGAGCTCGGGTTCACGGCGGCGGGCGGGCAATGGCGCAAGCAGGTCAGCGTCACCGACCTGGGCGCGCTGTGGCAGTCCCGCGTGATCGGCGAGTACCGCGGCGAGCCTTGCCTGGTCCTCGACGATCTTGGCGACCGGCTGCACATCGCCTACCAGGGCCGCGACTCGGCCCGGGCCAGGCAGCTCGGCTACTGGGAAATCGACCGCGAGGTCTTCGAGGTCGTGGTGACCCGGCAGGACATCACCAGCCTGACCGAGGAGCGAGTGGAATACCCGCTGGATGCGGCCATGTTCCCGGCGTCGAACCGGGATCCGGTGGCCCAGCCGCAGCCGGGGCGCGACACCGGGGGACCGCAGGCGGCCGGCGGGACGCCGCCCTCCGCCGCCGAGCGGACCGGCCCGCTGCGAGTGGTGCCGCGGCCAGGGCAGCAGGCAGGGCAGCAGGCAGGGCCGCAGGCACCCGCCGCGCCGGCCGGCCGGCGCGAGCCCGCCGGGTACGCCGACCCCGGGCCTGACCGGTCGTCGAGCACCCCGGACCGGATGGCGGCCTGGCATGGCTCGCCCGAGGCCGAACCCTGGCCCGGCCCGCAGCCGGGACCGCGCCTGGATCCGCGGACCGGCCGGCGCGCCGGGCGGCGCGACCGGGTGCCCCAGTCCGTCTTCGCCGAACTCCTCAGCCTGGCCGCCATCCCGCACGCGGCTTACGCGGTCGACGAGGAGGTGCCAGGCGCGATGTGCCTGGTCAAGGCCGACGGTGGCTTCGAGGTATTCGGCCGGACCGACGACGCGCGGCTGGACGTGCGCTTTTTCGAGGACGAAGAAGCGGCCTACTTCTATTTGTTCGGCGTCCTGGCGGCCGAGGCAGTACGCAGCGGCCGGCTGCGGCCCGGCGCGCTCAACGGGCACGTCAACGGGTCGCGTGGGCCCGGAGTACCCCCGGGCCCCGCCACGGAAAACGTTTCGAAGTACTTACGAGGCAAGAAGTTACCCAAATCAGCACCCGGTGCAGTTATCGTTAATTAGCCGGCGGGGCTGACGGTCCCCCGCTCCCCAAGCAGCCCCGTCGGCCTCCTCTATCGCAGGTCGCAATGGGGGATTGGGCATCGCATAAATCCCATTGTCATTACTAGCCAGGCGTTAAATTCCTTCACTTCAGGCCCGGCTGTTACAGCCGGGCGGCCCCGGCGTACCGTTTCCTGTGTGACCGCAGGAGTGGCGTGACCGCAGGAGTGGCCAGCCTGGCCGTCCGGGACCTGCTGCGCGGCATCCGGCGCCACGGCAAGATCCTGGCGGCCCTGCCGCAGGCCATCTACCTGGAATTCGCCGACAGCGTGCCCGAACCACGGGTGATCACGCTGTCGCCGCCGGACGCGATCAGGCTGCCGAACGCGATCATCACCGGTCCGTGGGATGCCCCGCCCTCCATCCCCCCGGCGGGCGCGACGGAATGCTGGGCGGGCGGGAGCCGGGTGCTGGCCTGCGGCCTGGACATCAGGATCGTCCGCTGGTGGGATCCCTCGCCGGTGTTCGGGCCGCTGTCCCGGGCCAGACTCGATCACGGTTCGGGGGTCCTGGCCAGGTTCTACGCCGCGGCCGAGCACGCGCCCGGGCTGGCGGGCCAGGACGGCCCCGGGCAGCTGGCGGCGTGCTGCGCGAGCGGCGACCTGGCCGGCGCCGTGGAGGCGGCCGAGCACCTCGTGGGCCTCGGTCCCGGCCTGATGCCAAGCGGCGACAGCGTGGTCAGCGGCGTGCTGCTCGCGCTCCGTCTGCTGGGCGGGGCCATCTCCGGCGGGACCCGGGCGGTGTGGCTCGCGAACTGGCTCAGCGCGTCGGTAACCTCCGACGCCGCGCAGCGGACCACCACCCTGGCGGCGTCGCTGCTGCACTGCGCGGCCAAGGGCCAGGCCGGTGCCGAGGTGTCCGCGGTGCTGCTCGGAATGGCGGGCCAGGAGCCGCTGGAACCAGCCGCGTCCCGGCTGCTCGCCACGCCCCAGGGCGTCGACCTCGCCTGGGGGCTGGTGGCAGGCTGCCGCGCGGCGCTGCTTTTGTCCGTAGGCTGACCCGTGTGATCGTTCCGCTTACCGGAGTGCAGTACGAGATCGAGGCCGGACAGTACCGCGCCACGGTGACCGAACTCGGCGCCGGGCTGCGTGAGCTGGCGTTCGGCGGCCAGACGCTGATCGCGGCCTACGAAGCCGACAAACTGCCGCCGGCCGGCGCGGGGCAGCTGCTGGCCCCCTGGCCGAACCGGGTCGATGGCGGCCGGTACGTCTTCGGCGGCACCGAGTACCAGCTGGCCCTCAGCGAGCCCGCCCTGGGCAACGCCATCCACGGCCTGACCCGCTGGACGTCGTGGACCGCGGTCCGGCAGGACGCCAGCACGGTGCGGCTGCGTCGCGCTCCGCACGGCCAGCAGGGGTATCCGTTCAGCCTGGAAATCGAGGCCGAGTACCGCCTGGATGCCGGGACCGGGCTGCAGGTGACCGTCGCCGCGCGCAACCGCGGGAGCCACGCCGCGCCCTACGGCACCGGCTCCCATCCGTACCTGACCGTGCGGACGCCTTCGATCGACGGCTGCGAGCTGACCTTGCCCGCGGATTCCTGGCTGCCGCTGGACGATCGCGGCATCCCCTCAGGATCGCCGGAATCCGTCGGCGGCACGGCGTTCGACTTCCGCCAGGCACGGGTCATCGGCAGCACCCGCCTGGACCACGCGCTCACCGGGCTGAGCCGCGACGGCGACGGCCGCGCCCGGGCCTTTCTGGCCGCCGGCGGCGAGGGCGGCCCGCGGGTGAGCCTGTGGGCGGACGAAGGCTACCGCTGGCTGCAGGTGTTCACGGGCGACCCGCTGGGACCGGACATGCGTCGCAAGGCGGTGGCGATCGAGCCCATGACCTGCCCGCCGAACGCCTTCGTGACCGCCGACGACCTGCTCGTCCTCGAGCCAGGCGAAGAGGTCACCCACAGCTGGGGCGTCCAGGCCTGCTGACCGCGATCTGCTCGAGGTCGGCGGGCGTGTCGATGTCATCCGGGCGCCCGGTGTCGCCGCACTCGACGAGCGTGACGAGCTCCGGGCGGGCGCGCAGGAACGCCCGGGCGCCCTGATCGCCGGTGGCCGTGGCGACGACCTCGGGCCAGTGCTCGCGCGCCAGCAGCACCGGATTGCGCGGCTTGCCGCCGTAGGCGGCGACCGCCACGCCGGCGCCGGCCTGGTACGCGGCGATCAGGCGGCCGACCGCCTCCGCGCCCACCAGCGGCTGGTCGGCCAGCGCTACGACCGCGGCGCCCACTTCCGGGCCCACCTCAAGCTCGGTCAGGGCGCGCAGGGCGGCGCGCAGCGAGGATCCCATGCCTGTGCGCCATTCCCCGTTGTGGACGGTACGGACCCGGAGCTCCGCGCCCAGCTCGACCTGGGCGGCGCCGGTGACGATGAGGACCGGGTCGGCGCCGCCGGCCCTCAGCATGGCGACGCCGCGCTCGGCGAGGGTCTGGCCGTCCAGCTCGACCAGCGCCTTCGGCCGGCCGAACCTCGATCCCTCCCCGGCGGCGAGCAACACTCCCGCGACTGCACTGCGCACGGTCCCCAAGCGTATGCGCTGGTCCTGGTAGCATCCATCGCGAATCGGGAGTGACGACGCAAATGACGACGCAGAACCCGCCGCCGAACGGCATCGATATCTCCCGGCCGAATGTGGCCAGGATTTACGCTAGCCGGCGAACTGGTGGTGGATCCGGCCCTCGGTAGAGGTCAGCGGATGACCGGTTCCGCCCCAGCGGAGCTGGATCAGCTCGGCGGCGATTGACACCGCGGTCTCCTCCGGCGTCCTGGCTCCGAGGTCCAGCCCGATCGGCGAGCGCAGCCGGGCTAGTTCGGCCTCGGTCAGGCCGGCCTCGCGCAGCCGGGCCAGCCGGTCGTCGTGCGTGCGCCGGCTGCCCATCGCGCCGATGTACCCGGCCGGGGTGCGCAGCGCCACCTCAAGCAGCGGCACGTCGAACTTGGGGTCGTGGGTGAGCACGCAGATGACCGTCCTGGCGTCCACCTCGGTGGCGGCCAGGAAGCGGTGCGGCCAGTCGACCACCACCTCGTCGGCGTCGGGAAAGCGCGATGCGGTGGCGAACACCTTCCTGGCGTCGCACACGGTGACGTGATAGCCGAGGAACTTGCCCACCCTGGCTACGGCGGCGGCGAAGTCGATGGCCCCGAACACCAGCATCCGCGGTGCCGGGGCGAACGAGTTAACGAACACGCTCAGCTCGTCCCCGCGCCGTTCGCCGTGCTGGCCGTACCGGCGGATACCGGTCAGTCCCTGGGCCAGCATGCCGCGTACGTCGTCGTCGACTGCCGCGTCGAGCCGCGCCGATCCCAGGGTGCCGGACGCCCCGTAGTGCCAGCCGTCCGGCTGGGCGCTGTCGCTGGCCCAGATCACCCGGCGCGCGCCGATCTGGCCCGGACCGGAGAGCACCGTCGCGACCGCGACCGGCTCGCCGCGCTCGACCGCCGCGGCGATATCGCCAAGCTCGGGGAACCGGGTCCTGTCGATCCGCTCGACGAAGATGTCGATGATCCCGCCGCAGGTCAACCCGACCGCGAACGCGTCGTCGTCGCTCACCCCGTAGGTCTCGAGAACCGGGTCGCCGGTCTGGCAGACGTCCAGCGACAACTCGTAGACGGCACCCTCGACGCATCCGCCGGAGACGCTGCCGACGACCTCATGGCCGGCTGAGGACGCCACCGCCAGGGCCGCGCCCGGATCACGGGGCGCGCTTCTGTAGGTCCGCACCACCGTGGCGAGACCGAAGGTCTCGTCGGCTTCCCACCACTTGGTGATCCTGCTCAGGATGTCACGCACGCGTCACCGCCCTTACCTCGCAGAAACCAGCGGCCGTGCCTTGCCTATTCCCGGGTCTATACCCGGCGGACGCTGGCCACTGCGGTACGGATCAGGTCGGGGATGTCCGGGTGCGCGGGCCGCTCGCCGGCTTCGAGGTCTGCCGCGGTGAGCCAGCCGTACTTGTCGGTGGTGGCCCGCTCCCACAGGTCCAGGCCCTCAAGACTGACCGTCACCGACCCGACGGCAACCGCGTAGAACGTCTGGTCCTGGGTGATGCGATGACCGCCCCAGGAGAACTCGATGGCGTTCTCGGCGATCGGCTCGCCGAGGCGCTCGGGCTCGACCGAGATGCGAGTCTCCTCGTACAGTTCGCGAGCGCCCGCCTCGCGGAGGGACTCCCCCGGGTCGGCCGCGCCGCCGATGGTGAACCAGAACGGGCGGTCGCGATGGTGCGGATCCCAGCCGTGCAGCAGCAGCACGCGGCCTTCGTCGTCCACCGGCAGCACCCGGGCGGTCTGGCGGCGGACGACCGGCCTGTTCCCCGGCGTCTCGTCTGGTGCGGGCACGGTCATAGTCACTCCACGATCTTGGAGATCGGGATCTCCAGGATGTCCTGGGCACCGGCCGCCTTCAGGGCCGGTATCAGCGTGTTGACGCCGCGCTTGGGGACCACGGTCTCGACCGCGTTCATGTTCCCGCGGGCCAGCGTGGTGATCGTCGGCGAGGACAGCGCGGGCAGCATCTCGGTGACCGCGGCCAGCTTGTCCGCGGCCACGTTGAGCTTCAGCAGGACGTTGTCGCGGGCCTGGATCGCCCCGCGCAGCAACAGGGCGATGTCTTCCATGGCCACGCGCTTGTCCGCAGCCGCGAACGCGGGGGCGGACGCGATCAGCTCGGTGTAGCTGGTCAGCAGCGTTTCGAGGATCCGCAGCCCGTTCTTGCGCAGCGACGAGCCGGTCTCGGTCAGGTCCACGATCGCGTCCACGATGTCGGGTACCTTGGCCTCGGTCGCGCCGTGCGAAGGGATCACCATCGCCTTGACCCCGCGCGTGTCGAGGAACCGCCTGGTCAGCGACGGGAACTCGGTGGAGATCCGGACGCCCTCCGGCATGTCGGCGGCTGACTGCCAGGGCGCGGAGTCCGGCACCGCGAGCACCACCCGCACGGGCTGGGAGGTGGCCTTGGAATAGTGCAGTTCACCGAGCGATACGACGTCGGCTTCGGTCTCTGCGATCCAGTCGCGGCCGGTTATGCCGAGGTCGAAGAGCCCGCGCTCGATGTAGGACGGGATTTCCTGCGGGCGCAGGAACCGGACCCGGTCGATCCGCGGATCGTCGATCGAGGCGTGGTAGTCCCGGTCGGAGGACCGGCGCACGGTCAGGTCGGCCGCGTCGAAGAGCTCGAGGGTGGCGCGCTCGAGCGAGCCTTTGGGCAGTACCAATGAGAGCATGAGTCATCCCTGCGGAGTCGGCACGGGGTCAGCGGAGTGCGGGACACCGTCAATGTCGCTGCGCGGCCGGCTGGGTGCGGGATCCGGCGTAGCCGTCCTCACGAGCGCGGCGGATGGAGCGCAGCACGAGCGCGGTGTCGAGCGCCGCCACCACGGCCTCCCATCCCTTGTCCTCATGGCTACCGGGCAGTCCGCACCGGTCCAGAGCCGACTCTACCGTGTCACACGTCAGCACGCCGTTACCTACCGGCGTCCTGGCGTCGAGAGCGACCCGGGTCAGGCCCGCCGTCACCGAGTCGCAGACGTACTCGAAGTGCGGAGTGCCGCCGCGGACGACCACCCCGAGGCAGGCCACGGCGTCGTGGTAAAGGGCCAGTTCGGCGGCCACCACCGGCAGTTCGATCGCGCCCGGCACCCGGACCACGACCGGGTCGGGCACGCCGCACGCGGCGGCCGCCGCGGTCCCGCGGGCCACCAGTGAGTCGGTGATCTCGCGGTGCCAGCGGGTGGCGACGATGGCCAGGCTGAGCCCGGACGCGTCGACTGCCGCTGCGCCCGGGCTGCCCGCGCCGCTCACGCCGACTCCGCCTCAAGGTCGTGAATTTCGTGGCCCAGCCGGTCCCGCTTGGTGATCAGGTAATGCAGGTTGAACGGGGTGACGGCGGAGGCCAGCGGCATCCGCGCGGTGATGTCCACGCCGCAGTCGGCCAGGCCGGTGACCTTGGCCGGGTTGTTGGTGAGCAGGCGCACCGAACGCACGCCCAGGTCGGCGAGCATCTGCGCGCCGGCCGAGTACTCGCGCGCGTCCACCGGCAGGCCGAGCTCGGTGTTGGCGTCCACCGTGTCGGCGCCGGCGTCCTGCAGCTCGTAG
>Ga0207646_10005501_pt1 | contig 13316 bp, 15 predicted proteins | sample KBSK5502metaG_FD_184343 | JGI IMG/M metagenome (GOLD analysis project Ga0207646, IMG submission 184343) | Corn, switchgrass and miscanthus rhizosphere microbial communities from Kellogg Biological Station, Michigan, USA - KBS K5-50-2 metaG... | ecosystem: Host-associated > Plants > Roots >... | reverse complement strand
ACCTCGGTCAACGTGTTGGGAAATTGCCTCGCATCCGTTGTCATCGCGCGCTGGGAAGGGGAATTCAAACCCGAGGCAAAGTACGATGCAGTCCTCTCACATCGATAGCTTTTGCATAATTCTCAAAGCGTAGAGGACGCCGAAGCCTGTACTCATTACTCCCACGACTACGCGCATCGGCACCAGTGTGCGCTGAAAAAATCGAGCGCCGAGGCTGATGGGAAGACCAATCAGAGTGCTCATGAGGAGCATGCCGCCGATCGATCCTGCGCCGAAAACGAGCAGGTATGCGAATCCAAGGGCAGGCGTACCATTGCGCACCACTTCCGCGAGGACGAGAAGCGTTAACGCCGCGGAACCCGCCAGGCCATGGACAATGCCCACCAACACCGGACGCCACCCGGAGAGGCCATTGTGCGCGTGATCGTGGGTTGTCATGCCGGGCGCGTGCCGCAACAGCCGCGTTCCGAGGAACACGATCATCAGGGCCACGGCGAGTTCGAGAAGGTTCGCGAGGCGTTCCGGGATTGCTACACCAAGGGCGATCACGAAAAAGCCGGCGACGAGCAGGGAAACCGTGTGTCCCGCGCCCCACAATCCGCCGACGACAGCCGACTGCCATAGCGAGCGCTTTTCTGTGACAATAGCTGAGACTGCAGCCAGATGATCGGCTTCCGTTGCGTGCTTCAACCCGAGGACAAATCCCAACCCCAGCGTCGCCATGACGGTTTCATTCATCGGTAGGAAAGTACAGGAGGAATCGCGTTCAATCAAGCGTCGATAGCTGCAAACGCCAGATAAAAACGCCCTCTCCAGGGCGGAGAGGGCGCATTGACACTTGAAGCATCCTAATGCTCTAATCGATTTTCGAGCACGGGCGGTTAGCTCAGCTGGGAGAGCGCGGCGTTCGCAACGCCGAGGCCGAGGGTTCGAATCCCTTACCGTCCATCTGGCGCAGGCGCCTTAACGCCACGCCGCCTTAGGCCGTCTGGATCATTTTCCTCAGCTTCGTCTTCCCGTCCTCGACGTAATCCTTCACGTTATCGAAGACTTCCATTACCTGGTCGTAACCCTCGGTAAGCTGTTCGCGAACATCATTTTGGAAGTCGTCGATCTGATTGACTGCCTTCTTTGAAAATCTTCTGATGTCCTTGCGAGTTTGCGCGCCAGATTTCGGTGCAAGCAAAAGTGCTGCTGCCGCACCCACTGCCGCCCCTGTAACAAAGAATCCAACTACTTCGGTTTTTGAAAAGCCTCTCATTTTCACCTCCAAAACATTCCAAAATCAGCATAGCACCAGGTCAAAATATGCGAGAATTTGACGCACCATGAAGAAGTTGGTTGTGCTCGGGATCGTTTTAGCCGCCGTTGTTGTATATGGGCTTCAGAGAACCCCAACGGCGCCCTCAAAGAACTCTCCATTCAGCGAGCAACGCGCGGACACCGACCTGCGAACGCTCGTCGGCTTTGGACCGCGTCCCGCGGGAAGCGAAGCGATCGCAAAAACGCGGAACTACATCGTTTCGGAGCTGGGCAAGGCGGGACTGAAGGCGCAGCTTGACGAATTCGACGCGCGGACACCGCGCGGCTTCAGGCACATGGTGAACATCCGGGCTACGCGTCCCGGTTCGAAACCCACGACTATCGCGATCACAGGTCACTACGATACGAAGCTCTTCGACAATTTTGCTTTCGTCGGCGCAAGCGACGGAGGCTCCAGCGCGGCATGGCTGTTGGAATTTGCGCGCGCGACGGCGGGATTGAAACTCGAAAACACGCTGGAGTTTGTCTTTTTCGATGGCGAGGAAGCCGTTGTGGAATGGACCGACGACGACAGCGTTTACGGAAGCCGCCACGACGTCGACCGTCGATATCGCGATCGAACGCTGAACGACGTGAAAGCGCTCATCCTCGTCGACATGATCGGCGATAAGAACCTCAACATCAAAAAAGAAGGCCAATCGACGCCCTGGCTGACAAATATCATCTGGAACACCGCGCAGTCGATGGGCTTCGGCAAGGAATTTCCAAACGACGTGATCGAAGTCGCCGACGACCATATTCCGTACTTAAAAGCCGCGATTCCGGCTGTTGACCTTATCGACTTCGACTATCCGTGCTGGCACATGGCCTGCGACACACTGAATCAGGTCAGCGCGCACAGTTTGAAAATTGTCGGTGATGTTGTGTATTTCAGTTTGCCGGAAATCGACCGGCGCGCGAGTCAGAACCCCGGCCGTTAATCGCCTGGTTCCTTCGTCCGCTTCTTGCCGAAGACATAAGCGACGACAACTCCCAACAGATACAGAGCCACCATCGGAATGGCCATCATCATCATGTTTGGAATGTCGGTCGTGGGCGTAATCACGGCAGCGACGATGAACGCAATGAGGATCGCGTATCGGGTGTTGCGAAGCAGGAACGGCCCGCTGACAAGACCAATGCGGGACAAAACAAAAATGGCGGCAGGTATTTCGAAGATGATCGCGAGGCCAAGTTCGACCATGATGAACAGATCGAAATACTCGCTCGCATTGATCAGTACGTTCCCACCCATGTTCTTTTCCCACTCGAGCAGGAACTGGAGAGCGAACGGAAACGCGACAAAATAGCCGAACAATCCGCCGACAACGAAGAGCAACGACGAGAAGAAAATGAAGGGCAGCGCGTATTTCCGCTCGTGCCGGTAAAGTCCCGGCGAAATGAAGAGCCATACCTGACCCAGCACGAACGGCGATGCCAGAAAAACCCCGGCCATCAGAGCCAGTTTGAGTTCGAGATTGAAGCCTTCCGTGGGCGTCGAGAAGACGAGCGCCGAAATCCCCGCTTTTCTGATCGGCACCGAGACAGCTCGGAACAGGGCATCGGCAAACGTCCAGCACACGCCGAGGCCGATACCAACGGCAATCAGGGCATAGATGATGCGCTTGCGCAGTTCCTCGAGGTGGTCGAGGAACGACATCTGGCCGTGTAATTCTTCTTGTTCTTCGTCTCGCTGGGGATCTGTGTCGACCGCCATTACGCGTGTTCTTTCGAGACCGTTTGCTCAGTCGGATGGGATTTTTCGGGCGCCGGCTGGGACACCTGGGCCGCCTGGGCTGGCTGCGTAGCGTCGTGCGGTGTTTCGGCCGATTCGTCGAGATGTTTGTAGAAGTCCGCCTTCATGTCCTGCCCCATGTTGTGAATGTCTCGCTTGACGTCATTGAGGGGCGTGGAAATGTCCTTCACCTGATCTTCCCAGCTGGATTTAAGCTCTTCCGTCGCCTTTTTGAATTCCCGGATGCCTTTCCCCAGGGATTTTCCCAGTTCCGGCAACTTCTTCGGTCCGAAGACCAGAAGCGCGACGATAAAGATAACCAACATCTCAGAAAAACCAAGCTGACCCATGGATCCTCCTGCAAACGTGCAAACCGGCCAACATCATAGCACCCTTCGAAAGTTGCCGGGGTCACTTTCTTGGACGACATGAGGCCGTTCCAGCCGTCTGAGATTGTAGGCGCGGGCTTCACCCTGCGCGCGCCCGCTAAAGCCGGCGCCTACAGTAAGCGCTTCTGCTATAATGCCTAACATTGCTCGAACGAAAGGGAGATGACTCAATGAAATTTAGGCCGTCGCGTGCAATCTTTTGCCTGGTCCTGATGCTGATGGTCTCGGCGATTCTCGGTGGCGTATTCGGTGGCCAGGTTCGTGCCACGACGAAGGGTGAGGAGGATGTTGATAATGCGATCAAACATTTCTCCGCGCTGCTGGCGCTGGTTGAAGAAAATTACGCCAGCGATGTTGACGCCGACAAGGCTGTTTATGGAGCGATCGATGGGATGCTCCGCACCCTCGATCCTCACTCCAAGTTTTTCGATCCGAAGGCCTTCAATTCATTGCGCGAAGATCAGCGCGGAAAATACTACGGACTGGGTATCACGGTTACGACGCGGTTTGGAAAAGTTACCGTCGTCTCCCCCCCATTCGCTGGATCGCCGGCAGAAAAAGTCGGCCTCCGCGTCGGCGACGTGATCAGCCAGGTCAATGGTGAGTCGACCCAGGGCATGGATCTGAACGAAGTCGTCTCCAAATTGAAAGGTCCTCGCGGCACAACCGTGAAGATTCGCGTGGTGCGTCCCGGTGTCGAGGAGCCGCTCGAGATGGCTCCGATTCGCGATGAAATTGCGAAGTTCACCATCAACAATTCGTACATGATTCGTCCCCGCGTCGGTTACATCAAGCTCGAAAGCTTTGCTGAAACGACCGGCCAGGAATTGCGCGATGCGCTCCGCAAGCTTGACGTCAAGAACATGGACGGCCTCGTGTTCGATCTGCGAAACAACCCGGGTGGCCTCCTCCAGGAAGCCATCGAAGTTTGCGAGACGTTCCTGCAGAAGGGACAGTTGATTGTCGAAACGCGCGGCCGCACTCGCGGGTCAAATCGTCCCTATGCGTCGCAAAAGCTGAATACGGAAAACCTGTTCCCGCTGGTCGTCCTGATCAATCCCCAGAGCGCGAGCGCTTCGGAGATCGTGGCCGGCGCGCTGCAGGATCACGATCGCGCGCTGATCGTCGGGCAGACGAGCTTCGGCAAAGGTCTGGTGCAGTCCGTTTATCCGCTCACCAAGAATGCGGGCCTCGCGCTGACGACACAGAAGTGGTACACGCCGAGCGGCCGTCTGATTCAGCGCGACTATTCGCAGATTTCGCAATTTGACTATTACAACCATCGTGAAACGAACCCGCCGAAGAAAGACGATATCAAGCACTCCGATATCGGCCGCATCGTTTACGGCGGCGGCGGCGTTACGCCGGACTACCTTGTCGAAGAACCGAAGGTGACCGACTTCCAGACTCTGCTGATCAGCAAGTTCGCCTTCTACACGTTCGTTCGAGACCTGCTTGCGAAGAATCCTTCGGTCGATCGCTCCTTCCAGGTAACGGACGCGACGATCGATCAGTTCAAGCAGCACATCACGAAGCGCGGCGTTCAGTTCAATGAAAAGGATTTCGACGACAACAAGGGCTTCATCAGGCGCTCGATCAAGTATGAAGTTTTCTACAACCGCATCGGCGTTTCGGATGCCGCGCGCGTTCTGCTCGAAGACGATCCGCAGATTTTGAAAGCCATCGACCTGATTCCTGAAGCCAAGGAACTTGCCAGCAAAGCACGCCGGCAGTTGGCAGAGAAACGGTAACATTTGGAGGGGCGGCTACCCCGCCCCACCCTATGCACTCCATTCCCGTCCGGTTGACCCACGTTTCCTACGACATCCTTGTGGGCGCCGGTGTCTTCGATCACCTCGAGGAATTTCTTGATAAAGCCCGCCTTGGTGGTCCTTTCCTTGTCATCTCGCAACCGCGCATCTTCAAAGCGGTAGGGCAATCTCTCAAGAAAAAGTATCCCGTTGCTCTCATTCCGGATGGCGAGCGCGCAAAGTCGCTGGCGACCGTTTCGCGGCTTCTCGATCGCATGGTCGAACTAAAGCTGACGCGGCAATCGACAGTGATTGCGTTCGGTGGCGGCGTTGTTGGCGACGTGTCGGGGTTCGTCGCCTCGATCTACATGCGCGGCATACCCGTGGTCCAGATTCCGACGACGCTTCTTGCCCAGGTGGATTCCAGTATCGGCGGCAAAACAGGGGTGAATCATCGGGCGGGCAAGAATCTGATCGGGACGTTTCATCAGCCGCGGCTCGTCCTCTCTGACCCGCTTGTCCTTCAAAAGTTGCCGGAACGCGAATATGCCAGCGGCCTCTACGAGGCGCTGAAATACGGCGTGATTTGCGATCCGGTCTTGTTCGAAGACTTCGAGCGCAACGCAGCAATGTTTCGCCAACGGGATCCGGCAGCCATCGAACGGCTTGTGGCGCGCTGTGCTGCGATCAAGGCGGAGGTGGTGATGTCCGATGAGAAGGAGAGCGACCTTCGCCGGATCCTCAATTTCGGGCACACCGTCGGACACGGACTGGAAGCGGCCGCTCGATATCAGCGCATCAAACACGGAGAGGCGGTTGGTTATGGAATGATTGCGGCTGCCCGGATCGGCCGGGCTCTTGCGAAGCTCGAGGACCGGGACCGCACGCGCATTGAAAATGCAGTTGCTTCGATCGGACAATTACCGCCGCTGAACGGTGTCAGCAGCAAAGATGTGCTTGATGCCATCCGGCACGACAAGAAAGTGCGCGACGGGGCAGTCCATTTTGTCGTGCCGCGCGCGATCGGATATGTGGAAGTCACACCGGACGTACCGTTCGACATTGTTCGCGACGTGGTAAAGGGAATTCTGAATGACGGAAAGAGATTACCCCGGCCCGGATAGCCGCCGCGTCCAGCAAATGTTCGCGGGCATCGCCCACCGCTACGATTTCCTCAATCATTTTCTTTCCGCTTCGGTCGATCGCCGCTGGCGCAGCATTGCCGTTCGAAAGGTTCGAGATCTGACAGGCCCCTCGCCGGCACTATGCCTTGACGCCTGCAGCGGAACAGGCGATCTCGCTATCGCCCTGCATCGATCGCTCCACACTGGCGTGATCGCATCCGACTTTTGTCATCCGATGCTGACTCGGGCAAAGAGAAAGTTCGCCGGATCCGACATCCGTACAATTGAGGCCGACGCGCTCCAGCTGCCCTTTCCCGATGCCTCATTCGACGCACTGACGATCGCATTCGGTCTTCGGAATTTGGAGGACCTCCAGCGCGGACTCCAGGAAATCCGCCGTGTGCTGAAGGCGGGTGGCGCCGCCGTGATTCTGGAATTCTCGAAACCGGTCGTTCCCGTGTTCAGTCATGCCTTCAACTTTTACTTCAGGCACGTTCTGCCGTTGCTGGGTGCAGTGGTTTCGGGCCACAGCAATGCATACCAGTATCTGCCCGATTCCGTTCGAAAGTTTCCGGATCAGAAACAACTGCTGGCGCTGATGCGCGACGCCGGCTTCAGCGAGACCGGATATCGGAATCTCACCGGCGGCATCGCCGCATTGCACTGGGGCCGCGCGGGCTAATTCGGTAATTCCTCGTCGGACGTGTAAATACCCTAATTACGAATTAAAGGTACGTTGATGGTAATTAGGGTATTTACACGTCCGACGAGGAATTACCGAATTAGCCCGCGTTATTCCAGCCCGTACTCTTTGACTTTGTTGAGGAGTGTCTTATAGGAAACGTTCAGTGCTTCGGCGGTCTGAGTCTTGTTCCAGTTGTTCAGCTCCAGAACCTGCTTGATTTTCACTTTCTCGGCGGCCTGAGCGGCTCGTGATGATACATCGGAAAGAGAGCCGGACATATCGAGGTAGTGAACGAAGTCTTCCGGCCGTTTCCGGTCCTGAAATGCGAAATTGAGATCACCGGGCTGGATCGTTTTCCCATCGGACAGGATGACGGCGCGCTCAATCGTGTTCTGCAGTTCGCGAACGTTGCCCGGCCATGAATACTCTTCCAAAGCGCGAGCCGCTTCGGGACTGAGCTGCAGGCCCTGCCGGTGCAGATCCTTCGAAAATTTCTCCACGAAAAACTGCGCGAGCAGACGCACGTCGGAGATGCGGTCACGAAGCGGCGGGATGTGAATTGGAATCACGGACAGCCGGAAGAAGAGATCCTCGCGGAACTCTTTCTTCTCGACCTGCTCCTGCAGATTCCGATTCGTCGCTGCCACAAGGCGGGTGTCGACTCGAATGGTCTCCAGCCCGCCGATCCGTTCGAAGGACTGCTCTTCGATAACTCGCAGCACCTTTGCCTGGACGGACGTGTGCAGTTCGCCGATTTCATCGAGAAAGATTGTGCCTTGATCGGCAAGCTCGAACTTTCCGGCTTTGCGGTTGAATGCCCCGGTGTAGGCACCTTTTTCGTGTCCGAACAGCTCATTCTCGATGAGTGTGTGAGGGATCGCAGCGCAGTTCACGGTTACGAACGGTTTATCGCGACGGGGGCTGAGCTGGTGAATGGCACGCGAGAAAACTTCTTTGCCGGTGCCGCTCTCGCCGGTCAGCAGGACCGTCGCGTCGGTTGGCGCGACGCGTTGAATCGCCTGGCTGACCGTCTGCATTGCCGGGCTGTCGCCGATGATCTTCGGGATGCCGTAAGCGCGCTGCGTTTCTTCCTTTAGAAGGATGTTCTCCAGCATCAGACGCCGCTGTTCGACAGCGCGGCCGATCAACAGGAGGAGATGCGATATGTCGATGGGCTTCGGTACAAAGTCGAACGCGCCATGCTTCATCGCTTCGACAGCCTCTTCGATAGTTCCGAAGGCCGTCATCAACAGAACCGGAATCGTCGCGTCCGTCTCTTTTTGGATTTTCAGAATCTCGAGGCCGGAAAGAGTAGGCAGCCTCAGATCCGTGATGACGAGTTGATAGGGCTGTTTGCGGATCTTGTCAGCCCCGATGTTGCCGTCGGCGGCTTCATCAACTTCATAGCCGGCTTTCTTGATGGCCGTCGACAGCATTTGTCGCAAGCTGTCCTTGTCTTCAACGAGGAGAATTCTCACCCGAAAATAATAATCTCAGTTGGCCGAGTGGAGCGCCAGATTTCTCGGAGTCGTCCTCATTGCCAGCGAATAGCCTGGCTGCGTGCCATTGGTCAGCACGGATGGCGTCTGAACGGTCAGTTGAATATCAATGCGTGCGATTGCATTTCGATTTGCCAATGTCGTCGGGGCGACGACATTGTTGTATTTGTCATAGTACGTGAAATTCAAAGACGTGAAGTTTTTGCCGATCTCGCTTGCGGCGGACCATAAAGGACTCGCTGGATTCGTCATGTCCGCAGCCATTGCGCGCCGGATGCTGCTCCCGGTCAGATATAGTGACACTGCCTCTTCAAGAGCGATGGCCGGAAGGCGTGTAAAGATAATCGCCGTCTCCATATTCGAGCTCTGCCGCCCCCGGATGGTCAGGCTCGTGGAACCGACGCTGATCAATTCGGCGCGAACCCATGCCCATGTGGAATTTGAAGTGGGACCCCAGACGTAAACAAATCTCCCAATGGGAGTCGACGTGCCCAGAACCGTCGAAAAGACCGAACCATCGCTTACCGAAAGCGTGCGTTGTACATTCAACGTGAGATCGATTGGCGGTGCGCCAATGACCGCCACCTCCGCGTTGGAAAGGCCTGCGCGAAAGTCGATGCGGCTGTTCGTTGACGTTCCCAGGATGACCGCGATGCATTCCGTCTTCGCCGAATCCTGACTGGCGGCATAAATCGGCACCCCCTGGCCCGCCATCCGGATTTCGTCTGCAATCTGGGCGGCCACCACTCGCGCGCTCTGCTGCATTTCAATCATCAGAGTTTCGTCACGAATAACGCGCTCGTTGTGATGAAAAAGGTGGAAGAGCATCATCGTAAGCACGAGCGTCGTGGCAAGCGCGAACATGAGCTCGATTAGAGAAAATCCCCTCCTCAGCCGAGGAGGGGTAGGGGTGGTGTTGGTCAACAGAATGATTGCTTGACCAGCACCACCCCAGCCGCCGCTTTTATTGAGGCTTCGCCCTGTCGGGCTCGCGCTTCGCGCGCGTCGGCTCTCCCCTCCTCTATTGAGGCTTCGCGCTATCGCGCTCGCGCTTCGCGGGCTGAGGAGGGGAGCTTTTGGGTTTCGCGACATTCGCATTAGAACGTGTCGCTGACGATGGTCGTTGCCCGTATGAGCTCGGTTCGCCCGCGCTTCAATGCGCCTTCGACATACACGATCACGGTGACGTTTCGCGGTACTGTGGGCGAAACCTGCCAGACACGCATGTACGTTATGTCCTTCACGACGTAATCGAACCCGTCACCGTTTTTCCAGAGCGGCTGGTCGAATGAGGTTGACCGGAATTCTTCCATCTTGTCGTAGAGCAGAGCCGTTGCTACGGCCATTTGGCGGTCAGCGATGTTTGCCCTGACGGCAAAAGAAAACATCGACGCCACGGCAACAAGTCCGCAGGTCACGACGGCAGCAGTGACCAGCACTTCAATGAGAGTGAATCCGCGCGAAGCGCAAGCGCGATAGCGCGCAGCATCTGGTAATGTCAGCACGACGGAATTTCCTGGCGGGGCGTACCGAAAGGGCAGGGCTAGACGAGATTAAAAAAGGGACGAGCGGAAATCAACTTTTTGGAAGGGTGATTGTGAATCGCGTGCCTTTGCCTTCGGTGCTTTGAACCTCGATCCGGCCGTTGTGTGCCAGTACGATCTTCTGCACAAGCGATAAACCGAGGCCGGTGCCGTGCGTCTTCGTTGTAAAAAAAGGAAGGAAGATTTTAGGAACCGCATCGCTGGGGATTCCCCGGCCGTTGTCTTCGATGAGAACCCGCACAGGGCCTCGTTCATCCACGGCATCGACGGAAACAGTTATTTTTCCGTTTGCACCTAATGCTTCGACAGCGTTGATAATGAGATTGAAAAGGGATTGACGCATCAACGTCGGATCGCACGCAACAACCGGCGTTCCGGAAGCAACGAAGCGCACGTCGTAATCGCCAGGGCGGCGGCTCTGAACATCACCCAGAACATTGTCGAGGAGCTCGGCGAGATCAACATCCTGAATGGATGCGTTTACAGGCCGGGCAAAGTTCAGAAAGTCCGTCACCATATTCGCGAGCGCCTTAGATTCTTTCAGAATCTCGCGCGCGTAGTTCTGGAGTGTCGTGACGTCCGCCTCAGTTGTGGACATCTGCGCATAACCCACGATCGTTGCGAGCGAATTCTTGAACTCGTGCGCGATGCCGGCCGACATTTCACCGAGCGCCGCGAAGTTTTCTTTCAATTTGATTCGATTCTGGAGCTCAACAATTTCGGTGAGATCGGAGAGAAGACAGATCACGCCTTCGATCTTTCCGTCGGGACTTGTAACCGGCGACAGATTGATGCCGATGCGTTTATCCACGCCCGGCCGATCGGGAACGTTGAACTCGACTCGCGTAAATACATCGCCGTTAGTCAGGCAGCGATCCAGCAACTCGTCAAGCGTTGCCGCCTCTCGCACCAGGTCGCGCAGTCGTTGTCGTTCCGACAACCTTCCCTCGAAAATTCTGTCGCTGGCCGGATTGTGCGCGATGATTCTTCCGTCGCGATCGACCATGATCAGGCCGGTGGGCATTTTGTTCGTGATGTGCGGGCCGAGCAGAGTATTCATATACCGGGACGGACGAGTCGTTCGATGTACCAGCGAACCAGATCTTCGCCATAGAGAACGGACACGATGGCTGCCGCGGCGAGAAATGTCCCGAATGGCAATTCATACTGACGCGTCTTGCCCGCAAAGCGGATGAAGATCAAGCCAATGACGGATCCCAGCAGCGAACCGATCATGATCGTCAAAAGCGCCAGCGGCGCTCCCAGAAAAGCACCTACGGCCGCCATCATCTTCACATCCCCGAATCCCATACCCTCGATCCCGCGCAGGCGCATATACGCTTCCGCAACACCCCACAGCAATCCGCCTCCCACAAGCGCTCCAATCAGGCTCGCGATGAGCGCAATGACGCGCGCATTCGTAACCTCCAGTCCGGCCGTGCGCAACAAGCGCGCGACCAGCGGACTCGGTTGCGCCAGGTAGACGCTCGCCAAAACGCCAACCCAGATTCCGTTGAGTGTGATCGGGTCAGGAAGGATTCGATGATCGAGGTCGATGAAGGCGAGCACAATCATTGCAGCTGAGAACCCAAGATAGATGGTCCACTCGACGCTCAATCCAAATTTGAAATAGAGCAAAACGCTCACGACGCCGCTCAGGGCTTCGATAAGTGGATAACGCGCGGAGATTTTCTTACCGCATCTCCGGCAGTGGCCGCGAAGAATGACGTAACTGAGAATCGGTACATTGTCGTACCAGGGAATCAACCGCTTGCATTGCGGGCAGTGCGATCGTGGCGTGCTGATCGAGATACCTTGAGGAAGCCGGAGAATAACGACATTCAGGAAACTACCAATAACAAGGCCGAAGATCAGAGCAGCAGCCACTTCCATCAAAAAAGTATACGGAACTCCTTTTGGAAAACATAGCGGGCCCCCATGTAAGCGATCGCCAGACCGCGCCAGCCATCGAGGAAGCCGGCCTGAAGGAAGAAACTCTTGATGAATGCGAGAGGAGGCGCCAGCACAAGCTTCCCGATATTGCCTCGCCTGCCGCTGGAACGCGCCGCGCGGGCGGCCAGATCCGTGTAGCGCGCGATGCGATTGAGGTGATCATTCCAATCCCGGTAAGGGAAGTGAAGGATGTCGCCTTTGAACGCGCCCACAGGTTCATTGACTTTCAAAGACTCGTGAACGAAGTCGCCGTCCCACTGGCAAAAACGTCGATTGTAGAGTCGAATCTTACGGTCGGGGTACCAGCCCGAATGTTTGATCCAGCGGCCCAGATAAAACACGCGTCGGGGCATGGAGAACGCAGCCTGTTTGTCGGAGCGTGACTTCCACGAAACCAGCTCGTCCGCCAACTCGATACTCAACCGTTCATCGGCATCGATGCTCAAAATCCAGTCATTGCGCGCCTGCCGGGCAGCGAAATTTTTCTGCTTCGAATATCCCTGCCACGGATGCTCGATGACCCTGGCCCCTCGCGAGCGCGCGATCTCGCGCGTTCGATCCGTGCTGCCGGAATCGACAACGAGGACTTCATCACAACAGGAGAGACTGCCGATCGTTTCCGCAATCCGGTCTTCCTCATTCAATGTGATTATCGTTGCTGTGACGGCGGGCATGGCCGAGATTCCCAGGCCCATGCTATAACCGATCGAATGCGGAACCTCAAGCTGACTCTTGCCTACGACGGCACGGAGTTCCACGGGTGGCAGATTCAACCGCAGTTGCGCACGATTCAGGGCGAGCTCAAGCAGGCCCTTCAGAAACTCTTCAATCACGAAGTCGGCGTTACGGGTTCAGGCCGAACCGACGCGGGCGTCCACGCGCATGGTCAGGTTGCCAATGTTCAAACGACTCGAACCATGGATACAGAAGCCGTTCTGCGCGGAGGCAACGCACTGCTCCCGAAGGAAATCCGGATTCTCTCGGTAGACGAGGTCGATCCGGAGTTTCATGCGCGGCGATCGGCGCGTTCCAAGACATACGAATACAGAGTCTGGCGAAATCCGGTCGTGGACCCATTTCGGTGCCGGTATGTCTATGCGTTTCGTTATCCCATCTGCGAAGAGAAGCTCGACGCCGGCACTGCCCGGTTTATCGGCACGCATGATTTCACATCCTTCTGCGCGACAGCGACGGAAATCGAGAACCGTACACGAACGATCTATGAAGCATCCTGGGATCGAAGGGAAGAGGAGTGGGTTTTCCGCATTCGTGGAAACGGCTTCCTTCAGTACATGGTTCGAACCATCACCGGGACGTTGCTGGTTCGAACCATG
>Ga0207646_10005500_pt1 | contig 13317 bp, 11 predicted proteins | sample KBSK5502metaG_FD_184343 | JGI IMG/M metagenome (GOLD analysis project Ga0207646, IMG submission 184343) | Corn, switchgrass and miscanthus rhizosphere microbial communities from Kellogg Biological Station, Michigan, USA - KBS K5-50-2 metaG... | ecosystem: Host-associated > Plants > Roots >... | reverse complement strand
CGTTCGTTTGCAATGTTGTGCGAACCGCGATTCTCGTCTGGGCCGGGACAACCAGGGGACCAAAATCGATCGAGGCTTGGCACGATCCGGCTGGCTTAACAATTTTGATGGTCTGTTTGTTTGGACTTTGGGTTGCGAGCCTCATCATGCAACAGCGCGGGAGTGTATCGCCCATCGCGCACTTGATCGAAAATCGACGCGCACGGATTCAACTCAACTGGACTTTACTTGGCGCGTTGGCGATTTGGTTACTGTTTGTCGAAACGGGAGTCCAAATCTGGTATCGGTCTCATCAAACGCTGATCAGCTCGCGTTGGGCCGTGCGTTGGCCGGAATCGGAAAGTAATTATAGGCAGGTGCCGATCGCTTCCGCCGCCGAAACGCTGCTTCGTTACAATGAAGGCGGCGGCGCGGCGTGGGAAGGACCAGATGGCCGGCAATGGATGATGTATTTTTTCCGATGGTTGCCGGGGCGAACCGCAGCGCGTTTTGTTAAAGTTCATCGCCCTGACATTTGTCTTCCCGCAAGTGGACGAACGATGGAACGGGACAACGGCCTGCGCATGGTCGCGGTCAATGGTGTGACCCTGCCGGTGCGCTCGTATCGATTCGATGATCGCGGCGTGCCGCTCCACGTTTTTTACTGTTATTGGGATGCGCGTTCCTCTTACGAAAGTGTGGTCGCGGCGGAGTCCGAGGATTGGTCGGCGCGCGGACGTCTTCGGGCCGCGCTACAAAGACGTCGCGAGATCGGTGCGCAAATGCTCGAGATCGTGGTTTGGGGTTATCAGGACGACAGCGAAGCGAGCGAAGCGCTTGCTCGCGAGCTCAGCCAGGTTATTCGCACGGGTTGACCGATTCGCGCGCCAGGAAAAGATTGTAAAATCGCAGCAAGAAGCGGGTGGGCACGTAGTCTTAGCGATGACAACCTGACGGTATGAATGATTACGAACGAGTCGCAAACGTGATCCGCTTTCTGGATCGACATCATACCGAGCAGCCCGATCTCAATGAACTCGCTGCCGCGGCCGGGCTAAGTCCGTTTCATTTTCATCGACTCTTCTCGACCTGGGCTGGCGTCACGCCAAAAGATTTCTTGCAATGCCTGACTCTGGAACACGTGAAACAGCTCTTGCTCGAGGGAAACAATGTTTTTGATGCTGCGCTCAACGCCGGTTTGTCCGGACCCGGACGATTGCACGATCTTTGCGTGACGCTCGAGGCCACTTCGCCGGGCGAAATGAAAAACGGCGGAGCTGGTATGAAAATCGATTACGGTTTTGCCGAAACACCGTTCGGCAAAGCGCTCATCGCCGAAACCAAGCGCGGAATCTGTCATCTTTCTTTTGTCGACGGCAAAGCCCGCAACGGCGCGCGAGATCTTCTAACGCCGCAATGGCCGAACGCGAAATTGCACCGCACCGATCAACGTGCGGAAGAATTATCGGGCAAAATTTTTGCACAACCGCGGGAAAATCAATCCCGTCGGCCTTTGCGGGCGTTCGTCCGTGGGACGCCGTTCCAGCTGCGAGTTTGGCGTGCGCTCTTGAGGGTGCCAACCGGGTCGCTTACGACCTACAGGCGACTTTCCGCCGCAATCGGTCAGCCCCGGGCGGCGCGCGCCGTCGGCAGTGCGGTAGGCGCCAATCCGATTTCATTCGTCATTCCTTGTCACCGTGTCATTCGTGAGACTGGAGCGCTGGGAAATTACGGCGGCGGTCGGATTCGCAAACGCGCCATCGTCGGATGGGAACTCTCATCGCGACAGTATCCACTGGGCGTGGGCCAAACCGATCGAATGAGAGCGACGGCGGCTTAGCAACCAACTAAGATCGACATCGTCGGAGCTGCGAATATCGTAAGCAATCGTTGCTTACGTATGGACAAATCTCCACTCGATTACGCCGGTTTTCGCCACGAATACATTGGGGGAGGATTGCGACGGTCCGATCTCGATCCCGATCCGGTGAAACAATTCCACGCCTGGTTTGCCGCTGCGATTAAAGCCGGGATCCATGATGCTGACGCCATGACGTTGGCGACGTGCGTGGATGGAGAACCGTCCGCGCGCGTCGTGTTGCTCAAGGATTTTGATGAGCGCGGGTTCGTTTTTTTTACGAACTACGCCAGCGACAAAGGCCGGCAGCTCGAGAGAAATCCAAACGCCGCGCTGGTCCTGTATTGGATGGAAGTGGAGCGCCAGATCCGAATAGAGGGAAAGGTTGAAAAAACTTCGCGCGAGGAATCCGAGGAATATTTTCATACCCGGCCGATCGGCGCGCAGCTTGGAGCGTGGGCTTCGCACCAAAGCGCAGTAATTGACGCGCGGCGAGTTCTCGATGCTCGCCTCGAAGAGATGAAACAACGTTTCGCCGAAGGACAAATTCCGCTTCCGCCTCACTGGGGCGGGTTTCGCCTGAAACCTGCGCGAATCGAGTTTTGGCAGGGTCGGCCGGATCGTTTACACGATCGATTTCGTTACGCCTTGCAGTCGGACGGTTCCTGGTCGATCGATCGTCTCGCGCCTTGAAAACGCGCGACGATAAGATCGACATCGTCCTTGGCGATATCACCAAGCTCGATGTCGATGCGATTGTGAACGCCGCCAATACGGCTCTGCTTGGCGGCGGCGGAGTCGATGGCGCAATTCATCGCGCGGCCGGGCCACAGTTGTTGGAAGAATGTCGTGGCCTCGACGGCTGTCGAACGGGCGAAGCGAAAATTACTCGCGGATACAAACTTCCCGCGCGCTTCGTCATTCACACCGTTGGACCTGTTTGGTCGGGAGGAAATCGGGACGAAGCCCAGCTGCTAGCAAACTGTTATCGCAATTCGTTGCGTGTGGCGGCGGAGAACCAACTCAAATCAATCGCTTTCCCGGCGATCAGCTGCGGCGCGTATCGATATCCCATTGCCGAAGCCGCACAGATCGCTCTGCAGACCACGCGCGACTTCCTTGGCGCGACTGACAACGTCGACAAAATCATCTTTGCTTTAGCGACGGATGAAATTTTCGCCGTTTACGATAAGTTACTTCAGCGTGCCGGATGTGGCTAAACGCTTTCGACCAGCGCGCTCGGCGCAGGAATTGCGAATCAATCAATGATGGACCCAATCGAAGATGATTTTGTGAACGACGAACCCTTGGCGGCAGAGCAAAATGCGTCGCCACGTAGACGTCGTCGCCGAAAGCCAAGCGTTCTGGAGCCGCCCCCTCGTCGTCGGGAACAAATTAGAGGAGGAGCGGGTTCGGCGCGCGAACGGACGGAGTTGTTCCTTCGCGAAAATCCGGTCCCGATGATACTTGGTGCGCTCGCGGCCGGACTCGCCATTGGCCTGGCGATTCGTTATGCGTCCCGCAGCGATGAAAAAGAAGTGGAAGTGAAAACGCCGCTCGGGCGGATCAACTGGAGCGTTTTTACGCTGCCGTTTCTCTGGCCGCTCTTTCGCGGAATGAAAGACAAATTCGAAGACTCGGCTGATTCAATCCGGGAAGGCGTCGGACGCGTGACAAATATCGATCTCGACCGCTACACCAAACCGATCCGCAAGCGCTGGAAATCCTGGGCGAATTAATCGGCTTTGTCATTCCGAGCGAAGCCGAGAAATCTCTTATTATTTCTGAGAGCGGAATGCTAGTCTCGGCTACGTGCTCCGAGTGCTACGTTTGGTTTTAGTTATCTGTTCCGCGAACGCCGTTGCCAAAGAGCTAAAGCAAGCGCCCGAAACCGACGCTAAATTCGTCGGCGCGATCGGATGTCGATCTTCCAGTTGTCATGGCGGCGCCGGCGAAAGACGCAGCCAGTACATCACCTGGTCGCAAAAAGATTTTCACACTCGCGCCTACGCCATTCTCCTCGACGCGCGCTCGGCCCGGATTGGTGAAGCCTTGGGCATCGCGCAACCGCAATCGAGTGCGCGCTGCACGGTTTGTCATTCGCCATTTCAATCGGCTGCTCCCGATCGACTCACCTCGACCGCGCATTCGGATGAAGGCGTGTCGTGCGAAAGTTGCCACGGGGCGGCCGAGCCGTGGCTGCGCGGACACACGCGCACGGATTGGACTTACGCCATGCGCGTCAGCGCCGGCATGCACGATTTAAGAAGTCTTTATGTGCGCGCCAATAGCTGCGTCGCCTGTCATCAAAATGTTGAGACCGATCTCGTCAAAGCCGGACATCCCGCGCTCGTTTTTGAACTCGACAGCCAATCGATTAACGAACCGAAACATTGGAAAGATGACGACCAACGGAGCGGAGCGCGCAGTTGGTTAACTGGACAAGCCGTGGCCTTGCGCGAAACGGCCTGGCACGCGCGGACCGACGTCGAAGCATCGAGTGACACGCAAGAAACTTCACTGGCGCTCGCGTGGTTGTTGGCCAAAGTGACGACCGCCGATTCGCAGCTGCCGAAGGTTTCCGAGCCAGCGTCGTCCGACCTCGAACCGTTGCAAAAGGAAGCAGACAACCTGGCCCGGGGCGGCGCGAACTGGAGTCCAAGCATTGATACGATGACGTCGATCTTGCAAACGCTTGCCGGCACCGATTCGGAATTCCGGCCGATGAATGGTCGCTCCAAAGAGAATCTTTTTTATCGCGCCGTTCGGCTCACACTTGCGCTGGAAAGACTCGCGGCCGCGCTCAATCTCTCCCCAAAAGTCGAGAAAGAGCTGGCGGCATTGCGTACGGACATGCAGCGCCATTACGACTTCGATGCGGCGATGTTTTCCGAACATTTGCGTGCGTTGCGAAGCAAGCTGTAGGTGGATCGCCCGCGGAGCGGCCGATCCACCTTCCTATTTGAACGCCGATTCGTTCTCGCGGAAGATGTCGATCTTCGCATGGCGAAATCGAATCCATCCGAGCAACCACGCTGGCAGCAGAACGCGATCTTTGCATTTTTCGCGTCGCTTAAGCTCGCGGTCGTTTTGCTCGCGGTCCTTGTCGTCGGCGCGATCGCCGGCACGCTTTACGAATCCAGCTTCGACGCCAAAGTGGCGCGCGCTTACGTTTACGGCGCGCCGTGGTTTAACATCTGGCTTATTTTACTCGGTGTAAATCTGACCGCGTCCGCGCTCTCGCGTTGGCCGTGGAAAAAATATCACAGCGCGTTTCTGATTACTCACCTCGGCATCATCACGCTCCTGCTCGGATCTCTCATCGGACGAATCTTCGGCGTCGAAGGCACGATCACGCTTTTCAAAGGCGAACCGCCGACAAACCGGTTGCTGGTCGATCAACATCAGCTCCACGTCCACGATGTCGATGGAATCATCAAAGGTTATCCCGCGGAATTTTTGCATCATCCGCCGAGCCCGGAGCATCCAAAAGATCTTGGCGCGCTCGCGAGTGGTGCGCGTTTGCAAATTGTCGATTACGCGCCGGCCATTGAAAGCAAGCTCAATCCCAGGCCGTTAAAGGACGGCGGCGCGCCGGCGCTGCACTTCAAAATCGAAACCGCGATGATGAATCAGCATCTCGAAAGCTGGTTGCTCGCCGATGATCCCCAGCACGGGAGTTTTTCAATGGGACTCGCGAACATCGAACTCAAGCGCGGCGCTGAATCTTCTTCTGGAGAGGCCGGTCCGAGCCGGACTGGCATTGTCCCCGGCGGCAAAAACCAAGATGTCGATCTCGAGGAATCGATTTTCGCTTTCAGTAAAGCGCCGGATGAACAGATCGGTCACGTGAACAAAGGCGGCAGCACCGGCGCAAAGGTTCGGCTCGAATCCCCGCAGAACACAAACAAGGGCCGTGTCCTGGTTTCGTTAGGCGGAAAAGAAACAGCTTTCGATGTCGCGGAAAATCTTGGGCGCGAAGTGAAAATTGCGGATTCGCCGTTCACCCTCAAGATCGACAATTACTGGGCCGACTTTCGGATCGAGAACGGCAAACCCGGTTCGATCAGCGATGAGCCGAACAATCCGGCCGTGCTCGTCACCATTCGAGGCAAAGGTGTCCCGGCAACCGCGCCGGAAACGAAAAATCCGCACGGCACGAGCGAGATGCCGACAACTGGCGGTCCGCCAACGATGCCAGCCGCCGGCGAGGCGGCGCCGAATCGCCTGACAATCTTCGTGGCGAACGAGGACGCGCTCTCCTACGAACTGGTTTCGCGGAAGAACGGAAAATCGTCGGGCAAGATCGACATCAACAAACCGCTCACGACCGGTTGGGCCGATTGGCAACTGGTCGTCGACAAAACGATGCCGCATGCCGAGCAGTGGATGGATTTCATACCGCAGAAGTCGGAGACAACATCGGCAGTCGCTGGCGCGGCCGAATTGCCTGACGGCGTGCGGATTCGCGTGCAACAAGGTGGCGAGTCGTTCGAGCAATGGGTGCCGGCTGGCTGGCAAATTACCGTGCCAACTTCGCCTAACGAAACGATGGTCGCTTACGGCTGGAAGACTGTTCCGTTGCCGATTGGACTCGAGCTGGTCGATTTTGAAGTCCAACGCAATGAGGGAAATGACAGTCCCGCGGGATTCAAAAGTAATTTGTTAGTGGTTAACTCTGACAACCAAGCGGTGAGCGGTTCTTGCTGGATGAATCATCCGTTCAGTTATCCGAGCGGCTGGTTACGGACATGGACCGGACTCACCTACAAAATTTCACAGGCCTCCTGGAACCCGGAGAATCTCGAACAAAGCAGCGTCCAAATTTTGCGCGATCCCGGCTGGCTCTTGAAATGGATCGGTTCGCTTCTCGTCGTCGTCGGCGTGTTCATGATGTTTTATCTCCAGCCGTATCGGAAACAAACCGAAGGCGAACCGATCACGGCGGACCCGCCAAAAAGCTGGGAGGAAAAAGGGCGCACGTCCGCTGGTTGCGACCGAACGCTATGGCAGGCAAATGCCGAATAAAGAATGTCGAATGTCGAAGGAATAAGAACAAAATCCGAATCTCGAACTCCTCCGCCCAACACGCCAGATAGCGCCAAAAGGGTGGGTCAATTCGCATTCATGAATTTTTGGCGTCCTTTAGTGTGTTTAGCGTTCGATTTCTTTCGTCATTCGTCGTTCGTGCTTCGACATTGAGAGCGCACGTCATTTGAAGATTTGGCTCGCCTGATTAGAGATAAGCCCTTGAAAAACTTTACGGCCATTCTCCTCGCTGCGCTTCTCGTCGGCTGCGCTTCAGACAAAACACCGGCCTGGGTTCGGTTCGCGCAGAAACAACCGAACAAGTGGGGACACTACAGTGGTTATGTCGAAGCGCGTTGGGAAAACGACGGGCGCAACATGACTTTGCTGAGCGAGCTCCGTTATACCGACCCGCAAGGCCAGGTTTGGATTGCGCCAGCTGGATCAGTTGTGGATGGCGCATCGATTCCGAGATCGCTCTGGTCGATCATGGGCGGGCCGTTTGAAGGAAAATATCGCAACGCCTCGGTGTTGCACGACGTCGCCTACGATCAGCACAACCGGCCGTGGCAAGTTTGTGACCGCATGTTTTACAACGCGATGCGCTGCAGCGGTGTCAGCGCGGTGGAAGCGGGCACGATGTATTACGCCCTGCGCAAGTTCGGCCACCATTGGAAGGCGCCCAAAGCCGAGCCGGTAAAAGTTGGCGACGAAATTGTCGCGCGGGCTGAGGAAGTGCGACCGGCGATCCCGGTAAATCGGGATGATATCAACGCCGCGCGCGATTGGATTCGCAATTCAGATCCAAGTCTGCAGCAAATCGATCAGCGGGCCGACGCTGAATCGCGCTGACTCAGTCTTTACCGTTTTCGTCAATTGGTGGTGTTTTCGCAGCGCTCTCTTTTTCCAGTGCGACGGCGAGCACTTCATCGACATTTTCCACCGGGACAAATTTCAAATTCTGTTTTGCTTCTTCCGGAACATCGACCAGATCTTTTTCGTTCAGTTTCGGAATGATCACGGTGGAAATCCCGGCGCGCATCGCGGCCAAACTTTTTTCTTTGAGTCCACCGATCGGCAAGACCAGTCCGCGCAACGTGATTTCACCGGTCATGGCGACGTCCGGGCGCACCGGCGTATTGGTGAAGAGCGAAGCAAGCGCGGTGAACATAGCGATGCCCGCAGACGGTCCATCTTTCGGCACCGCGCCGGCGGGAACGTGCACGTGAATGTCCATATTACGGAAATCTTTCGGTTTTACGCCGATCTCGCCGTCACGGCTGCGGACAAGACTCAGTGCGGCTTGGACCGATTCCTTCATCACTTCGCCGATGTGACCAGTGAGAGTGACGTTCCCTTTTCCGGGATAACGCGTCGCTTCAATGTGGAGCACTTCGCCGCCAGCCGGCGTGTAAGCCAGTCCGGTAACCACACCGGGCTTGCTCGTTTTCAATTTGGTTTCGCGCACGTATTTGGCCGGGCCCAACATTTGCACCACGAGTTGCGGCGTGACTGTCATGTGTTCCGTTTTGCCGCGGGCAACGCGCGACGCGATTCCACGGCAAATTGCTCCGATCTGGCGCTCGAGCTCGCGTACGCCGGCTTCGTGGGTGTAGTCGTTGATGATTTGTCGGAGCGCGTCGTCCTGCCAGTCGCAGTGTTCGGGTTTTAATCCGTTTTCTTCCATCTGTCGCCGGACCAAATAGCGTTTTGCGATCTCCAGTTTTTCGCGCTCGGTGTAACCCGGTAGCGAGATCACTTCCATCCGGTCGCGCATCGGTTCGGGCACGCCGTCGATGTAATTCGCGGTCGCGATGAAAATGATCTGCGAGAGATCGAATGGCACGTCGAGGTAGCGATCGACGAAAGTGTTGTTCTGCCGCGGGTCGAGGACTTCGAGCAACGCGCTCGCCGGGTCGCCGCGAAAATCGGCGCCGATTTTGTCGATCTCGTCAAGCATGAAGACCGGATTGCGCGTCCCGGCGCGGCGCAATTCCTGGATGATTCGTCCCGGCATCGAACCGATGTAAGTGCGCCGGTGTCCTCGAATTTCCGCTTCGTCACGCATGCCGCCAAGACTGATCCGGACGAATTTGCGACCAAGCGCATCGGCGATGGATTGGCCGAGACTGGTTTTGCCCACGCCGGGCGGACCGAGGAAACAGAGGATCGGGCCGTGGCCGGTTGGATTCAGTTTGCGCACAGCCAGATATTCGATCAGCCGCTTTTTCACTTTCTCCAGATCGTAATGGTCGCGATCGAGAATTTGCTGCGCTTGATCGAGATCGAGATTGTCCTGGCTCAATTTGTTCCAAGGCAGATCGGCGACGATCTCGATGTAACTGACGATTACGGAAAACTCGGGACTGGCCGGAGGAATAAAATCAAGCCGTTTCAATTCACGCTCCGCTTGCTTCATCACCTCTTCCGGCGGGTTCGCTTCCTTCAACCGCGCGCGCAATTGTTCCATCTGCTCATCGCTGCCGGTCTCGGCTTCACCCAGCTCGTGCTGGATCGCTTTGATCTGCGAACGCAAATAAGCGCGGCGTTGCGCATCGGAAAATTGCGACGCGACGTCCTTCTGCAATTTTTCCTGGATCTGCGCGATCTCCAGTTGCGCGGAAATGTGTTTCTGCACGGCGCGAATCCGCTTCTCGACGTCCGGTTCTTCGAGAATGGCCTGCTTTTGCGCGACATCGACATTCAAGTTCGGCGCCAGAAAATCAGCGAGCTGTTCCGGAGTGGAGATGTTCAGAATCATCAGGCGCGCTTGCTCCGACGCTTCCGGCGTCACCTCGAATAATCTCGCGGCCGAATCGCGCAGGTTCCGAAACGTCGCTTTCCATTCCTTGCTCTCCGGCGGCGAAATGGAATCCACTAAGTCGACTTCCGCGCGGATGAACGGCGAAGTCGCGACGATTTTGCGTAACGTGAATCGACGAAGGCCTTGCGCGATAATCAGCACGTGATCATCGGCCTGGCGAATCATTTTTAAAACGAGGGCGGCGGTGCCGACGTGATAAAGGTCGTGAGGTCCCGGATCTTCTTTCGCTTCATCGCGCTGCGTCAAAAGACCGATCACTTTTATGCGCGGCAACGTTTCGTCGAGTAATTGAATTGATGTCGGCCGCCGGACATTGAGCGGAACGATCGTGCCCGGGAAAACAACGAATCCACGCACCGGTAAGATCGACAATTCCTCCGGAATCTGCGGCGCGCGGCTTTCGTCCGTCACGTCGGCGGCAATTGTCGGACCGCTGCTGGATTTCATCTCCAGTTCGGCCGGCACCGCGATTTGTCCCTCGTTCATCATTGTTTTAGCGGCAGCGAAATCCAGAGCAGCCCGTTCCGTTGTTCGGCGCTGGTCTGATCGATTTCCACTTCAGCGGGCAACGCCACCTCGCGTTCGAACGGTCCGTAATCGATTTCCATCGCCAGCAATCGAACCGCGCGGCCTTCGGCGCGTGTTGGCTCGGGCAATTCGCGCGCCCCGCGAATCAGGACGCGTTGCGGCTCGACCGTGAGATCGATTTGCGATCGTTCCACGCCGGCGAGATCGACACAGATGCGGACGCATTTTTCGCAACGGTAAGCATTGATCGCGGGTTCCCAGGTGTGGGGCGCGAATTGAAATCGGGAGCGCGCCAGCTCGTAAGTGACGTCGTGCAACGCGCCGTGGAGCCAGCGCAACTTAATGCTGCCGATCGGATCCATTTCAAAAGTGACCTCCCTCTAAATAAACTACGCGAAAGGCGCGCTCCGCGCGTGCCTCTTTCGAGATACCGCGGTGCAAACCGCTCGCAGACACACGGCTACGACCTCAATTCTTTCGATGTCGATCTTGGCGCGGGTGGATCTTGTAGCCAGGCGCCTCTGGCGCGTTCGGACGGCTCGCACGACCGTGGCTACATCTTTCCCGGTCCCCACAACGCGCGGCCCGGTTTCGCGCCGGTGTGCTCGCCGTCTTTAATCACTTGGACACCATTGACGAAAACGTGCTTCACGCCAGTCGCGTATTGGTGCGGTTTTTCGAATGTCGCGTGATCCGCGATTGTCGCCGGATCGAACACGACGACGTCGGCGGACATTGCTTCTTTCAACATTCCGCGATGATCGAGCCCGAGATTGGTTGCAGGTAGCGCACTCAATCTTCGAATCGCTTCCGGTAACGCGATTACCTTTTCGTCGCGACAATATTTGCCGAGGACGCGAGCAAAATTTCCGTAGGCGCGTGGATGCGGATTCGATTTCAAGAAGACGCCTTCCGGCGCTTGGGACGCTTCATCGGAGCCAAATGAAATCCATGGCTTCGCGATCTCTTTCTTCACGTTCTCTTCTGACATCAGATAATAAATGGTGCCGATGCGCGATTCGTCTTCGGCCACCAGGTCCATCGCGGTGTCGATCGGATCTTTGCCGCGCATCTTTGCCACTTCGGCGAGTGTTTTTCCGGTAAGCGGTTTCAGTTTTTCCGATTTGAAAGCGACCAGCAGAATCTTGTTGGGGGAACCGGCGGCGAGATAAAGATTCTCCCATTTGTCACTGTCGATCATCACTTCGGTTTTGATTTTTTCGCGCGTCGCCGGATCGCGCAGCCGTTTGAACAATGCTGGATAACCGCCGTCTTCCGTCCAGGGTGGAAAGCAGGCGTCGAGTCCGGTTCCAGCCGCGGTGTAGGTGTACATGTTGGCGCGAATGTTGAGACCTCCTTTTTGGGCGGCTTCAATTCGGGAAAGAAGCTCGTCGACCTTCGGCCAGTTTTTCTGGCCGGCCGCTTTGATGTGATAAACTTCCGCCGGAATGTTCGCTTCGCGCGAAATCCGAATGAGCTCATCGAGCGCTTCGAGCAATTGATTTCCTTCGCTCCGCATGTGCGAGATGTATTTGCCTTGGTATTTCGCGGCGACTTTGCAGAGCTCGATTAATTCCTCCGTCTTCGCGTAGAACGCCGGCGGATAAATCAGCGACGTCCCTATGCCGAGCGCGCCCGCTTCCATTTCTTTGCGCACGAGCTCTCGCATCTGGTCGAGCTCTTGTGACGTCGGCGCGCGATCGTCAAAGCCGATGACGTTCTCGCGAATTGTGGTCGCGCCAATAAACGAAGCGACGTTGCAGGACATGCCTCGCTTCTCCAGAAACTGCAAGTATTCCGCCAGAGTGTTCCATTTGATGTCGTATCTGATGTCGGCCTGCTCGCGCAACATGTGTTCGCGCACGCGATCGTTTACTGGTCCCATCGATTCGCCTTCGCCCATGATCTCGGTCGTCACGCCCTGACGAAGTTCGCTTTGTGAACGCCCATCTTGAATCAGCGACTCGGTCGACCACGAGAGCATGTTGATGAACCCCGGCGCGACCGCGAGGCCGCGGGCGTTGACGATTGTGTGCGCGGCCGCTTTCGAAAAATCTCCCAGCCCCGCGATCCGATCGCCCTTTATGGCAAGATCGACATGTTGCGCCTCGCCGCCGGTGCCGTCGTAGACCGCACCGTTTCGGATGATGACGTCGAACTCTCGCGCCTGAGCCGCAAAACCGATTGTCGATGCTAGAAAAGCGAGAAGAAAGAATCTGCGTTTCATCGGACCGATTCAAAAAGCGCGATCAAGCGATGTCGATCTTATTCTGGGGAGCGCACGCGCCCCGCGTGCAGATTTTGGCGCCCTCGCTGAAATCTTCTTTTAAAAGTTCGCGTTCGCGAAGGCGCGATCGCCAGCACGCGAGGGCGCGTGCGCTCCCCAGAAACGTTCCGCGCCACCGGCGGCTCCTCGTTTGCTTAAGCGCAACAACTTTCCGCAGCAGCGTTGGCATTGCGGCACTGGCGCCGGCGATCGTGCGCTTTGCAGGTTGTTCGCGTTGGTTCGAGCAAAACGCGCGTGACGCCCTGGTCGTGTGCCACCGACTGGATGTGATACGTCGATGGAAAGAAATTCTCGTCCCCGTATTCGATTCGAATTTCCGCGTCCAGATTGAGCGGAATCATGCCGCTGACCTTGGCGAAAATCTTCAGGAACTTCCCAGTTGTCATGTAGTCTGAGTCCGGATCAGACGGGACCCAGAGTTGTGCAATTGTTTCCTGCCACTGGTTCGTCTGACCACCGCAATCGACGGTCTGCAGCGATGCTGCTTTCAATTCGGTCAGATGATAACCGCTGTGAACGGTGTGTCCGTCAAGATCGACAAAGATTAACTGATTCCTTAGAGCGCGACGCAGCTCCGAAATGAATTCGCCGGTTTTCATTTGCTTAAGGTTGCTTTTCTCCGGCCGATTCGGCAGCAAACTTCCCCCCGCCGGTGTCGCTCCCCGTTCATGGCATTGTCTTTTGCCATCCACTGTCGCAGGCCTAGCAGAACATGGCGCACCAGCGGATCGCCGTGCTGCGCCCAACGATAATGCGTCCATTTGCCGTTACGGCGCGGCTCGACCAATCCGGCCCGCTTCAAGTGAGCGAGAT